>Ga0310696_10000173_pt1 | contig 113506 bp, 95 predicted proteins | sample AusTroGonzalo_MG_4_FD_203885 | JGI IMG/M metagenome (GOLD analysis project Ga0310696, IMG submission 203885) | Bovine rumen microbial communities from tropical cattle in Woodstock, Queensland, Australia - Gonzalo_02 (v2) (version 2) | ecosystem: Host-associated > Mammals > Digestive system >...
GACTACGGCTTCCACGCACCGACAGTGGCATTCCCGGTTCACGAGACTTTGATGGTCGAACCTACCGAGAGCGAGCCGTTGGCCGAACTCGACAGATTTGTTGACGCTATGATTAAGATCCGTCAGGAGATCAAGGACATCGAAGATGGTAAGGCACCTCAGGGCGACAACATCATCTCACACGCTCCTTACACAGCCGAGATGTTGATGGCAAACGAATGGAACTTCCCATTCAGCCGTGAAGAAGCTGGCTTCCCATTGAAGAGCGATGTTCAGGATAAATACTTCCCACACGTCACCAGAATCGACGACGCCTTCGGCGACAGAAATCTGGTTTGCAGAGTTATGGAGTAATCGTCATTTCGACCGAAGTGGAGAAATCTCCACCCATAATTGTAGAGACGTCATATTATGGCGTCTCTATTTTTTATTAATCCCCAAACCCTATAAACAAACAGAGCCGCTTCCTCGGAAGCGGCTCTGCCAATAGCTAATGGCCAAAAGCCAATAGCTATCTTCTTACGACAACCTTAATTCCTGTCATCTCCTTGCCGTTGGCGATTCTTACAATGTAGATGCCTTCTGCGAGGTCGTGACGGATCACGTTGCTGCCTGTTGCGATTGTCTCGCTCAACACTGGCTGACCGATGATGTTGTACACCATCACGTTCAATGCCTCGTCGCCGTTGTTGACAATCATCAGCTCGTTGTTGCTGTTCCAGACAGCCACGTTCAACGATGCTTCAGCAGTGATTACGCTTGAGCCAGGCTCAGCTGTGATCATGATGTCGTCGACTTCCCATGCTGCGGCGCCGTCTTCTACTGTGCTGATGTATCTGAAGCCGATGTAGCAATGTGCACCACTGAATGCGTCGAGTGAGATCTCACCTGACTCAGTCCATGTGTAGTTACCTGGCGATGGGACATACTCCAATGGTATCCATGTGGCGTCGCCCGGATCCTGACCGTCGTAGTCGTTCGAGAAGTAGACCTCGAGTGCGGGACCTTCAAACTTCATTGCATTCTTAAATGTCAAGGTGACATTTTCATATGCACGTCCGTTGAGGTTGAAGTCAGGGGAGATGCACCACTGCTCATTGTCAACATCGTCGCCGTAGCCGTTTGCGTTGGCGTAGTGGTTACCGCTGTAGCTGCCGATGGTCCATGGCTTGTTACCTTCGATGGTCACAAATGTCCAGCCGTTCATTTCGCCTTCCCAGTCTTGCTCAAGAAGAACCACAACACCACTCATGATGACGTAGTTGGCTGTTGCGATACCGCTGTCGTCATAGCCTTCCATCATTGCAATAGCTTTGAGGGTTGTTGTCTCTTCGATAACAAGAGCCTCTGTGTAGATCTCAGACTCTGCTGTCGGGTCGCTGCCGTCGGTAGTGTAGTAGATGGTGGCGCCTTCTGTTGCGCATGTGATCTCAACTTCAATGGTCTCGTAATATGTGCCTGATGCCACGCTGAACACCGGTGTTGCCACTGTCGGTGTCACCACGCCGCCTTGCACAAAGATGTCGAGGAAGAAGTTGTAGTCAGGATTGCTGATGTTGCTTGTCGAATAAGCTCCGAACTTGTTCTGGTTGTTCTTTGCGATGCCACGGTTTGTCGTCTCAGCATTGGTGATCACAAATGCTGTGTAGTTAGGAATCAAAGCGCCCTCCTCCGATGTCTGGAGTGCGATGTTCCATTCTGTCTGCACTCCGCCCGAGAAGTTGGTGCTGCTGCTGTAGCCGAGGCTGTCACCAGCAGCGTTCACGAGAGTGATGACATCACCGTCGAGTGTCACATTCCACAGATATGTGTCGGCGTTGTCGGCAATTTCTGCTGGGAGTTGTTCCATGCCGCCGTTGTTCACTGAAGTGAAGAGCACGCCGTCAGGTTTGCCCGAAACGCCAGCTGTCATTGCATAATAGCCGTCGCCGATAGTAGCATCGTAACGTGCTGCAAGGATGATTTGGTCGCCGTCGTTGAGGTCGCTGATAGCGTAGATTCTGTTCCAATCGCCACCAGGTTGTGGTTGCTCTGTAACTGTACCGCTCAATGTCACTGTTGTTTCATTACCTGAAGATGCATAGATATTAACAGTCTCAGTGTACTGACCGACTTCTGTGCCATTCATTCTGACATAGATTGTGGTTGCTTCAAGATTTGTGATATCTTCGAAGAAGATCTCATCGCCATATTCTTCGTCATCGAGAGAAATCTCAAATGGACTATAAACTGAGACATTTATGCTACCTGTTGTTCCACCTGGAGCTGGTCCGATGTTGCCTGCTGTCAAGACGAATGTCTGCGATGCTGAAGGACCTTCACCAATATGGTGTGTGAAGCCTGACAAAGCACTTGGTGTCACTGTCAGATATGGTTCTGTAGTGAATCCCACTAATGTGATGTCGTCGACTTCCCAAGCTGCAGCTTCGGTTTCGGTTGATGTGTACTTGAATCCGATGTAGCACTCGTCACCTGCAAAGCCTGCAAGATCGATAGTTCCTGACTCAGCCCATGCGAATGAACCAGTTGACATGTTGAACGTGAGCTCAGTCCATGTTGCTGTTTCCGGTGTCTCGCCGTTGTAGTCGTTCGAGAAGTAGAGCTGCAAATCCGGACCTGTGTAGTTCTTGGCATTTCTGAATGTCAAGCTTACGTTGCTGTAGACATTTAGGCTGAAAGCAGGGGAGATGCACCACTGTTCGTTGGCACCGCCGTTATAACCGTTGCCATAAGCGTAGTGGTTGCCGCTGTACGATGCTATCGTCCATGGCTTGCTGCCTTCTACTGTCACGAATGTCCAGCCGTTCATCTCACCTTCCCAATCTTGCTGGAAGATGGTCACAGCACCTAAGATGATGGTGTAATCAGCTGTCGCGATGTTACTGTTGTCGTAGCCTTCTTTAACTGCTAAAGCCTTGATAGTCATGTTGGTAGCTACTGCAATAGGTTCTGTGTAGACTTCGCTTTCAGTTGTTGGGTCGCTGCCGTCAATGGTGTAGTAGATGGTTGCCTCAGGAGTGCCGCAGCTGATGGCAACTTCCTGCTCTTCGTAGTATGTTCCGGCTTCAGGAGTGAATGTCGGAGTGGCGCAGATTGGCGTTCCACCTGCTGTTGCGAAGATGTCGAGGAAGAAGTTGTAGGTCTCAGATGCGATGTTCTGAGTGTGATACGGACCGAAGTTGTGGTTGCCGTTCAAAGCAATGGCTCTCACCGCGTTGTTGACGTTGTTGATAACAAATGCTGAGTATTCAGGAACCATAGCTGTGGCTTCTGAAGTCTGATAGGTGATAGCCCATGCTGTGTTGTCACCGCCTGGTGAGAAGTTGGTGCTGCTGGTGTAGCCGAGCACGTCGCCGTTGGCATTGGTGAAGGTGTAGTTGTCACCGTCGATGGCCACTGTCCAGTAATAGTTGGCTTCTTCATCAGTGATTTCTGCGGGTAACACCTCGCCGTTGGTTGTCTCGCTTGTGAACAAAACACCCGTAGGCTTGCCTGATGCCTGTGCTGTCATTGCATAGTACTGATTGGCATTCTCGTCGAAACGAGCTGCGAAGACGATCTTAGCGCCGTTGGTGACCTGTGAGAGGTCGCTGACACGTGTGTAGCCGACTGGTGTTGGCGGTTCACCTGTGACGCTACCGCTCAAGGCGATGGTCATGGTGCCGATTTCTTCCTGGTTGATGGTGATCTCCTCGTTGTAGTCGCCAATCTCCAGACCGGCTTTCAGTCTCACCTTGATGGTGTAGTTGTAAACGCCAGTGTAGGTGTTGATGGTGATGTGGCTCTCAGGATAGAAGTTATCGCCTGGGAATGACGACATCTCGTAGTTCTCAGGAGCGTAGATGTGTGTAGGAGCTGTAAGACTTCTGGCGCTGATGTTGAAGGTCTTGATGTTCGACGGACCTTCTTCATAAACGTAGTTGAATCCTGACAATGCTGTAGGATTGATGAAGATACCTGCAGGATGTGTGAATGTGACGTCGCTTGCCAATGCCACGCGGAGCTGTACGTTGTTGTAGCATCCGATGACGCCTGTGACTGTCACGATGTCGTTTTCTTCAAGACCTTCAACAACTGGCATCTTGTAGATGTTCAGCGTGCTCTCGCCCTGTGTGATAGGCGTGTTGCTGCTGGTGTTGATGGTACCTACTGTAGCCTCGACAATCTGTACGCGTGTCGACTGTAACAGTTTGTCGCCGTTATGGTCTGCTAAAATCTCAGCGATGGTCTTCTCTGCCACTGGGAGTGGGTTGCCGCTCGACACGATGACGAAGTTGTTGGCGTTGCCGCCGTTGATGCCCGAGAGCTCGATGAGACCGTTGTAAACGGCTTTCTTACCGTAACCGAGCACCATGTCACCGAGAGCAAGACCAGCCGGAACGGTGTTGTTGTTCAGGTAAAGAACGATACCTGCTGTAGCATCCTGAACGTAGATGTTTCTGCCGTCGATGAAGGTCACAACGCCCTGAACGAGACCATACTGGTTGGTTTCCAATGCCTTGGCTTCAGCAATCGTAATCGGCTGGATGATGGTGTAAGCTACTGACACCACGTCGCTGTTGCTCATGCCTTCCTTTACAGCCATAGCCTTCACTGTGGTTGTCGTGCTTACTGTGAATGCCTCAGCATATACTGGGCTTTCCGTTGTTGGATCGGTACCGTCTAAGGTGTAGTGGATCGTTGCACCTTCGGTGGCGCAAGCGATTGTCACTTCCTGTGCTGTGATGTACTGACCTGCAGCAGGAGCGAAGGTCGGGTTGGCGACATGGGCGAGCTCTGTGAATGTGGCGTCGACAGTGACGTCGGCGGCCGGCATCACAAACTGCATGGCCTCAAGGATGTCGATTGGTGTAGCAACACCCGCGTAGGTGTAAGTCAAGGCTGTCAACTCATAGCCCTGGGCTGGATCAGCGGTGACGGTAACTGTTGCGCCTTCAATCGCCGATGTCGGGTCGACACTCACAGTACCGTTTGTGATGCCGGCCGCCACGGTTACGTTGTAGTATGTCGGTAATGCCTCAATGATGTCGGCTGTCGATCTTGGGAAAATCTGTCTTGTTGCATTGTAGCATCCCGCCAATCCGATGATGTCGGCGTTTTCGCCTTCAGTGACTTCAAAACCTCCCAAAACCTTGAATGAGTCGTAGCATGTCATGCTGCTCTCACCTTGTGTGAATGTGGTGGTTCTGCCAGTGTTATTGTTCGTTGCGAATGTATGATCAGCGTCAAAAGTGATGCCTTCAATCTTCACCAAACGATCAGCGTAGGCGCTGTAATCGGCAAGGATTTCGGCCACTGTCACCACAGCTGGCTCTACCGCTGTTCCTGCAACGCCATCAGGGAATGTCGAAGTAGGCTTGAACTCCATGGTTCCGTTGTAGAGCTGCGATGTTCCGAAGACTCCACCGCTGATGACATCGCCGTTGTTATAAGTCTTGCCCAAGCTGCCGTAGATCAAAAGTCCACCAGTTGCATCTTGCACATATAATGTGGTACCATTCTGGAAAACGGCTGTCAAATCGCCCGAAATGCCTGAAACAACCGAACTTGTAGCTGTGTGAGCGGCTTTCCATGCAGCGATGTTGGCATAAACCACTGGGAAGTTGTAAACTGCTGTCGCAATGCTACTGTTGTTCATTCCTGTCTTAGCAGCCATGGCCTTCACCGTTGTGGTCTCGCTGATAGCGATAGGTGAGGAGTAGACTGCACTCGATGTTGTAGGATCGTTGCCGTCGAGGGTGTAGTAAATAGTAGCACCTTCTGTCGTGCAGCTGATAGCTACATTCTGAGTCGTTGTGTATGATCCTGCCTCTGGCGAGAATGTAGGAGTTGCGACGCTCGGTGTTCCGCCTGCAGAATACGTTACTGCCAGGACCTTAATACGTGCGTGACCGCTTGATGCTGTGTTTGTTATGACAACAGGAGCAGTTGACGATCCGGTCCAGGTTCCAGTTGTGGAACTTACGGAATAAGTTCCTGCCGATGCACTCAATGTGCCGACGTTACTTGCTGAACTGAACGTCAAGGTCATGCCTGTAATGGTGCATCCGCTGGCTGGCGTAACAGTCAATGTGTTACCGCCGTACAAACGTGCAGCAGTTCCAGTGTTGTAATAGGCAGGATTTGTGCTGCCCGTGTTTTTGTCAAACCGGATGGTGATGTTGCCATCCATGGCAATAGAAGTACCATCCAAACTCTGAGCATTTGAGTAGCCTTGTTCAGAGAATGTGATAGAGACTTCAGTTCTCGATTGTCCCCAAGCGAGACTTCCAATCATCAGCAATAATGCTGTGATCATTAAAGTAAATCTTTTCTTCATTTTACTTAATTTATTAGTTAATTATCTTATATTCAATTACTTATCCCACCGATTCCACTGAGCATAATAATCCCATGGGATGGGTCGATATTACCTCGCAAATATAAGAAATACCTTTGGTTTCTGGTCCTTAATTATTAATAAATTATTAAATAAGTTATCAACAAAATGTTGATAACTCGTGTTTTTGGCCAAGTTATCAACAATTTTTTAAGGCATAACCTCGACTCCGAACAGCGCAAAATCGTATTTTACGGGGTCCAGCGCGTCAAACTCGCGTAACTTTGCCGTCAGCAGCTCGACAGTCGGCCTGTCGTTGCTTTTCCTGTCGATCAGTCCCAATTCCCTTGAAACTCTCGCCACATGCACATCCAAAGGTATCATCAAATCTTTTGGTTTCAGTTGTTTCCAAACGCCGAGATCCACAATGCCGTCGTTTCTCACCAGCCAACGCAACGCCATGTGCAGCCTCTTGCAAGCCGAACCTTTCTTGGGCTCTGCACAACAAGGATTTGAAATGTGCTTGCTCGAGCACCCATTAGCTTTCGCAATCAAATCTCTGAAATCTTCAATTCCCCTCCAAACATCGTGTTCTTCATTATAAAAAACACCCTCCAACGAAGGACTGTCATTCCGAACTCCGCAGGGGTGAGAAACCCCCTCATATAATGCTTGGAACCCTTTACAATAGTACCTCAAATCCCTGCCGAAAAACGTTCTGTGAATACACTTTCCATCCTCCAGCTTCTCGAATCCTCCCGACATCACATAGTCGTATGGCGATTTTCCCATAATATCCAGCATTTTGTTGGCCGAGTTCAATATCATCTTACGGTTGCCCCAGGCTATGGTCGCAACCAAAAACGACACTATCTCGATATCCCTCAAATTGCTGTATCTGTGCGGAAACTGCACCGGATCGTCCTTTATAAACGCCTCGGTGTTGTTCTTTGCCACCAACTCGTCCAAATACTCTTTTATCTTATCCATATCATTCTAAAAATGTAGAGACGTCACATTGTGGCGTCTCTACAATAAACTGTAAACCTTTAAACAGTCAACTTACTTAACAACAACTTTCATTGTCTGGTCGCCGGCATTCACGAAGTAAATACCTGACTCGAGAGCGACGTTGATGTCCTGAACATTGTTGTAGGTCTTAACCAACTGACCAACAGTGTTGTAGATGTTGACGTTTGCAGCCTGGTTGAGCTGAACTCTGAATGAACCCTGTGCTGGGTTTGGATAAACATTCATCGTTGTTGTAGCTGCCATTGGGGTTTCGTTAGTACCTAACTGGCTTGCATAAACCTTAACTGCGTGATAGAAGTTGTTATCCCAAACTGTCTCGTCGTCCTGTACGCATGTACCAGCTTCCTGGTCGTTCTGATAGCATAACCAGAGGTAGTCACCCTCAGCGTCTGTGTAGATGTAAGGGATAACCTGGCAGTATACCATCTCATCGTAAATGTTGATGATGTCGGTGAGAATCTGCTGTGTGCCTTCCCATGTCTGACCGCCGTCGGCTGACATGTTGCCGAACAATCTGAGATAGTGAACAGAAGAGTTGCTATCCCAGTATAAGCCCTGGCTGTCACCAGCAATCATTGACCAGAATGCATAGATCTTAGAACCGTCCATGTGGAATGTTGCGAAAGCTGCTTTACCACCGTTGTATGAACCGTGGTCGCCCCACTTTTCGTTATCTGGCCAGTTGCCTTCCTGTGAATCACGTGGAAGAACGTTACCTTGATTGTCGACGAGTTCAAGTTCGCCGATGTATTCCGGAAGTGGGTCGTGGTCTGCATCGCTCCAGTACCATTCTGAATGATAGAGGTCGCGCATTGTGTAGACTGTATCCATGATGAATGGTTCGCCAACATTACCAATACCACCAAGGCACATCTCGTTCTTTGGAAGAATCTCGCTCCAGTAGCCGATACCACCGATTGCAGGATAGTATGAACCTGAACCTGGCTCGCCTGTTGTTCCGTTGTACTCATAAACAATGTGGAGGTTGTCTTCAGCGTCAAACTCGGCGTTGGTCCAACGTGGATAGAAGAACCAGTCGTCGTATGTCAGGTTGATACCTGGGTGCTGCCAGAACACTCTCTCGCTCCATGTTGCACCGTTATCTTCTGAAATAACAGCTTTGCAGTCACTCCATGCATTGTTCAAAATGAATGCTACACGGTTTGGCTTTTCCGGATTATAAAGCATGAAGTAGCAGATGTTTGAACCACCGTCTGATACGTGGTTTTCATCGAGAGCTTCAAGCATTACATCTGATGCAGTCCATTCACCGTTCTGATAGCGCCAGTAGTAGATTGGATCGCCGTAAGGTGTTGTTCCGTTGTATTTTGTTGCAAGAACGTGAACGATATCAAGATTCTCACCAGAGCACTGAACAACTGGCCAAGTTGGTCCTAAATCGTTTGGAAGTGTTACGACTGTGCTGAAATCGCGGCTGCCATTGCGGAAATCTTCACAGAAGAACAGATGGCAATAGTTTGCAGAGTGAGCTGCAATAACAAGGCCGTTCTCTTTGTAACGTGAGATTGAACCAAAACCTGTTTTTTGTTCGGCGGTTGGCAACGATGAAAAATCTTCAGCATGGCTCTCTGTGAACTCCCATTCTCCAACTGCTGGATCCCAAATGGCGAGACCGGTACCACGGTCTGTTGAATTTTGGTTTGTTGACTGTGTGTAGCACATTACTGCGAAACCGTCAGGCCATACGGCTGTGAAGTTTCTTGCACCCATGTTTGACTGCCAGTCGTAGTAGGTTTGGCTTAACTCGACTTCTTCAGCTGATGTCAGCATGCTTCTTGTTGGAGCAAAGTTCTGAATGTTGAGATACTCAAAGCCTTTGTAGCTCTGAGCCTGAGATGGTTCAGCTTTCACTGATTTGCGTGAAATGCTCTTTACCTGAGCGAAACTGGTCATGGCAATTGCCATCACAAGCACTAATGTAAATACTTTTCTCATAGTTTGAATTTTAGTTATTAATAAATTTAGTTGTATTTTCATGCATAATACGTCACAAAATTACACATTTTTTTTTAATATACAACAAAAAAATCAAAAAAAAGAAAAATTTTTTCTTAACACCTATTAATATAATGGCTTTTTTCTATCTTTGCAAAAAATTTCATACGATGATAACTTTAAGCAACTATCCGTTCCTGAAAAGTCTGAAACCTAACCGTTTCTTCCTCCTTGCAGGTCCTTGTGTGATTGAAGATGAGGAGTCGCCTTTCGCGATTGCCGAGCAGCTGGTGAAAATCACCCAAAGCCTTGATATTCCTTTCGTTTTCAAAGGTTCATATCGTAAGGCTAACCGCTCGCGTCTCGATTCGTTTCAGGGGATAGGCGATGAGCGTGCTCTCAATGTGCTTAATAATATTTCAAAGAAATTCAATATTCCTGTCGTAACCGATATTCACTCTTGCGAAGAGGCGGCAATGGCAGCCGAATATGTCGACATCCTTCAGATTCCTGCTTTCCTCTGCCGTCAGACCGATTTACTTATCGCTGCCGCTAAAACTGGAAAGATAGTGAATATCAAGAAAGGTCAGTTCCTTTCGGGAGAATCGATGTGTTTTGCTGTCGAAAAAGTGCAACAGTCTGGTAATCAGCGTGTTATGCTTACCGATAGAGGCAATTTCTTCGGCTATCAGGATCTCGTTGTCGACTATCGCAACATCTACGAGATGCAGAAAAACAACGTTCCGGTAATCATGGATGTCACACATTCGCTGCAACAGCCTAACCAGACGGGCGGCATCACCGGTGGCAAGCCCGAGCTCATCGAGCTCATCTCGAAGGCCGCCATCGCTGTGGGAGCCGACGGTCTCTTCATGGAAACGCATCCGAACCCGGCTCAGGCCAAATCCGACGGCGCCAACATGCTCCGCCTCGACCTTGTCGAACCGTTATTGCAAAAATTGGTTAAAATCAAAGAGTCATTGTAATGACAAAGTAGGGACGCGGCGCGCCACGTCCCTACAATATCCATCGTTTGTTTAATTATCAATTGTCAATTATCAATTATCAATTGTCAACTGCATTAATTCAGCGCTCCCGTCGCCCCAGTTGCCGACGAGGCTCTGCTGTTTCACCAGCCCTTTCAGCAGTTTAATGAATTCTTTCCTCGGGATAGGAGCGGCACCCATACGCTTCATGTGACCCGTTTCCTGCTGAGAGTCAATGAGTTCAAAGCCGTTCCTAATCAAAAACTGGCATAAATTATACAACGCCACCTTCGAAGCGTCGGTCTTGGTGTGGAACATCGACTCGGCGCAGAACACCTTGCCGATGGCGACGCCGTAAAGTCCGCCAACGAGCTCGTTATCCTGATAAACCTCAACAGAATGGGCAAATCCCATGTTGTGCAACTCGCAGTAAGCCACTATCATGTCCTCGCTGATCCACGGACTAGGCTCGTCGGTGTCGTCCTCCTCTTCGGTTATGTCGTCGATGCGCGGCACAGTGGCACAGGCACGTATAACTCCCTCAAAATCAGTGTCAAACGAGCACGAATACTTATGCGACTCAATGGTCTTCCACAACGATTTCGTGACTTTCAGCTCCGATGGCTTCATCACCATTCTGGGGTCAAGCGACCACCATAAAATAGGCTCTCCTTCAGAATACCATGGAAAAATCCCCGATGAATAGGCGACGAGCAACCTCTCGGGCGACAAATCTCCGCCAATCGCAAGTAATCCGTCCTTTGTCGACTGACTGACAGGCGGAAAATCATACACCTCGTCTTTTAGCATGTATATTGGCATAGCTTTACGATTTTGAGGTTAAAATGCACCACAAAGGTAAAAATAATTTTTAACTTATGCAAGTTTTTTGTTCATTTTTTTTAATTTTGCAGTGCAAAAATTCTGTATGAATAGGTATTTCTTACATCTGGCGTATAACGGGAAAGCTTACCACGGCTGGCAAATCCAACCTGGCGATGTCACCGTACAGGAAACCCTTGAGAAATGTATCAGTCTGAAGCTGAAACAGGACATCTCCGTCACCGGATGCGGACGTACCGACACGGGCGTCAACGCGCGCAACTTCTATGCTCATTTCGAGAGCGAGCCTATCGAGGATCTGCAAGGCTTTGTAAATCAATTGAATATGTTTCTGCCCGACGATATAGTAGTGTTCCGCTGCTGGCAGGTCGACCCGTATTTCCACGCCCGCTTCGATGCCAAGTCGCGCACATATCATTACTACGTCACCCGCACCAAGAATCCTTTCCACACCGACGACTCCTTATATATATACGGTCCGCTCGATGTCGAGAAAATGAATGAGGCGGCTAAGATTCTTTTTGAATATCAGGACTTTACGAGTTTTTCGAAGCTTCACACTCAGGTTAAGACCAACAACTGCCGCATTATGGAAGCCCGCTGGTTTGAACAGAACGACCTGCTCGTTTTTCGTATCAAAGCCGATAGATTTCTGAGAAATATGGTCCGCGCCATAGTCGGAACCTTGCTTGAAGTAGGGAAGGGGAAGATGACTCTCGAAGATTTCCGTGCGGTCATCGAACAGAAAAACCGCTGCTCCGCCGGCACCTCAATGCCAGCGCACGCTCTATTTTTAGAAGAAGTTTCATACTGAGGAGTTCAAAGGGTTCAAAGGGTTCAAAGGGTTCAAAAGTTCAAAGATCTTGAACCTCTTAAACCAATTGTCAATTATCAATTATCAATTGTCAATTCTCAATTATTATTACAGCGCCTCCGCCGCTTGCCAACTCTAGCTTTATCGTCTCACCAATCTTATCAATCCTGCTGATTTTATAGTCTTTTGCGTTTCTATTCGCATTTACCCCGTCGGAATATATAATAGCACCGCTGTCACTCCGAGCGGCGTGAGGAACCTCAATCTCAAGAGTCCTCTTCTCCCAATTCGTTATCGCTCCAATATACCATGTATCGCCCTTTCTTCTAGCAATTACTGCATATTCGCCGAGTTTTCCGTCGAGTGCCACCGTCTCGTCCCACACTGTCGGCACGCTGGCGATGAAGTCGACGCATTCCTGGTTTTGCATGTACTTGGTCGGACTGTCGCAAAGCATGTTGAATGGCGACTCAAATATAACATACTCAGCGAGTTGGCGGCATCGTGTGCCTTGGCTCATCGGGTTTGTGTAGATGGCTCTGAAGTGGTATTTTGTGGCGTTATCCATGGCGCCCTGGGTGTAATCAAGGTTGCCTGCCACCTGTCGGATGTAAGGAATCATGCACTCGTAGTTCACCTGGTTGAGGTCGTCGTCCCATTTCGACTGCTCCAGACCGTAAACTCCCTCGAAATTCAGCACGTTAGGGTAGGTGCGGCTCAGTCCCGTTGGCTTGTAAGCACCATGAAAATCGACGAATAAGTGATATTTTGCCGCCATCGCCGCCATGCGGTAGTAGAAGTCGACCACCTTCTGGTCGTCGCGGTCCATAAAGTCGACCTTAAAGCCTTTGATTCCCATCTCGCTATAGTGCTTGCACACGTGCTCCATATCTCTGTCGATGGCAACATATCCTGCCCAAAGCACCAATCCAACGTTGCGCTCGTTGGCGTAAGCTACGAGTTCCTCCAAATCGATTTCAGGCACCACCTGGAACAAATCGGCCTTCTTGTTCACCGCCCAGCCTTCGTCCAAAATAACATATTCTATGCCGTTTTTCGACGCAAAATCGATGTAATATTTATAAGTGTCGTTGTTGATGCCTGCCTTGAAGTCGACACCCCAGATGTTCCAGTTGTTCCACCAGTCCCAAGCCACCTTTCCGGGCTTGATCCAGCTCACATCCTGCACCCTCGAAGGCGATGCGAGCTTGTAGACCATGTCGCTGTTCATGAGCTCGGCGTCGTTGCTCGAAATCACCATGGCGCGCCACGGGAAATCCCTTGTACCATTGACCTTGGCGACGAATTCCTCTCTTTCTTTCACTACCATCTGCAGCATGTTGTGACCGCCTTGTTCCTCCACTTTCGGGTATGTCGACTGCACCGCTTCGAGGCTGTTTCCTTCGCCTTTGCGGAAGAAAGTGCCAGGGAAATCTTCCAGATCCGACTCCACGATGACCGCTTTTTTGTCATCTTTGAGGCATATTAATAAAGGTGTGAAGGCAATGCGCTCTACGTCCATCTTCGAGATGGAATCGATGTCGTATTGGCTCTCGAATGAAGTGAAAAACTGCTGCGTCAGGAAGTCGCCTTCGCCTTTGCGGGCGTTCACATACGGGATATAAGCCGTGTAATCGTCGTCGAAGCGATAATTAACATTTTCTTTCTTAACAATAATAGGCTTTTTGAAGCTCGTCGAGAAACGATATGCCACTCCGTCGTCGAAGGCTCTGAAAGTCAGTTTATAATTTCCTTTGAAGTTGATAATCAATTCGTTATAATTATTCTTGACTTCTTTTTTCTTATAAAAATCGGCCTTCAAAACCTCATCAACCGAATTTGTCTTCACATTTTTTATTTGTCCTGCTTTCCCCAAAACCATTCCGTTGCACAGCTCCATCGAAATCTCCGTATCCTCAATAACCACAGTGCTTTCGTGCATCACCGAATATTTCACATCGTCGCCCACGCTCACCTTCACCGCAATCTTCCCATCCGGCGACTTCAGCTCGTAATTATCATTTTTCGCATAAATACTGCTAATCCCAAATAATACTGCCAATAACAAAACAATCTTTTTCATATTTAAAACTTTTAATCTTTTAATCTAATAATCTTCTAATCTAAATTCACACAAAAATAAACCAAATTTCATTTCATATCAAAAAATTCTTTAATTTTGTAGGAAATTTAAATCAAACGAAAATGAGAAATTTACTTTTAATCAGCAATTCAACCAATTTTGGTGAGACATACTTGGCTTGGGCGATGACCCAGCTCGAACAGTTTTTCGATAAAAACAAGCTCGGTGCCGACAGCAAGGTGGCCTTTGTGCCATTCGCAGGCGTGTTTATCGGCGGCAACCCTTATCCGAAGAGCTATGACGCTTATACTGAGAAGGTTAAGAAAGTTTTTAATGAGAAACTAGGCGTAAAAAAGTTCGTCTCGGTGCACGAAGTCGAAGATAAAGTGGGCTTAGTGAAGACTGCCGACTGCATTGTTGTAGGTGGTGGCAACACCTTCCATCTTGTGGCTGAGTTGCATAAGTTCGGCCTGATGCAAGTCATCGCTGAATGCGCCAACAACGGCACGCCTTACATCGGATGGAGCGCCGGCTCGAACATCGCTTGCCCTACACTCTGCACCACCAACGACATGCCGATAGTGCAGCCTGCAAGCTTTAATACATTGAATCTCATACCTTTCCAAATCAATCCTCACTATCTCGACCCGCATCCTGAGATCGACAAGATGATCAAACACGGCGGTGAGACCCGTCAGGATCGTATCAACGAATATCTCGCTGTGCGTCAGGAGATGAAGGTCGTGGGATTAAGAGAAGCTACAGCAATTTGGGTTGTCGGCGACAAATATTATCTCAAGGGAGGTAAGAAAATGATGATTTTCCAATACGGAAAAGAACCTGTCGAACTCGAGCCGAATCAGGAGATAACGAAGTTTGTGCTTTAGAAAAAATCGATTTTTCTTGTTTTGTATTTTAAAAATATTTATATTTGCAAGTTTAAACGTATTGCGAAATTCGAATATAAATCTAATAAACCATTGAATATGAAGAAGTTACTCTATTTTTTAATCGCTATTATGTTTATCTCGGCGATACCCGAAATCGCCAATGCACAGTCGAACGACCCGTTTGAGCAAAAGACGCTCAAGGCTAGCGGCAGAAACGGCCGTCATGAGAAAAAAGTCAACCGTCGTAAGATCGAGGCGACTACAACCGAAGAGGCTCCGGCCCCGGCACCAGTGGCTACAGATGACAAGCCGGTCGTCAGGGCTTCGAATATGACGCTCTCAAACCCTTGCGAGGACTGGCTCGACGTGGAGTTTGTCTCGTTGGTCGGCAGCAGAGCAAACCAGACGATAAAGCTCACGCTGAAGGTCACCAACCACAGCACCAACAAGGATATGTACATCGGAGGTAACTTCGTGGGATACGACTGCGAGGGTGAAGAGCACTCGAGAGGCTACTCGCCGGAGCGTTACAGCTCGCTTACCGACGTGCCGTTCAAGACCTCGTTCGATGTACCGGGCAAGATCAACCCTAACAAGACAACCGTCATGCCGGCCATGATATTCAGCGTCGGCGACTGCCGCATCGAGATGCGTAACGTACCTATTGATTGGAAATAATACTATTCGTTATGAAAAAATTGATAAAATTCGGATTTATTCCGACATTATTGTTGCTTTTAACGGCAAATAGCGTTTTCGCTCAGAAAAACAACGAGAAACGCTCTGTCCTCGACCAGCAGTACGAGGTTCAGTATATCGGTGTCGGTCAGGACGGCACCAAGGTTTTTACAGTGACCACAACGGCTAAAGACGCCACTGAAGGCATAGAGATGGCTAAGCGCGACGCTGTCGCAGCATGTCTCTTCCGCGGCATCACAGCATCGGAGCAGACCAAAGCCACTCCGGCTATCGTGTCGTACGCCGTGGCAGAGGAAAACATCGGTTTCTTTGAGAATTTTCTGGCACTCCCGACGAGAAAGGCACCTGGCGGACAGTATCACCGCTTCATCAACAAGACAGGTCAGCCTAAGACCGTGAAAAACGGCAAGGTGTATAGCATCTCCGTCGATGTGCAGGTGCTCTACGACGAGCTTCTGCAGTATATGCAGGACAAAGGCTTCGCTCAGGATGTGAAGACTACCGGAGCAGGCAAATATGCCAAGCCAATCCTGATGGTGGTGCCATCCGACGTCTACTGCAGCGAGATGGGCTACGTCCAGAAATGGAGAGACGAGAACGGCGTGATGCGCACAGTGCCTAACTACGACGTGTTTAACCGCGAAGACGCCCGCGACCTTCGTCTTGTGATATCTTCACTCAACGAGATCTTCAACAAGAAAGGATTTGAGGTGCAGAGCCTTGAATTCCTGATGAAGAGCATTAAACAGGAAGAGAGCGAGAATCAGTTTATCGGACAGGACTACGGTCTCGACGGCGAGATCATTGAGTCGCCTATCGACCGCATCAAACGTACAGCAAATGTTGACTTTATCGTCGACCTTGACTTCGAAATCATGGAGGTGGGATCACAGCGTTATGTGACATTCAACATGAAAGCCGTCGACGTCAGCTCCAACGCACGCGAGATTGCACATGCCCATGGCGATGGAAAACCGTCAAACTCAGCATCAATCAACACTTTACTTGAAGAGGCAGTGCTCAACCACATGGATTCATTCTGCAAGAAACTGCAAAACGAATATGTGAATATGTCGAAAAACGGACGTCAGATTACTGTTAAGGTCAAACGTACCGACAACTCCGATTACGACCTGCTGAGAACCACCTTCGCCTTCGAAGGACAGCAGACCACACTCGGCGACATCATCTACTACTGGCTGCAGGACAACACCGTCGACAACAACCCTACACGTAACATCAGTCCAAACGTCATCACTTTCAACCAGGTGATGATCCCGCTGACAAAAGTAGGCCGTCGCGGCGCCGTGCAACGTGTTGATACTCAAGAATATCTCCAAGGATTGCAGACCTATCTGCGCAACACATACAACGTGGAAGGAACCATCTATATGCGTGGTCCCAGCGAGGTCTGGTTAGTGTTATAATAAAATTGTAAAGACATGAAAAATATCAGATTTTTACTACTGGCATTGCTCTTGAGCGTCACAAGCATGCTGCTCAAAGCTCAGGATGAGATGACATTCGAACAAATGATTCCTGTGAGAGTGATGATGCCAACCAACAATGAAATCAAAGGCGACGCCCTCACGGTGCTTTACAACCGCTTGAATCAGGCTGTGACACTCAACGGTCTGGGCGCCACGACCAACGACAGCCGTTTTCTCCTCGTCACCTCAGTGACAGTATTGTCGAAGACCGTTACCACATCGATTCCGCCTCAACATGTGGCCGAAGTCGAAGTGGCAGTGTATTTCGTCGATAACGTCAATAAAGTGATACTTTCGCAAGAGATTATCAACAAAAACGGCATGGCCGACAACGACGCGGCAGCTCTGGCAAAGGCTATCAAGTCGATTCAAGCCCGCGACCATAAGCTGAAAAAGCTCATCACAGTGGGTAAGAAGAGAGCCATGGAGTATTACAAGGCCATCGATCAGAACGAGTCGACCGAAAACGGCGGCGATCCTGACGTTTCGTGGATTTTTGATTAAAATTTGAAGTTATGAGAAAAATATTGATAATAGCTCTCGCGATGATGCTTCCTCTCTGCACTTTTGCGCAGCAGAAAGGTTTTAAGCTCATCGAGAAAAGCGGTCCAAAGCCTGAATGGGTAGGCCAAGGCAGCGTCAAGAACTTCATTATCGTGCAGTCGGATAAGCCGACGCTGGAGGCCGTGAAAGCCGACGCTATGGATAAGGTGCGCGCGGAGATAGCCTCTTCGGTGGCGACAAATGTTCAGCGTTTCGTCGACTCATATTCTTTGAAGGAAGTCGATGGCGACGACGTGAAGATCAACAAGACGATGTCGATTGAGACGACCTCAAAAATCGCGAAGATGCCAGCAATTCAAGGCGTTAGCATCACTAAGGCCGATACCTATCAGGAACTTTATCGTAACAAGAAGACAGGCGAGGAGTACTACGTTTTATATGTAAAATATCCTTTCTCAAGCTTCGACCTTGTTGAACTCGTCACCGCTTATGAAGAGCACGAGAAACAGATCGACAACAAGATCAAGTCATACGAAGAAGGTCTTGGTAACATCGAGTCGGTGGAGCAGATCGGCGATGCCATCACAGCACTAGGCGCCCTGGCAAAAGAAGTGGGCGACGAGGATAACCGTTACTACACCATCGAAGGCATAACCAACAGATACATAGCTGTTTACGACAATATCAGAATCGATATCGTCGACAATTCACCGGGAAGGGTGACGCTGCGCCTTATCTACAACGGCAACACCATCACCACCACACAGAACCCGAAGGTGACATCGAATTGCGCTGAGCAGTTCAACGTCAAGAACCAAGGCGATGTCGTCATTGTAAACTACAATAAAGACTACTGCTATGCGCAAGACGACAACTACGTTGAGATACGCTACCGCTTCGGTTCGAAATTCGTGAAAGAACAAGTGTTTTTTAAATTGAAATAAACTTAATTATTAACTAAATTTCAACATTATGAAAAAAGTAAATTTATTCTTAGGAATCGCTTTCTTGGCATTCGTCGCAATGTCATGCGGATCAAGCAAAGAAACAGCACAACCACAACCGGCCAGACAGCCAATGAATCTGCCATGTCCTGACTGCGTAGCAACAGCCGGCAGCACATTCAAATACCTCGGCCAGACAGTGGCAGAAAGCGAATACGACGTGCAGGAAGCAAGAATCTTCGCAGCACAGTCGGCTCGCGACGAGCTCCAGGCAATGATCGAAACATGCGTCGAGAGAGCTGTCAAGTCATTCACACAGCAGCACCGCGAAAATGCTGACGTTAATACCATTTCAAAGAGAACCATCCAGGCTTTGGATATCATCAAGGCTAAAGTGAAAGGTACACCTGTGACATGCTGGGACGCTTCTCCAAGCACCTTGACACCTGGTAAGATTTCGGTGTATGTCTGCGTAGAGATGGATGCTAACATGGTTTACCAAGAGGTTGTGAAGACCTTCACACAGGACGATGAGCTCAAGATCGACTTCAGAGAGCATCAGTTCAAGGAGGAGTTCGACAAAGCTATGGAAGACTATAGCAGCATTAAGTAATGAAATATCAAGGACTTACTAGCGAACAAGTAGAAAAAAGCCGTGCTCTGCACGGCTTTAATATTCTCACCCCTCCAAAAAAGGAGTCGGTGTTTCATCAGTTTCTGGGCAAGTTTAAGGATCCGATAATCCAGATACTTCTCATTGCCCTCGCTCTCTCGGTCGGAGTCGCTGTGTATCAGTATGTTACCACTGATGAGGGAGCTCATGTTTTGTTTGAGCCGCTTGGAATTTTTGTGGCTATAATGTTGGCTACCTGCGTCGGATTCATCTTCGAACTCAGCGCCAACAAAAAATTCGACATCCTCAATCAGGTCAACGATGAGGAGATGGTGAAGGTGGTGCGCGACGGCAACGTCACGTTGGTCCAACGCCAGGAGATAGTGGTGGGCGACGTTGTCATCATAGAGACCGGCGACGAGGTGCCTGCCGACGGCGTGCTGCTCGACGCCTTCTCATTGCAAGTCAACGAGTCGGACCTCACAGGCGAGCCGATGGCACGCAAGACTATAGAAGAAAAAGACTTCAATCCCGATGCCACCTATCCATCGAACTGGGTGATGCGTGGCAGTAAAATCATTGACGGTCATGGAGTTATGCAAGTCGAGAGAGTGGGCGACGCCACCGAATGGGGCAAAGTCTACAAAGGCTCGCAGATCGACAGCAACGTCAAGACACCTCTTAACAAACAGCTCGACAAGCTGGGCAGGCTGATATGCATCGCCAGCTACGTCATCGCGGGCATCATCCTCGTGACACGCTTCGTGATGTATTTCATCTACGACGACCGTATCGGTGACGGAATCGACTGGATGCGATTCCTGCAATATGCGCTCAACTCGGCCATGATAGCCGTCACCATCATAGTGGTGGCAGTGCCCGAAGGCCTCCCGATGAGCGTCACGCTGAGCCTCGCGCTGAGCATGCGTAGAATGCTGAGTACCAATAACTTAGTAAGAAAACTGCATGCCTGCGAGACCATGGGCGCAGCTACTGTGATATGCACCGACAAGACAGGCACGCTGACACAGAACCAGATGAGCGTCAGCGAGATGCTAACTTATTGTAAATCAAAAGATATTTTAAAAGAAAGCATTGCTGTCAACACCACGGCATATCTCGATTTCACTAATAAGGAAAAGATTAAGGCGATAGGCAACCCTACTGAGGGCGCGCTTCTGTTATGGCTTTATAATCAAGGAGTTAACTACTACGATTATAGAGGCGACATGAAACTCCTCCAACGGGTGCCGTTCTCCACAAAATATAAGTTCATGGCTACCGTCGTCGACTCGAAGACGTTCGGAAAGCCTATGTTTTACGTGAAAGGCGCTCCAGAGATCATCCTGGCGCATTGCAACAAGATTCTCACCGATGAAGGAATAGTCGATATCGAGCCTTACCGCGGCGCTATCGAGAATCAGCTGTTTGAGTATGGTGGACGTGCCATGCGTACGCTGGCTTTGGCATATAAGGAAGCCGACGTCAACGAGCAGTCGTTCGATAAGCGGACTGACAATCTTGTGGCCGAAAACCTCATTTTTGTGGCTGCTGTGGCCATTGCCGACCCGATACGCCCCGATGTGGCCGAGGCTGTTGCAAAGTGCTTAAAAGCCGGCATTGACGTGAAAATCGTCACTGGTGACACTCCTGGCACTGCCATTGAGATTGGCCGACAGCTCGGACTGTGGAAAGACACCGACCAGAAGGACTTTAACCATATCTCGGGCAAAGATTTCGAGGCGCTCTCCGACGAGGAGGCACGTCGCCGCATCCCGATGATCAAGATCATGTCGCGCGCGCGTCCTATGGACAAGGAACGCCTGGTGCGACTGCAGCAGACGTACGGCGAGGTGGTGGCTGTCACAGGCGACGGCACCAACGACGCTCCGGCGCTCAAGGTGGCTCAGGTGGGCCTCTCGATGGGCGACGGCACGACGGTGGCAAAGGAAGCCTCGGATATCACTATCCTCGACAACTCGTTCCGTTCGATCTGCCGAGCCGTGATGTGGGGCCGCTCACTCTACCTCAACATACAGCGTTTCATACTGTTCCAGACGACCATCAATGTGGCGGCATGCCTTGTGGTGATGTTCGGGGCTCTGCTGGGCACCGACGCCGTCCTTACCGTGACCCAGATGCTGTGGGTAAACCTCATCATGGACACGTTCGCGGCCCTCGCGCTGGCCTCTTTGCCACCGTCGGAAGCGGTGATGAACGAGAAGCCTCGATCGAAAGACGCCCATATCCTCACCAAGCCGATGATACAGTCACTGCTTACCGTGGGACTGCTTTTCTTCGTGATAATGCTGGGCTTTGTGCAGTATTTCAAACACGAGCCAATCGAAACCATGCTCGACTTCTCGTTGATGGATTACCTGAAAAACTACTTCAACATGCACATCGCCGACGCGCACAGCTACACTCCTTACGAGCATTCGCTGACGTTTACGATATTCGTGTTCCTGCAGTTCTGGAACCTCTTCAACGCCAAGGCATATCACACTGGCGAGTCGGCATTCCGTAACGCCGGCAGGGCTTTCGGAGGCTTTGAGCTTACCCTCACGATAATACTCGTCGGACAGGTTCTCATCGTGACCTTCGGCGGCGAGATGTTCAACGTCGAACCTCTGAAATGGCAAGACTGGCTTATCTGTTTCATCGGCACAAGTCCCGTGGTGCTCATCGGTGAACTCGTTCGTTTGATTAAAAAAGAAAAAGTATGAAGATATTGATTTTAAACGGCCCAAACCTCAACCTCATCGGCAAACGTGAGCCCGAAATCTATGGTAATCAATCACTTGATGAATATTTTAAGGTGATGAAGCAACGTTTTCCCGACTGCACAATCGATGCTTTTCAGTCGAATCACGAAGGTGTTTTAATAGATAAGCTGCAGGAGGCAATGGGTAAATACGACGGCGTGGTGATGAATCCAGGAGGTTACGCCCACACCTCGATAGCACTGGCCGATACCGTCAGGGCGATAAAGATCCCTGTTGTCGAGGTTCATATCTCAAATATCTACGAAAGGGAGGCCTACCGGCATCATTCCTACACCGCTGAAGCTGCAGTGCATTCTATCGTTGGCCACGGTTTAGAGGGTTATGCAGAGGCAATTAAATATTTGATTGCCAGTTTTTAGTCATCATTTCTCGGCTAGCCACCTTTCTTCGAAAGCTGAAGGCCTTCGAAATTGACGACTAAAAACTATTTTACGAGAAATCTTTTTCGTTGAGTTCAGTGTAAAGTTTCTTTTTCTCCAGGAAATGCTTGAAAACGATGTTTTTCTGGTAAACCATCGACACCTTCTTGTGAGGTAGCTCTCTTCTCTTTTTCCTCAGCATCGGCAGGTGTCTGTAGAAGCTCAGGTGAGCTCTTGTCACGGCCCAAACGTCGGCGAAACAGCCGTCGAACAGGAATTTTATCCCTGCCACCCAGTCGAGTAGAATTCTATAAGCTATTGTGAAGAAAACCGCGCCTTTCGGGAGGTTTTTCATCAGCAGCGACAGGTTATTACGAAAGTTGAGGTATGTCTTGCGCGCCGAGCTCTTCGGCAGTGTGCCGCCGCCAATGTGGTATACCTTCGACTGTGGGCAGTACATCACCTTGTAGTCGTGATTCTTCACGCGCCAGCAGAAATCGATCTCCTCCATGTGGGCAAAGAAACTGTCGTCTAAGCCGCCGAACCTGTGATAGAGCTCGGCGCGCACAAACATACAGGCTCCGGTGGCCCAAAACACCTCTTTTTTGTCGTCGTACTGTCCTTCGTCGTGCTCCAGATGCTGAAACACCCTGCCGCGACAGAACGGATAGCCATATTTGTCGATGAAACCGCCACCTGCGCCGGCATATTCAAACTTCGTCTTATCTTGATAGGAGAGGATCTTCGGCTGACATGCCGCTATCGTCTCGTCGCTGTCCATGAGCTCAATCACAGGCTCGATCCAGTGCGGAGTGACCTCGATGTCGGAGTTCAGGAGGCAGTAGTATTTGGCTTCCACCTGACGCAAGGCGAGGTTGTAGCCGGTCGAGAAGCCGCCGTTGCTCTCGTTGAGTATCAAACGGATATCGGGGAAAGTGGCGCGCATAAAGTCGACGGAGCCATCGGTCGAGGCGTTGTCGGCGACGATGATGTCGGCCACCTCAGCGCTGTGCTCGATGACAGTAGGAAGGAACTTCTCGAGGAACTTCTTTCCGTTATAGTTCAATATTACTACCGCGACTTTTTTCATTGCTGCAAAAATACAAAAAATAATGACATGATGTAAAAAAATGATAAGGGACCTGGAAAATCCCAAGCCCCGTTATCGAAACAAAGTATGTGTGGTATGTTTTTAAATTACTATCGTGGATTATCGTAGTAGTCTTTGGCTTTGTCGCCGTATGAATGAGGATTTGCTGCTTCATCGACGCCGTAGTCGTCATAGGTGCCGTAGGTCCTCTGGTAGATCTCGGTGGTCCAGCGGAAGTTGCTGAGCTCGCCGATGGCATCGGAGTGGATGAGCTTGAAGTCGTTGGTCACGATGTCGCGTGTCATGAATACAAACTTCTTGTTACGCTGGTTGCCGAGGGTGTAGTAGTGCCAGATTTCGTAAGGATAGGCGCCAGGCTCGCTGTAGCTCTGCACAATCCTGTCAGGGGAACCGTATTTCAGGAACACTATGCCTCTGTCAGTGGCGTAGCCCTTGCTGTTGATGCTCTTAAACGAGGCATTGACGCGCAGCACCTGCTGGTAGTAATCGAGCCATGCCTGGTTAGGGTCGGCGCTGTTGCGGCTCGACCAGAAGGTGTAGAAATACTGCTGCATGGTCTTGATATCGTCCGACTTGATCAGCTCATCGGCATAGTCTTTCTCAACCATGGTCGAGATAGGCGAGAGGGTTCTGATATATTCGCGGATTGTATCGATATTGTTGATCTTTCCGCTGAACACGTCCTCGGTGTTGATGGTGGCGAGCATCGACTGGTCGATCTGGTAGTTAGGATTGCTTCTCTGGAAGAAATAACGGTTCAAGCCGATTATTTTGTTGTTTCTGTCGCGCGCCTCTAGCACGAGATAATAGTTGCCTGAAGGAAGGTTTGTGATGTCCATGCTGTTGATAATCGCGTCGATATCCTTGGCTGTCATTCGTTTGGTGAAATAATAATTTGTCAACGCAGTGTTGTTCTCAAAGGCGCAGATATACGTGTTGAGAAGGTATTTCTCTCCGTCGCCGAGATGTTTCTTGGCATTGTAGATCTCAGCGTAGAATGAGAGTTTGTTGACGTTTTCAGGGTAATAAGGCATGATCATCGGGACGAGGTTGTAGCCGTTTTTGATGTTGTTGCCTTCACCCTCGGCTTTTGAGAAACTTTCAAGACCTATAATGCTTGAGAAACAGAATTTCTCTGGAAAATCCATAAGCACAATATCCTCAACCTTAAATGGTTTCTCGCTTTTGTTGTTTTCGTCCTCCAGCATCACCTCTATAGAATATGTGCCGTTGGGTAGGGAATAGCGTTGCATATCCATGAAGAAACCGCTGATGTTGGTTGTATCAGCAACTGCAGGACTTGACAATGAATATTTCCCGAAATTCTTTACCGATTCACCTTGTTCAAATTGTTTGAACATTATTGTAACATTGATGCTTGCGCCGTATTGACCGTTGGCGTTTTTCACGTAAACGAGACTGCTTTTATCAAAGGTGATATATGTCTCGACGTATGGTGTCGATTCTTCGCCAGGCACGTTGAATGTGGCGTAAGAGATATATGAATTTAACGATTTTTTCTGTTGGGCACTTGCCGTGACTCCCAGCATGACCATTAAACAGATGATGACGATCTTTTTCATGACGCGAATAATTTTGTTTCTGAAGCAAAATTACTGTCGTGAAATTGTTTTGTCAAGTTGTATTTTATGGAAAAATATGGAAGAAATCCGTGTAACAAATTGTGTGACAACTAATTACGGCATCTCGATTTTAGTATTTAAAGCTGCTTAAAAAGCCCGGGATGAAGTGATTCAGCTCCAAATCGGTGCCCAAAATGGTCTCGATACGGTTGCCTCGTTTGTTTGTCGAGCTGTAAGTCTGCTTCAAAAGCACTGCAATCTCGATATCCGAGAATCCCATGAAACTCAGAATTATAAACCTGAAGTCGGCTTGAGTTAAGTCGGGATAAGTTGTTGATAATGAGTGTATTAAGTTGGGGAATGCCTCGTTAAACGTGGTCGTGAGGGTGATGATTTTGTTTCTCGTGAGTGCCAGACGAGGGAAGTCGCCCACGGTCTTGGTGAGAATCTCCTTGCCCTCGAGCGATGTCTTGATCTCCTTGTAAATCTTGGAGTTTGCAAAGATTTCGCAGTCTTCTTCGAAGGAGCGTTTCGGCGTTTCGGGGTCGGCCGGAGCGGTTGTTATCGTATCAAGTTTATGTTTTTGAATGACTTGATGAAGCACGATAATACCGATTATTAATATGATGATAATGATTACGAGAATCAGAATCAAACCTCTGTTATTGCCTGATTTTTCTGAGCTTTTCGAAGTGTTGCCTTCTACTAAATTTTCATAAATGGAATCTAATTCCACCTTTACAGGGGTGAGTCGGGCCTCTGCCGATTGGGCTTTAGCCTGGTATTGTGCGTAGTAGAGTTCTTTGTCGTGGTCATTGAGCGAAAAGTAAACGCTGGCAAGCATTTCCGCAGCTTCAACCTTCATTTTTGCGTTGCCTTCGTTGAAACATTTCAGCAAATAGGGCAGAGCGGCGTAGAAATTATTGTCGTTGTAAAAATGACATGCTGTAAAATACTGGTACTCAATGGTTTGCGGCGATTTTGTTGATATTCTTCCATATAGCGAATCGGCCGCATTTTTATCAAAAACGTCGTATAGGGCTATGCCTTTTTTTATTTGAATGATGTTGAACTGATCTTCGGTGAGGTTTTTCTTTTCTTCGGCAATCTCGTAGTTCAGTAGTGCAATATTCGAGATATGGTTTTGCTGGTAGAGGTCGCCTATCTTGAGGAGAATGTCGATCACCTCGTGTTGGCGGCTGGCGTTCTCGAATTGCGACAATGCTTCGTCGTAGAAATACGAGGCTGGCTTGAGGCTGTTGATGTCGGAGTACACGTCACCGATGTTCTCGAGAATCTGTCCGAGGTAGTGGTAATCGTCGTTATCGGCTACTTTTTTCAGCGACATCAGGTTTTTCTGGGCTTTATATGCTTCGACGAACGATTTGGTGGCGCCCAAGTAGTCGGCGTTTTTATGTTCGTTGCGACCTTTTTGGAAGAATATTTGCGACTTTTTTTCAAAAAAATCAGGGTTCTTGGCGTAATTTTTGGTGCAGCTGTCGGCTATGTGAGCCAGTTGGCTGAGGTAATCGTCGGAGTTTTCGTAATTGTTTTTAAACTCCATCATTTCGGTGGGGATTGATTTGTTGCTGCAGCTGTTAAATCCTAACGCTGTGATTAACAAGGAGATAAAAACAATATGTCGATAAAACTTCTTCATTTTCGCATACAAAGATAGTGAATTTTTGCTGAAATTTTAAAAAATTTTCCAAAAAAATGTTGTCGCATTGAAAACTTTTGTATTTTTGCAGCGGAGATATGGCAGAGCGGTCGATCGCGGCGGTCTTGAAAACCGTTATACAGAAATGTATCGGGGGTTCGAATCCCTCTGTCTCCGCTGAGAGCAACTCACAAGGGTTGCTTTTTATTTGTAAAACGGTCGGGGAGAGATGCCAGAGTGGTCGAATGGGGCGGTCTCGAAAACCGTTGAACGCTTTTGCGTTCCAAGGGTTCGAATCCCTTTCTCTCCGCAATAAAAGTCGATTCTGTACGGTCGACTTTTTTTATAATTTAAAAACCATGCTTGAACATTTGTATAGCATTCTGCAACAAACACTTACGATAACCGCTTTCGTCATCGGAATGATGATGATCATTGAATTTATCAACGTGAAAACCGATGGACTGTGGTCGAAGAAGCTACAGGCCTCACCGTGGGTGCAGATTCTTATCGGCGCGCTGATGGGAATAATCCCGGGCTGCCTGGGCACCTACACCATAGTTTCGCTCTACATCCACCGCGTGGTGAACTTCCCGGCGTTGATGGCTGCATTGATAGCAACAGCAGGCGATGAGGCGTTTTTCATGTTTTCGATGTTCCCGGGCGATGCTCTGAAACTCACTCTGATATTGTTTGTCGCAGCTCTCGTCATCGGAGCTATCCTCCAACTGACGATGAGAGACAAATACATCGGACTGTCGGAGAAGTCATTCCCGCTTCACGATGAGCCCGAATGCCATCATCACCATCATGAGCATACTGTGCGAAACAACTTTAAAAACATAACCTTCGTGAGGGCACTGCTCATCGCGATGTGTTTGTTGGTGCTGGGACTGATCCTTGGCGGCGTCATCGACGAAGGCCACGAACACGGCCACGAGCACGGCGGCGACGAGGAATGGATACGCTACTCGCTGATAGCCATGTTTTCGGTGATTCTCATCATCGTGGCAGTGGCAAAAGAGCACTTCCTACAGGAACACCTCTGGGAACATGTCATCAAGGTGCATCTGCCGAAGATATTCCTGTGGAGTTTCGCAGTTATTCTTGCGATAACAATCCTTGAACATTATGTCGACATCCACGAATTTGTCGATGCCAACCCGTATATTGTGCTACTTATCGCAATCCTGATCGGCATTATACCCCAGTCGGGACCGCATCTGGTGTTTGTGCTGCTGTTTGCCGGCGGGACAATACCGTTCAGCATACTGCTTGCAAACTCGATAGTACAAGACGGTCACGGCGCACTGCCGCTCCTGGCCGAGTCGCGTAAGGCATTCCTGCTTTCGAAAGGAATAAAGATAATAATGGGAGCTGCCGTGGGAGTGGCCGGATTATTGATAGGATTTTAGAAAACAAATAAGATTATGAATAAAAACGACTGCTTTTTTTTCGGAAAAGTCACCAAGACGCACGGTCTGAAAGGCGAGATAACCATCAAACTCGACGTGGCGAATCCTGCCGAGTTTAAAAATCTGCGCTATCTTCTCATCGAAGAAAAAGGAAATCTTATTCCGTATTTTATTGAAAATCAAAAGATTACGGGCGATAAGATGTTTGTGCAGCTGCAGGACGTGAAGAAGATGGAGCAGGCGGTGGTGTTCCTCGGGAAGGCGGTATTCCTGCCTAACGAGATGCTGCCGCAGCTGGCTGACGATGAATTTTATTATAAGGAGATAATCGGATTCAAGCTTGTCGACGAGGCAAAAGGCGAGATAGGGGAGATTTCCGACGTTTTGGAATACCCGACGCAGGCCGTCATCCAGGTGATGAAAGACGGAAAAGAGATTCTGATTCCTATTCACGACGATATTATCAAAAAAGTCGATAAAAAAGCTAAAGTGCTGACTGTCAAGGCTCCAGAAGGGCTTATCGACATGTATCTCAATATGTAAGACATGGATCAGCGTCCGTTTTTTTTCAAGCGTTTCGCGTTGTTTCACCATCGCTCGACCATGAAGATCGGGACCGATGCCATCATGCTCGGCCGTTGGGTGGAGGTGAACGATGACGACGAGGTGCTCGACATCGGGACGGGCTGCGGACTGCTGCCTTTGATGCTGGCGCAGAAAGGCATAAAAAGTGCCGACGCGGTGGAGATCGACAAGGATTCTTGTGACGAGGCAGCGCAAAATTTCAGCAATTCGGCGTGGAAATCGCGACTTTTTGCGATAAATGACGACGTAAAACACTATGTTGAGCATTGCACGAAAAAATACGATCTGATAGTGTCGAACCCGCCGTTTTTCTTCGGCGATAATATCCCTGAAAAGGAGAAGAAAGGTCTGGCAAGGCATACTAACACGCTGAGTTACAACGATTTACTTATTTCTGTCAAGAAACTGCTGAAGCCCGACGGACGTTTCGCTTTGGTGCTTCCGGCGCGTGAGTCGCTCACTTTTTTGAAAGATGCTGAAAATCAAGGATTTTTTCTTGAAAAAGAGATGAAAATAGTGCCAATCGAAGGCAAAGAACCCAATAGAATCAATATGCAACTCGTTGTAAATCAAGTGGATAAGGTTGTGAGTGAGACATTTGTCATGCGGCATCCCGACCATTCGTTTACAAAAGAATATAAAGAGTTTTTAAAAGATTATTATTTGGATTAAAAAAAAGCGTACCTTTGCAAAAAATTTAATATGTTTAAACTGATAGTCACAGCGATAATACAATCGGCATTTCTGGCCTTCGCCCAATTTTTCATGAAGATTGGCATGGATCGCGTCATTGATTTCGATTGGACTGCGGCGTTTTTCAAGAGCCTCATGAACTGGCAGTTCGGACTCTCGCTGCTCCTGTATATCATCGCGATGATTATTTATATGTTTATGTTGAAGAGTTTCTCGCTTTCGCTGGTATATCCTTTGACAAGCATCAGTTACATCTTCACCATATTGCTGGCGATGTTCTTCCTTGGGGAGACGGTTCCGGTCGTCAGATGGTTGGGCGTCCTCTTCGTGATGCTCGGCGTTGGTTTAATAGCAAGATAGTTTAATGAATATGAAAAAAGTATTGTTATTCAGTGCTTTAGCACTTTCATTTTTGATGATTTCATGCACTAACCCGCTAGTCGGAACATGGGTGCAGCCAAGTACGACATACACTCAGGAACAGGGCTTCATTCTTGAAAAAGATGGCACTGCAAGCGATGTGAACATGGATTTTGTAGCATTCAAATCATGGGAGAAAAAAGGCGATTTCCTGATTTTGAAAGGTGAGAATGTGGGAACGGTAAAGGGTGAGTTTTCGGATACTCTGATCATCGAAAGCGTCACCGACGATGAGCTCGTGCTCTCACAATCGGGTTATTCAATTACTTACAAGAAGAAAACAAAAAAATAATAAACTGAAATGGGTAAATTAGTTGTTGTTGCTCTCGGCGGAAACGCTTTGTTGAGAAGCAATCAAAAAGGTACTTACAAAGAGCAGATTGAGAATGTCACCGACACTTGCGAGGCTTTGATGAGCTTCATCAAGAACGGCGACAATCTGATTATAGGTCACGGCAACGGTCCGCAGGTCGGCAATGTGATGCTTCAGCACGAGGCAGGCGCCAAGATGTTCGAAGTGCAGCCGATGCCATTGGATTTCTGCGTTTCGGAGACTCAGGGATCGATCGGTTATATGATTGAGACAGGTTTCCGTAAGGTGTTGTCGCAGCACGGCTACAAGCATAACATCGTCACTTTGGTGACCCGCGTGCTTGTCGACGGCAACGACCCGATGTTTAAGAATCCTACCAAGCCTGTCGGTCCTTATTACGAAAAGGAAGAGGCTGAGGATTACGCCGCCGCCACCGGCTCGGTCTTTAAGGAAGACCCGAAGGGCAGGGGTTGGCGTAAGGTCGTGGCTTCGCCTAAGCCGTTGGAAATCAACAATATTGAGCTCGTTGAACTGCTCGCAAGAGAAGGCAATATCGTAGTCACCGCCGGTGGCGGCGGCATCCCGGTGGTCGAAAAAGACGGCTACTATGTGGGTGTCGAGGCTGTCATCGACAAAGACCTCGCATCGTCGCTGGTGGCAGTGCAGACTAAGGCTGACGAGTTTTATATCCTCACTGATGTGCCGCAGGCTTACATCAACTTCCGCAAGGAAAACGAGAAGGCTCTCGGCAAGATCACCGTCGCCGAAGCCAAGAAATACCTCGAAGACGGACAGTTTACCGAAGGCTCGATGGCACCGAAGATGCGCGCAGCCATCAAGTTCGTCGAGGAGACAGGCCATGAGGCTGTGATTACCGACGCTTCAAGTCTCGGAAATCCTAACGCAGGAACACGTATTGTGATATAGTTTACAGTTTACGGTTTACAAAAAAAATAGACAAGAAATTGTCTGTTTTTTTTATGTTTAATCCAATTTTTAAACGGTAAACGGTAAACAGTAAACTAAAACGGATCCTCGGTATTCATTCTTGACCCTACACGTCTTTCACCAGTGGCATTGAAATTCGCATTCGGTGCGAACTGTGCTGACTGGTCGCCGCCAGCGCTGTTGTCGCCACCGCCGAAGCTCTTGGTGTAATCCTGTTCGAGGTCTTCGAAACGTGCATATTTTCCTACGAAACGCAGCTCCACGTCGCCCAGCTTGCCGTTACGGTGCTTGGCGATGCTCACGATGGCCTTGCCTTTGGTCGAGCTGTTGTCTTCATCTTCGGTAAGTCCGTAATACTCAGGACGATAGATGAACAACACCATGTCGGCGTCCTGCTCGATGGCACCCGACTCACGAAGGTCGGAGAGGATAGGCTTCTTCGAGCCAGGACGTGTCTCGACGCTACGCGAGAGCTGTGACAGAGCCAGAACCGGGATGTTCAGCTCCTTGGCCAGACTCTTCAGCGAACGCGAGATATTACTGATCTCCTGCTCACGGTTGCCGTTTTTCTCAGTCTTTGCCGTCATCAGCTGCAGATAGTCGATAAACACCATCTGTATGTCGTGCTGCTGCTTGAGTCGGCGGCATTTTGCGCGGAGGTCGAACACCGACAGCTGAGGTGTGTCGTCGATAAACAGCTTGGCGTTGATGAGAGGTGTGACCTTAGTGCTGAGTTGCTGCCACTCGTATTCGGCGAGCTGTCCCGAACGCAGCTTGTCGGCAGTGAGTGATGTCTCCGAAGATATCAGACGTGTGACGAGCTGCACCGACGACATCTCGAGTGAGAAGAAAGCGATAGGTTTGTTGAAGTCGACAGCTGCGTTGCGCGCCATGTTGAGTGCGAACGCTGTTTTACCCATACTTGGACGTGCTGCCAGGATGATGAGGTCCGATTTCTGCCAGCCTTGTGTGATGCGGTCGAGCTCGGTGTAGCCCGATGGCACGCCACGAAGGGCAGAGCCCGCGTTTTTAGCCTTCTCGATATCGTCGATGGCCAGTTTCACGAGGTCGGGCATCTGGTCGTAGTTACGGCGCAGGTTGTTTTCGCTGATCTGGAACAGCTTGTTCTCGGCCGTGTCGAGCAGGTCGAACACGTCGGCAGAGTCCTCGTAGGCGTCTTTTATCGTCTCCGAAGAGATCTGAATCAGACGGCGCTGGATGTATTTCTGCAGGATGATGCGCGAGTGATACTCAATGTTTGCTGATGAAACCACGCGGTTGGTGAGCTGTGAGATGTAGTACGGACCGCCCACTGCCTCGAGGTCGCCCGTCGACTTCAGATGGTTGGTAACTGTAAGAATATCAATGGCTTCCGACCTGGTGAACAGGTCTTTGATAGCCGCAAATATTATCTGATGAGCCTCCTTGTAAAACACCTCCGGCGACAGAATGTCGATCACAGCGTTGACGGCTTCCTTTTCGAGCATGAGAGCTCCCAGCACGACCTCCTCGAGGTCGACAGCCTGAGGCGGTATACGCCCTTGATTATTAAGCACATCCACGCTCGGAGCAGCGGCTTGTGACCTAACAAAACCCGATTTTTTTATGCTTTCATTATTCATACCACAAAATTATGAATAATGATTGTTTGTTTATAAGATGTTGATAACTTTTTTATTTTTAATGAATAAAATGCTGATAGACTTCTCTCAAGGCCTTGTTTTCTTGTTCTAAGTCGTTGGAAATCAGCGATTTTTCCAGTGGGTTGTCGCTGAAGGCGTTGAGGATGATGCGGCTGTGCTCGAAGAGAGTCTTGTCGGGGAAGATGCTCTCGTAGACGTTTTTCAATGAGAAGTCGGATTTTACCTTTTCGTGATGGAAATCGGCTTGTTGCAGCACCTCGCGGAAGTTTAATATTTTATAGTTTAACTCTTTGGAATTCAATAAGTTGAACTTCTGAAGCGATGCCGTGACGTTTTGCGATGCGAAACATATTACGTGTTCGAAGCCGGCCAGCCGTTCAGTCAGGAGGGGCAGGCTCTCTTTCCATTTTGAGAGGTCGTCGAGACAATGCCAGTTGTAGATGCTGTCGTAGCGGCCGTTGTTTGAGAGTATCGAGAATCCGATGACAAACTCGGTGTAGGGCTTGTCGCCGTCGAAGAGCGGAACGGCTGGCCGGTAAAACAGCAGGTTGAGGAATGCCGTCGACTGGTTTTTATCGCCCGCGAGTTCGTAAAGTGTCTTATAATCAATGGTATACGGCTTGTCGGCCTCGTTGGGGACGTCTTTCCAGCAGTGGCCGTGAAACTCGCAGCGGTAAGGGCTGTCGCATTGGTCGCCGACGGGAATCTTAGGCGAATGAGGCTGTTTTATTATATCTTTGAAATGAGCGATATTTTTGGCTATCACGTCCTGATATTGCTCGGCATATTCCTTAATCGATTGAAATAAAAAGAGTTGCTTCAGGTCGAGCTCGCCGTTTCTGACGTAGTCGGCGTTGATATACATCAGCTGGATGTCGGATAGCGGCACCTCGCAGCCTTTCAGCACGTAGTATTGCAGCGCAGCGTCTTTCATGTAGGTCGGACTGATGCTCAGCGAGCTTTTCACTTCAATGGCGCGCCATTTGTCGCCGTCGCGCACAATGATGTCGAGCATGATTAGGGTGTCGTCGTATTGAAACACTGCTTCGTACATCACGTTGACGGCTGGATTCGTCAGGTTTTTCAGGGTCTCGACGACTTTCTTGCTGAACTGCGAAGGAGAGCTCGGCGTCATGTTGATGCCACCAGGGAAGTACTGTTGTGCCAGCAGTCCCACGTCGACGCCGCGTTTGAACTTGGCACGCTGCTCCATGCTCAGCTTATCGCGCAAAAACGGTCGGTTTTTGATGAGAAACAGAGCCTTCTCGCATTGCTCGCCTTTGATGTATGTGGATTTCGACAGGATATGCATCTTATTTATTATTAGGCAGTTGAAGAATATTTTTCTTCGCGAAGAAGGTCATCGAGATGCCTCTTGCGAGCATGAATCCGAGGAAGGCGATCCAGAGTCCGTGGTTGCCCCAACTTGGCATCAGGAAGTACCACATCGGGAGGAAGACGAGAATCGATGAGATTATCATGGTGTTGCGGATGGCCCGTGAGGCCGTCGCGCCGATGTAGATGCCGTCCCAGAGGAAAGCGGCGAAGGTGATGATTGGAATCAACACCATATATATATAATAAGGTTGTATCTGTTCGATGATAATCGGCTGATCGGATATCATCTTTACGAAAGGAGTGGGGAAGAGAGCGTAAAGAATGGCGAAAGGTACGCATATGTAGCAACCCCATTTAAACAAGTGAATAACAACGCTCCTGAGGTTCTTCTCGTCGCGGGCACCGATGAACTTCCCTACAAGCGCTTCTCCCGCATAAGCGAAGCCGTCGGTGAAATACGAGAAAATATAGAAGAACTGCAGTAGTATCATGTTGATACTCAGCACGTTATCGCCAAGTTTAGCCGACTGGTTGGTAAAGAAAGCGATGGTCATAACCAGAAGAATGCTTCTTATCATCAAGTCGGTGTTGACAACGAAAAACTTCTTTAACTTATTGATATCCAATAAGATATGAGTATTTATCTTGATAATGAATTTCTTATATTTTACAAAAATGAAGATAAGAGCCGTGGCGAGTCCGCAATATTGGGCTATGACGGTGCCGAGCGCCACTCCGACCACATCTTTTTGCATCACAACGACGAAGAATATACTGAAAATTATATTTAACACGTTGATAATGATGGCAATAGCCATTGGAATCTTGGTGTTTTGCATCCCGATGAACCATCCGTTGAGACAGTAAAGCAGCATGTTGGCCGGTGCCGCCCATATCCTGACGAAGAAATATGTGATGGCGAGGCTTAGCACCTCATCGCTGCCCTCGAGAAGGATCAGGCTGAGCTTCGCGATGGGTTTTTGGATACATAATATTAATAGGAATGCGAAAATCGCGATTATCGTCGAGCGGTAGAGCGAATAGCTCACTTCGGAGTAGTCTTTCGCACCGTAGGCTTGTGCTGTGAAGCCTGTCGTTCCGGCGCGCAGGAAGCTGAAGAAGGAGTAGAGCACGCTGAAAATCGTTCCGCCGAGGGCGATGGCGCCTATGTAGACCGGCGAGCTGAGGTGTCCCATCAGTATCATATCGACCAATCCCAGCAATGGAATTGTTATGTTGCTGATAATGTTTGGGATGGCTAATTTCAGTATTGAACGATTCACGAAAAAATTTTTATGCAAAAATAAAAAATATTGTACAATGTATTAAATAATTTTGTATATTTGCGCTGTAAATCAATAAGATGTGGATTTTTGTGGAACCGATTCCACACTTTTCCACAGTTGTTGGTTGTTGAAGCGAGAAAAAAGAGAAATCATAATATATTGATTATCAAGTAATTAACAAAAATTATTAACAAAAAAGTAAGTTTGGCACGATTTTGGCACAAACTACAATTCGTTAGCATAGACTAATTTTAAATCATAACAACAATGAAAAAAGTATTAACAATTTTGTCAGTCGCATTAGTAGCTTTAGTATTGAGCTCATGCGTCGAAAGTTCAAAGAAGTATCAGACATTATTAGCAGAGAAGGAAGCTCTTGCAGTTGAGAATCAGAATTTGGAAAACGAATTCAATGCTACAATCGGCATCATCAACGAGGTTGAGAACAACCTTCAGGCTATCCGCGATGCAGAGGGTATGTTAACAGTTCAGCAAGAAGGTAGCGAAAGAGACCAGATTGTTTCAGAACTCCTCCAGATCAAGGAAAGAATGGCTGAAAACCGCGCTCGCTTGGATTCATTGAACCAGGTCATCGAGAAGAATGGCAAGAACAATGCTAACCTCCGCGCTCAGATTAAGAAACTCCAGGCTCAGATTGCTGAGAAGGAAGAGATGATCGCTGGTTTGCAGGCTCAGATCGAAGAGAAAGACGGTCAGATTGCCAACCTCAACACTCAGGTTGATAACCTCAGCAACGACTTGAACAATGCTAACACACAGATTGAGAACCTCAACAATCAGAACTTAGCTCAGACCGATGAGATGAACACAGTTTATTACATTGGCGCAACAACTAAGGAGTTGAAAGAAAAAGGTATCATCCTCAGCGCAAAGAAGATCTTCAAGGGCGACGTCCCAACAGAAGAATTCACAAAGGCTGACATGCGTGAACTCAACACAATCGTGTTCCCAGTGAAGAAGGCTGTTGTCCTCACAACTCACCCAACAGAGTCATACACACTCACAAAGGGCAAAGATGCAGAAGGCAACAAGATCGTCACACTTGAAATTACAAATCCAGAACAGTTCTGGAAAGTAACAAGATATTTGGTTGTTCTAACCAAGTAATTTTTCTGCTCGTTTTCAATATTTACGGAAATCCGACGCCGCCTGGCGCCGGATTTCTATTTTTTTGACATTTTTTAGCATACATAAAAATAAAATGTTTAATTTTGCAGGACGAGCAGAATGTTTATTATGTCAAAAAAGATTTTGATAGTTGACGATGATGTCGCTTTCGGCGTGATGCTGAAGACCTGGTTCCAGAAAAACGGCTGGGAGGTTGACCTTGTGGCATCGCTCGACAAAGCGCTGCATGCTGCCAACGCATCACAGTATGAACTGATTCTCAGCGATTTACGTCTGCCTGACGGCGACGGAATCATGTTCCTTACATATCTCCGCGAAAAGAAGATCACGACGCCTTTCATCATCATGACAGGCTATGCCGACGTGCAGACTACCGTCAACGCCATGAAGCTCGGCGCTTTCGACTATCTTGAGAAGCCTATCATCCCCGAGATGCTGGAGCAGAAGATCGAATTAGCACTGAAACAGGAGGCTAAGAAGGGTAAAGAGGTTAAGAAAGATAAGATGGAGAAGGGCGTGGCGGCTATGGTGAAGGGCAAGAGTTCGGTGATACAGCGCGTGTACAACCACGTGGCACTTGTGGCCCCTACCAAGATGTCGGTGCTCGTGCTCGGCGAGAGCGGCACAGGCAAGGAATACATCGCCCGCATGATACATGAGCAGAGCGGCCGTAAGGATCATCCGTTTATCGCTGTCGACTGCGGCAGTCTGTCGATGGAGCTGGCGCCTTCGGAGCTGTTTGGACATAAGAAAGGCTCGTTTACCTCAGCAATTGCTGATAAGAGAGGCGTGTTCGAAGAGGCGAAAGGCGGCACCGTGTTCCTTGATGAGGTGGGCAACCTGCCTTACGAGGTGCAGAAACAGCTGCTGCGATCGCTGCAGGAGCAGAGGGTGCGTCCAGTGGGCTCAGCCCAAGATATCGACGTCGACGTGCGTATCATCGCCGCTACCAATGTCGACTTGGAGAAAGCCATCGAGGAAGGTAGCTTCCGCCAGGATTTATACCATAGAATCAACGAGTTCTCGATAGAGGTGCCGCCGTTGCGCGAGCGCATCGAGGACTTGGAAGAGTTTGCATATTATTTCCTCGCTCAAGCCAACGAAGAACTGGGCAAAGACGTGAAACATATCTCGGCCGAAGCCTTGGAGAAGCTGAAGCAGCACCGCTGGGACGGTAACCTCCGCGAGTTGCGAAACGTGATTCGTCGCTCGGTATTATTCGCTGAGGATCAAGAGATTACGTTAGACTATCTGCCGGTTCTGTCGAGCCATTTCCATAAGTCTCAGGAGAGCGACGACATGGCGCTGCAGCCTGGCGACGAGAAAGAACAGATTCTGGCTGCCTTAAAGAAGGCGAGGGGTAATAAGACTGTCGCGGCGAAGCTTTTGCAGATCGACCGCAAGACCTTATACAACAAGATGCATCTCTACGGGATGGATCTTACTTAAACTCAGGATATAATTCGTAAAACTTGTTCTCGAAGGCGCGGACGCGGTTTATCGAACGCCGTGTCCAGTCGAGACGTAGCTGCTGTTTTTCCTCTTCGGAAAGATGCCAGTCGATGTCGCTTTTATGCAGCCGCTGGGTGAGGGTATACATCAGCAAAGCCGCGGAAACACTGATGTTGAAGCTCTCGGTGAAGCCATGCATCGGGATCTGTACGTACATGTCGGAATGCTCCAGGGCGTAGTCGGTGAGACCGGTCTTCTCGGTGCCGAACACCACCGCTATCGGCTGGTCGAGCGGTAGGGTGTCGGGCGTGAAGTCGTTCTGGTGAGGGCAAGTGGCGACAATCTTATAGCCTTTGCTGTGCAGCAGGTCGAAAGCCTCAGGTGTGTTGAACTCATTGACGTTGTATTTATGCAAGTCGAGCCATTTCGTCGAGCCCACCACGATATCCGGGTTTATGTCGTAAACCCATTTGTTTTCAATGATATGGATATCCTGAACGCCTGTCAGGTCGCAGCTTCGGAGCACTGCGCTGGCGTTGTGCGACTGATAGATGTCTTCGAGCACAATGGTGAGGTGACGCGTGCGGTATTGCAGCACCTGCTCGAAGCGCTGTTTTCTCTCATCGGTGATGTAATTCGAGAGAAACTCGTATAGTTTTTGATCTTTTGCGTTCAAAATGAATGAGTTACGATTTTAAAACCTCTTTGTTAAAATTTTTACAAATATATTAAAAAATTTATTCAAACATATAGAAAAAATGCGTATTTTTGCAGTTCGAAAAATTGTTTTTAAGATATGGCAAAAGAAAACGTAAAGAAAGACGAACAACGTCTCGAACAGATTGAGTCGACATTAGGTAAGTCAGAAATGTTTATTGAAGAGCACAGAAAGCCGATAATCATAGCTGTTGCTGCTATTATCGTGGTTATTCTCGCCATCTTCGGTATCAAGAAATTCGTCATGGAGCCGCGTGAAGAAGCTGCTGCAAAGGCCATGTTCCATGCTGAACAGCTTTTCAGAGCTGATGATTATGCTACAGCTCTCAACGGTGACGGTAATTTCTATGGCTTCATTGAAGTCATCAACGAATATGGTGGAACAAAATCGGGTAATTTGGCAAAATGCTATGCCGGTTTGTGCTATCTCAATATGGGTGAATTCGAGAATGCTATCAAATATCTCAACGATTTCAACGGCAAGGATCAGTTCATGAAGCCATTGGCAATGGGCGCCAAGGGCGATGCCTATATGGAGCTCGGCAATGTGGCTGAAGCAGCATCATGCTACGAGAAGGCAGCTAAGGAAACCAAGAACATCACCACATCACCGATGTTCCTGATGAAGGCCGGCTACGCTTATGAGATGATTGAGAACTACAAGAAAGCTCTTGAGATGTACAACATCATCAACGACGAATATCCTACCAGCACTGAGGGTTTCCACGTGTTGAAGAATATCGCCTACGTTGAGGCAAAGCTTGCTGAATAAAAACAGCATTTGAGAAACACAAAGTGCCTGATTCTTAAGGGAGTCAGGCATTTTTAATAATAGGAGCAAGGTTATGAGAATCGTTTATTTCGGAACGCCTGAGTTTGCAGCATCGCAACTTGAAGCCATCTTGGCGGCAGGTTACGAGGTGCCGGCTGTGGTGACCACTCCCGACAAGCCTGCAGGCCGCGGCAAGCAGATGCACTCGTCGGAGGTGAAGGAATGTGCCTTAAAGCACAATCTGCCTGTCTTACAGCCTGAGAAGCTCAAAGACGAGGCATTCATCGAGCAGTTGCGCTCGTTTAAAGCCGATTTATTCGTTGTGGTGGCCTTCAGGATGCTTCCTGAGGTGATATGGAGCATGCCTCCGAAAGGCACCATAAACCTTCATGCTTCGCTTCTACCGCAGTACAGAGGCGCAGCGCCTATCAACCATGCCATAATCAACGGTGAGACGGTTACCGGTCTCACGACCTTTATTCTCGATAAGGAGATCGACACCGGCGCCATGATCATGCAGGAAAAGCTGGCGATAGGCGAGAAGATGAACGCCGGTGAGCTGCACGACGCGCTGATGAACCTCGGCAACGACGTCATAGTGAAGACCATCAAGCTGATTGAAGAAGGCAAGGTGACGGCAAAGAGTCAGGAGAAGGTGATAAAGGACGAAAATCTTGTTTTGAAGCCCGCTCCAAAGATTTTTAAGGACGATTGCTATATCGACTGGAGCAAATCAGGAAAAGAGATTTACGACTTTGTGAGAGGCCTCTCACCGTATCCTGCGGCGCACGCCAAGATACAGAATCCGGAGGGCGAGGTTCTTGATTTAAAGATATTTGCAACTGAATTGGCGTTAAAAACCGATGAAAACTCAACGCTTTACAGCATAAAAACTGACCAAAAGACCTATCTGGAAGTGGTTTTGAAGGATTTTTACATTAAAATTCTTGAGATTCAACAGGCAGGTAAAAAAGCCATGCAAATTGCGGAATTCCTAAGAGGGACGCGCATTTCCGAAGATTGGAAGATAGTTTTTTAGTTTGTTATTGAAATTTTTTTTGAAAAAAATTAAAAATTTTTGAAAAAAACTTGCAAAGTTATTGTTTTTATGTTAAATTTGCATGTCAAAAGATTACAAACTTATTAAAACTATTAAAATGAACAAGGCAGAATTAGTAAATGTGATGGCTGAAAAAGCTGGCCTCACAAAGGTAGACGCCAAGAAAGCATTGGACGCATTTCTTTGCGCAGCAACAGGTGCAATCCGTAAGGGTGATCGTATCTCATTAGTTGGCTTCGGCACATTCTCAACAACAAAACGCCCGGCCCGCAAAGGTCGTAACCCACAGACTGGTAAAGAAATCACGATCGCTGCAAAGAAAGTCGTGAAGTTCAAAGCTAGCGCAGACTTAGTAAAATAATAGGTTTTACTATTGACGAAAGGCCGCTGTGAAGCGGCCTTTTTTCGTTTTAATAGGTTCCTTTTTTTAAAATAGCGACCACTGACGGCCTTTCTCTTTGAGGTTGCCGTTCTCGTCCTGCTCGATGGTGCCGCTGTCGAGCATCCACCGCACAGTCTCAAGGACTTTCTCCTCAAGATAATTCTTCGCCAACGACGGCGTCTCGTAGAGCGGCACGACGCGTTTTTTTAGCTCTTCGAGTATCAGCTCGCTAATGTTTTTAAACTCTTCATCGTTGATGCTCATCTGGTTACGTATGTTGCACACGTCGCAACGGCCGCATCTGGTCTTGATTTTCTCGCCGAAATATCGCAAAAGCTGCACGCTACGGCACTCGGCGTCGTTGTTCACGAAGTCGATGACAGCCTGCACGCGCATGGTGGCGTCGTCCTTACGGTCTTTATACACCTCGTCAGACAGCGCGAAATGCCGTGTGTCCTGGCGCTCGGTGAGATATTGTATCTGCGGTTTGTCGCTGCGTTGGATATATGTGAGGAAGTTGAATTTCTCGAGTTTTTTAAGCGTCTGCTCGACGGTCTCGACATCGATGCCGAGCTTATGGCTGATCTGTTCCTCCTTGATCTTCACGAAGTCGGAGAGGATTCCCGGATAGTTGCGGAGCAGATATTTTATCATGACGTCGAAGTCGGGATATTCCACCTGGAAGCGATAGAGGTCTTCGCGACTTGCTTTGATGAACAGCTGCGATGGCGTGTCCATGGCCTCGGAGAGGGCGAAGAAGCCTTCTCTCTCCATGAGTTTCAATGAGTTAAACACCTCGAGCAGCTGGAAGTTGTAGGTCTGGGCGAAGTCGTTCATGTCGAACGGATAGCTTTGTCCCTTGCCGGCCGCGACCGGTATCTGCAGGTAGTTTCCCAGTGCGTCGTAGATGGCTTTTATGCGGTCCAGCTCAGGATACGACTGCTGCAGGTTCTCCTTGAGCTGTTTGATGTCGGCATCGGCCACAAGCAGGAACGCCTCCGACGGCTTGAGGTCGCGGCCGGCACGTCCCGCCTCCTGGAAGTAAGCCTCCAGACTGTCGGGGAGATCCATGTGCACCACCACGCGCACGTCGGGCTTGTCGATGCCCATGCCGAAGGCGTTGGTGGCCACGATGACCTTGATCTTACCGTCCATCCACAGCTTCTGTCGCTCGTCGCGTGTCTTGGCGTCGATGCCCGCATGGTAGAACGTCGCGCTGATGCCTACCGACTGCAGCCAATCGGCGATGACCTTGGTGCGTTTCCGGCTGCGGACATATACTATGCCACTGCCAGCCTCCATCTTCATGAAGAGACGGTACATGAGACCGTATTTGTCGGCGACTTTTATGACGTTGTAGGTTACATTCTTTCGTTCGTAGCTCGTCTGAAAGACGTTTTGTTCCTTGAATCCCAGCCGATACTGGATATCTTCGACGACCTTCGGCGTGGCAGTGGCAGTGAGCGCCAGAACTGGAGTGGTAGGGATGTAAGGACGAATCTCGGCGATCTTGAGGTAAGGCGGTCGGAAGTCGTAGCCCCACTGCGAGATGCAGTGCGACTCGTCGATGGCCAGCAGACAAACCTTCATCTTCTTTATCGCCTCGATGAAAGTGTCGGTCATCAGGCGCTCAGGCGAGACGTAGAGGAACTTCAGGGTGCCAAAGACCGCCTTGTTGTAGGCTATCTCCACCTCGCTGGGATGCAAGCCTGAGTATATGGCCGCAGCCGGGATGTTGATGTTGCGCAGGTGCTCGACCTGGTCTTTCATGAGCGAGATGAGTGGTGTGACGACGATGCAGACACCATCCATGGCCATCGCAGGCACCTGGAAACACACCGACTTACCACCGCCGGTAGGCAGCAGCGCGAGGGTGTCGTGGCCGTCGATGACAGAGTCGACGATGTCTTCCTGCATCGGACGAAACGATGGGTAACCCCAGTATTTCACCAAAACCGATCGCGTCAGCTCACTCATACAACTATTTTTTTGCAAAGATAACGAATATTTGCAAAATTTTCGTATTTTTGCGCCCGATTTTTTGAAAAATTAAGGAAAAATGACAAGTATTCGTAATGTTGCGATCATCGCTCACGTTGACCACGGGAAGACCACATTGGTGGACCGCATCCTGTATCAATCAAAGCTTTTTAGGGAAGATAAGGATAATGGAGATTTGATTCTGGATAACAACGACCTTGAGCGTGAACGAGGTATCACCATCTTGTCGAAAAACGTCTCGGTGCGTTATAAAGATGTGAAAATCAACATTATAGATACTCCCGGTCACAGCGATTTCGGTGGTGAGGTGGAACGCGTGCTTAACATGGCCGATGGCGTGCTGCTTCTCGTCGACGCCTTTGAGGGCCCGATGCCGCAGACACGTTTCGTGCTCGAGAAAGCCATACAACTCGGACTGAAGCCTATCGTGGTGGTCAACAAAGTCGACAAGCCGAACTGCACTCCGGAAGAGACTCAGGAAGCTGTGTTCGACCTGATGTATAACCTTGGCGCTACCGACGATCAGCTTGATTTTCCTACTGTTTTCGGTTCATCGAAGCAAGGCTGGATGTCGGATCACTGGACACACGTCACCAACGACGTCTCATATCTCTTGGACGTCATCATCAACACCATTCCTGAAGCGAAATACGAGGAAGGAACACCTCAGATGCTCATCACCTCGTTGGATTACAGCTCCTATGTGGGCCGTATCGCCGTGGGTCGTCTGAAACGCGGTATCCTCCAGGCCGGAATGAACGTCTCGCTGGTGAAACGCGATGGCTCGATTGAAAAGAATCAGATCAAAGAGTTATATACCTTCGAAGGTCTTGGTAAGGAAAGAACGAAAAAGCCTATCTACGCTGGCGATATCGTGGCTATCATGGGTCTTGAGAACTTCGAAATCGGCGATACCGTTGCCGACTTCGAGAATCCGGAAGCACTGCCTCCGATTCATGTCGACGAGCCTACTATGAGCATGCTGTTTACCATCAACAACTCGCCATTCTTCGGCAGAGAAGGTAAGTTCGTCACCTCACGTCATCTGCGTGAGCGTCTTTACCGTGAGACCGAGAAAAACCTCGCATTGAAGGTTGAAGACACCGACTCGCCAGACTCGTTGATGGTTTACGGTCGTGGTATCCTTCACCTCAGCATTTTGGTTGAAACCATGCGCCGTGAGGGTTATGAGTTCCAGATCGGTCAGCCGAAGGTTCTGTTGAAGGAAATCGACGGTAAGAAATGCGAGCCTATCGAGGTGATGAACGTGCAAGTGCCTGAAAACTTTGCAGGTCGCGTCATCGAGCTGGCATCGCAACATAAGGGCGAGATGACCAATATGTCACCTAAGGGCGACCGTATGAACCTCGACTTCGACATCCCGGCACGAGGCTTGATCGGTTTGCGTTCAGCTATGCTTACTGCCACAGAAGGTGAGGCGGTGATGTCGCATCGTTTCAAGGATTACGAGCCTTGGAAGGGGGAGATGGACACTCACGAGGTGGGTGCTCTCATCGCGATGGAGACAGGTACAGCAGTGCCGTATGCCTTGTGGAAGCTCCAGGATCGTGGTAAGTTCTTCGTTCAGCCTAACGAAGACGTCTACATGGGTGAGGTCATAGGCGAGAACACACGTGCTAACGATATCGTGCTGAACATCAATAAAACCAAGCACTTGACCAACGTCCGTGCTTCGGGTTCCGACGATAAGATTGTGCTCACGCCGCCGGTCAGGATGTCGCTCGAAGAGTACATGGAATATATCCGCGACGACGAATATCTCGAGGTGACTCCGAAGAGCCTGCGTTTAAGGAAGATTATTCTTGATGAGATCGAACGCAAACGTAGCGGTCGTCACAGCGAGGAAGTCAGCGACTAATCAGAAATATCATATTTCTCGGCTAGCATAGCCAAGAGGGCATCGGCTTGATTCATGAAGTCGATGCCTTTTTCTTCCCATTCAGGGAGTGGAGCGGCATCCTGACCGCGGCGGCTGTCGACGTCGATGAGGTATTCTGCCGATTTCTGCTCCAGCTGGATGAACATCGGGCGCATCTTATGGCATACGGCCTGCGCCTTGGCGAAGTCGTGCTCGGTGATGGCGTCGTTGAGGACCACGAGGTTGTCGGACGTCGACTTCACAAACGTCAGCAGGATCTCGTAGATGGCGTTGCTGTCGTTGTCGAACATCTCGCAAAGCTGTGGGAAGTCGGCCGAATACTCGCATTGCTGACGTTGCTCTTCGTCGAAACGAACATTGAGCAATGTAGCTAAGTCTTTGATACTAAATGGTTTTTTGAGATATCCGTCGAAGCCTTCGTTGGCGGCGAAACGTTCGGTATACTCGTCGCTGGCGGTCATGAGGACGACCTTCTTGTCTTTGTCGACCGATTTTATCGTCTTCATGATGTCGTTGCCCGAGAAGGTGCCCATCTCACGGTCGGTGATAACCAAGTCGTATCGGTCGAGTTCGTTGATGTACTTGTTAAACTCGATGTACGAACGGCAGATGTCGGAGTCGTGTCCGAGCTTGTCGAGCATCGATCTGATAACTGCGAGCAGACTGTTGTCGTCGTCGACGAGCAGGATGTGGAGTTTCTTGTTTAAGATAACTGCCTGACTGTCAGTCTGTTGTGTCTTGTCTTCTTCTTTTATCTCTACCATTTTCACTGGGATTGTAATTTCGAAATGACTACCTTTTTCAAGTTCCGACATCACCTTGATATTGCCGCCGAGGAGCTCGAGCAGACCTTTCACGACGAAGAGTCCGAAGCCGTTGCCTTCGGCCAGTCCAGGGTTGTTTTCGGCCTTGCTGAACGGCTTGAACATCTCTTCAATCTTCTCCGGAGGGATGCCGATGCCTTGATCTATCACATTGAATATCAATTTGTTTTTGACGATATAAACGCCAAAATGCACTTCGCCTTCGATGGTATATTTCAGGGCATTGGAGATGATGTTGCTCACCACCTGCTTGATTTTCAGCGCATCGGAGTTGATGTAAACGTTGTTGGGTATATTTTTGTGATAGAAGAACTTGAGTTGCTTGTTTTCGGCTATCGGACGGAACATCGTTGCTAGCTGGTCGCAGAGTTGCGACACGTTGAAGTCGGCGCGGCGCACAAACTGCTTGCCTTGCTCGAGGCTCGAGAACTCCAGCAGATTCGATAGGAGAGAGAGGATGTGTTGCGACGAGTACTTCATCGAGTCGAGTCGTTGACGGTCGTCCTCGTTATGCTGTTCCATCTGCATCAGTTCGATGTAGCCGATTATTGACGCCAGCGGCGCCTTGATGTCGTGCGACACCGAGAGCAGCAGTTTGTGACGGCTCTCCATGATCTCCTCGGTCCGGCGCTGGGCTTCCTCCATAGCGCGTCGAGCTCGCGAGACGCGCTTAATATCGCGCGAAATCAATAGGATAAACAACAGAATGCTGAAGAGAGCCACCGTGCCACCGTAGATCGAATAATCCAAACCCTGCTGAATCAGCGACTCGCTCTTCTGGATGGCAATCATCACCGAAGTCAGCGTCTGCTTGTGCAGCACGATGAGCAGCCTCGAGATCTCTTCTGAAATCTCCTGATCCGATTTTATGAAGCTTTGATATTGATTTTCAATGGTTTGCAGTCTGCTGAGATACTCCTGCTTACCTTTGTCGGTATAAATCTTTATACCTTCCATGAGGTCGACCTTGTTTTCGGGCGTCTCCTCGGTTATGGTGTCGTAAGTGGTAGTGGTGACGACGATGATGCTGTCGCGAGGCATCTCCGAGGAGAACACACGATGGAAGAATCCTACGCGTTCGCCTTTAATCACTAATGTATCCTGATGCGTGACAGCTACGATGCGAGTCGTTTTTTCGCGAGGTTTATAATTCGAAAGAAGCTTATAAATCTCGTCATAAGGGTTGAAGATGTCGTATTGGTGAGTTATCTCCTTGATAATGTTTTCTTTACGGTTCAACAGTTCCAAAAGATCGTTGAGAAGACGTTTGTTGTTGATGTTGTCTTCCGAATAGTTAACGATGGAATCCCTAAGTGCTGCTGTGACTTTCAGGTTTTCGCCAAACTGAATGAGATGCTCCGGGCTGCCTGAGATGGTGTATAGCTGGGCGTGCGACTGCGCCTCGTTAACGTTTTGGATGAGCTGGTTGGTGAAATTAAGGACTTTTTCGTTTCTATCAATCGCAACTCGTTGATTCTGAATGGTTTTTTTGAGATTTGATATGTAATAAATCATGAAAGCCAAGATGATAATCGACAGGATATAAATCACCACGGCTTCCCAGCGGATGCGGCCTTCGTAATGCTTCCTTATGAATTTCACTTCTCTCATCGTGACAAAATTACTAAAAAATCTGAACATATCAGAAATATTTTATAATTTTGCATTATTAATTTAAAAAATATGAGAAAAATTTTGGTTTTAGCGCTTTGCGCGATGGTTTTAATCGGTTGTACAAAGAAAAAAGAGGTTAATCTTATGAATGCCAATGATTTTAATACTGAAGTGAACGGCAAGAAAGTATCGCTTTACACTTTGAAAAATGGTGATCTGACCATGCAGGTTACAAACTACGGCGGACGTGTTGTGTCGCTGTGGACACCAGATGTTAAAGGCAATTACGATAATATCGTTCTCGGTTACGATAATATCGACAGCTATATTAATAACAAAGGAGAGAGATACCTCGGCGCTCCTGTCGGACGTTATGCCAACCGCATCGGACATGGCGAGTTTACGCTCGACGGCAAGAAATATGAGCTTTATAAAAACGATAACGGCAACACTCTTCATGGCGGTGAATTCGGTGTCGACCGTGTGATTTGGGATGTTAAATCATTGACTGACAGCACTTTAGTGCTTAATGTCGTCCTTCCTGACGGCATGGATGGCTTCCCTGGCAATCTCGACATCACCATGACTTATTCATTAACCAAAGATAATGAATTCCGCGTTGATTATCAGGCTGTTACAGATGCTCCGACAGTATGTAACCTTTCACATCACTCATTCTTTAACATGAAAGGTGCTGGTAACGGCAACGTTCTTGACCACGAGATGATGATTAACGGAAAACTCATCACTGTGATCGACGAACATCTCATCCCGACAGGTAATTTCATTGTTGTGAAAGACACACCTATGGATTTCACAAGTATAAAACCTATTGGTCGCGACATCAACAACTATCATCCTCAGATGGAAAATGGCGGCGGCTACGATTTCAACTGGGTGTTGAACAAGCCGATAGGCGAGATGGGCTTGGCAGCGCGCGTTTTCGAACCTACGTCGGGAAGAACTATGGAGGTGCTCACCGACCAACCGGGAATGCAGTTCTACAGCGGCAATTTCTTTGAAGAGAAATATAAGGCTTTTGCCATGGAAACACAGCAGTTTCCTGATGCTCCAAACCAGCCTAACTTCCCGAGCACGGTGCTGCGCCCGGGTGAGGAGTATCACCACACTTGTATCTACAAATTTGGTGTGAGAAAGTCTAAAAAGAAATAATCTTTAGATAGCTTTATCGATTTTCCAGGCGAACGCCCTCAGACCCAGTTCTGGTGTCTGCAGGTCGTGTTCGTGCAGCATGTTCATGATGCTGTCGACCTTGTCGTCGTCGACGAAGGTGAGGATGGCATCGTTGAATGTCGGCCAGGTGTGTGTGCCGTAGTGCGCCTCACCGGTCTCTGAGCCACGTCCTGTTATCTCGTTCCAACGGGTGAATCCGCGAACTCCTTGTTTTTCAAGGAGTTCGGAGATCTCTTCGTAATAAGCTTGATTATATGCTATGAAAATTGCTGTCATTATTATTCGATATTAGTTAGCCATTGCAAGTCTTGCTGTTTTTCTTTCCTGACGTTTAATTCTTCTCGAGATGAAGATTGCGTACAATGTCGGGATGAGTACGAGGGTGATGAGTGTCGACACCGACAATCCCCATGCCACCACGACGCCTAGGCCGTTCCACATCTCAGCGCCTTCGCCTGTTCCCACTGCCATCGGGATCATACCGAGCACTGTGGTGAGAGTGGTCATGAGGATAGGACGCAGACGTTGACGTGATGCGGTGACCACCGACTCGTTGACGCTCATGCCGCGTTCGAGACACAAACGGGTGTAGTCGATGAGTACGATACCGTTTTTCACCACGATACCCATAAGAATCATGACGCCGATGAGAGCCATCACACCCAATGCCAGTCCGTGCACCCTGATGCCGATGAGCACGCCGGTGACGGCAAACGGGACCGAGAACATGATGACGAACGGGTCGAGAAGCGATTCAAATTGCGAGGCCATCACGACGTATACAAGGATGATAATCAATAAGATAAGCGTGAACATGTCTTTGAACGCATCTTGTTGATCTTCATAGTCACCGGCGATCTTTGCCATGAATTCAGCCGGGATCTCAGCGTGGTCGATGCATCTCTCCGACACAGCGACAGCGTCACTCAAGGCATAGCCTTTAGCCACGATGCCTGTGATGGTGATGATACGCTCACGGTCTTTACGCTCGATGGTAGGCGGGGTGCGGCCTTCGACGATTCTTGCGACCTCGCTCAGGCGCACAGCCTGTCCCGATGAGCCGTAAAGCACGATGTTTTCGATGTCTTCGTAGCTTTGACGGAACTCAGGGGCGTAACGGACGCGGATGTTATACTCGTCGCCGTCTTCGCGGAAATAGCTCATAATAGAGCCGTTGATGCGGTTTCTCACATATTGCGAAGCCGTCGTGATGTTGATGCCGTTGAGCATCAGCTTCTCGCGGTCGAAGTCGACGTGGATCTCAGGAGTATATTCGTCGCGGCTGATGAGAACCTGCGAAATCTCTGGGGTTTCGCGCATCTCAGCTGCTATTTCCTGAGCAATGCGGTCGGAGGTGTTGAAATCGTAACCGTAGATCTCGACCTTCACACTCGAGGTCGAACCCATGCCCATACCTTCAGAAACGTTGTATTTCTTGATGATGGCGTTGTTTTTAAGGTCTTTACGTATGTATTCTGCAATCTCCTGAGTGCTTCTCTTACGAGTCTCCTTACTGCCTAAGTTAAGGTTCATCGCCAGGATATGCGTGCCGTTGCTCTGCATCGAGGCGAAGGCGTTGTCTTCGTCAGCCACGCCGTAACGGTAGTTCATCACGCGGATCTCAGGAATCGCCTTCACATATTTCTCTGCGAGCTCAGCACCCAGCTGACCGGTGATATCTTCTTGAGTACCAACAGGTAACTCGATGTTGATTGTCAGACGGCCCTGGTCCATGCTCGGCAGGTATTCGGTCTTCAAGCCTGGTAAGGTTGTCAAGAGTGTCACCACAAATACCACGATTGCGATGGTTAGCGTAATGGCGCGGTGTGTCACAGCCCAGTTGATGAGCCTTCCGTAGCCGCGGCTAAGCGCGTCGAGACCTTTATTAATAGGTGTGAATACTATCCTATGCCAAGCGTGCGTCCTCGGGTTTTTCTTGAGGAGTCGTGAGCACATCATCGGGACCAGCGTCAAGGCGGCCGATGTCGAGACTATCATAATGATACTCACGATCCAGCCAAGCTGATGGAAGAACACGCCGACGGCGCCGTTGACCATGGTAAGAGGGAGGAACACCGCCAACATGGTGAGGGTAGAGGCGATAACGGAGATTGACACCTCCTGTGTAGCGTGCACGGCAGCTTCTTTCGGCTTCGCGCCTCTGTCGATATGCGAAGTGATGTTCTCCAACACCACGATGGCGTCGTCGACGACCATGCCGATGGCGATGGTGAGAGCACTCATCGATATGATATTCAATGTGTTACCTGTCGCAAAGAGGTAAACGACAGATGCTACCAAAGAGATTGGAATCGACAGCACGATGATTATTGTCGCTCTCCATCGGCCGAGGAAGATAAACACCACCAGCATAACCACCATAAAGGTGATCAAGATGGTCTCTTTCAACGAGTCGATGGTGTTGACGATGCTGTCGCTGGTGTCGTTGATCATGTTGATGGTGATGTCGGAAGGCAGCGTCTTTTCTATCTTTGCGAGTTCTTTCTTAACACCTTTAGACACCTGTACCGAGTTAGCGTCGGTCTGCTTCTGTATGGTGATCATGGCACCCTGGATGCCGTTGGAAAACACCTTCTGCAGACGTTCCTGCTCGCCGTCGTTGACTCTTGCAACGTCTTTCAGATACACCGGGGTGCCTTGGAAGGTGCCGACAACCACGTCGAGCATCTCTTTGGCCGACTTAAACTCTTTCTCCACGCGCACAGCGTAGGTGTTTGAGCCGATGTCGATGTTTCCGGCAGGGGTGTTACGGTTTTCGTATGCCAAAGCCTGTGAAATCTGCTCCACCGTGAGGTTGTAAGCCTCGAGTTTGTTAGGGTCGACGAAGACCTGAATCTCACGTTTCGGGGCTCCTGACACAGATACCGTTCCCACGCCCGAGACACGTGCCAGAGGCGTTGCCACCTTGTCATCGAGGATCTTGTCGAGACCCGACAGACTCTCTTCAGCAGTGACTGAGAGGAACATAATCGGGATGTCCTCCATGCTGAACTTGAAGATGGTAGGGTTTCCGGCCCCGTCGGGGAGGTATTGCCGCACCATGTCGAGCTTGTCGCGCACGTTGTTGGTGGCGTCTTCGATATCTATTCCGTATTCAAACTGCAATGTGATGACCGAGACGTTCTCTTTCGATGACGACGAGAGGTGCTTGAGATCGCTCACGCCATTAAGAGTGTTTTCAAGGGTTTTCGTGATGTTCGTCTCAATATCCTCCGCGCTGGCTCCCGAATACGACGTCATCACCATGATGGCGTTGGTTCCCATGTCGGGGAAGAGGTTTGTCGACAGCTTTGTCAGCGCGAAGATACCCAGAATCGCTACCGTGATGAAGACCAACGATACCGTAACCGGGTGATTTACTGATGTTCTATATAAACTCATGATTATCAGTGTTTTACATGGTTATTTCACTACGTCGACGGTTATGCCGTTTTTTAATTTGGTCTGTCCTGTCAGCACGACGGTGGCGTTGTCGTCGATGCCGCTGATCACCTCGTATCTGTTGCCCATCCTACGTCCGAGCTCGACGATGGTGTATGTCACGGTGCCGTCAGCGTTGAGGATGTACACATACTGCTCGCCTGAGCCAACCTGCTTCAGGACGGCTCTGTCGGGCACCACCACGCGGAAGTTATCGCCGTAGTTGACGGTTACGCGTGCAAACATGCCCGGACGGAGTGTCAGGTCTTTGTTGGCGAACTTCACCTCGACAGGGAAGGTGTGCGTCATAGCATTGATGGTAGGGTAGATGAGGTCGACGGTGCCTTTGAACACCTGGTCGCCGTAAGCGTCGGTGGTGATGTCGACTTCCATGCCTTTCTTTATCTGCGAATACTTGCTTTCCGAGATGTTGATGAGCATCTTCACCGGGTTGATCTTCTGAATCACGAACAACGGCTGTGCCATGGCGTACATGTCGCCTTCGTCATAGTTACGGGCTGTCACGACGCCGCTGATAGGGCTTTTCAGCACTGTGTTTTCAAGAAGATTCTTGTAAGTCTTCTTCGAGACGTCGTATTTCAGCGTCATCGCCTCGTAGTCCGACTGCGAAGTGGCTCCGATCTCGTGCAGCTGTTCGATACGGCCGAACTCGATGGAGTCGTTGATGAGCTGCAGACGTGCTTTCTCGAGGTTTACCTCGTCCATGAGTGCTAATGTCTGTCCTGCATTGACTTTGTCACCGACTTCAACGTAAATCTTGCTGATACGTGCTGCCGACTGCGGCGCGATGTTGTTCACGATGTCGGCTTCGATGGTCGTAGGGTAGACCTGAAGTTGTGAGACATACTCGGCGTTTACTGTGGTTACCGTCACTTTCGGGTTTTCCTCCACGAACTGCTGATTGTTCTGGTTTTGCTCTCCGCACGACATCATCACGATGGCGAAAGCGGCGATTAATAATGTATTTAATGCTTTCATATTATGTGTTATTTATTCTTCTTTTCCTGCTAATTCATCCATTGCGGCTTTTGTCTTCATGAAGTTGTAGATGGCCTGACTCATGGTGAGTTGTGCCTGCACCAGCGCGAGCTGAGCGTCGTTGAGCTCGAGCAGCGTGGCTTTTCCGAGTTGATACATCCTCTCGGCTATGTCGTAGCTTCTCTGCGCCATCTCCAGCGTCGACTCGGCTGCCGAATAGTTCTTCATGTATGTCGCAATCTGGTTTTCGTAGTTTTTATAGGCGATTTGAAGGTTGCGCTCGGTATCTTCAAGGTTGAGCTGCATGATGTCCTGCGTAGCCTTGTACTGGCGGATGGTGTTATGTTTCGAGAATCCGCTGAAAAGCGGGATGTTGAGACTCAATCCGGCCACCGAATATGGGAACCATTTGAAGTCGAAATCATCGCCCATTGCCATGTAATTGTATGCAAATGAAGCAGATAGAGTAGGGATGTACTGATATTTCGTCATCTTGATGGTGCGCTCTATCTGTTGTTGTTGTAATTTGAACTGAACAATCGAGCTGTTATTCTCAAGGTCAGTGTTCTCATCCATCAGGTTATAAGCAAGAAGATCGTCTTTGTATTGGTCGAGGTCGCCTGCCACGCCGATTTTTGCGTCGAGGTCGACACCCATCACTGCCTTGAGCTGCCAGATGGCGAGGTCGATGGCCATCATCGAGCTGTAGAGGTTAGGCTCGGCATTTTTCACGTTGACTTGAGCTCTAAGATATTCATACTCAGAGGTTTTGCCAGCGTTGTAGAGTTGCTCGGTATGCTCGAGGTTCTCGGCTGCGTTGTCGTAAACATCTTGGTAGACATCGCACACCTGCTGAGCGAGCAAAACAGCGTAAAATGCCTGTTTTACTTGCGAAATCATTGATATCTTCGATGAGCGGGCCTGCTCCACGGCGAGTTCCACGTCCAAAGCCGACAGCTTCAGTGACTGCCACAGCTGTGCGTTGATGAGCGGCATGGTAGCGCTGATGCCTGCGTTGACGTTATTCCATTTACCTACTTCGATTTCCATCGCCTGACCGCCGAAATCCATGGCCATCCTTTGCTTTTTGATGGTGCGCTGGTAGCTTCCCGATGCCGTGATGTTAGGATATAAAGCGGCGTAGGTGCCTTTCTTTGAATATCCCGACTTCTCGATGGTGAGGTTGGCGATCTTCACGCTGTTACTCTCCTCAAGGGCGATTTCAATGGCCTGGTCGAGACTGATGATGAGCGAGTCCTGAGCCTGCTGGGCATTCGCGATGCTGCCCGACATCAGTAACAAGAGGCATGAAACCGTCGTAAAAACATTTTTAAATCTTGACATTTTATCTTATTTTTTTATTCTTTTTCTACCTAATTAATTATAGGTTGCAAAGATATGGATTTCTCCGACATGATTTTAAAAGAAAGCTGACTTTTCAACCGCTATTTTTGCCATTTCAGATATGGTAAAAGTCATTTCGAACTTGACGCCCAAAAACATTTTTTTGTTTGTATTTAAAAAATATATATTTTTGCAACCGAACAACGATTTAAAAATGAAAGCGAAGATCTACGGTGTCTTTATTCTCGTTGAGGCGTTCTTTATGGGAGTTGCCTCGATGGTGGCGCTTTACTACAACGTACACAGCGGTGAGAAAGACGTGGTGTCGTTGCTGGCAGCCACTATGATTACTGGTATCTTCGGATTCATCCTCCTCTCGGCAGGCCGCGAAAAAGCTAGAAAAAGCGGCGGTCGCGTGCAGAAGTTCGAGAGCCTCACGATGAAAGACTCTTTCGTGCTTGTCACTGTGGCATGGGTGCTCTTTGCGGTGTTCGGCATGCTGCCGTTTATCTTCACCGGCGCCATCGACAACGTCACCGACGCCTTCTTCGAGTCGATGTCGGGTTTCACCACCACGGGCGCCACAATCATGAATAACATTGATTCTCAGCCACATGGCATCTTATTCTGGCGTAGCGTGATACAATGGTTAGGCGGCTTGGGTATCATCGTTTTGTTCCTCGCCATCATCCCTGCGTTGAACAAAAATTCAAACAAAACCACGCTGTATGCGGCTGAGATGTCGGGCTTGAGCGTCAAGAAGTTACACCCAAAAATGGCTGTCACAGCACGTCATCTTTATTTGATTTACATGTTCTTGACGATAGTGTGCGCCTTGGTTTACTGGGCGGGTCCGATGAACTTCTACGACGCTGTGTGTCACGCACTTACGACAATGTCGAGCGGCGGTTTCAGTACGCACCAGTCGAGCATTGGATATTTCAACTCAAGTTATGTCGAGTATTTCTGCGTATTGTTTATGATAATGTCGGGCATCAATTTCTCGCTTTATTATTTCCTCGCGAGAGGCGATGTGAAATATTTCTTGAAAAACGAGGAATTACGCTGGTTTTTCGGTGTTATAGTGATAATGGTGGCGGTCATGATGGCATTGTTCTACTATGCTCCAACGGTTGAGACTATCGCTACCGATACCTCAGCATATCCTGAGCCTACGTTCGAGTCGAAGTTCCGCGCGGCTTTATTCCACGTAGTGACAATCGTCTCGTCTACGGGTTACCAGGGCTCGTATTACGATTACACGCTTTGGGGCGGATTATTCCTCTTCCCGACATTGCTGTTGATGCTCAGCGGTTCCTGCGCAGGATCAACATCGGGTGGTATTAAAGTCATCCGTTGGATGGTGTGCCTCAAGTCTATCCGCATCACTATCAAGCAGTTCCTGCATCCAAGCGCTGTCTTTTCGGTAAAAGTGTCGAAAGAGGTGGTGTCGAACGAAATTCTTCTAAGAACCTTGAATTTCCTGTTCTTCTACGTGATAATATGCATCATCAGCGTCGTCGTGCTGTCGATCAGCGGATGCGAGTTCGAAGAGAGCGTGTTTAACGTCGTCACAGCCTTAAGTAACATGGGACCTGGCTATAAGTCGACAGGTCCTGCCACGACATTCTCCGACCTCACCGTCACAGCAAAATGGGTGATGTCGTTCCTGATGCTCATCGGTCGTCTGGAAATCTACACAGTGCTGCTGATTTTCACTCCGACTTTCTGGAACAAAAAATAATCTAACTATTTGTCGTTCAGCATGTTAATCGAGTACGACGAAGGTCTTTGATAGATCTTCAGGTCGAACTGATTGATAACAGCGTAGATGTGATCGAAGATATCGTTCTGAATCGCCTCGTACGAGATCCAGTCGGTCTTCGCACTGAAGCAGTAAACCTGCAGCGGCACACCAAACTCTGTCGGGTCCTTCTGGCGGACAAGCATCGTCAGATTGTGATTCAGATTAGGATTTTGTTTGATATACTCCGTAAGATAAGCTCTGAAGATGCCGATATTGGTCTGACGACGTCCGTTGACGAGGTTGGAAGTGTCGATGCCATTCTTCTTGTTATACTCGGCAATCTCAGCTTCTTTTTTATCGATATATTTCGACACAAGCTGGAATTTCTTATATTTTTCAAGCATTTCAGGCGTGCAGAACTTGATGGTGTCGAGGTCGATGATGATCGAACGCGAGATTCGGCGGCCTCCCGACTCGGTCATTCCTCGCCAGTTGATGAAAGGATCGGAGATGAGGGTGTAGGTAGGGATGGTGGCGATAGTGTTGTCCCAGTTTTTGACTTTCACGGTTGTTAGGCCGACATCGATCACATTACCGTCGGCTTCGCCTTTCACAATCCAGTCGCCGATACGCACCATGTCGTTGGAAGTCAATTGGATACCACCCACAAAGCCCAGAATAGGATCTTTGAATACGAGCATCAGCACTGCCGAAAGAGTACCTAGTCCGATCAACAGGTCCTTCATGTCTTTGTTGATGATTACACCGATGACCAGCAAAATGCAAATCATGATGGCAATTATCTTGGCCACCTGCATAAAGCCTTTCATTGGCTTGTTTTTAGACACGTCAAATGAATTATAAATGTCTGATACTGAATCTGTTATCGAAATAATAATGCCAGTGAACGTGGTGATTTCTCCAATTCTTGCTAAAGCAAAAATAAACCCATCCAACATATCCAAATCAGGAGCGACCGCATAAATCAGGCCCTGAATCATATAGACCGGAATGAGGAATGCTATCCTTTTCTCCAATTTCTTGCCCAAGAAGAAATCATCATACTTGGTTTTAGTTTTTTTGAAAAATCCGCCGACAAATCTCTTGAGTATCCATTTGGCAAGGAAAAACAGGCCAAACGATACGGCCAAAAGCGTTATAATTCCGATTCCTTGTGAAAAGTTACTAGCCCATTCTTCACTCAGACGCATGCCTAAAAACAGCTTTTCTAAAATTTGTAAATATTTGGTAATCATAGTGTTATGGTTTATTTATTTTTATTTTCCGGTAATAAAATATTCAAACTTAATGGGTTTATTTCGACCGTGACGTCTTTTGTCATCATAATGGCTTCACCGTCGATGTTGGCGTAGTCTTCTCTCGGTCGTATCACATTGATTTTCTTTGCTTTATGAATGTCAACGTATTTTGTTCTGTCGATATGCTGTGTCATCAGGCGCTCGGCGACGTACGGGACGGCCACAAGTTTCGGCTTCTTAAAGATGCATACGTCGAGCAGACCGTCGTTAAGCGAGGCGTGAGGGGAGACCGCAGCGTTGAAGCCAAACTGGTTGCTGTTGGCAAAAGAGATGAACAGCGGCTCGCAGTCGAATTCCTCCTTATCGTCAAGTATGATACGGTATTTCTCAGGTTTAAACTTGAAATATTTCTCTGTGATGAGCTTAAAATAGGTCTTGAAACCTCTGTTGGGGTCTCTGGCGAAGTAATCGGCGATGATGGCGTCGAAGCCCACGCCCGCGATGCTCACGTAAGGCACGCCATTCACTGTGGCGGTGTCGATCTTAGCTTTAATACCTTTATTTATCACCTCAGTGATGACTTTCTTAGCTTTTAAAGGCAGATGCAGATGCCGCGCCAGGCCGTTTCCTGAGCCGTAAGGCACTATCGTGAAGGTCTGACGCGCTCCGATCATGTTGGTGGCCACCTCGTTGATGGTGCCGTCGCCGCCCACAGCCACGATGATGTCGTAATCGTCAGCGATGGCTTGCTTTGTGAGCTCGGCAGCGTGACCGCCATATTCGGTGAGCTTTATGGTGTAGTCGTATTTGTCCTTGTCAATCAGGTTGTCGACTATCGAAGGGAACTTCGACTTGTCGTGATGACCTGAGATAGGGTTGACAATAAACAAAATCTTCTCTTTCATTTTATGTATAACTTATTGTTAATCATTCGGTTAGTATATTGTTGCAGACGCATTCTGAACTTGCTGTTGAGCTCGTCCCAAGCGTCGTCGTCGCCTTCTTTGTAAAGGTTATCGGTCAGACATGGGTCTTCCTTGATGTCGAACACTGAGGTGATGTTCTGGCCGTCGGACTGAAGAATGTAGCGGCCGTCGGAATACTCGTAGATATTGTTGAGATAGCTAGCAAAACAAGGCTCTTGCAGACTGTCGAACACGTTGCGGCCGAAGCTGAACACGGTGTCGTTGTAGCCGAGAGCTGCCAGCAGACTTATTCCGATATCGATTTGTTGTGCTAAAATATTGGTATTCAACGGCTTAATGACGCTCGGCGCGTAAAATGCCGTCACAATCTGATATTGTCCGTAGCCGTTGAGGTAGTTGTCGAAGCGATGTTCCGGGTTGACGTGGTCGCCTACGATGACGAAGATTGTGCTGTCGAACCAGCTGTAATTGCTCATGGTTTCGAAGAAATGGCGCATGGCGTCGTCGGTGTAGCGCATGGTCTTCTCGAAGTCGGTTTTATAGTCGCCTTCAGGCAGATCGTAGCCCTTCGGGAGCTTGAACGGATGGTGTGACGAAAGCGTGAAAACGCCAGCAGCGAAAGGCTTTTTCATCTCGTTGACCTTCTGGGCAGTGAATTGCAGGAAAGGCATGTCGGAGATGCCCCAAACGCCGTCGTAATCGTCGTCGTTGCCATATTCGTTGCGACCGAAATAGTTGTCGAAGCCGGCAGAAGTGGCCGAAGCGTTGAAGTTCATGGTGCCGTTGTTTCCGCCGTGGAAGAAGGCGGTGGAGTAGCCGTGTTGCTTTAAAATACTGCCTATTCCGTCGAGTCGGTTTGCTGCGTAGCGCGACTCCACGTAGTCTTTCGACATCAGCGAAGGCAATCCCGAGAGAATGCTGGTCAAGGCCTCTATCGACTGGCGACCGTTAGCCATGCCGTCGAAGACGAGGCTCTGTTCAAGAAGCGAGTCGAGGAATGGCGTGATCGACGTGTCGCGGCGCTGGTTATAAAACTTCACCATCTCCTGTCCATGGCTCTCCAAAATGATGATAAAGATGTTGTATCCAGGGATGTTTTTATCGATGAAGCGATTGACTGTCAAGTTGTTATGGACAGGAGAGTATAGCTGCTCGAGTTCCTCGTCATTATAAAAATGAAGAGGCTTAAGCACCTCACCTGAAGCGCCGCGACCGATGGTGAACGGCGTGTTCAAAACCAGCGGGATGTTCTGTGTTTTCGTGTAGTTTGCCGCAGTGATGATGCTTATCGGCTTGTTCTGCAGTCCGCCGCGCAATCCGATAATCGATGCTGCCACGAGAGCGAGGAATATCAGTGTGCGCGTGAAGTACCAGCGACCACGGTTTTTGATCTCAATTGGCTCTACTTTCGTCTTTTTCGTCAATAAAATAATAAGGAATAAAAAGACCGCGAATATCACCACCATAAACCAAAAGTCGACCAGAAACTGTTTGATCAAACCGCCCTGATTATCGTCGGTATGTTGGGCAAAACCGAAGAGCTCGGAGGTCATTCTCTTGTCGATATAGCGATAATAAATGACGTCGATAAGATTTAAAGTAATACTTAAAGTATTCGTTATAACAAAAAGAATATCAACAACTTGCCGATACACTTTATTGTATTTAAATTCAAGCGGAATTCCGTAAAAAACGAGGAACGGGAGGTTGGCTATTATGAGTGCCCAGATGTCGAACCGCATCCCGATGAAGAACAGTCTGAACTGCTCTCCGACATCCACGTCAGGGAAGTTGCTAATGTTGAAAAGGAACAGCAGCCAGCGGCTGAGGGCCAGCAAAAGCAGCATCGCGCTGAGTCGCACGACGAACACTTTCCACAACGGCAGTTCCTTTTTCGTAAACATTAATTATTTTTTTGCAAATTTAAGAATAATTTTGTATCTTTGTACATTAAATTTATTGAAGATGAGATTTAAGTTTTTAATTTTTATCACATTGATTGCCAATGTGTTATGCGCGCAGAATAATCCGAAATACCCTGTTTATCCCAATCCTGTCACGTTCCCGATTTATCTTTCGGCTACTTTCGGCGAGCTTCGCAACAATTCGTTTCATGCCGGTGTGGATATCAAAACCGGCGGTGAGACAGGAAAGAAGGTGTATGCTGTGGCCGACGGCTATGTGAGTCGCATAGGAGTGTCGCCTTGGGGCTATGGCAATGTGGTGTATGTCACTCATAATGATGGATTTATGTCGGTTTATGCTCATCTTGAGAGTTTTAACAGTAAGATTGCAAAATATGTCAGAAATAAGCAGTTTGCAAATAAGTCGTTTAGGCAAAGTTTGTTTCTTGAAAAAGATGAAATACCTGTAAAAGCTGGCGATTTGCTTGGTTTGAGCGGTAACAGCGGCAGTTCGGGCGGTCCTCATCTGCATTATGAGCTTCGCGACGCCAACCAACATCCGTTGAATCCCTTCTTTTTTGGCCTTAAAATAAGCGATAAGGTGAAACCGGCCATAAATGGTATTGCGATATATCCGGGGGAGAAATCGTCGGTTAACGGCTCGGAAAACGCTGAATTTTTCGAACTTACGAATAATAATGGCAATTATAAGGTAAAAAATGGCGAGATTAAGGTCAATGGGACGGTTCATTTCGGAATTTCTGTTTTCGACCGTGCCGATGATTCGGATAATAAAAACGGCGTTTATTCGATTGCCCTTTATGCCGATAAACGATTGATTTTCAATATAGTTTTTGATGAATTTTCTTATGATGAGACGCGTTATGTCAACAGTCTGATCGATTATAAGAAGTTTGCCGACGATAAGGTTCGTTACGTCAGGACTGCAATAGATGAGTACAATATCCTTGATTTATACGAGGAAAAGACCGATGGAATTACTTTGGAAGAGGGCGAGAGGGCCAATATGCTGTATGTCGTGAAGGATTATTGGGGCAATAGTTCGATGGTGAATTTCACTCTTGTTGGCGATAAGCCGTTAGAGGAATTCGCTGATAATCAATATAGTAGGGCTTATTATCGCATCGATGGCAAGAGTGAGGTGGAGGTGAATCTCGATGGTTTTACGGCTCAGATTCCTGAAAAGGCCTTCTACCGTTTTGAATATGTCTTAGCCCGTCAGCTTGACACGATTCCGAATATCGCCTCGGATTATGCTTATATTCTTGGCGCTGACGACATTCCGGTGCAGAAAAACATCAAGATTATGATTCGTCCGGCCGAGCAATATGCCGATTCAAAGCAATTATATGTGGTTTCCATAGGCAAAAAGGGCAATTTCGTGGCTCAAGGCGGTAAGATGGAAGACGGGATGATGTGTGCGAACATCCGTACGCTGGGTACTTTCGCTTTGGCTGTCGATAATACCAAACCTATAGTTACGCCTCAGAATTTTGGCAACAATACCAAAATTATTAAATGTAAACGATTGAAAATCAAAATTATAGATAAGGATTCGGGTATAGACAAATATGATATTTACCTTAACGGGAAATGGGTTATTGGGGCCTATGACGCGAAGAATAACCTCTTGTATTACGATGTCGACGAGAACCTGAAAATGGGTAAAAATAAGATTGAAATCGTCGTCACCGATGCTGTCGGCAACGAGACCCGTCAAAGTTACACTTTAATTCGCGAAAAGCCTAAAAAGTAGGGACGTACTGATAAGCTCCGGCATCGGGGGTATGGCCTCTGTCGACACCGTCGAGGTCGTACTGCAAGTCGCCAATCACGTAGCACGGATTGCCAATGCCTATTGCAGGTGACAGCGTATCGAGGTGGAAGTCGAACTCTTCCGGATTCTTGAATTTCGGCGCTTTATTGAACTGGCATGACTCGTAAAGCAGCGACAGCTGCGGTCTTTGCGTGCAAATCAAGGAATTTTTGAACTTATACAGGGTGTCGGCGACAGGGTAGAAGTCGGTGGCAAACTCGTTGTTACGGTTTCCGTAGACTATGCTGTTGATGATGTCGCATTCAAACGGCACATGGTAGATCTGACCGTCGGTCGGGTTGGTGTATAAGTTATTGAAAAACAATGCCTCAGCCTTTCTTGTCGAGCTTGTCCAGTAGTTGGCGATGGTGCCGTGGGTGAATAAATAATCGCCACCGCCTGTCAGCGCTACGCAGTAGTTTCCGCAGTTGTTTATCACGAAATTCTTCATCAAAATGCTGTAACAGTTGGCATAGAGGCCCATCCCGGTATGGTTTTCGATGATGGTGTTGGAAATCTGAGCAACCTCCATATTATCCTTCAGCATTCGCTGTATTTGAAGGCCAATGAAGCCATTTCGTATGATCGCGTGGTCTATGATATGTCCGTGACCTGCACGAGATTCCATGAGCCAAATTCTGTCCCATTGTCCCGGCTGGTCGGCGTAGAACGACTCAAGCCTATCTCCTTGAAACACAACGGGATTCTCTGCTGTGCCGTTCACTATCAGCTGTCCCTCACTCCAAGCCCACAGGCCCGCGCCGCCATGGAAGTAGACATGCGTACCAGGCTCTATGGTCAGGGTGCCATCGGAGTCGATAAGTGCCACATTATAAATGACATACGGCCTCTCGGCAGTCCAGTGCACGTCCTTGTTGACCGAGTCGGTGAGAGGGTAGTAGTAGTTGGTGTAATGGCCGTTCTCGTCAGGAAATATGCCGATTCGGCCGATGATATAGTTGGCATTCTGACCGTAAGCCGTCAGATGCACCACGTTTTCATTGCCGTTGGTGCTGAAAATCAAGCGGTCCTCAACGAAAAACGGGTTGTTGTTGTCGTTAGGGTTGATTGTGACCTTTACAAACACGTAAAGACTGTCTTTAGCGTAGATTTCCTTGTCTTTGAACAGCGTTCCCGACTCTCCGTCGACGTTGATGCTGTAAGGCGAGTGGCTGCCTTGCTCGAGTCGGATGGAGTTGATTTTCAGGTTCTCGGCGTTATTGTTGTATATCATCAAGACCCTAGTCGAGGAGCCCACGCTGGTGAACACCGTGTCGAAAGCTATGGTGTCGGTCGACAGGCTGATGTCTTTCGACGGACTGTCGGAATATTTCAGCTCCTTACGACATGAAACAGCCAAAACGGCCAACGATAACAATATGATATACAAATATTTACGCATCTTTACTTAAAGTATTCCTTGAAGGTTTGATTTAGGTATGCATCGGTGCCAAAATACTTCAAAATCGGCAATAAATCCTTCGGTTCCATATAGCCAGGAGCCACGGTCAGGAGCTGATTATTTTCATTCATGAACACGTACGACGGATATGAGAGGCGTCCCTGGAGTAGTGCCGCGGCGAGCTGGTGAGTGCCTTTTCTGCCACCCATGCCACCTTCGTTGATGAAGGTGTAACCGGCAAAACTGATAGTGTCGTTCATCTCGGCGTCTAACTTCACGGCGTAAAAATTCTCGTTCATATATTCCACTACCGTGGGGTCAAGAAACGTGGTCTTATCCATTTTCTTGCACCATCCGCACCAATCGGTGTAAACGTCAATGAAAATCTTCTTAGGTGCCGTCTCGTTGAGCTTCACGGCTTCCTGAAACGTCATCCAATTGATTTTCTGGGCGTTACCAACCATCGGCAACGACATAAAAACCATCAAAACTATCAGTAATCTCTTCATACTTCAATAACCAATAACCATTAAAACTCCCTAATCTCCTTCTTCGAATCCTTTTCCTTCAAACTATCGCGTTTATCGTAGAAATGCTTACCCCTCGCCAACGCAATCTCCATCTTCGCCAGTCCTCTCTCGTTGACAAACACCTCGATAGGCACTATTGTAAAGCCTTTTTCGGCGCTTTTTGCCTTGAGTTTGCGCAGTTCTTTCATGGTCAACAGGAGTTTGCGGTCGCGTTTCGGCACGTGGTTGTTATACGTCCCGAAGGCGTATTCCGCTATGTGCATGCCCACGACGAACAGTTCGTCCTTGATGAAGGTGCAGTAAGAGTCGGCTAGGCTTGCTTTGCCTTCGCGAATGCTCTTGATCTCCGTGCCTGTCAGGACGATGCCGGCGGTGTATCTGTCGATGAGGAAATACTCGAAAGAAGCCCGCTTGTTCTTGATGCTTATATTTACCTGTTTGACCTTATTTGCCATTATTTAATATCTCCCAAAATCAACGGCATGCCGTCTTTGCTGTTGCCCACGATGACGATCTTCGAATTCGGTGACTCGGCGAGTTTCAGCGTTGCCTCAATGCCCTTCTCACGCAAAATCTTATCGTTGATACTAGCGCTCACGATGTTATTCGCTCTTGCCTTACCTTCAGCCTCAACACGTTGACGCTCAGCCTCTTGCGATGCCTTCTCAAGCTTAAACTCATACTCCAAAGCCTCTTGTTCCTGTTTCAACTTGCTCTCGATGGCCGATTTGATGGTAGGAGGCAGGGTGACTGAACGGATGAGCACTTGGTTGAGCTGTATATGCTTGCCTTCGAGAAGGTTTTTAGTCTCTTCAAAAATCTCTTCCTGGATAGCGTCACGCTTGGTCGAGTAAATCTGCTCTGGAGTGTAACGTCCGAGCACGCTTCTGGCCGCGGAACGCATAGCAGGATAAACCGTTCTCGTCAGATATTGCGTACCGATAGAGGCGTGGAGGAGTCCAAGCTCGTCCCACTTTGGCTGATACCATGTCGAGAACTCGATCTTGATTTCCAAACCGTTCGACGAAAGAGCGCTCATCTCCTCATCAGCCACCTGCTGACGCACTTCGTAGAGCTCCATGCTGTTCCAAGGGGCGATGAAATGGAAACCTTCCTCGTAGGTGCGCGATGTGTCGATACCGCCGCCAAACAGACGGTAAAGCACGCCGCCGTGACCTGCCGGAATCGTCACCGTGATGCGACTCCAGAAAATGATGAGCAGTAAAATGATGGTGCCAATCAATACTATCGGACCGTATTTCTTATTGTTTGATGGCTTATTCTGTTGATAATCATTGTGTTGTGTGTATTCCATATCTGAAAAATTTAATTTGTTAATTTCTGCAAAGATAATAAAAATTTCAATAATTTTGCACCATATTTAAAATATGTTTAAAAATAACGAATAATGAAGAGAATTATTATGTTTCTAGGTATTGCTGGTCTTCTAACTGCTTGTGCGCCAAGCGAAAAGAAGTCTCAAAACGAAGAATTCAAGTATCTCGTCGACGAGTTTGCCGACATCAAAGTGATGCGTTATCAGATTCCTGGATGGGACGAACTGACGCTTCAACAGAAAGAGTATGTCTATTATCTCGGTGAAGCTGCAAAATGCGGCCGCGACATCCTTGCCGACCAGAATTTCAAGTATAACCTCACCGTGCGTAAGACCCTCGAGGCTATCCTGAATTCATACGATGGTGATAAGGAATGCGCTGATTATCAGAACTTTGTGGTCTATGCAAAGCGCGTGTTCTTCAGCAATGGCATCCATCATCATTATGCCGAAGATAAGATGTTCCCTGAGATTTCAGAGGAATATTTCGCCAACCTGGTGAAGAATTCAGATGTTCAGTATCTTCCTTTGGCCGAAGGCGAAACCGTTGATGCTTTCATCAATTTCATCACTCCGGTCATCTTTGACAAGGACTTGTATAAGATGCGCCGCAGTGGGGAAGAGGATATCATCAAAAACTCATGCGTCAATTTCTATAAAGGCGATATTAATAAAGGTGAGGTCGAGGCATTTTACGATGCACAGCGCAAGCCTAACGACGCTCAGCCTATCTCTTACGGTCTGAATTCAAAGCTCGTCAAGGAAAACGGCAAGCTTCACGAGGATGTGTACAAAGTTGACGGCCTTTACGGAAAAGCTATCGATCAGATTATCTATTGGCTCAAGAAAGCCAACGAGGTGGCTGAAAACGACAGTCAGCGTAACTACACCAACTTGTTAATCGATTACTACACAACAGGTTGCCTCAAGACTTGGGACGAATACAACATCGCATGGGTGCAGGATTCGATTTCGAATATCGACTTCGTGAACGGCTTCATCGAGGACTACAACGACCCGATGGGCATGAAGGCCACTTGGGAAGCCATCGTCGACTACAAAGACATGGAAGCTACCAAACGTTCGGAGATCATCAGCGCGAACGCCCAGTGGTTTGAGGATAACTCGCCAGTTGACCCTCGCTTCAAGAAGAAAGAATGCAAGGGCGTGAGCGCGAAAGGCATCATCGTAACCACCTTGGCTGGCGACTGCTTCCCGGCACCTCCAATCGGAATCAACCTGCCGAATGCTGATTGGATTCGTAAGGATTATGGTTCTAAGTCGGTGACTATCACCAACTTAATGGATGCTTACGACAAGGCCGCCAACGAATCGCCGAAGAGTGTTTTGGCTGAGTTTGCTTATTCACAGGAAGAAATCGACCTCTGCAAACAATACAGCAGCATAGCCGATGTGTTGCACACCGACTTGCACGAATGCCTCGGCCACGGCTCGGGACAGCTGCTGCCTACAACACCTCAGAACGCTCTGAAGGAATACAGTTCGGCTCTCGAAGAAGCCCGTGCCGACCTCTTTGGCCTGTACTACTGCGCCGACCCCAAGATGGTGGAGCTCGGCATCCTTCCTAACATGGAATGCTACAAGGCTCAGTACTGCGACTTTATTCGCAACGGCTTGATGAGCCAGCTTGCTCGTATCGAGCTTGGTAAGACCATCACCGAGTCGCACATGCAGGACCGCGCTCTCATCAGCTGGTGGTGTTACGAGAAAGGCTTGAACGACAACGTCATCGAGAAGAAGGTACGCGACGGCAAGACATACTTCGTCATCAACGACTACGAGAAACTCCGTGGCTTGTTTGGAGAGCTTCTCGCTGAGATTCAGCGTGTTAAGTCGGAAGGCGACTACGAAGAAGGTAAGCGTCTTATCGAGACTTACGCTGTGAATATCGACCCTGAGCTTCACAAAGAGGTGAAGGATCGTTACAACGCCCTCGGACTGAAGCCTTACGGCGGATTCATCAATCCTGACATCGTTCCTGTTGTGAAGGGTGGCAAAGTTGTTGATTATCAAGTCAATTACCCATGCGACTTCTTACAGCAGCATCTCGATTACGGCAAGAAATACAACTTCGTTGAGGAAAACCACGATGCTCCTGAGCATCTCGTCGTCGACATGCTTTACGACTTCATCGATGGCACCTTGGCTTGCGGTAACGCCGAAAACGCTGTGCATGAGGTTGTGAAATACATCAACGCACATCCTGATCAGCGTGTGATCTACATCACCGACTATCATCCGGCAAACCACAGCTCATTCGCTGAATACGGCGGCATCTGGCCGGTTCACTGCGTGCAGGGCACACACGGCGGCGCCATCCACGAGGCGTTCTACACCGACGTCATCAACCCGGCTAACCGTCCTGACCCTGAGCGTAACATCTTCCGCAAGGGCGAACAGGTCGACACCGAGCAATATTCTGGCTTCGAGTCGGTCGGTCCTGATGGCAGACTGCTCTCACAGTGTGTCGGTAAAGACTTGGTTATCAGCGGTATAGCTACCGAATACTGTGTTAAGAACACCTTGATGGAGTTCCTCAACGCAGGACACAACATCGAACTTTTGGTTTCAGGTCTCGGCTACGTCGACAAGAAAGGTCACGACGAGACAATGAAGGAGCTTGAAAAGCTGGTGACAGTGGTGGAATAGACTTTGGCTGTTGGCTTTTGGCCATTGGCTATAAAAAAGGGACGTCGATGATGGCGTCCTTTTTTTTATTATCTGTTCTTCCTTCGCTCTTCGCGGGCACGTTGGCGCTCGAGTTTGCGGCGTTGGCGCTCAAGAGCTTTGTTGTGGAACTTCGGATTGTCGCCTTTGTAGTGATATTCCTCGCGTTGCAGGTCGTCGAGGTTCTCGTTGAACACGTATGTCAGCCTCAAAGTGAAGAGGTCGTTGCGCTGCTTGATCTTATCGTTGGCATAGATCTCACCAGAGTAGCTCGGGTTGTATTCGCTGTAAGGGATAGTCCTGATTGGCGTTAGCGAATAGGAATACCTGAATCCCAGCTTTAAACGCTTCCAAACCCTAATCTTGACATCGGCAAGGATATTGAACTCGTCTTTGTTAAACTCGTCTCTCTTTTCCTTTGTGATGTCGATGCCTTGCTCTTTCAACCTCACGTAAGTCAGACGTCCATACGACACGCCGATACCAACCGAAGCGAAGTGTTTGTCGGTGAAATAGACCATAAGCGGCACCTCGCCGTAGTTCAGACGAAGATCATATTCGCCGGTAACGATTGAATCGTTGAATTTCTTACCTTGATAGGAGCCTTTCTGATTGAATAAAACCTCGAGCGACATGTCTATGCTGAACTTGTCTTTTTTCCATACCGGATGAATCACACCGACGCCGACCTGGACACCCGAACGATGGTATTCCATGATGCCCCAGTGGTCGCCACTGACCTGACTAAGGTTGTAGCCGATGAACGCTTCACCCAAGAATGACTGGGCTTTCAAACCATTCGTCAAGGTGGCGAAAACGACAAATAATCCGATCAAAAAGTATTTTTTCATGCTTTTACAACGTAAAAAACATCAAATTATTGTTCCAAATCTTCCACGCAGCTTCGGCTTGTAACTGCAACATCTTCAACCCGTTGAACGTCTTAGCCCCATGTTTCTTCGCCTCTCTCATAAACATAGTCTCTTCCGGATTGTAAATCAAATCAATAAAGACATTTGTCTCATTCGCCGTGGCATAAGGCAAGTCGAGCAAGCCCTCGCTGTTAGGATACATCCCGACAGGAGTGGCGTTGATAATCAATTCGTTGGAATGAAATCCTTCGTTTTTCAGCCTTTGATATGAATCGTTTTTACGCGAAAGAACATCAAAATCTATGCCTTTGTTTTTCAAGACATACACCACAGCATCAGCAGCGCCGCCAGTACCGCAAACATGTGCCGATTTTATGCACATGTTATCGATGGACTCTTCCAAAAGTCCTTGAAAACCTATATAATCGGTGTTATAACCGGCAAGTTTCCTGTCGTTGTCGATTTTCACCACATTGACAGCCCCAATCTGCTTCGCATTTTCATCAATACTATCTAGATACTGAAAAATGGCTTTTTTATAAGGATGAGTAATCGTAAATCCTTGTAAATCAGGGTATTGGATGAGAATGTCTTTTATGCTTTCGAGCTTTTCTATATCGAAATTGACAAAAAAACAGTCTAAGTTCTCATTTTTAAACTTATTATTAAAATAAGCCATTGAAAATGAATGACTTAAAGGATGTCCGATGAGTCCGTAATATCGCATTGTGCTAATTTATTCCAAAAATTGCTCCAAATCCCAATGTGCATACCAAACCTACGATAATGCTAGCCAATGCTACGCCTCCGATGACGGCAAGAACGCTTTTCTTGAAGTCCATGTCGAGGAAGCTCGCTGCCAGGGTGCCTGTCCAAGCGCCTGTGCCTGGCAGAGGTATGCCGACAAACAGCACAAGTGCCAAGTAGAGACCGCGACCGGCCTTGGCTTGCAGTTTCTGACCGCCTTTTTCGCCTTTCTCGAGGCACCAGGTGAAGAAACCGCCGATATAGCGTTTGTTTTTGCCCCATTCGAGCACTTTTCGCGCAAAGAGATAGATAAACGGGACGGGCAGTATGTTGCCGATGGCGATGATTACGTAGCTCCATAGCAGGCTGAATTCAGGATCAGCGGTGTTGATAGCATAGGCCACCGGAATCGCGCCACGCAGCTCGATGAGCGGCACCATCGCTATGAGAAATATGTAGATATAGTTTTTCATGAGTTTTTACGTCGGTATTCTTCAATCAGATCCATGATGTTAGGGTTGCTCGTGAGGTTTTCGGCGTCGAAGTTCAGGAACTCAATATGTCCGTCGTAGTTCGACTGCAGCGCCATCTCCAGCGTGAGCAGTCCCGACTCGTTGCGTTCCATCACAAAGTAGATGAACGCCTTGCGATAGAGCAGGGCCGCGTTGTTCGGGAGGATGAGCAGTCCACGTTCGAGCGACTCCATTGCCTTCTCGGGGTCGTCTTTCAGCACGTAGCATTCCATCATCGAGATGTAGACGTTCTCGTCGTAAGGGTTGAGGTCGAGGATCTCGTTTACAAACTTCAGCGCGTTGTCGTATTGCTCGAGTTTGTTGTATTCCTCGACGATCACGTACATGTAGTCGGTGTTGTAAGGCGACAGCGTGTGCGCATGACGGAGGAATTTTATCGCCGACTCGGGGTTGCCTTCGTCGCTGAGCACGAAGCCGATGCCAGCGTAGGCTTCCGGGAGTTTGTCGTCGAGTTTCATGGCCTTCTGGTAGATCTCGAGAGCCGTCTTGTTGTCGCCGAGCTTGGCATGAGCCTCGCCGTAAAGGCAGAGCAGGAGGGCGGTCTCGGCACCATAACGTTTGGCTTCCTCAACAATCTCTATGGTTTCCTGAAACCTGTCGAGTTCGTTATAAGCTGTCGCGATGTCGATATATCCTTTTTTATAATGCGGGTCGATGGAGATGGCATATTCGAACTGCTCGACGGCGTTCTTGAGGTTTCCCATGCGCACATAGCAGTTGCCGAGCGCCATCCAGGCCGACACGCTGTAAGGGTTTTTATCGATTTCCTTACGGAAAAATGTCACTCCATCTTCGATTTTTCCAAGATGTGAATAACAGTTTCTTATCTCAAAATATTGATTATCAATATCTTCCGCCTTATCTAATCCTAAAACGAAAAACTTGAGCGCGTTTTCCATGTCGCCCATGCTTTCGTATTCAGCAGCGATGAAGTTGTAGATGTCTTCGCAATCCTTGAAATCGAATTCTTTAGCCGCTTTCATATAGGCTTTGATGGCTTTCTCGTGCTCGCCAAGGTCGGAATAGCAGGCACCCAAGGTAAGCTGATAGTCGGCATCGTTATGGTCGAAATCGGAATTCTTAAGCGTTGAGAGGGCCTCCTGAGCGTGCGAGTTTGCCAGCAATTGCTTGGCTTTTATGATGCTGATAAGAGGATTGTTGGGATGATATTTTACGGCGATATCTGCTGCCAGATTAGCTTTTTTGATGTTATTTTCCTGAAGATAATGCTCCAGAAGGACGTTCAGTTCGTCGGCGTCGAAATAGCACGACTGGTGCTGCTTGACCATCTTTTCGAAGCGGTCAACCAGGTCGTTGATGTCATACTCGTCGTCAAGGAAATTGTCGTCGTCGAACATTATCAAAAATTTTTGCAAAAATACAAAAAAAGTTCATAAAGTTTCAAAGTTTATAAAGTTTTTAAAGACATTTTGTTGTCATTTTAATGCCATTTTCGAATTACTCTCAGTACCCTGTGGTAGGTCACATTTCTAAAAAAACATCACTATTTCTTGCAAATTAAAAAATAATATCATAATTTTGCATAAAATTTTAGAATTATGCCATTGATTAAATCGATTTCCGGATTTCGCGGCACCATTGGTGGCAGACCGGACGACGGGTTGACCCCGATTGATATCGTGAAGCTGACGTCAGCTTTTATTTGTTTGATCAGACGCGGCGGCGTTAAGCGCCCTCGCATCGTGGTAGGCCGTGACGGCCGTCTTTCGGGAACCATGGTAAACCAGCTGGTCTGCGGTAACCTGCAGGCTATGGGAGCCGACGTCATCGATATCGGGCTGAGCACCACTCCGACGACAGAGATCGCTGTCACAGAGCTGAAGGCCGACGGCGGCGTCATCCTCACCGCGTCGCACAACCCGAAGGAATGGAATGCTCTGAAACTCCTCGATAACAAAGGCGAATTCATCGACGCCGCCGACGGAAAATGGCTGCTTGAGAAGGCCGCGAAAGAAGAATACGAGTTCTCGCCAATCGACGAGATCGGAACGTATACCTTGGCAGAAGGCTGGATTGAGCGTCATGCCGACATGGTGTGCAAGCTGCCGTTGGTGAAGAAAGAACTCATCGAGAAGGCCAACCTGAAGGTGGTGGTCGACGGAGTGAACTCCACGGGCGGAATGGCTATCCCTATGTTACTCAAGAAGTTAGGAGTAAAAGATATTATCGAACTCAACTGCGAGGTGACTGGCAAGTTTGCTCACAACCCTGAGCCGTTGGCAGTGAACCTCGTCGACACATGCGCCAAGGTGAAGGAATGCGGTGCCGACCTCGGCATCGTCGTCGACCCTGACGTCGACAGATTGGCGTTTATCAACGAGAAAGGCGAGATGTACGGCGAGGAATATACCCTCGTTACCGTCGCTTCGTACATCCTCGAGCATAAGAAAGGCAACACCGTCTCCAACCTGTCCTCAACAAGAGCTTTGCGAGACGTTACCTTCGCCGCCGGCGGAAAGTATTCGGCCGCAGCGGTAGGCGAGGTCAACGTGGTAGCTAAGATGAAAGAGGTGAACGCCGTCATCGGCGGCGAAGGTAACGGAGGCGTGATATATCCTGAGATTCACTACGGCCGCGACGCCCTCGTCGGTGTCGGACTGTTCCTGACATACCTCGTCGAGAACCATTGCACAGTGTCGGAACTCAAGAAGAAGTTCCCTCTGTATTACATGTCCAAAAACAAGATCCAGCTCACGCCTCAGACCGACGTCGACGGTCTCCTCGCAAAGCTCGCAGAGAAGTTCAAGAACGAGCAGGTGACCACCATCGATGGCGTGAAGATCGACTTCGCCGACGGCTGGGTGCATCTCCGCAAATCGAATACAGAGCCTATCATCCGCGTCTATTCCGAAGGAAAATCAGAGGCTGAAGCCGACAAACTGGCTCAGATGATGCTCGACGAAGCAAAGAAAATGATGTAATTATGAAGAAAAAATCACATCATAGGAACTACAAATTCCACGCGATAACATTCAAGTTGTCGCAAGGACAGTACAAGTCGCTCAAAAACTACTGTAAGGCGCGCCGAACCACGCCTATCAAGCTGATCAAAAAGAACATAGAGCGATTCATCTCGCACTACGAATACGGAGTGCCAGAGGAACTCTATCTCTGTGAAAATCAATTGAATCTGTTTGAGGATGAGATTACCGGTTAAACGGTATCCTGTTTTTGATTGAACGACCTAACGTCACCTCGTCGGCAAACTCCAAGGCGCCGCCGACGGCGATGCCTTTCGCTATGGTGCTTACCTGACCTTCAAAATGCTTTAACATCTTGAAAATGTAGAAGTTAGTGGTGTCGCCCTCGATGGTGGCCGGCAACGCTAATATTATCTCTTTGAAACTTTCGTTGATACTTCTATCAACTAACTCCTTGATTCTCAAATCGTTAGGGGAGATGCCGTTTATCGGGTCGATGACACCGCCCAAAACATGATAAACGCCGTTGAACGAGCCGGTTCGCTCTATCGCCATCACGTCGCGCATATCAGCCACGACGCAAAGTAACTCGTTGTCTCTCTTAGGGTTAGAGCAGATAGAACAGTGCTCGCTGTCGCTGATGTTATAGCAGCGTTTGCATAAAACTATGTTGCTACGCATGTTCAACAACGATTGCGAAAGCGACTCGGTGGTCGACTGTTCCTCGCTGAGGAGATGCAAAGCCAGCCTTAAGGCCGTTTTCCGACCAATTCCTGGCAACTTAGCCAGCTCCTCGACGGCTTTTTCCAACAATATCGAAGAATATTCCGCCATCCTATTCGTAATGTTCGCAATGTTTCACGTAGTCTTCCATGTTCTGACGGCCATATTTTTCAGCCAGTTTGAAATAATAGCACGCCATGGCATAGTCGTTGCTTCTCCTGTAAATCAAGCCGATATTGAAATAAGGATCAGGATAGTCTTCCTTCAACTCGATGGCTTTGTTCCAATCCTTAAACGCCATATCGTTCTTGAAGTTATTGCTGTAGGCGCAGCCGCGGTAATAATAAGCCTCGAAGTTGCCTTCGTCGTATTTTATGGCCTTGTCGAAATACTCAATGGCCTCGTCGAACTGCGAAGTGTAAAGATAATCAATGCCTTTGTCGAGATAAATCCTCGATTTCTCAGGATTTGGTCCACAGCTAACCATCATCATTAAAACCACAAAACTAGTAAAAACCAAACTTTTTTTCATATTTTCAAATACTATATACTTATTAACTTTAAACTACTCTAAACTCTACACTCTACACTCTCAACTAAAAAAACATCCAATGCCACACCCATTCGTTTCCGGTATTAAACTCGACAGCAGGGAAGGGCAACTTGAATATATTCAATATTTTAAACGTATATTGTAAAAATTTATTGTTTGTCGGGATCCTTGTAAAATCGACATCTAATGAAAGATAATACTGTTGTCTGCGCTCGAAAGGCGGAATTGGAACGCCATTGTACTCCAGCACATTGTCGAAACCTCCCGTCATGCCTGTGGCACCGAATCCGAATGCCACGTTAAGCCATGCTGGAAATCTGCTTTCCTTTTTGAGAAACAACGACTTGATATTGCACGAAGCCCAGATAGAGATACCGTTGTAGTCTTTGATGGTCTGCTGGAGCAGGTTTTCTCCCAACAAGTCGGGATTGTATTGCGGAAATTCGGTGCTATGGAACGAATATTTAAGCACTATTCTCTGCTCATGCCACAGCAGCTGTTGTCCGATAAACAGGCCCGATCCGAGTACGTTAGCCGCCATGTCACCCCACGAGAATCCCCATCCTTCTGACAATCCGTCGAACACCTCCACTGTCGTCAGAAACGCAAGACCCAGCGTGCCGCCGTACCATGTGGATCGTTTTTCGTCCATGCCGGCGATTCGGAGAGCGTCATAGCCTATGTGACCGACACGGTATGCGGTAGCGGCGTGGCCCATTTTATCCATCTGCATCCACTCGGTATTATCGTTATGAAAATGAAATGGAGCTTGTGGATAGCCGGCATACCAGGCGTAGTAGAGCGCCGTCATCGAAGTGGCATACAACGCGGCTTCGGTACCGAGCACTATCTTCACGTTGCGCCTGACCTTCGCCTGATCAACGATAGTGTCTCGCGCTGAAGCACCTAATACGCTGAGTGTCAATAATATGGCGAATACCGCCCGCTTCATTATTGTTAACTGTTTGCTTTAACAATTTTAGTTACAGTTTCTATAATCTCTTTAAGCTTCTTCTCGTCTTTCGCTTCGCACAAGAACCTCAGATAAGGCTCGGTGTTAGAAGGACGGATGTTGAGCCACCAGTCGTGGTAGTCGAGACGATAGCCGTCGAAGTCGAGGAAACGCTCAGGTTTCTCGAGGTTCATGAAGTGGTCGCGCACAGCGTCCATGGCTTCTTTCTTCTTCTCTATGGTGAAGTTGATCTCGCCTGAGTTGTGATAGCCCGATATCTCTTTGATAATCATCGACATAGACTTACCTTGAGCCTTAAACTGTGACAACAGTCTCAGCACCAGCAATGCGGCCATGATTCCTGAGTCTGAATAGTAGAAGTCGCGGAAGTAATAGTGTCCGGCGAGTTCTCCACCGAAGCAGCCGTCGAGTTCACGAAGCTTCAATGCTGCATAGGCACGACCGACACGCCATGTCTCAACCTTTGCGTTGTAAAGCATTCCGAGGTATTCCTGGATGGCGCGTGACGACCTAATATCTTGAAGCACAATACCTTTCTGTTTCTTTTCGCCAAGGAAATAGTTGCCAAGGAAGGCGATGATCAAGTCGGGGGAGATGAACTGGCCTTTTTCGTCGATGAAGGTGATGCGGTCGGCGTCACCGTCGAAGAGCAGACCGATATCGCATTTGTTTTTCTTCACCAATTCCTTGATTTGTTCTTGGTTTTCAGCCTCCAGCGGGTTCGGCTCATGGCCTGGGAAACGTCCGTCGAGGGTGTCATTAATATAATAAGGTGTTTCGCCTAACAGCCTCTTGATGAAGATGTTCGACGCTCCGTTGCTGCAGTCGATGGCGACCTTCAGGTTGTCGAGATTGCCCATAAACTGTTGCTGAAACTCAACATATTCCGAGTAAAGATTGATCTCGCTGATGGTACCAGGTTTGTCGACTGGCATAGGCTTGATGTCCGACTCGACGAGTTTCTCAAGTTTGTTCAATCCAGTGTCATAACCGACAGGTTTTGCGTCTTTCGCGCTGATTTTCATGCCGTTATGATTCGACGGGTTGTGCGAGGCGGTAATCATCACTGAGGCCTCGTAACCGTATTTCGCTGTTGCCCAGTAAATCATCGGGGTGGTGGAGAGTCCAACGCTTTCCACGTTGACGCCGCGGTCTCTCAAACCGTTGGCGAGGTTAACGAAAACGGTGTCCGACGAGAGACGCATGTCGCGTCCCACGAGATATGTCTTGGCAGGCAGCACTTCGGGCAGGAAATACCCGATGCGGTAAGCTATTTCTTCGTTGAGGTCGGTGCCCCAAACGCCTCTGATGTCGTATGCTTTAAATGCTTTCATCTGTATATTTTTTGTTTGTTTAACGCTCTTCTGTATTTCTCCGCATTGCGGTTATGTTCGGTGATGTTCTTAGCAAATACATGGTATCCCGAGAGGTCGTCCTTGGCGCAGAAATAGTAATAATTGTGTTTTTCCGCGTTCAATACCGCATCAATGGCCGCTATCGAAGGGATGCAAATCGGTCCGGGTGGCAAACCTGCGTATTTGTAAGTGTTGTAAGGCGAATCGATATTTTTGTGAACGTCGAGGACACGCCTGATATTGTAATCGCCAATGGCGAAAATCAGCGTCGGGTCGGCCTGCAACGGCCAGCGTTTGTTGAGACGGTTCATGTAAACGCCGGCAATTCTTGGCATCTCCGATGTCTTCGAAGTCTCTTTGTCGATAATCGAAGCCAAAATACTGACTTCTCTCTGCGTCAGCTTAATGTTTTTGGCCTTTTCAAGTCTAGTTTCATTCCAAAAACGATTATATTCGACAATCATTTTATTGACGAATTCTTCCGCCGAGGTGTTCCAATAAAACTCGTAAGTGTTTGGTATAAAAGTAGTTGCGTCGACATTATCTGTCGCGTAGATGGCATCGACGATAGAGGTGGAGTCGGCCTCAATCTGCTCGCTGATGCGACCTGCCAGCTGCTCGACGGTGCGCATATTGTTGAAAACGACCTTCACGGGAGTCTGATATCCCATGCGTAACATAGTGATTAGCTGCTGGTTAGTCATGCCGTCGACCAAAACATATCTTCCTGGGTGAACATTCTCGTCGTAGTTGGCCTTCTTCGCCAGCCAGTTGAACGCTTTCTCGCTTTTTAACACGTTCATCGCGACGATTTCGTTCTTAACATATTGATAATCAGCGCCTGTCGGGATATATAATGAAACATTTTCGCCGTTTTCGGTCTGAATTATCGGTTTTGTGATATAAGAATAGTTGTGAAGGAAAACGAAAATAGCTACGCCTATGAAAACGAAAAACAAAGCAAGCAAAAATAGCATTCTGCGCTTGTTTCTCTGCCGTTTTCTGTTGAACGATGACCTGTAGCTGCTCATTTTCTAATGTATTGATATTCAATTTGGTCGACGAACCCGTCGGCTGTCTTGTACCATTGTTTCTTTACTCCGCATCTGACAAATCCTAACGACTCGAAAAGCTTTATACTATTGACATTCGTTTCCAACACTAAAGCGTATATCTGATTGAGTAACAATGTGTTAAAACAATATTTCAACAGTAATGAAATCGCATTTTTAGCATAATCCTTGCCGCGATATTTCTCGTCGATAAGAATGCCGAAGCCGGCTCTACTGTTGAACTCGTCGTAGTCGTAGATGTCGATGCAGCCCACCTGCGCGCCGTTCTGTGTGTCTTCGATCATCAGGCGGAGCTGCTTCATGCTCATCAGGTCGTTGTTGTTCAGCAAAAACTCCTCGATCTGCATCCTCGAGAAGGGCACGCGTGTCTCACTGTCGCGCCACACATCCATGTCGTTTTCCCAGCGGTAGATCAGCTCGGCGTCGTGCGGCTCAGCGATGCGCAATGTCACTATGTAGTTTTTTATGAACATTATTTTTCAAAGATATAAAAGCCGTCGAAGACATGCGTCGCCGGACCTGATAAAACAATGTCTTTTATTGTATTTCCTGCCTTTTTGAACCTCACGTTGAGTGTCGCTAGTGTCGTTCTGATGTCGATATTGTCGCCTCCGTACCACAACGCTGCCGCAATAGCCGATGCCGTTACGCCAGTGCCACAAGCCAATGTCTCATCCTCGACGCCGCGTTCAAAAGTTCTTATATGATACTGATTATCAATTATTTCCATAAAATCGACATTGATGCCGTCTTTTGAGATGTTTTTATCGTTTCTAATCTCTGCACCATGTTTTCTTACGTCGAAATCCTTGAGATTCTCAACTCTGGTGACATAATGCGGCGATCCGGTGTTGATGATGAGCCTCTCGTCGTTCAAATCAAAGCCTTCGATGTCGCGCATCGTGATTGAAACCGTGTATTCATTATCGGAATTCTTGGTGAGAAGAGCCTTATGGACGCCATCAATCGCTTCATATTCAAGTTGTTGCGGTGCAAGTCCTTCTTCCACGGCAAATGCCGCTATGCATCGTCCGCCATTACCGCAGAACGTGCTTTCATGACCGTCGCAGTTGTAATATTTCATCCTAAAGGCATAGCGTTCCGACGGTAACACCATAATTAATCCGTCGGCCCCGACGCCCGTTCTGCGGTCACAAATAGCCTTCACTTCCTCATCGGTGAGGAATACTGACGATTTTATCGCATTAATCATGACAAAATCGTTACCGGCACCGTGATATTTACTGAATTTAATTCCTTGATAATCAGTGCTTTGCATAATTAATTAAAAATATTTTGCCAAAAATGACAGTTTGGCAAGAAATTTGATGTAAAAATAATAAAAAATCGAATATAAAATAAGATTTTATATTTTTTTGCGTTAAAACGTAAAAGAACTTAATCTAAAAAACAATAAGATGAGACAGTTAAAGATTTCTAAATCGATTACTAATCGTGAGCAGGGGGCACTCGACAAGTATCTTGCCGATATTGCGAAGGAGCCGATGATAACTCCTGATGAGGAGGTCGAACTTGCTCAGAGGATTAAGTTGGGCGACCAGATCGCGCTCGACCGTTTGGTGCGGGCTAACCTGAGATTTGTGGTGTCGGTCGCAAAACAGTATCAGAATCAAGGGCTTAGCCTCGCTGACCTGATCAACGAAGGTAATGTCGGACTTATAAAAGCCGCTCAGCGTTTTGATGAGACGAAAGGTTTTAAATTCATCTCCTACGCCGTGTGGTGGATACGTCAGGCCATACTTCAGGCGGTTGCCGAGCAGTCGCGTATGGTGCGTCTGCCGCTCAACCAGGTGGGCTTGCTGAGTCGCGTGAAGAAGACTGCTTCGTATCTCGAGCAGCTGTATCAGCGTAAGCCGACGGTCAAAGAGATCGCCGATGAGCTCGATATGCCCGAAGATAAAGTCGAGACTATATTGAAAATCAATGCGAAAGAGGTCTCGATGGACGCTCCGGTGAGCAGCGACGACGACCTCGCATTCATCGACACAGTGGTGCCGGAGGATAATAACGACGCCGATAAGGAAATCGTCTCGGAGACCGAGTCGGCAGCTATAAGACGTTCATTATCAGTGCTTAACGAAAAAGAGCGTCAGGTTATAATCCATTATTTCGGCTTGGACGACGACCATCATTCGTATACCCTCGAAGAGATAGGTTATATGATGGATATGACCCGCGAGCGAGTGCGTCAGGTGAAGGATAAGGCATTGAAGAAACTGCGGTTGCGTTCGAAAAAAAGTTTGCTGCATGTGTTGAACGATGACTAAAAATTCGTAATTTTGCACCTTCATTTTTAGGATACAGATTTATATGAATAAAAACTCAGTTATTGGCATCATCCTTATCATTGGAATATTAGTGGGATGGTCGATTTGGATGACACCTTCGAAAGAGGAAATCGCGAGACAGAGAGAGTATCAGGACTCGATTTACCGTGCAAACAGAGAACGTTACATTAAGGATTCGATCCGTTTTGTTGAAGCACAGCGTGCCGCTGAACAGCAGGAAGTGGCTCAGCTTGGCAACAACGAGATGTCGGATGCCGTGATGCGCGACAAATACGGCGTTTTCGCAACAACAGCGACAGGCGAGGAGCATATCTACACCATCGAAAACGATGTAATGAAGATGACTCTGACCTCGAAAGGCGCTTTTGTGAAGACAGTCGAGCTGAAGGATTATAAAACTTGGGATTCGTTGGCACTTATCAGCTTTGATGAGAATACTACCAAGTTCAATCTTTCGTTCTTCGCTTCGAACAGAAATATCAATACTATTGATTTATATTTCACTCCATATTTAAATAATTACCCATACGATGGAGATGAAAATATTGTTGTGAAAGATCAGCCAGTGTCGCTGACTTTCCGTGCTTTTGCTGATGATTTGACCGATCAGCTGAATCAGAATCAATATATTGAATTCACCTATACCGTTTCGAAGGACGAATATATGGTCGATTTCGACGTGAAGACTGTCAATATGAAGAATTTGATAGCTTCGAACACTAACTTCGTCACCATCGACTGGTATGTCGACCTTCTGAAACAGGAAAAAGCCGTTGACCGTTACAACGGCTCGAACGTTTATTATAAGTTCATAAGCGATGACGTTGAGTCGATCAGCGGCAACCGTGGCGGTGAGAAAGACGGTGAGAAAGACCTCCGCGCCAACCTGAAATGGCTGTCGTTTAAGCAGCGTTTCTTCAGTTATGCGCTTATCGCGAAGGAGAATTTCAGCTCGGCTGTGATTGGCATGAAGACCGAAATGCGTCAGCAGAACCCTCGTTATCTCAAGACGATGTATGCCACCGTCGATGTGCCTTTCGACGCGTTCCAGGAGACTAATGACATGCCGATGCAGTTCTATTTCGGTCCTAACAGCTTGAAAATCATGGACAGATACGATCTGGACCTCGACAAGCAGATTCCGCTCGGCGGTAAGCTGGTCGGCTGGATCAACAGATATATCGTCGTCAACGTGTTCAACTGGCTCGGCAGCTACGGCTGGAACTACGGTATCGTGATTCTGGTGCTGACCGTCATCATCAAGCTTGCCTTGATGCCGTTTGCATACAAATCGTATCAATCGACGGCTAAGATGCGCGTTTTGAAGCCTGAAATCGACGAAATCAACGCAAAATACCCTGACGAGAGGGATAACATGAAGAAACAGCAGGCCATTATGGACCTTTACAAGAAAGCAGGCGCGAGCCCGACAGCCGGTTGCTTGCCGATGTTGCTGCAGCTGCCTATCTTGTGGGCTATCTTCCGTTTCTTCCCGTCGAGTATCGAGCTTCGTCAGCAGCCGTTCCTCTGGGCCGACGACCTCTCGACCTACGACAGCATCCTCGACCTTGGCTTCAACATCCCGTTCTACGGCGACCACGTCAGCTTGTTCACCCTGTTGATGACTGTAACGACAATTCTTTACACCTACATCAACAACAAGCAGATGGCTGCCACCAACCAGCAGGGCATGAAGGGAATGAAGGTCATGATGTACATAATGCCAATCATGTTCCTCGGCTTGTTTAACAGCTATTCGGCAGGTTTGAGCTATTACTACATGCTCGTCAACATCATCACATTCCTGCAGATGTATCTGTTCAGAGTGTTCCTTGATGACGAGAAGCTGCGCAAGAAAATCGAGATGGCAAAGCAGAAACCGGTGAAGAAGTCGGGATTCCAGAAACGCTTGGAAGAGCTGCAGAAGCAGCAACAGCAGATGCAAAGAAGGAAATAATGCTTCCTGACAGAATATACATCATCGGATACATGTGTTCCGGGAAGTCGTCGATTTCGCGGAAACTGGCGGCCCGACTGGGTTATGAGTCTTATGATACCGATGATTTGTTCGAGGAGAGGTATCATATCTGCGTTCAGGATTTCTTCGAGAAATATGGCGAGGATTATTTCCGGAAATTTGAATCGGAAATCTTAAAAAAGACAGGCGAGATGCACAAGGTGGTGGTTTCCACTGGCGGCGGAACGCCTTGTTTTTTTGATAATATGCAGTGGATGAAGGAAAATGGAACCACCATTTTTGTGAGAGTCAGTCCTACCACGTCGTTTCATAGGATTATGAACGCCAAGCGCAAACGTCCGCTGGTGTATGGAAAAACCGAGGAAGAGCTGCGCCAATACGTTGAAAATCACTACAATTCGCGACTGCCGATTTATGAGCAGGCGAATTTTATCGTAAAAGGCGAGGATTTCGATATCGAAGAGGTGCTCGATTACCTATCGAAGCTCTAAAAGCACCACGTTCTCGACGTGCTGGGTGTGCGGGAACATATCCACCGGCTGCACTGCCTTTACAGCATACAAATCGTTAAGTAATTGTAAATCACGGGCTTGCGTGGCTGGGTTACAGCTCACGTAGACAATCTTTTTAGCCTGAATCTTCTTGAGTTGCTCGATGACTTTGTCGGCCATGCCTGCGCGTGGCGGGTCGGTGACGATGAAGTCGGGTTTGCCGTGCTCGGCGATAAACTCGTCGGTGAGCACCTTGGCCATATCGCCGGCAAAAAACTCAGCATTTGTGATGTTGTTGAACTGCTCGTTAATCTTAGCGTCGACGATGGCTTCCTCAACGTATTCGATGCCGACCACGCGCTTCACGAAACGCGAGAAATACAAGGCGATGGTGCCTGTTCCCGTGTAGAGGTCGTACATCAGCTCGTCGCCCTGAACGTTGGCAAGGTCGAAAGCCGCTTTGTAGAGTCTTTCAGCTTGATACACATTGGTTTGGAAGAAGGAGACAGGTCCTACGCGGAACTTAAGGTCGTCGAATCCCGGGCGTGGCGATTTCATCGTCTCCACCAGATATGGCTCGCCTTTCAGACATTCGAACGGCAGGTCGGAGATGGTGTCGTTGAACTTGCTGTTGATGACCAGCATCAGCGAGATTATCTGTGGGAACTGCGCCGAAAGGGCAGGGATGAGCTCGTTTCTGACTATCTCGTTCTCTTCGTTTATCACTATGATGACCATAAACTCGCCTTTGCCGTTGCAGCGGATGATGACGTTGCGCATGGTGCCTTGGTGCGCTCTCACGTTATGATACGAGAGATGGCGTTTCATAGTGAAGTCCTTGATAAACAAGCGTATATCGTTCGACGGGTCGGCCTGGAGATAACATTTCTCGATGTCGATCACGCGGTCGAAAAGTCCTGGCAGATGGTAGCCGAAGCCTTTGCAGTCCTCCTCGCCGTAGGTGCCTGCCGGAGCGCCGTCGGTGAGCCATTTGCGATTCGAAAAACTGTATTCGAGCTTGTTACGATAGTAAAACTGTTTCTCGCAGCCTAGAATCGGCATCATCTCGGGGTATTCGATCTTCCCGATGCGGTCGAAATTGTCTTTTATCTGTTTTTGTTTGTAAAACAGTTGCCATTGATAATCAAGGTGTTGCCATTTGCAGCCGCCGCAGAGGCCAAAGTGCTGGCAGAGAGGCTTCACGCGCTTGTCCGACTCACGTTTTATGTTTATGATTTTGCCGTCGAAGCAATTCGATTTCTTCTTAAACACTTGAATATCAACGATATCGCCTGGTGCGCCGAAGGGGATAAACACGACTTTCTCTTCCGGCTTGGCGATGCTCATGCCTTCCGAACCCGCGTCGATGATTTCGACGTCCTCAATAAACTGTGGCTGCTTAATTTTTTTCATGCCGCAAAATTACAAAAAATAGTTTACATAGTTTACGTAGCTTAATAGTTTAAAAGTTTATAAAGTTTGTAAAGTTAGAAAGTTTTTCCTATTTTTGCAAAAATTAAAACAATGAATATTCAGAACATAGCTGTTGATGCGAATTATGTAAAGCCATTGCTTCACAAGCGTGAAAAGGATTCTCACAAAGGCACTTATGGACACGCGTTGCTGATAGCCGGCTCGACTGGCAAGACGGGGGCTGCCTTGTTGGCCTCTGAGGCCTGTCTTCGCTCGGGCGTAGGATTATTGACCACACATCTTCCGAAAGCGGCGATGCTGCCTTTGCAGGTTTATCTTCCCGAGGCAATGATCAGCGTTGATGAATCTGAGAATTGTTTCTCGCAAGTCCCTGATTTACAGCTATATAACGCTATTGGAGTGGGGCCGGGGTTAGGAAAAGCTGAAGAGACTGTAAACGCTTTAAAACATCTCATTCAAGAGGCTCGGGTGCCAATGGTTTTGGATGCAGATGCTTTGAATATCATATCCGAAAACAAGGATTTGCTTTCGGCTTTGCCTGAAAACACTATCATCACGCCGCATGTCAAGGAGTTTGAACGACTGTTTGGAGAATGTAAAGACAAGCAGCAACGCCTTGAGCTTCAGCGTGTTATGGCGCAAAAATTCAAGATTATCATTGTTTTGAAAGGCGCTGGCACCACCACGACGCTTCCTGACGGACGTTGTTTTGTTAATTCGACTGGCAATCCTGGAATGGCTACAGCCGGCAGCGGCGATGTTTTGACTGGCATTATTTTGTCGCTATTGGCGCAGCGTTACACTCCCGAAGAGGCAGCGATCATTGGTGTTTTCATGCACGGCAGAGCAGGCGACAAAGCCGCTGAAAAGCTCGGCATGGAGTCGATGATAGCAGGTGATATCGTGAAGAATTTAGATTTCAGGATGTAGATTTAGCCCCGCAATCGGGCCGAGGCCACCGCACTTTTTTAAAAAAGTCTTGACAATTTAGAAATTTGTTGTATCTTTGCAGCCGAAAAAGTCGATTCCGTATGTGACCTTTAATTAGAGTTGCTTGGTACGGTCGGCTTTTTTTCGTTTATTTCTATTTTGTTTACACAATATTGCACATGCTTATTGTTCGAACGAATTCCAATAGTTAGTTTGACTTTGAAATTCAAATAATGAACATCTGTATTAACAAAACCATAATACAATACAGCGATATTCTTGTATTTGTTGTTTGTTTGGGTTCCATTTTTGGGCGTGAAAAAGACAACCGTGTTATCTTCGCAGAATGCATTTTTAACCACATCATATAAGTGCTTTACTGCGTAAGTTGATTGCCAATTTCTTGATGCAGCGTTAATAGTCTTTTTATCACTTTCGTTTTGGATGATAAAAACATCAACACCAAGATAATCATTATATATCCTGTTATTGTGTCCTTCTCTTTGCAATCGTTTCCAAAGGTTTTCATAATACTTTGCAATGAGATTTCTTCTTTCTCTGCTTTGATTTTTTGCTGTTGGGATTCCTGATACGAATTCCGGTAAATTGTTATTTTCCATATTATTATAATTTTAAAAGATTTCAAAAATAATGTTGAATTCTCTGGCTGCAAAATTAAGGTATAAATTATTATCTGTCAAGGATTTAAATGTTAAAATTTATTTAGATTTCTTTCATAAAAATGCAAGTTTTGTTAAAAATTTTTTACATTGTAAAAATAATAATTAAAAGTTGTGTGATTTTTTGTTTAATTTTGTAGGGTAAAACAAAATAATATCATAAAGAGTCGAATATGGCAAAGGTTTTTCAAATTTTGGTCCCGGACAACACTTTAGTTTCGCGTATCATAAGTTGTGAGAATCAAGTAACAGAGCTGTTTGTTATTGATAGGGCTGATAAGAAATTCGTTTCAGAGAATTCTACTGATTTAAATAAACCTGCATTGTACATTCTTGTAAACAGGGATAAAAGACAGCTGTATGTTGGTGAGACCGACGATTCTATCAAACGATTGAAAAATCATGAAGCCAAGGATTTTTGGACGGAAGCGATAGTATTTCATTCAACAGGAGATACTCTGTCAACTACGGAGGTGAAATGGCTTGAAGCAAAGACTTATGAAGTCCTTAAAAAGCTGGGATATTACGATTTGTCAGAAAATAAACAGGTACCTCAACAGCCTCCATTAAAAAGGAACCAAATATATACACTTGAACCAATATTCGAAGAAGCGAAAAACTATATTTGCGCTGCCGGATTTGATATATTTCTCAAGAAGAAAGATGATGACACCGTGCAAGAACCTGCAGGCACAGTCGCGCCTAAACCCGAAAAAGTGTCAAAGAGAATAGTTGTGCGTCCTCCGTTTAAATTCTCGATGATTGGCTTGAAACAAGGAGATGTGATAACATTTATTCCTACTGGAGTTAAAGTTGTAGTGGCTGAAGATGATAAAACTATAACATACAATGGTGAAAAGTACACTTTAACTGGATTCTGTCTCAAGTATTTGCCCGATAATAAACGAACCAATGCCAATAGATATCAAGGCCCGAAGTTTTTTAGCTATAAGGGGAAATCTTTGTGGAAGATCAGATTGGAAATAGAAAACAAAAATAGTGAGTAATATGCCAGCCAATTTCAGTGAGTTTACTCGTGTTCAGATACCAGCTCTCTTGCATTTGGAGAGGCTTGGTTACAAGTTTGTCCATAGAGATAATCTCAACCAAAATCTCGACAGCAATATTCTACCTGATGTTTATAAATCATCAGTAAGAAAGCTGAATCCTGATTTGCGCGATGCCGAGATTGAGGAGAAGCTTCGCGAATTGATTCGTATTGCCGATAACGACGATTTGGGACGTGAGTTTTACAAAAAACTAACCGACACAAGCAGTGTCCGTCTTATTGATTTCGATCATCCTGAAAATAACGACTGGCGTTGTACAATTGAATTGGAGTGCGAAAATCAAACCACTCACAACCATTTCCGTCCCGATCTTACATGTTTTATCAATGGATTGCCTTTAGTCCATATTGAGGTGAAAAAACCTCAAAATAGAGAAGGCATGCTTGCAGAGCGTGAACGCATGAACAATCGAATGCGCCAACGCGATTTCCGTCGTTTCCTCAACATAACCCAGATGATGATTTTCTCAAATAATGAGGAATACGACACAGATAGCCGTGTGCCAGTGCAAGGTGCGTTTTATGCTAGCATAAGTAAGGATAAAATGTTTTTCAATGTGTTTCGTGAAGCGAACCAAAGCTATTATGAGACAGTGCATCTTGATGATATCTCAGCTGAGCGGGAAAAGGATATTTTGACACGTCTTGGAAAAGTTGTTCTATTGAGTCTTCCAGAATATAAGACAAATAAAAGTGCAACAACTCCGACCAATCGCATACTATCTTCACTGTTAGCAAAAGAGAGGATTCTTTATTTCCTTAAATATGGTTTCGCATACGTCAATACTACAAAGAAAAACGAGCAAGGAGAAGAATATACACAGTTGGAAAAGCATGTGATGCGCTATCCACAGTTCTTTGCTAATCGTGCAATATGCAAAAACCTTGACAAAGGTATTAATTCTGGCACAATATGGCATACACAAGGTAGTGGTAAGACTGCGCTCGCATTTTTTGCCGTAAAAATTCTTACTGATTATTTTGCCAAACATGATACGGTTGCAAGGTTTTATTTCATTGTTGACCGTATTGCTCTTATGGAACAGGCAATGCGAGAATTTTCAGCTCGCGGTTTGAAAGTCTTTACTGCTCAAAGTCGTAAGGAATTGATGGCTGACTTTGCCAACAATGTTACTATGCAAAGCAATGATGGTCAGGCAGAAATCACTGTAGTCAATATCCAGAAATTTGACGAACAGACAGAAAAGCTCGAAATCAAGTACGGGACCAATATACAGCGTATTTTCTTTGTCGATGAAGCTCATCGTAGTTATAGCCCTAAAGGTTCGTTTCTTGCGAACTTGATGAATTCCGACACAAAGGCTGTTCGCATTGCTCTTACCGGCACACCCCTTTTGAAAGCGGAAAGGGAAACTTGGAAAGTCTTTGGCAAATATTTTGACAAATATTATTACGACAAGTCTATTGCTGATGGCTTTACGCTTCGCTTGATGCGAGAAGATATTGAGACTGATTACAAGGATAAACTTTTGCAAATCATCAAGCAGGAATTTCCCGATGATATTGAGGTGAAGAAGGAAGACGTCACAAAGGATATGATTATCGAATCTGATAATTATGTCAGCACCCTTATTGACTTTGTAAAAAAGGATCTTGTCCGATTCCGTAAAATGCAAGCCGACCAGTCTGTTGCTGGCATGATTGTTTGCGAAACCAATAAACAGGCTCGTAAACTGAAAAAGATGTGGGATGAAACAGTCGGTTATTCCATTTCTTCATCAGTCATGGAGCCTGGACTGAAAATGGCTGCGGAGAAGGAAGCCACATATTTAACCAAAGTTAGATCTTATTCATCTCTGCGAGCCGAGCTGATTCTACATGATGAAGGTGAAGCTGATGAGCGAAAGATAATCACAGAAAACTTCAAAGATACTACTGATATTGACATTCTTATTGTCAACCAGATGTTGCTGACTGGATTTGACGCTCATCGCTTAAAACGCCTTTATTTAACTCGAAAAATGAAAGGCCACGATTTGTTGCAAGCTCTCACTCGTGTCAATCGTCCATATAAAGAGTTTAAATATGGCTATGTAATAGATTTTGCAGGCATTAAAGATAACTTTGAGGAAGCCAATGATGAGTATATTCGCGAACTTAATTCATGCGACCCGGAAATCAACGCATCTGATGAGGATGATGACAATCGTCAACCGCTTGGCAACGCCATCATGGAAAGCAAAGACGATATCATTGAAAAACTCAAAGATATCAAACAAAAGATGTTCGCCTATGATTGTGCTAATGCCGAAAACTTAAGGAAACAGCTTGAGAATGAAGATATCCCTAAAGATAATCTTTATGAACTTCGCAACGCACTTGAGGAAGCAAAAGCTCTAACAAATCAGATACGCAGTTTCGGTGACGATGAGCTAAAGAAGATTCTTGACAAAATGGAAGCTTCCAATAGCAATTTTGCAAATCTTCTGACAGTTGTGAACGACCGCATATCTCGTATTAACCAACAGGAACAAATGGAGCATTCCGAAGATGTTCATGGAATGGTTAATTACATCCTTTCTGAGATGCAGTATCAATTCATTCAGAAAGGTAAAGGCGAGCTAAAATTCATTTGGGACGATGAGATGCAGGAGAAACTGACTCGTGTCATTGAGGAATTTGAATGTAATTTCGACAATGAGGAACATGCGTTTAAGAAATTGCTTGAATCGTTTAAGAAATACTATCGTGAAAAAGGCTTCAAACCTCAGTCACGACAGGAGATAGAGGAAAAGGTTGGCTATCTTGACGAAGTCATGAAAGTTATTCGCGATATCAATCATCGCAATCTTTTGCTTAAGCATAAGATGGGAGATGATGAGCGTTTTGTAAGAATCTACAAACGCATCGATGAACAAAATGCCAACCGCAAAATGGACGAACCATATATTATTTCCAAGGTCGAAATGGAACGTGTCGAAGCGCTCAACAGGATACGCGAACAAGTAGAACAAATTCTCTATGAAGACAGACGAACCATTGAAAATGAGGCGTATTTTGGTCAAGAGGTTATGACAAGAGTAAGCAACACTCTAAAAGAAATGCGTCTGGCAGATAATTCACGTCGTGAAGACCGTCTTGAAATACGTCGCCTTATAGTTCAAGAATATACAACACAATATCAACAATATAGATTTAACGCAGCATAATTATGGCAGAAACGGATGTTGAAATTAGAACCAAACAATTAATCGACCGTTTGAAAGCGACCTGTGCCCAATACGGCTTGGGTAACGATGGTAATGAATATAAGATTATCACTGAGGTATTCTTGTACAAATATATGAATGATATGTTTGGACATGAAGCTAAGCAATACGATGATCGCCTTAAAAAAGCAGATAAATGGGATGTAGAATACGATAAATTTACAGAAAAAGACGAAGACAATCTTTTTGATTATTTGCAGGCAGGAACTCCAAAATTGCGCCATGACCACACTCTATCTCATCTTATAAATGCTTCGAAAAAGGCTGATTTTGCTGACATATTTGACGCCACCTTGCTTGCTATTGCTGATCTTAACGCAGACATCTTTTCGATGGCAACATCGGGGCAGACTAAAATAACAATTTTCGAAACACTTACTGATAAAATCAACGAAAAGGATCAACGTAGTCAATTTGCATCTGCCTTGGTAAGTCATCTTGCCACATTCAATTTTGAAGATGTATTTGATCAGAAATATGATTTTTTCTCCACAATCTTTGAATATCTTATTAAAGATTATAACAAAGACGGTGGCGGTAAGTATGCTGAATATTACACTCCAAAATCTGTAGCTACTATCATGGCACGTATGCTTGTGCCTGATGGTACAGAACTTCGTGGCGTGACATGTTATGATCCGGCCGCTGGCTCTGGAACGTTACTTATGGCCCTTGCTCATCAAATTGGTGAAAAACGCTGTCAAATATATTCTCAGGATGTCTCTCAAAAATCTTCCCAAATGTTGCGATTAAATCTTATTCTTAATCGTTTGGTCAAGAGCATCCAAAATATAGTTAAGGGTAATACACTTGTAGAACCTGCCCATAAAGAAGAAAATGGTACATTAAAGCATTTTGATTTTATAGTCAGTAATCCTCCATTTAATCTTGATTTTTCTGATAATCGAGATGTAATTGCTGCAGATACACGTCGTTTTTTTGCAGGTGTGCCCGCTGCTACTGGTAAGGACAAATCAAAGATGGCGATTTATCTTTGTTTTGTGCAGCATATTCTTTATTCTCTCAACAAGACAGGAAAGGCAGCAGTTGTCGTTCCTACAGGATTTATTACAGCATCAAGTGGTATAGCGTTCAAGATCCGCCAGAAAATTATTGACGAAGGGTGGTTGCGTGGTGTAGTTTCTATGCCTTCAAATATTTTTGCAACAACAGGCACCAATGTTTCGGTTATCTTTATTGATAAGGCAAATAAAGGACAAAACATTGTGTTGATGGATGCTTCCAAACTTGGCGAGAAAAAGAAAGTTGATGGCAACCAGCGAACATTATTATCGGATGAAGACATTAACAGAATTATCACAACATTCAATGCTTGCAAAGCGGAAGATGATTTCTCTGTTATAGTAACTGCTGAGCAAATCAAAGAAAAGAATTATTCATTCTCTGCTGGCCAGTATTTTGATATCAAGATTGAATATGTCGATATCACTGCTGAAGAATTCAATCAACGCATTGCCAACTACAAAGCTACGCTCAGCGAGCAGTTTGAAGAAAGCCACAGGTTGGAAAAGGAGATAATGAAACAGTTGGAATCGCTGAAGCTAAATCAATAGGTAATTTGATTAATGCATATTTGAAAATAGCAAAGAATCAAAATGGAATTAAAGAAATATAAGCTATCTGATGTCGCCAGAGTTGAAATAAGTGGCGTCGATAAAAAGACAGTTGATGGAGAAACCCCAGTAAAACTGTGTAATTTCACTAACGTTTATCATAACTGGGCTATCACAAATGATATCGAATCGAGTTTCATGGTCGCTTCGGCTAATTCCAATGAAATAGCCAAGTTTTCAATTAAAAGAGGACAAGTTGCTTTTACAAAAGACAGTGAAACACGTGATGATATTGGGATTCCGACATATATTGCAGACGATTTTAATAATGTTCTTTTGGGCTACCATTGTGCACTTATTACTCCAGATGAAAGCAAAGCTTTAGGTACGTACATCAATGCTTTTATGCACACATCTTTTATAAAGAAATATTTCGAGAACAATGCTAGCGGTAGTGGTCAAAGATATACATTGTCTATTGAAACAATGGAAAATATGCCTTTATTATTACCTTCAATTGAAGAACAAAGGTACATATCAAAATTACTATCAAATATTGATAAAAAAATAGCTCTTAATCGAAAGATAAATCAGAATTTAGAAGCTCTTGCAAAACAACTGTATGATTATTGGTTCGTTCAGTTTGATTTTCCAAATGAAGAAGGCAACCCGTATAAATCTAGTGGTGGTAAAATGGTATGGAATGAACAATTACAACGCGAAATACCATTGAATTGGGAAGTAAAACCTTTAAGTGATATATCCAATATATGTAGAGGAAATATAATCACTGAAGCTCAAACAAAGATAGGCGATGTAAAAGTTGTGGCTGCTGCCGTAACTTATTCTTATCTTCACGATACTGCCAATCGTACGGCCAACGTAATCACAATCAGTTCTTCTGGTGCTAATGCAGGATATATGAACTTTTGGAGAGAGCCAATATATGCGTCAGATTGTATAACGATTCAATGTGATAGTGACATAGATACAATCTTATCGTATCATCAGTTAGAATTGTATCGTGATGCGATTATGAAAAAATCACACGGTTCTGCGCAACCACATGTTTATCCAAGCGATATTGAATGTCTAAAATTTATTTGTATTCCTGATGACTTAAAGAATAAAATAGGAGTTTTTTTGATTTCTTTAAATAAAGAAATTGCTAAAAATACCAAAGAAATTGAAAAACTAATCAAGCAGCGAGACGAGCTGTTGCCTCTTTTAATGAATGGTCAGGTAAATTCTGATTTATCTTTCTGTTGAGGTTGATTTTATCCTCGAGCAAGCGTAAAAACTTAGCTATCTTTTTCTGCTCTGCTAATTCTGGAATATAAACCTTGCATGCTTTGATTTTGTCAGGAGATGTATGACGAATAGAAGTCTGTTGAGCTGCAGCACTTAATTGCTGTCGCACCATTTTTGAAGGGATAAGATAATAACAAAAATCCTTATCTAGTAAGGTCTCATTACAATTGAGCAACGCTACATCTTGGCTTTGAATATACTTGTCATCTTCTGGAATGCGAATTGTTGAGCCCAACAATCCCAATGCCTGCTCTGTCAAAGGAGTCAAAATATCTCCTTTGTGAAGTATGAACCGGCTATCTATTTCACCAATATAATATAAATCGTCTTTTTGTTTATCCTCTTTAAAACCCCCTTCTTTGTAATTGAAGTTTCCCAATGTGATACGCATATATTTACCTTCAGAGGAATAGTAATTCCCTGATAGGCTTGCACCACGAGTTACTTCCAACAAATCGCCCAATTTGTATTCTTTCAAATTCATGCAAATTAATTTTGATGCAAAAGTATCAAAAATTTGCATAAATAAAAAGCTTTTTCAGAACAAATAGTTTAACTGAGATATTTTTTGTGAGCAATTTTAACATTGTTTTGGTTTACTATAGCATAATGCAATGTCGTGTCAATGCGAACGTGCCCCAATAATCGTTGTACTTGTTCTATTGGCATACCTTTGTCTATTGCCATTGTTGCCAATGTTCTGCGAAATTTATGAGGATAAACTTTAGGGATTTCAAGAGATTTACCAATTTTTCTTATGCAATTCTCAACACCGCCAATCGTCAAGCGATTATGCGGAGCATGAAGCGAAACAAATAGTGCTGGATTATTGTCTTTTCGAGATCCCAGATACTGCTGGAGATGCAGCTTTGTTCTTGCATTGAAATAAACAACCCTTTCTTTATTACCCTTGCCAAAAACAACACACTGCCGTTCATGAAAATCAATATCGTCAATGTTAATTCGCACAAGTTCTCCAACTCGGATACCCGTTGATGACAGCATGTCAATTATCGCGAGATCTCTTTTGTTTTTGCATGCATCACGAAGAAGTTCAAGTTGCTCATCGTTCAATACTTCTTTCACCAAACTGTCAGTTTTAACTTTATGTATGCGCCTGACTGGACTTTTTGAAATATAATCTTCATCTTCAAGCCATGCGAAAAAACTCGAAAATATCCGTCGCATATTATCAATTGTAACTTTGCTTGATTTGCATTCTTCCTGATAATCAGAAAGATATTTCCGAATATCACTGGTAGTAATATGGTGTACAGCGACTTTAACAGTCTTCAATAGTTTTTCAATGGTGTTCTGATAGTATTTCAACGTTTTCTCAGAACAACCTTCTATTTTCTTTGCAGAAATAAAAAGGCTAAGAAACTCATCGTTTTCTGTGTTATTAACTAATTCATTATCAACGGTTTCTGTAATGTTAACGCTTTGTAATTCCTGTAAAAGCACTGTTTTTAGTTTGACCATTTGTCGATAGTCAAGGTCATGTTGCATAGCAGCAACAACAGATCTAATGATATTGTCTTTCATATTTCATTGATTTAACCCATTAAGGTAATATAAAATAAGCGATAAATCAGAATTTAGAGGCATTAGCAAGACAACTTTACGATTATTGGTTTGTGCAATTTGACTTCCCGGATGAAAATGGAAAACCGTATAAGTCTAGTGGAGGAATGCTGGCTTTTAATAAAGATATAAAACGAGATATTCCTGTCAATTGGAAAGTATTAAATCTTAAAAATTGCATACAGCATATCAACACGGGACTGAATCCAAGAACTAATTTCCAATTTGGAGGAAATATCAAATATGTAACTGTTAAAAACCTTACTACAGAAGGAACAATAGATTATTCCAGTTGCGATTATATAGATGATGTGGCAAGAACTAAAGTACATAAGCGATCACAAATTGCAATCGGTGATATCCTATATGCTAGTATTTGCCCCCTCGGTAGAACTCATTTGATAACATCAGAGCCAAAAGATTGGGATATAAATGAATCTGTGTTTTCAATAAGACCAAACAAAACAATTATTACATCTGAATATCTCAATATGCTTCTTAAAGATGATTATTATATAGAAAAATTAACACAAAATTCTTCTGGTAGTATTTTTCAAGGCATAAGAATTAAAGAGTTAGAGAATACAAAAATTATTGTTCCTAGCTTTGATATTCTGATTAATTATACTAAGGTGATAAAGCCTATAATAAATAATCAATCTACCAATGAGGCTGAAAAACAAGCTCTTATCAAGCAGCGTAACGAACTACTGCCACTTTTAATGAACGGTCAGGTAAATTCTGATTTATCGTTGCAATTATTTCAATTAATGCTATTTTTTATGGAAATACTTGGAGGTTTAGCTCCCTCATCGCTCTGCGGCGGGTTGGCTCGGCCCGAATCGCGGGGCAGCGTTGGCTAAAGAGACGGGCTAAGGCGCTGATACTCAAGCGGGGCGCCTGGTCGTTTGCTTTCGTCAGAAAGCACTACCCGCGTTGAGAATCACAGCCTTAGACCGGCTGCAGCGTGGGGCGATTATTCGGGCCTTGATTTTTGGGATACTTTTTTATCAAGAAAAAAGTATCATACAACCGCCCGTCAGGGCATAAAATTCCTATCTTTGCAAAAAGTTTTCAAATGAAGCACATTCAATATACCACCCAAGACACCTGCTCAATCCTTATCGACGTGATTGCTTTTACTCCAGCTTGTCGATATTCGAGTCGTCCTCGACTCTCAGGTTGTCGATGATGAACTTCTGACGTTGGTCGGTGTTCTTTCCCATGTAATACTTCAACAGTTCCGGAATCGTCATGTCGTGGCGCAGGATGATAGGCTCGAGGCGCATGTTCGGACCGATGAAATAGCTGAATTCGTCGGGTGAGATCTCGCCAAGACCTTTAAATCGTGTGATTTCGGGATGAGCGCCGAGAGACTTGATGGCATCGACACGTTCCTCGTCGGTGTAGCAATAGCGCGTCTCTTTCTTGTTTCTCACGCGGAACAACGGAGTCTGCAGTATATACAGGTGTCCGCCGCGAACCACGTCGGGGTAGAACTGCAGGAAAAAGGTGAGCATCAGCAGACGGATGTGCATGCCGTCGACATCAGCATCGGTGGCGATGACGATGTTGTTATATCTCAGATTTTCAATCGATTCGTCGATATTAAGTGCCGCCTGAAGAAGGTTGAATTCCTCGTTTTCGTACACGATTTTCTTCGTCAAACCGTAGCAGTTGAGCGGTTTTCCACGCAGACTGAACACCGCCTGTGTCTGAGCGTCGCGGCTCTTGGTGATGCTGCCCGATGCACTGTCACCCTCGGTGATGAACAACGTCGACTCAAGACGCTTCTCGTGGTTGGTGTTGTAATGGATGCGGCAGTCGCGGAGCTTGCGGTTATTCAGGCTGACTTTCTTGGCACTCTCGCGGGCGAGTTTCTTGATGTTGGCCATGCCTTTGCGTTCCTTCTCATTCTGGATGATCTTACGCATCAAGGCTTCGGCCACATCGCTGTTCATGTGCAAAAACTTGTCGAAATGCCTCTTGATGATGTCGGTGATGTAAGCCCTGATGGTCGTCTCGCTGTCTTTATCCATATAGTTCGACGAGAATTTGGTCTTGGTCTGACCTTCAAATTCAGGGTTGTCGACCTTTATCGAGATGGCAGCCACAAAAGCGCTGCGGATGTCGGATGTCTCGTATTCTTTGTTATAGAATTCTCTGATAGTCTTGGCGATAGCCTCGCGGAATACGTTGAGATGAGTGCCGCCGAGAGGGTTGTACTGGCCGTTGGCAAACGAGAAATACTCTTCGTTCGACGTGACGTTGGAATGGGTGAAAGCGCATTCAAAATCGCCTTCTTTGATGTGTATGATGGGGTAGGCGCAGGTCTCGAGCTTGCCGATCTTACGTGTCAGCAGGTCGAGGAGGCCGTTTTTAGCCTGATATTTCTGTCCGTTGAGAATCAAAGAAAGTCCGCTGTTGAGGAATGCGTAGTTCCAAATCATCTCGTCGACGTATTCCATAAGGAAATGGTAGTTTCCAAACAACTCGGCATCGGGCACGAAGGTGATGTCGGTGCCGTTTTTCTGGTCGGTAGAGATGATTTCCGACTCCGACAGAGGTTCGCCCTTCGAGAACTCTACAATCTTCGTCATGCCGTCGCGGAACGACTGTGCGCGGAAATACGACGATGCTGCGTTGGTGGCTTTAGCGCCGACGCCGTTCAAACCTACGGCTTTCTTAAACGCCCCGGTGTTGTACTTACCGCCGGTGTTCATCTGACCCATACAGTCTTTGAGAGATGCGAGAGGAATGCCACGGCCGTAGTCGCGCACGTGCACCTTGCCGTCGTTGATGTCGACTTCGATGACCTTTCCGGCGCCCATGTTGAACTCGTCGATACTGTTGTCGATGATTTCCTTCAAAAGGATATAGATGCCGTCGTCGTGAGCCGAGCCGTCGCCAGCCTTGCCGATGTACATGCCAAGACGTTTACGGATATGCTCATTCCACGACAGATGCTGAATAGCATCGTCATTATAATCAACCGGATTCACATTAGTGGTAAAATCTAACTCGTTGTCTTCCAATACGTTATCGTCAATAATTTCTTCCGCCATTTTCTCAAAAAATACTTTTTGCAAAATTACAAAAATAATATTGAAAACACAAAACTAAATTGAAAAAGTTTTTTACTAATTTAGAAGAGGTTTTTTATTTCAGAAATGAGGAGTCTCACATCTTCTTTTGTCACAAGCAATTTCTTGGCGGAGATTTTATTGATTTTTTTGAATACAATCCACTGATAAGTTATTGTGGCTAAATGAGTTAACGATGCTGAGATACCTGCGCCAATCATTCCTAAAGAAGGAATCAAGAGGTACAGGGAAGGGATTGTGACTGCCAGTCCGACCAAGGCACCGTAAAGGTTGTGTTTCGGCAGGTTAACCCCTGAGAAATAATGGCAAAACACCATATTTGCCGCTATGAAGACGATGCCTGGAGCCAGGGCGATCATCGCCACGCGCATCTCGGCGAAATTGGTGGTGAAGAGCCAGGAATAGACGCTGGTTGGGATGATACAGACGATGGATATGCAGATGGCGGTCAGAATCATGGCGGCTTTCAGGAGCTGCATAGTGATTTTTGCCGCTAACTCATTGTCTGTCAGGTTACTGATCTTCGAAAACTGCACCATGGCGATACTCATTCCTATTACTTTCGGTGCTTCGGCAACCTGCGAAGCCGCGTTATACACTCCGACCTTCGCGTCGCCCCAGAAACCTCTGATAATCAAGAAGCTAAGACGTTTGTTGAGCATCGAGACAAGGGTTGAAAGCTGGATGATGGTACCGAATTTGAACATCTCGCGAATGGTCTCGCGCATCGAGTCGTTACCTTTCTCCTGAAGGTAAGGCCAGATTTGCGTCAAGCCGCAGAGATAGCCGACGGTGTAGCCGGTAAGTAATGAGTATACAAAGGCGTTTGCGTCGCGGATGTCGAGCACGAAGATGTAGAATAGCATCGAGCTCATCTGTGTTACAAACTGTATGATAAACAATATGTTATTCGTCCCTACGCGCTCTTTTCCGAGTAGGGTGGCCATGTTGAAGTTATGCAAGCTGTACATGAAAACAAGGAGCAGCACCAGCAGATGATAACCTTGAGGGATAAACTCGGCGTTTTCGCCAAAGAACTTTGTGAAATGCTGAGCAAAACCTGATGGAATGAACGAGCAGAGATAAAATAGAAACGCATAAAACGCTACGATGAGAAGGCTCCAGATGTAAGAAATCTTAAACAAAGTGCGATAAGATTTCCTTGGAGTGAAGTAGATGAGTCCGCTTCCTGCCAGAAACTCAACGCCGATAAGGAGAATCGACACATCGAGAAGCACTATGCCGCCTACGCCCCAGGCCTCCGCACCGAGATAATGCGTGCCAAACCACAACGTCACGAAGTTGCAAATGGCGTTGAGAGCGCGAGTGCCGAATGTACCGAAGATCTTCTTAATCATTGTAATGTTATTGGTTATAGGTTATTGGTTATTGAAACGCTGCCGCAGTTGCTGCTTAAATCCTTGCCAGGTGAACGTGAATTTCTTGGCGTCGAACACCGTTATCCCGCCATCGCTGTTGATGGTGTGGATGCCTTTGTTATACGGCGTGTTTTCGAATGGTTTTATCTCTTTGATTGTTTCTTCAACAAATTGATATTCAGATAATTGAACTATCTTATTTAAAGTAATACTTGAACCATAGTGAAGGGTGCTGTTTTGAGCCGGACGAACCAAATCTCCGTCGATATTTTGTATCTTTCCGGCCATGCGGGAGTTGCTGCAGTCGACCTTCACCGGGTTGTTGAAATGCGGACGATAAGGGCCGCGCAAATCATCGGCAACGAATATTAATAGGTGGGTGTGAGGATTCGCTTGAGGCGTGGTAAACAGGTAAAACTTGCCATCGTGAATGAACAATGTTGAGTCTACATATTTGCCTTGCAAAAGGTCGCGATCGAACGTCAAACGGTCGTTTTCAAAACGATATAACGATACCTTGCCGGTTTGATTTGCCTCCGGGATGCAGTATATTTGTCCTTGATAATCAAATACATAAGGGTAGGAGCGATGCTCGGGGAAATCGGTGATCTTGTGATAAATCTCGAAGTTTTCCGATTTTTTGGCCACTGCCAGATCAGCTTTGCCGTTTTTGTTGGAGAACCACTCGAAAAACAGATAAGTGTCGCTGTTGTCCGAAATGATGAACGGATCGGCGAAATAGTCCGATTTCGGCGGCTTAAGCCAATGGATGTCGGTCGGAGTGGTGTAGTAGCCGATGTTCCAATCTTCCTGTCGGAACAGGTAATTCCAGTGATATGCCACCTTACGCCAGAAGCACAGCCAGAAGTATTTCAGCATCTGGAAATTCTTCGGCGGATGCATTATCGGGGCTTTCGACTGCGACAGCTCAGGCTCGAGTTTGCCGTTGACCATCAAGTCTTTACATGCCTGCATGGGCAAACACTCCGATTCAGCCAAAAGCCTGTTCAGATGGGCTTTGTATGAATGTAATATTGTGTCGAATTGTAATCGTTTGATTATCAATCCTTTATCTAACTCGTCGGTAAGCTGCTGAAGTATGACGCCGTTGGCCGGAATCTTACGCATAAACTCCCAAAATCCTGGAGGACCGCCGCGCACAACGCGTTCATCGTCATGATGATACGACCATATTCCATAACGCGCCACCTTCAAAACATCCCCGCGGATGATGTCGAAACCGAAACGAAGGATGAAGTCGAGGTCAAACGACTTGATTTTTTCAATATCGGAATCGGGGAAATAGGTGGAATGGCCTTTAATTATTGGCTGTACCGTCATTTCGACCGCCCCATTCGACCAATCGACGCGTTTTTTCGCCTCGGGTTTAAACCAATAACGATGCCAGATGCGGAATAAAATCTGGCGGTAGGGGTAGCGACAAACTTTATCCCAGAACGACTTGTAGGGTTTCGACTGGTCGCCGTTTTTGATAACCAGTGCTAACTCTATACCGTTGTCTATCAACATTTTAACGGTGTCAAGTTGCCATTGCTCGACGGCGCAGCCGTCGAGCATAACTCCAAACCGTATCGTTCTGTTCAAGTCCATTCACCAAATAAAGCGCAAAGATAACGAAATTATTTTATAAAATAAAAAATCGTTGCAATAATATTTTGCGTATCTTTGCAGTTTGTACTAATATATGAAACTGTCGGTCGTCATAGTCAACTACAACGTAGAGCATTTCCTCGAACAATGCCTCTATTCGGTGCGTCGCGCCATGCAAGGCATTGAAGGTGAAGTGTTTGTGGTCGACAACAACTCGGTCGACGGCTCGCTGAAGATGCTCGCGGCGAAGTTCCCCGAGGTGAAAGTCATAGCAAATAAAGACAATGTCGGCTTCGCAAAGGCCAACAACCAGGCTATCAGAATCTCGACAGGGGAGTACGTCCTGCTGCTGAATCCCGACACCGTGGTCGAAGACGACACCTTTAGCAAATGCTTGGCATTCATGGATTCGCATCCCGATGCTGGCGGTCTGGGCGTGAAGATGGTCGACGGCAAAGGTCAGTTCCTGCCTGAATCGAAGCGCGGACTGCCGACCCCGATGACGGCTTTCTATAAGATTTTCGGGCTTTCCAAGCTGTTCCCGCATTCGAAACGTTTTTCGAAATATCATCTCGGATACCTGCCTGTGGATGAAGTCAACGCAGTCGATATCTTGGCTGGCGCTTACATGCTCATGCGTCGCGAAACCCTTGATAAATGTGGACTTCTCGACGAGACGTTCTTTATGTACGGCGAGGATATCGACCTCTCGTACCGCATCACCTTGGCGGGATATAAGAACTACTATTTCCCCGAGACGCGCATCATTCACTACAAGGGCGAAAGTACCAAGAAAACCAGCGTAAACTACGTGTTGGTGTTCTACAAGGCGATGGAGATTTTTGCAAAGAAACATTTTGCCAAGAATCGTGCGCGGCTGTTCTCGTTTTTTATCAACTTCGCCATATATTTCAGGGCTTTCCTTGCGCTGATGTCGCAATTCTTCCGCAAGGCCTACATGCCGTTTACCGATGTCGTGCTGGGCTACTCCGGACTCGCCGCAATCAGCTATTTCTGGGGACATTACATGATTTACGACGGGGTAGGATCGTATCCGATAACGCCGTTATTTACGATAATCTTGCCGGTTTACATCTTGATATGGCTGACAACAGCTTATTTCACCGGCGGTTACGACAAGCCATACCGAATAGCTCCTGCAACAGGCGGAATCATGGTTGGCAGCATCCTTATCCTTATGCTTTACGCTTTGCTGCCGACAAGTCTTCGTTTTTCGAGAGCTTTGATACTCTTCGGAACGATTTGGATGGCGCTTCAGATGACTTCAAGTAGAACTTTAGGTTATCTGCTTAAACTCGCTGATTTTCAATATGGTAGAAATGCAAAAAAACGCTTCTTAGTGATAGGTAATTCCGACGAAACGAAGCGTGTTGAGCAGCTTCTGAAGAGCACTTCCATCAAGCCTGACTTCATCGGTTTGGTGGCCCCGAATAATAATAACGAGATTCCTGAAAATTATCTTGGAAATATCGCGCAAGTGCCTGATATCATTGGCATCTACAAGATCACAGAGATAATTTTCTGCTCGAAAGACATCACCCATCAGGAAATCATCGATAAGATGGTCGAATGGCATGCCAGCAAACTCGATTACAAGATTGCGCCTGTCGATACCTTGTCGATCATCGGAAGTAATTCCATCAACACGCGCGGAGACCTCTATACCGTTGATATTCGTACGATTAACACTGTTCCGAACAGACGTAAGAAAGGCCTTTTAGACTTCTCGATGTCGTTCTTCGGAATCATTTTCTGGATATTCGTGGCATGGTTTATCCGTCGACCGGGAAAATTCTTCTGCGATTGCTTTAGAGTTCTCTTCGGAAGATATTCATGGGTGGGCTATTGTCCGACGCAAGTCACTGACGGTCAACGACTTCCGGAGATTAGAAAGGGGGTATACAACCCGGCGTCAGTCATCAATGATGAGCTTGACGACGAGGCGCGTAACCGTCTGAATGTGATGTACGCACGCGATTACACCGTCCTGAAAGATTTCAATATCTTATTCAGGATGTTGCTGAAACGATAATTTTTGTATCTTTGCAAACTCAAATTTTTATTTAAAATAAGATTTATGTTAAACAGAAGGTTTTTGAGAATCAAGGTGTTACAAGCGCTCTACGCGTATATCGAGTCGGGCGAGACCAACATCGGAAACGGAATTAAAAATCTGCTTGAGAGCGTCGACAAACTGTATGAGCTTTTCATCTGGCAGCTGTCGTTTCTCGTTGAAACTAAACGCTTTGCGGAGAATAAAATCACCGAAAACAAGCACAAATACATTCCGACATACGAGGATTTGCATCCGAATATGAAGTATGTCAACAACCGTCTGCTTAACCTCATCGAAGACAACGTCGATTTCAAGAAACACGAGGCTGCGCTGAAGATCAACTGGGCCGATGACCCGCAGGAAGTGGTGAAAAAATACTACACCATGATGCGCGAGACGCCGGAATACAAGAAATATATGGCCGATAAGACCGATACTTTCGCGGCCGACCGTAAGTTCATCGTCGAGATGATTACGAAATATTTCGCCGATTTGGACGTTTTGCAGGACTTCTACGAAGATAAGAGCATCTACTTTGTCGATGATTATCATTTAGTTAGCTCGATGCTCATCGAATTTATCAGCAAGATGAAGAACTTCGACGTGAATTCGCAGCTGCCTTCGATTTACAAGACCGACACCGCTGAGCCTAACGCCGACGAGAAGTTCATTCAGGATCTGTTCCGCGAGACCATCAACCACAACGAGGAGTTTGGCAAGCTTATCGCCGACAACACCAACAACTGGGAGAAGGAGCGTATCTGCTTGATGGACATGATAATCCTGAAGATGGCTCTCACCGAGTTTGTGTGCTTCCCATTCATCCCGGTGAAGGTCACTATGAACGAATATATCGAAATATCGAAGTATTTCAGCACTCCGAAGAGTAAGATATTCGTCAACGGAATTCTCGATAAGCTGGCGAAAAAGCTCAACGAGGCTGGAAGTATCAATAAAAAAGGCCTTGGCTTGCTTGAAAAGTAAACTTTGGCTTTTGGCCATTGGCTGTTGGCAATTAAACATATGAAGAGATTACTGGTTATAATGTTCCTATTGGCAATGTTTGTCGTTGATATTCAAGGACAAACGTCGAATGGTGCATACGGTTTTCTCGATATGACGAGTTCGGCGAGGGTGGCGGCTTTGGGCAACACCGACCTGTCGATCTACGACAACGACATGGAACTAGGAATCTACAATCCTGCCTTGATAAACAGCGAGATGCACAACGACCTTGTGCTTTCGTATGTCAACTATTACGCTGATATCAGTCACGCTATGGTACAATATGGCCGCACATTCGATAAAATCGGCACTTTTGCGGGCTCTGTGATGTATCACAGCTACGGTAATATGAAATATGCCGATGAGCAAGGAAATGTTGACGGTAGCACGTTTTCGCCCGCCGATTTCAACGTGATGATAGGCTGGGGCAGACAGCTCACTCCGAACTGGAGCATAGGTGCCAACGTGAAGTTCGCCGGAATCCAGTACGAACGCTATAAGACATTCGCTGTTGCGGTCGACGTGGCGGGCAGCTACAGGACTGAAGCCGGCTGGATGTTTTCGGCTACGGCACGAAATGTCGGCTATGAGCTGTATTCCAACTTTGAAGGCGACCGCAACAAGTTGCCATTCCGTTTGTCGGCTGGAGTTTCCAAGCGATTGGAGCATGTGCCGTTCCTGTTCAGCATCGTCTACGAAAACGTTCAGAAATGGGATTTAACGTATGAGGACCCGCTTGATTTGGAAGGCAATTACGATCCGATAACAGGCACAAAGAAGCAGAAGTCGGGCGCCGCCAAGTTCGCTGACAATCTGATGCGACATGTTGTGTTTGGCGGCGAGATTTACATCGGGAAGAACCTGGTGCTGCGCGCGGCATACAACTACGGGATGAGACAAAACCTCAAGACGCCCACAAGAAAGGGAATGTGCGGATTTTCGTACGGCGTGGGGGTGAACATCTGGAAGCTCAGCATCAACTATTCAAGATCGGAAATGCACATCTACGGTTCGCCGAATTATATTACCATTTCGACAAATCTGGACCGTTTTTGCAAAAATAGATAAGTAAATGTTTCTCAAAGAGTTAAAGTTGACGAATTTCAAGAACTGTGAGTCGGCCGACCTGCAGTTTTCTGAGAAAATCAACTGCTTCGTAGGTCTTAACGGAGCGGGCAAGACCAACATACTCGATGCCATTTACTATCTCGCATTCTGCAAAAGCTATTTTACGACCACCGACAAGCAAAACATTCGTCATGACGAGGATTTCTTTGCCATCCACGGCGATTTTGTAACCGATAACGACGAAACGGAGACCATCTCATGTGTTCAGAAGGAAGCGACGAAAAAATCGTTTAAATGCAATAAAAAAGAGTATGAGCGCCTTGCCGACCATATCGGGAAGATTCCGATGGTGATGATTTCGCCTTATGACCGCGATTTGATTAACGATGGCAGCGATTTGCGCAGGAAATTCATCGATGGAGTCATATCGCAGTTCGACTCGGTGTATCTCGGCGATTTGCTGCAGTACAACAAGGTTTTGGCGCAGCGCAACACCCAACTGAAGCAATTCTGGGAGAATCGTTATTTCGATGCCAATCTGCTGGCGCTTTGGGATGAGCAGCTGATTCGTTATGCAACTCCGATTTACGAGAAAAGAAAGGCATTTCTGAAGGATTTCATGCCTATCTTCCAGAAATATTACGACATTGTTTCGGGTACGACCGAGAAGGTCGACATCGTTTATGAAAGTGCGCTTCACGACAAGCCGATGGAGCAGCTTCTGCAGGATAGCCAGGAGAAGGACAGATATTCGTCGTATACCAACGTCGGAATACATAAAGATGATTTGATATTTCTTATTGATAATCACCAAGTTAAGAAATTCGGTTCGCAGGGACAGCAGAAGTCGTTTGTTGTGGCGGTGAAGCTGGCGCAATTCGATTTTAACTATCAGAAAATTGGTTTTAAGCCGATTTTGCTTTTGGACGACATCTTCGATAAGTTGGACGACAATCGTGTGGCACAGCTCGTGAAACTGGTTGGAAACGACTATTTTGGACAGGTGTTTATCACTGATACTCAACGACAAAGGATTCAATATCTTTTGGATAACATCGATGGAAATCATAAGATTTTTGAAGTTGAAAAAGGAAGGGTAAGTAGCGATGAGTGATCCGAATTTGACTACATTGGGCGATGCGATAAAGGCGTTTTATCATGATAATCATCGGGATAACGCATTGGACGAGCATACCATTTTGAATTCATGGAATGACGTCGTCGGTGATTTCATTGCGGCTCATACCTTGCATACCAGCATAAAAAACGGCATTTTTTACGTAAAAGTTGATGCCGATTCGCTGAAAAACGAGCTTCTTTACGCCAAGTCGATGTTGTTGAAGAAGTTGAATTCAAAGGTAGAGAAGGAAATTTTAAAAGATATTGTTATTAATTAAAAAATATTTTGTATATTTGCGCCGATTTTTGAATAATTTAAAATTTACGTAATATGATTAACTCACAAGACATTAAGATTGGAAGCTGCATCAGAATGGATGGTAAACTTTATTTTTGCGTCGATTTCCAGCATGTGAAGCCGGGCAAAGGTAACACTATCATGCGTATCAAGCTGAAGAGCGTAGTTGACGGCCGTACTTTGGAGCGCCGTTTCGATATCGGTGAAAAACTTGAAGACGTTCGCGTTGAACATCGTCAGTATCAGTATCTTTACAAGGAAGGTGAAGATTACATTTTCATGAATCAGGAAGACTACGAGCAGATCCCTCTTATGAAAGATCTTATTACGGGTGTTGATTTCCTCAAGGAAAGCGACGTTTGCGACGTTATCTTCGACACATCGACCGACACAGTCCTCTTTGCTGAACTTCCAGTGAAGACTGTCCTCGAGGTGACTTATACAGAGCCAGGCGAAAAGGGCAACACAGCTACAAACGCCATGAAAGAGGCTATCGTTGAGACAGGTGCTAAGGTCAGAGTTCCTCTGTTCATCAACACTGGCGACAAGATTAGAATTGACACACGTACCGGTGAGTACGCAGAAAGAGTAAGAGAATAATATGAGAATTGAACCAGCAACGACAGTAAAGTGTATCGCTGATTTTATTGGTGCTTCCAAGATTATCGGCGACCAGAATCAAGTCATCACGGGGCTCAACGAGCTTCATGAGGTTGAGGCTGGCGACATCACTTTCGTCGATCATCCTAAATATTACCAGAGAGTGCTGAACTCCGCAGCCACTGTCGTCATCATCAACACTGCTGACGTCGAGTGCCCGAAGGGAAAGACTCTCATCGTCCACGACTGTCCGTTCGACGCGTTCAACAAGGTCATCTTGTCGTACCGTCGTTTCGAGCCGGCATCATGTATGGTGAGTCCTAAAGCCGAGATAGGCGAGGGCACCATCATCGAGCCGGGTGCGTTCGTGGCAGATCACGTGAAAATCGGCAAAAACTGCATCATCCATGCCAACGTGACCATCAACAACTGGACTGTCATCGGTGACAACGTCATCATCAACAGCGGTTCGGTGTTAGCTGCCGATGCTTGTTATTTCCAGCATCGCGGCAAGGACCGTCAGGTGAAGTTCGAGTCATGCGGTCGTGTGGTTATTGAGGACGACGTCGAGATCGGAGCTCTGTGCGCCATCGACATCGGAGTCACCAGCGACACTGTCATAGGCAGAGGCACCAAGATGGACAACCACGTGCAGGTGGGACACGACGCTAAGGTCGGCAAGAACTGCTTCCTCGGAGCACACTGCGCTATCGGCGGAGTGTCGAGAGTGAAGGACAACGTCTCGATCTGGTCGATGTCGGCAGTCAACAAAGACCTTGTCATCGCTGAAGGTACCACAATCTTGGCTTACACAGCCGTCGACAAGGACACTGAGCCGGGCGTTACATACTTTGGAATGCCTGCGATGGAGGCTAAGAAGAAGTGGAGAGAGATGGCGTGCGTGAGGATGCTGCCTGATTTGATCAACAAGATTAAATAAAAAAAAGCCGCTCGATTGAGCGGCTTTTTTGTTTTAGTACTTCATCATCTCGATGAGGTCGACCATGCGGTTCGAATAACCCCATTCGTTGTCGTACCACGACATGATTTTGACCATCTTACCCATCACCATGGTGCTTTCTGCATCGAATATCGATGAGTGCGGGTTATGGATGACGTCGACGCTCACGATCGGGTCTTCGGTGTATTCGAGGACGCCTTTCATCGGGCCTTCAGCGGCTTCTTTCATCGCTGCGTTGATCTGTTCCTTGGTGGCTTCAGTCTTGAGTGTGCACACCAGGTCGACGAGAGAGCCCGTAGGGGTCGGGACGCGCACGGCGATGCCGTCGAGTTTGCCGTTGAGTTCAGGGATCACGATGCCTACAGCCTTGGCGGCGCCTGTCGTTGTCGGAATCTGTGACATGGCGGCAGAGCGTGCGCGGCGCAGGTCGCTATGCGGACCGTCGAGGATGACCTGGTCGTTGGTGTAGCTGTGGATTGTGGTGATATAACCCTGCTCGATGCCGAAGCGGTCGTTCAAGACCTTCGCGACAGGAGCGAGGCAGTTTGTGGTGCACGAGGCGTTGCTCACGCACTCGATGTCATCGGTGAGGTCGTTGTTGTTGACGCCTACCACGATGGTTGCATCGATGGTGTCTTTGGCAGGAGCTGAGAGGATGACCTTCTTGGCGCCGTTCTTGAGATGGTCGCCATAGCCGCCCTTGCTGCTTTCCTTAGCGCGGAAGATACCTGTCGACTCGACGACGACGTCAGGAGTCTTGCTCCATTTGATGTTGATAGGAGCGCGCTCAGCTGTCACAGGGACGCGTACACCGTTGACTATCAATGCTGTCTCATCATATTCGACTGTGCCCGGGAACTTGCCCTGTGTTGAGTCGTATTTCAGAAGATGAGCCAAGACCTTGGTGCTTGTCAGGTCGTTGATGCCCACAACCTCGAGGTTAGGGCGCTCGCAGCAGATGCGGAAAACGTTACGGCCGATACGACCGAAACCGTTGATACCTACTTTAATCTTTTCCATAATATTTCTATTTAAAATTTAAAATTCAAAATTTAAAATTGGTTTAATCCAAAACGCAAAGATACTAAAAATATGTTGAATGTTATAATTTTTTATCAAACATTATCTTCTTTTTCCCAATAATCGGCGTTTTTGATGCCCAGATCTTTAGGGTTGAAACGTGGCTCGACGCCTTGTTTTTTCTGTCGTTCGTAGTCTTTCAAGGCACGCAGGGCTTTAGGCGAGAGCAGCAATATCGCCACTATGTTGATCCAAGCCATGGCGCCTACGCCGATGTCGCCCACCGTCCATGCCACGCCGCTGCCGGCCATTGAGCCGATAAACACTGCTGTTATGGTACAGGTGCGCAAGATCCAAATCACTATCTTCTCGCCACGGTCGTCGCCGAAATACATGTCGGCTCTCTCAAGTTCTTCGAGGCGTTCGGGATGTTTGCGATACTGCCGGCGTCGCCAGCGGTTGAACAGGTACACGAGGTTGGTCTCGGCATAGTAATAATATGCCATGATCGTCGTGAAGGCGAAGAAAAACAGGGCTATTGAGACGACCATGTCGCCTGCGCGACGTCCGAGCACCGTTCCCAATGCCGAAGATGTGTAAAACACCCCTGGCTCGCCGGCCGGGGCGTTGGGGTTCTGCTGCAGGTATGTCACCACGGCTTCACCGCCGACCACCGGCTTGACAGTGTCGATGATGTTGTATGTCTTACAAGCCAGTATTATCAAGGCTGTAGCTGTGCACACCAGCAAGGTGTCGATATACACCGAGAAAGCCTGCACCAGTCCTTGTTTTATTGGATGGCTCACCTTTGCTGCCGCCGCCACAATAGGCGCGGTGCCTTGTCCCGCCTCGTTGCTGTATATTCCGCGTTTCACGCCCCAGGCGATGGTAGTGCCGAGCAGGGCGCCACCGAACTCGTTGATGCCGACGGCACCGCGCAGCATCTGCATGAAGACGTCAGGCACCACACGGTAGTTGATGACAAGCACCACGATGGCCAGGATGATGTACAGCAACGCCATGAATGGAGCTACAATCTGCGCCACATTGGCGATACGTTTGACTCCGCCGATGATGACAAGGGCTATCAGCATAGCCACGACGAGGCCGACCATCCAGGGCTCGACGCCGAATGAGCGGGCACACGACAGCGCTATGCCGTTGCATTGCACAGGAGGCAGCAAGATGCCGCAGGCTACAGCCGCCAGCACTGCGAAGATGCAGCCGAAGACGATGCTGTGCAGTCCGTTTTCGATATAATAGGCCGGACCGCCACGAAACTGTCCGTTATGATTCTCCTTATAAATCTGGGCAAGAGTGGCTTCAACCAAGGCGCTGCCGGCTCCGAAGAAGGCTATCACCCACATCCACACTATGGCACCCGGACCGCCAAAGCCGATGGCTGTGGCCACTCCGACGATGTTACCGGTGCCCACACGCCCCGAAAGAGCCATGGCGAAAGCCTGAAACGACGATATTCCTACCTTGTTTTTATTGCCGGTAGTGCCGAAGAGAAGACGAAACATCTCGCCGAAACGGCGTACCTGCACAAAACGAGTGCGCAAAGAGAAATACAGTCCGGCAACGAGACACAATCCCACCAAGGCCGGGCTCCACACCAAATCATTGACGACGCCGACGGCTTCTGTCAGCCATTCGCCTATGCTATGAAGAGAATCGTTCATCAAAAAACAGTTTTGTTAAAATTTTAGTCGCAAAAGTATGAAAATTTTTGAGGATTTACAACATTTTTATTTCAAAAATTCATAAATTTGCGGTGTTGAATAATCAAAATGATTGATAACATGAAAAGTTTAAAATTAATTCTAGCAGGTATGGCAGCAATGTTTTTAGCCGTTTCGTGCGGCGGTAAGAAAGCACAGAAAGTGCTGGTACTTTATTATACACAGACTGGCAACACTAAGTTGGTGGCCGAGCAGATTGCCGGAAAGATGCAAGCCGACATCGAAGAAATTGTGGCTGTGAATCCTTACGACGGCGACTTTACTGAGACTATCGAGAGATGTCTGAAAGAACGCGAAGAGGGCGTGATTCCTGAGATTCAGCCTTTGAAAGCCGATTTGTCGAAGTATGACGTGATATTCATCGGTTATCCAGTGTGGTTTGGCACCTACGCGCCGCCCGTCATCAAATTTTTGCAGGATTATGACTTGAGCGGCAAGGAAGTGGTTCCATTCTGCACCTTTGGCAGCGGCGGCCTTGAGTCGAGCATGGCTGACATGAAGCTGGCGCAACCTAATGCCAAGATAGACTGCGGATTCGGCATACGGGCGGCGCGTTTGGATAAGGTTGGTGAAGAAGTCGGCGTCTTCCTGAAAGAAAACGACTTCATCGAAGGAAAATACATCAAGTTGGATGCTTTCTCAGAGCAACACGAGGTCACAGAAGAAGAGAATGCAATCTTTGAGGCGGCCACCGGCGATTATCCGATGATGCACGCCAAAGCCAAGACAGTGGCAACGCGCGCCATTCATAATGGTACGGAGTATTGTTTCATCGCTGTCGACATCCCACGCGTGCAAAGAGACGACATGCCTCCAGCGGGTGAGATACAAGTCTACGTAAACGTAGTCGGCGACGAAGACCCGGTGTTTACAAGGGTTGTGAGATAATTTATTATATCTTGGTGAAGCGGAACGTCATGAGTTCGATCATGTCGCCGACTTCCTCGATTTCATGCCATGGTGAGACTTTCTCGCCAAGCACTTCGCCTTCTTCCTGGGTGTCGAAGTAGGCTTTGCCGTCTTCGGTCTTCCAGTCGTAGCACTCGGCATACATCATGCCGTCTTTGAGCTGTATCTCGCCTGATTTCACAGCCTCGTCGATCTCTTCTTGCGACACGCCTTCCGGTATCGGCACTAACATGAGAATCTTGTTGTCGGTGAACTCCATTATGGTCTTCGCCGCATGGACGTAATCAGGGTCAATATCTGGTTTTGCAAGGAAATCCTCAACTTTAAGCCATTCAAAATCTTCTTTTTTGTCGTTATACCACAACATTTCGGCGACACGCCATTTTCCGATAAAATTTCTCATGTTAATGAAATTAGTTTATTAAAAATTATTCTAAAACGATTTTTTCTGTTAATCCGTTGGCTTTTACAAAATAAACACCGCTTTGGGTGCCTTTCAGGTCTATAAACACGACACAAGAATCCGTCTGCTGTTGTAATATTGTACGGCCTTGAATATCAATTACTTCTACGGTAGTAGGGGAGCTTAACTCGATCTTTATCTGACCATTGGTGGGATTGGGATACACCTTCAACTCACCTGTGGTCGGGTTGTTGACGTTGTTCACCGCGTTTTTTCCCGTAAAGAAATCGTGAATATAATCGATATAGCTTATATCATATTGATTTGCATTGCGATACCAGCTGTGGGTGCCGCCGATGACCTTCAAAAAACGAAGCTCTTTGGTGCCGGGATAGACGTATTGCACAAATCTCAGGCCGTCGTTATGAGTGTCGGGCAATGAGTCGATAATCGGCTCGTTGGTGCAGCCGTTGGCATTTCTCCAGTAGTTGAGGATGGCATCAACGCCAAGTCCAAGGTTGGAACCGAAATACTGCGAGTAGCCGTTGTCGCCTACGACATTATCACTGGTTCCGTGGATATGCAGCAACCTCACCGGTGCCACTGGAGTTTGGTTTGCCATGGCATAGGTTATCAGTCCGCTGACAGGCGCGGCAGCATTGATGCGGTCGCCGTGTTCGATGGCCATTCGGTGCGACATGAAACCTCCCATCGAGAAGCCGGTGAAGAACACACTGTCTTGATTTATCGGATATTGTACGGCCAGACTGTCGAGGAGAGCCATCAGAAAGCCGGAATCGTCGATTGTGCTGTTCATGAGGGCGGCGTTCCACATGGTGCCGTTGCCTTCGTTGATGGCTTGCGGTATGACGACCATCCAGTTAAATCGGTTGGCAACCTGCTGGAAATTATGCTCGCTGTTGACATGGTTGATGTTGTCGCCTAAACCATGAAGGAAAAACAAAACCGGCAGTGATTCGTAGTTTTCAGGTGTTTTTACGAGATATTGCCTCTGCATGCCTTGCCATTCGATGGTTTGAATCTGCGCGAAGCATAGGTTACCGGTTAATAAGAAAAGGATGATTGGTAATAATTTGCAAATTTTCATGATCGATCAAGTTAATTTATTCTGCAAATATACAAATTTTTGGATGTTTTTCATAAATTTGCAGAAATTATCGTTGATATATGAGCAAAATGTTTGAATTTGATGCGATTATCATCCAAAATGAGGATATGGATGCCGCATACGTCGAGGTGCCATTTAACATCAAGGAAATATTTGATAAAGGCCGTTTGGCGGTTCATGCAACATTTGATGGCGAGCCTTATGACGGACAAATCGTGAAAATGGGAACACCTTGTTTTATTATAGGGATTCGGAAAGATATTCGAAAAAAGATAGGGAAGACGTTTGGCGATGTGGTTCATGTGACCTTTGAGGAACGATAAATGAAAAACAGGAATATTATAAATATCGTGCGCTATCTTTTTCCATGCGGGGAAATGATTTTGGGCTCGTTTGAAGGGAAACTGTGCCTCTGCGATTGGGCTGATGGTAAGCGGCGTGCTTCAGTTGACCAGCGTTTGCAAAGAATCTTGAATGCCAACTTTGTTGAGGGCTCTTCGGATGTTATAGAAAGGGCTAGCCAACAGCTAAACGAATATTTTTTGAATCAACGTCGTAATTTCGATATTCCTTTATTATTTGTCGGGACTGATTTTCAAAAGAAAGTTTGGAACGAATTATTGAAAATCCCGTACGGGAAGACCATTTCGTATGGTGAACTGGCTCAACGAATTGGCAAGCCGAATTCAGTCCGTGCTGTCGCTAACACCAACGCAGTCAATGCAATAAGCATCATAGCACCATGTCATCGCGTCATCGGCAGTGATGGCACTTTGACTGGCTACGGTGGAGGTTTGGAAAGGAAAAGATATTTATTGAATGTGGAGAAAAAACATTATCTTTGCAAAAAATAAAATCATGAAATCAAGAATTTCGGAAGCAGTGGAGAAGAAAAACTGCGGCTATAACTGCGCGCAGGCTTTGCT
>Ga0310696_10000174_pt1 | contig 112779 bp, 82 predicted proteins | sample AusTroGonzalo_MG_4_FD_203885 | JGI IMG/M metagenome (GOLD analysis project Ga0310696, IMG submission 203885) | Bovine rumen microbial communities from tropical cattle in Woodstock, Queensland, Australia - Gonzalo_02 (v2) (version 2) | ecosystem: Host-associated > Mammals > Digestive system >...
TCTTCCCATTCCGAACAGAGAAGTTAAGCCTCACATCGCCGATGATACTGCATTTATTTGTGGAAAAGTAGGTCGCCGCCATCCTTCTAAAGAGCATCACCCTAAAAGTGATGCTCTTTTTTTGTTGATACATCAATGATAATTCTATTACTACACACTTGAATTATGTATTATATATTATAAGAATTATATCGTGTTTAGTTTTTTTCGTACTTTTGTGGGTGTTAAACTTATGGCGGTGTTTGCCGCTGACTAAATCTTATTGTTATGAAAAATATATTGTTTATCGTGGGTTCCATGCGGGAACGGTCGTTCAACAGGCAGCTGGCCAAGGTTGCCGAGGGTATGATTGCCGACAGGTGCAACGTGAAGTACCTCGACTACAGTGACCTGCCGTATATGAATCAGGATTTGGAGATGCCAGTACAGGCGAGTGTGGCGAGGGTGCGCGAGGAGGTGAAGAACGCCGATGCGCTTTGGATCTTCACCCCCGAGTATAACTTCAGCTATCCGGGTGTGCTGAAAAACCTGCTCGACTGGCTGTCGCGCCCGATGGATATGTCTGATTTCCAGAACCCGTCGGCAGTACTCGGCAAGAAGGTGGCCCTCAGCGGCGCAGGCGGCAAGAACATGACGCAGAGTTGCCGTGCCAAACTCACGGAGTTGCTAGACTTCATGAAGGTGGAGCTAATGCACGAACCGCAGACGGGTATCGCCCTCGGCGTTGAAGCCTGGACAAAAGGCGAGTTTGACCTAAGCGATGAACAACGTGCCGACCTGCAGCGTCAGGCCGATGCCTTCGTGGTCTTTATACAGTGACATATTCAATCGATTCCTAACGATGGATGAACCTCTCGATGATGGTATTATAGAGGCTATGGGCATCACTCGCCCTGTTTATGAGGAAATGACACTCATATTGGGCCGCTTGCCTGTAATCGACGATGTAAGTACACTTTTGGCTATGTGGGATTCCAACGGGCGGCAGCAAAGTTTGTTGGGGTGGCTCAAAGGTAGGCGGCACGTAGCCAACCCAAATGCATATCTTTACAATGGCAGCGACACTTCTCACAAGGATATTCATGAGCCGCGTGTGGCCGAGTGTGTCGAGATTGCGCGGAGTCTTTCTCCTATGGTTTGCGGAGGTACACAAGGTGCTGTCGCTACGGGCTCGTTGCTATATATGGTTGGTGATGTGTCATCGCTCTTTCTCGATTCTGAATATGCCCGACATTATTTGCATTTGGCCTCTGACCCAGTGGCGATGGATAGCCATGACGATGAGTGCGAGTATATAACACTTATACTGAATGCAATGATGTCTGCGGAGCTTGTGACGGATATCTGTGAAGTATCAAGTGGTGGCCTTTTTGCCACGCTGGTTTCGTTGGGTGGCGGATCTTTGGGTTTTGACATTCTCACACCCCGCGAGGTCCGTCTTGATGCTTTCCTTTTTGGAGAGGAAGCTGGACGTTTTGTGGTGGCGTTGCCCGAAAAATGTGACGATGATTTCCTTTTGAAACTGGATGAGGCTCGGCTCAACTGCTGTTTTTTGGGTCGTGCCACCAAAGGGAGGGTTCTGGTTGATGGTATGGACTTTGGTTGTGTAAAGGATTTTTGTTAGCGGGCTTTTTGTGGTTTGTATAAAAAAAGAGCCGCCAGCCAAAGCTGGCGGCTCCTCCGTTTTTGAAGCTGTAGAAACGTGGTCGCAATCGTTAGTGTTTTACAACAACCTTTTGCTTCAAAACATCACCGTTTTGGGTTGTGATGCTGAACACATACACTCCCTCGGCCAGCTTATTCACGTCTATTTGAGTGCTGTCGCTGTTGATTCCAGTCTGCTCCTCGACCATACGACCTGTCATGTCATATACGCGTACTGCACTGATGCTTTCGCAGTTGATGTCAACTTTCGAGCTGGCTGGATTCGGATATACCTTCAGGTTCGTGCTGTTTGCATTGTCGATGCCTTCCGTTGGGTGACCATCGGTGACTGTTAGGTATAGGTGGATAGTACTGTCGCAGTGTGCGGCTGTGTAGAAACCATTTTGTTCACGTTCGATAACATCTCCAGGATGTGCTACGCCAGTCTCGGCGCTGGATACATTAAAGCCATAGTTGTTGTAGGCTTGGCCAGTCGCCACGGTGTCGTAGATGTTGTTTACAGCTGAGTAGTTGATAGTAAGGATAAGGGTTGCCACGTTCGGGCATCCCCACTCGTTCACACCGGTGTCCTCGTAGGTGCCACTGGTGGTGTAGGTTTGGCCATTGACGTCCCAGTTGAGGCTGTCGCATGCGGTCTGCTGGATAGAATCGTTTGTACTGGGGTTCACGGTCAAATGCAGCGTCACGGTTTCTGGGCAGCCAGTTGCGTTGGTCCTGTTCACAGTGTAGGTGCCGCTTTGATTGTATTGTGTACCGTTAAAGCTAAATACATCGCAGGTTTCGTGGGTCTCGGTACTGGTCGTACTTTGGTTCACGGTTAGGTGCAGTGTCGTGGTATGGTTGCAGTCGTTTGCATCGGTGGTAGTGTAGGTGTAGGTTCCGCTGGTGTAATAAATTTGTCCGTTAACCGACCAAGTGAAGTTGTCGCAAGCCGCTTCCGTCACATCTGTGTTTGTGCTGTGGTTAATGGTCAGGTGCAACGTTGTAACCAGTGGGCATCCGTTGGCGCCGGTGGTGGTATATGTAGCGTTGTTGGTGCTCTCTGTGTATGTGGTACCGTGCCAAGTATAGGTGTCGCAGGATGAGTGTTCTTCCACAGCTGTGGTGCTGTAGTTGATAGTCAGATGCAACGTTGTCACCAACTCACAGCCATCGCTGTTGGTACTGGAGAATGTTGGTGCGTTTGTACTCTCGGTGTAGGTCGTACCATGCCATGTGAAGCTGTCGCATGATACATGCTCTTCCACAGCGGTGGTGCTGTGGTTGATAGTCAAGTGCAGTGTCACGGTGCTGTCTCCTCCGTTTGCATTGCTGGTCCTTGCGGTGTAGTCGCCAGATATGTTGTATGTCTCGCCGCTGAGACCCCATGTGAACGAATCACAGGCCACGGCTGTGGTGTCGCCGCTGCTTGCTGGGGCGCTACCTACGGTGACTGTCACTTGTGTTGAACCGCTGCATGTGTTGGCATCGGTGCCGGTCACAGTGTAGGTGGTTGTGACGTTCAGTGCAGGTGTTGTGAACGGATTGGATGTCGAAACCTCGTTGCCAGACAAGGTCCAAACATAATTCTCTGCACCAGATGCAGTCAAAGTGGTGGTCTGGCCTGTGTAGATGCTGATGTTGCCAGTCACCGTGATGGTCGGGTTAGTGTTGATAGTCAGCACAAGTACATGCACATTGTCACCCTCGGCATAGAGGTAGTCACCGCTGGCGGTGAGTGTCTGGCCGTTCCATTCATACGAGTTGCAGGCGCTTCTATACACAGTGTCGTAAACAGTGTTGGGAGAATTTACAATAATGGTCACTGTGGTGGAACCGTTGCAGTTGTTGGTATCTGTACCTGTAACAATATAGTTGGTGTTGGAAGTGAGTGTTGGGGTGGTGTAAGGGTTGTCGGTCGAGACATTATTGCCGTTTGTGGTCCAGATATAGGTCTCTGCACCGCTGGCGGTCAGTGTAGTCGTTTCGCCGCTCTCGATCGTGGTCTCTCCTGTCACTTCGATCGTTGGGTTGTCATTGATGGTCAAGTGCAACGTAATGGTGCTGTCTCCGCCTTGTGAGTTGCCGCCGGCAATGGTGTATGTGTAGTCGCCACTTGTTGTGTATGCCGTGTTGTCGTTGAGAACCCAAGTGTAGCTTCCACACGCCTCGGCGGAGGTCTCGCTATAAGTGGTTGGAGCCGATTGTACGGTCACGGTTACTTCGATGCTGCTGGTACAACCGTCAGTGGTTCCTTCAACGGTATAAATTGTTGTGTTGTTCAGTGTAGGAGTTGTGAACGGGTTGTCGGTCGATACTGTCGTACCTCCAGTCTTCCATACATATTCGTCTGCTCCTGATGCAGTGAGGGTGGTTGAGTTGCCAGGTGTAATGTTTTGGTTTCCAGTGACGGTGATTTCAGGAGCTCCGATGATGGTCAAGTGCAGGGTGTCTATACTTGCGCAGCCGTTGGCATTGTTGTAGCTGTATGTCGGAGCGCCGCTGGCTGTGTATTCTGTACCATGCCACGTATAGCTTGTGCACTCCGAGACGGTTTCTACGTTGAATGTTCCGTGGTTGATGGTAAGGTTCAGTGTAACGATGCTGTCGCAGCCGTTCGCGGCCTCAAGGGTGTCTGTGTATGTGCCTCCTATTGTGTAGGTCTCCGTGCCAAATGTATATGAGTCACATGCCGTCTCTGTGATGGCATTCTCCACCGGCGGGCAGTTGATGGTCACAGCCACGCACGAGATGTTATTGGCTATGTTCGTGTCGTTCCAAGTGTAGGTGTCGTTCGTGTGCGCCACTCGGTAGCAGAGGTCAATCACATCGTTGTGTCTGTAGCCCATATCGAGGAGTTCTGCCATTGTAGCTATAGTGTCGCGGCGGGTCAGGTAACCTCCTGAAAAGAAATTAAGAGGTTCGACACCCTTGGTCATATAGTCATCGTCGTCGAGAGTGATGAAAATCTGGGTGCTGTCGAGGTATGTGGCTTCGCCCCAGTTTCCGATAATATAGACAGGATCCAGGGTTTCGCCCGGGTTTAGGGTCATTGTACTAATAAAGTCGGATGCGTCTGCATTCATAACATATACCGCCATATCAATCTTTGTATGGCTGCCGTTGTAACATATTGATGGGAATGCTCCGATAGTGCCTCTGTGTGGTACCCAGTTGGTGCCATTGGTTTGTATCATTCCGTTGTTTATGCAATCGTCACGGAAGTATGAAGCATACCAATAATTGGTATAGAAATAGAAGAACGAGCCGCTTGTGACAGCACTGAAATCTGCGCCAACATATACGCTGGCATCGACTTCAAGTGGTTCGTCGAGAGTCCAACTATAGGTGTTTACATAGCCTTCTTCAAATTCGAGGGCACTCATGTTGACGGTTTTGCTGGCCAACACGGTGCCTGTAGTGTCCCATATTTTGAAAGTTACACTGCCGCCGGTGCCGGTACGCCCATATAAGAATGTTACGCTATTAATTACCGCTGAGCCATACACATCCACAAGGTTTGCGGCGGCACTGGTGTGAAGAATAGTGTTCGTTCCATAATAATAGCCTGAGTCTATATCATCGTCATCATCATACGGGATGTTGTAGCCATATCGGATTGTGGTGTCTAGTTCAAACTCTCTAGTAGTGCTGTTGTAAGTCCATCCGCCATGTGCAATATCATAGAAGAGGGCATCATCGCAGCCATCCTGGTGGGCCATCTGGTTAATTGTGATTTCACTGCTGCCGCCTTCGTAGGTGATTGTGACGGTGCAGTTACGTACGTCGCCACCATTCTCAACAGTGGTGAGTGTCACCGTACCGTTGTCCACTCCTGATGTCGGAGATACGATGGCCCAGTCGCAATCGGACGAGATGGTCCAGTCGCAGTTGGATGTTATCTCTATTTCATGCTCTTCTGTAATAGGTAGAGCTGTTATGTTTGTCGGATTTGTATTCGCATATGGGTCGTCCGATTCACAGAAATGGGCGTATGCAATCAGGTCATAATAGTCGGCATCGTCAAACAGATCTGCGATATGATACCATGAGCCGCTCCAGTTGACAAGTCCATAGTTGTAATCGACTTGCTCGTCGGCAGAAGCCAGGTCAAAGAATCCTATTTCTTCAGATCCCAGAGTGCATTGTATGGATGACATGTCGATTCCTATGTAGAAATCGCCTGTAACTGAAACAGGTGTGTCGAATCTTAAACCGTAGTCATATTTCAAGTAATAGGTTGTGTCGTTTTCAGTGCTTGAGTTAGCCAATGACTTCAATGTTGTGACAGGCACCGTTTTTGAGGCGAGTACCGAGCCGGGCACACCGTTGTTGTTAGAGTAAATGTTGAAGGTGATGTTGCCGTTAATGGCACCCGTTGATGCGTTGTGGTACATATAGTAGCCACCAAAAGTGATGGAATCCACTGTGCCGGCTTTCGTATTGGGTATTTTTTGTGCATACTTGAAATTGTATGTATTGGTATAGTAATACCAAGTCCAGTAAATATCTACGTCAGAGTGAGCCGATAGGTCATCGCCAATATTGCTGCAAAGATCGCTTGCGTTACTTTGTATCAATGTGATGTAGACTGTTTCACTACCCTGAGTTATGGTAATGGTCCCTCTTATCGTGTCATCGGTCTCGTTGGCAGGTGCGCTGATGGACATGACGGTTTCAGCACCGTTGCCGCTACCCGACGTAGGGCTGATGGTGAATACGTTGTTGTCGCAGCTGGCCGTCCATCCTTGCGAACTGGAGGTTGACGCTGTTATGGTTGACGTTTTGGAGCCGCCTCGGCTTGATATTGTTATCGACGACGGGTTTGCACGTAAGGAACCGGCAAGACTCTTGGCGCAGTTGACAGCGTTTGCTGCGTTGATGTAGCCGTTACCGTCAATTTGGTGGCTGCCAGCGGTAAGTGCGTTGGCGGTGCTTTGAAGGCAGTTCTTCACCTGTGCAGGGGTCATCTGTGGGTAGGCCGAGAGCATCAGACCGCAAAGGCCGGCCACCGTCGGACATGCCATCGAGGTACCCTGCATGCCGTCGTAATTGGTTCCTGATAGGGCAGTATTTCCGTTAAGGCGGTTGTACTGGTTTTTGCAATAAGTTGTGCTGAGGATATTGTTGTAACCGCTCTCCGATGCTGAATAGAATCCACCGGGAGCAGCAATGTCGGCACGTCCCTCGCCGTACTCGGAGAAAGTTGACAGTCTGCCGCCATAGTTCACTGATGCGACGCTGATTACAGTGCTGTACCCTGCGGGATATACGATTTGGTTTACAGTGTAACCTGTCGGTGCATAATTGCCATAGTTTCCTGCTGCGGCAACAAGCACAACTCCATTGTTGTATGCCGTTTGGAACATTTGTCGGTCGGAGTAACTGGAAGCTGGTCCGCCGAAGGACATACTTACAACATCTGCTCCGTTGTTGATGGCCCATGATACGCCGTTGGAGGTGTAGTTGAGTTCGTCGTTGTCATTAGCAGCGCGTACACCCATAAGGGTCAGCCCGCTGCCAGAGGTGCCGTCACCTCCTCCGATTGACGAGATGCCGATACCGTTGTTGTTCTTGGCTGCCACCATACCGGCGCAGTGCGTTCCGTGCGACCAGTCGTAGGCGGGGCAGTTGTTGTGGTCGAAATTGTATGCGGAGCAGTTGGTCGTTTGGCTTACCGATTCTGGCGGTGCTGAGTTTCCTACTGAGGCACGGCCATTGGCGTATGAACACATGTTGCTCGAAGCAATCTGAAGGTCGGGATGGCCGCCCCAGACGGCTCCATCGACCACAGCCACCTTGATGTCCGAACTGGCAACTTGGGCTGCCCACGCACCTTCAGCATCAATCATAGTAAGATTCCATTGGTAAGGTCCTGCACTCATACCCCAGCTGCCGCTATAGTATGGGTCGTTGTATAGCAGTTTGGGCAGTGGTATGCGCTCGGCGTACTCAATTTCGGGCAGCGCCTCCAGCGCGGCAATAAATTCGTTGATGCGCTTGTACTGTGTGAACTCCAGACGTATCACGCGCTCCAAGAACGGGTCGTTAAAGATGTACAGCGGACGCGTGATAAGCGTCACTCCGTACTCTCCGAACAGGTTCGCATACTGCTTCATCTCCGATGGGTCAATCTCGGTGTCTTCATTCACTCTGAACTGGAAATCGTAGCTGTCCACGAACTTGAAGTACAGATGCCCATCAATGTAGTTGGGATCTAGCGTTTGCGCACGCAACCCCACAAACGCGAGGCACATTAGCGCAGCAAGTAATAATTTTTTCATGGATGGAAAATTTATATGTATTATTGTTTTGATTCTGTTTTTTTATAATATTGTTTTCCAATCACTTTTATTGCAGAAGTAATTGTGGAAAGATGCTGAAAGCAATAGGGCAAAGGTAGGAAATTTCAAAGATATAAACAATTGGCTGTAGATATTTTTTTATCAACAGTTGTTGGCGTTTGCTCTCATTTGCCGATAGGGGCGATTGTTTTGCAGTACCAATAAGTCAATGTTTTATAGTTGTCGTGGCGTAGTTGTTACGGTCTCGCATCATAGTTGTACACTCGGCATAGAGTAGGCTTTGCTCAATGTGAATATAATATGAGTAAGCTTTTGTAATTAATAATCTTCATATTGTTGTGTTACAGGTATTTTACGGAAAAATGTTCTTCCGTATCGAACACTTTGTATGATAAAAAATGCAGCCGTGTAAGGCTGCATAAACAATTAATTGACAATTTATAAATTAGTACTGTTCTTTCTCGTTCGGGAAGTCAACGCTTTTGACATCGTGGATGTACTGGCGGATGGCGTTGCTTATCTCATGACCGAACGACCCGTAGGTGCGTAAGTATCTCGGCGAGAACTGCTGCGTGATGCCCAGCATATCCTGCAGCACCAGCACCTGTCCATCCACCGCGCTTCCTGCTCCAATGCCTATGGTGGGTATCTTCACCTCTTTCGTTACCTGCTCTGCAAGCGCTGCCGGTATCTTCTCCAGCACCATCGCGAAGCATCCTGCCTCTTCCAGCACATGTGCGTCTTTCACCAGCCGCTCAGCCTCCTCGGCTTCTGTCGCCCTCACTGCGTAGGTGCCGAATTTGTTGATGCTCTGAGGGGTGAGCCCCAAGTGTCCCATCACTGGTATTCCAGCCGTAAGTATTCTCGAAATCGACTCCAGTACCTCTTCGCCACCTTCCAGCTTCACGGCGTCGGCACCTGTCTCTTTCATGATGCGAATGGCAGATGCGAGTGCCTGCTTGGAATTGCCTTGGTAGGTGCCGAACGGCATATCAACGACAACCAACGCCCGCTTTATGGCCCTCACAACAGAGGCACCGTAGAAAATCATCTGGTCGAGAGTGATGGGCAATGTCGTCTGGTAACCCTGCATCACGTTGGCTGCAGAATCGCCCACGAGGACTATGTCAATCTTTGCGTCGTCCAGAAGCCTGGCCATGGAGTAGTCGTAGGCTGTGAGCATCGCGATTTTCTCGTTATGCAGCTTCATATTTTGAAGGACGCGAGTGGTGACTTTGGTTACATCTGTCTGCAGGTAGGCCATCTTTTTGATTGTGTGATTGTGTTAATGCTTGAATGCGTTAGTGTGTTATATTTCTTCGTCGGCGCCTTTCTTGGGTTTCTTCGGGGGTTGGGGTACATCCTCGTCGTCCTCTTCCTGCTCGATAATGCGGAATAGGTCTCGCAGAGCAGGCTTGATTTCGTAGTCGCCGTGTTTGTTCACTCGGAACGCCTTGTAGTATTTTCTGCCGAATTCAAACGAACCTTCCTCAACTTCCGATATTGCGGGATAGAAGTAACTGCTAAGTTCGTCGGGTTGTATGCGTTTCCCTAGATATACAGTATCGAGTTGCGTGGCGTTGATTGCCGACTGCACCGTAATTTTTGTCTTATCCTTGGATTTCAGTTTCTTGGTTGAGAGAGCCTTGTATTCTAATTGTCCTTTGTTGTTCACTACTTTCGAATAGATTCGCAGTTTTCCCGCCCATTGTTCTGGTGTGAACGGGAATCGAACATATATCGAGTCGGGCAGTTTTGCCGTACATTCTCCAATCTTGCGGCTCGAGTTGCTGTGTAACACTACGTATCCCGCCTGAAGAATGATATATTTCCTGTGTGGTATCAGTGAGTAGCGTTCCACTATCTCTTTGTAGTCAAGATGTTCCTCTATCTTTATCTCCAACTGGGGCGGGCATGTGTCTTTGGTGTTCTGCACAGCATAAACAGCACCTTTTTGTATCGCCAGCGATGCATAGTATCCGTGTATCACAGTGTCGTTGGCAGGCAGGAAGCACCCTCTGGATGTGCCGATGCACTCGTCAGGATTGTTTCGGAACGTTACCAGCACATTGCCTTTCAGTTGTATGGTTTTGTTCAGCGTTTGGCGGCTTTCGGGCAGGTCTGCCATATTGAGTACGTTTACCGTTGCTGGCACCTCATAGCGCAGAGACTCTACGGTATCACCGTGGCAAGAGCAATGTATTGAATTGTAGGCTATGCGGATAGGGAAGGGGGAGTAACTCCGGCGGCAGAAGTAGTTATATACCGCATTGCAGCGCGCTTCCATCATTTGTTCGTCACCATCGGCATAACCCTCCACAGTCATAGTGTAGAAGTTGGGGTTCTCTCTGTTTAGGAAGGCGTAGTTATAAACCGAATCCAGCATATCAAGGTCGCTCAATGTGAGCGTTGTGTCCTTCCCAAACTCCATCACAAGGTAGAATGTCTCCGGATATGCCGCCAGCACCTTCTTCATGTCCTTCACAGGTTTCGCACTAGCCACATAGAGTCCAGTCTGTGCTTGAATGGTCAGCAGTTGAATACCGAAAAGAAAAAGGATTGATATGGATAAGAACTTTTTCATGTTCAGAGGTTTTATTGACACGGTTGTCTATTCGCTGGTCACAGTTCACGAATCAATTTTCCAATCAATTCGTCTGTTGAGATGTTTTCGGCCTCGGCGTAGTAGTTGCGTACGATGCGGTGTCTCAGTACGTTGTTGGCTACAGCACGGATGTCCTCGATGTCAGGTGAGTACTTGCCGCTTAAAGCCGCGTGCGTACGCGCGCCTATTATTAGGTATTGCGACGCCCTCGGGCCGGCTCCCCACGAGATATATTTGTCAGCAAGGGTTTCGCCCTTGCCAGTCGGGCGTGTTGAGGTCACGAGGCGTACGGCATATTCGCACACGTTATCGACTACAGGCATGTGGCGGATGGTGCGCTGATAGTTTATGATGTCTTCGGCAGAAAGCACCACATTCACATTGGCCTCCTTATCTACTGTGGTTTCTCTCACAATTGACATTTCTTCGTCAAACGATGGATAGTCGAGCTTCACGTCGAACATAAAGCGGTCGAGCTGGGCTTCAGGCAGTGGGTATGTACCCTCCTGTTCTATGGGGTTCTGTGTGGCGAGGACAAAGAAAGGCTCGTCAAGACGGTAAGCCTTGCCTGCTACCGTGACGGCTTTTTCTTGCATGGCTTCGAGTAATGCGGCTTGGGTCTTGGGTGGGGTACGGTTAATCTCGTCGGCAAGCACGATATTCGCGAATACAGGTCCTTTGATGAAACGGAACTGGCGGTTCTCGTCCAGAATTTCGGTTCCAGTGATGTCCGAAGGCATAAGGTCTGGTGTGAACTGTATGCGACTGAACGATAATCCTAACGCTTTCGACAGAGTATTCACCATAAGTGTCTTTGCCAATCCTGGAACGCCTACCAGGAGGCAGTGCCCGCCGGAGAATACAGCCGTAAGCAGGCTATCGACAGCGTCGTTCTGTCCAATGATGACTTTGTTTATTTCGCTTTTCAGCAAATTGTATCTTGCGACAAGATTGTCGATGGAAGATTTGTCAGAGTGTTCCATTGAATTGATGGTTGAAAATTATTTCCCTGTCCAGTTCAGGCGGAAGTTGCAGTCCTTGTATTCGTCGGCTATGCGGATATAAGTGTTCTTTATCATTTTAGCCGACCATTCCATTATCTTTTTGTCCTTTTTCTCTTGCAGTGCCGCATTGCTTATGCGGTCGTAGTCGTCGGTCAGATTGGCCTTGTGTTCTGGTATGCGGTTGTCAAGCCGTACAATGCGGAAGGCGTCGCGCTGGTTCTCTGTTTTGAAAGAGAGGGCGTTGGTCACGGTGCCGACTTCGACGCCAACCACCGAAACACCTGGAAACAGTTCTGCAACCTCATCTTTGGTGAATCGGCTCGATGATGTCAGCTCGTTGGTGGCTACGCCGCCTTGTGCTTTGCTGGCACCGTCTGAATACTGTCGGGCAGCATCGGCAAAGGTTATATTGCCGTTGCGGATTTCCAGGGCAAGGCTGTCGAGTCTCATACGTGCCTTAAGCAGGTCGTCTGACGACACTTTGGGAATCATTAGGATGTGGCGGACATTTACTGTGTTGCCGCGACGCTCGATGAGTTGCAGGATGTGAAATCCGAATTTGGTTTCGATAACCGGGGACACTTCTCCTGGTTTGAGTGCGAATGCAGCTGCCTCGAACTCGCCCACCATATCGCCACGAGTGAAGAAACCTAGCTCGCCACCTTTGGCAGTTGACCCGGGGTCTTGAGAATAGAGAGTGGCCAACATGCTGAATTTTTCACCTTTGAGCACTCTTTCACGCAGGCCTGAGAGTTCGGTGCGTACTCGGTCACGCTCCATCTCCGACACCTCGGGCGAGAGTATTATCTCTGACAGCTCGTAGCTTTCGGGAATTACTGGCAAACTGTCTTTCACGTTGTTGTAGAAGTCGGCTACCTCGCGCGGTGTCATGGTGACATTCTGGGTGAGTTTATATTCCACCTCCTGGCTTATTTTGCGGTTTTTAAGTTGGTCGAAGAAAATGTCATGCATCTCGTCGTATGTGTAGCCCGTGGCGTCACGCAGTGCCTCTCGGCTGCCGTACTGCCTGACGTAGTTTTTCAGATAGTACTGAACCTCCTGCTCTACCTGATCGTCGCTCACTTCCACGCTATCTACCTCGCCTTTGTGCAACAACAGTTTGGATAGCATCATGTTCTCGAGCAGCATGCATCGGGTTTCCTGGGCATTTTCGGAACCCTGACGCAGGCGGTACTGCACATAGCTATTCTCCACATCCGACATCTTGATGATGCTCTTGCCGACCACGGCAACCACACCGTCAACCAATGTGCCGTTTTGGGCAATGGATGACTGTAAGTTGAAAATCAAAAGTAATAGTATCAGGAGTGTTTTCTTCATGGCTTTACTGAATGGTGAAATCTTGTTAGTTTGTCGTTTTTTGTTGTAATGGAGTGTCAGATGTACTGTGGCGTAAGTCATTCATCCGTTATCGCACTGCTATTTGTATTTCTTTATCAAGCCCTCTTCCATGGCTTGGCTTAGAAGGCTGCGTTGCATTTGCTTTACAATTTCTATCCGGCGTTGGTTTAGGATAATGTTCTTTATTCGCTCGGTCTCGTATGAAAGAGGTGATAGCTGCTCTCCAAGTCGATAGTCAAGGATTTTTGCGATATATACGTAAGAGCTGTCTTCTATCACGATATTGCGGTTGTTTTTCAGATACAGCTCTTCGTTGTAGGTTGTGATAGGAACCATTGTTTGGAATTTGAAGAACGGAATCCATGTGTCGGCGTCGAAGTTGTAGTCGCGCCCGTACTGCACTGCCGCATTTTGTATTTGGTCCATATTCTTGTCGCTGATTTCCTTTTCGGCCATCAGCTTGGTTACATTTTTTACTGGAGGTGATTCCTTGTCGAATTTCACAAAAATAGCCTTCACTATGCTTGTTCGCAGTGTGAAGTCGTCCTGATGGTTGTTGTAGTATTCCGACAATTCTCGGTTGGATACAACGGTGTCAAGTGCCCTGTCGATGACCAGTTGCTCATACTCGTAGGTTAGCAGGCTTGTCCTGTAGCTTTCGAGCTCACGCTCAAAATCTCGATCAATCTCCTTTTTTGCCTGCTCCATCACCACAGTATTTTGTATCCATTGGTCGATGTAGTTGGTTGCAATTGTTGCACTGTCTTCTTTTGAAAGACCTGGAGATATTAACCCGTCCAAGTCGCTACGGTATAGTTTATGCCCACAGGCTTCCGCTATAACATCGGAATTTTCCTTGTTGAATCCACAGGCAGCAAACATCAGTGTGAGTGGCACAGCGATGAATAGTAAACTATGTTTTTTGATAATCAAAATGTCTATGGATGTTTGAATATTTAGAGACTGGATGTTTTTGGGCTGTCGCGTAATATCCTTGTTCAACCATTAATATGTTGTCTCGTCAACTACGTCTTGGTGTATCTTCACGTTGTATTTGCGACGAAGGCGATCGTTTAGCTCTTGCTCCAATTCGCTTTGATAGTCGGTGATATAGTAGCCGCGAGCCTCTTGTAGGGTTTTAAGTGCGGGGTTCATCATCTGTTCCACAACATATATTTTGTAACCTTTTTTAGCGGGGTGAATATATGAGCCTGGTCTCCACTCGTTGCGTGTGAGTTCGTTGTTGCGTCCCTCTTCGAAAACCTCTAGTGTCACCGAAATGGGGGTTTTTACATCAGATTTCTTGTTTACGGCTTTGGTAAGAAGCGCTTTTATGTTGCTTTGAGAGGTCTTCTTTTTGCTTGCTTTTTCCACTATTTTCAAGGCTTTTGACGGTTCTATGCAGGAGCTGTCGGCCACAGTCACCACCATTGTCCTGGCTCGCTCGTTCCAAAAATAGTTCGAGTCATCAGGGTTGTTTATGTCTTTCTTGGAACGGTTGAGATAGTAGAATGTCTTGAGTCCGGACGTATCGTTCATTGCTTTCGACCATATCATATCTTCGTTGTATGCAAAAATGACAAGCCCGTTGCGGTATTCGTCCATAAGTGAGGCAAATTCTGTGTTGTCCTTTTCCAGATTCTCGTTGGCGCAGTTTAGTACAGTCTCGTCGATGAAACTCTTGTAGCGATTGTTCAGATATTCGTTGTAGTCTCGTTTTGGTTCGTTTGTCTGGTGAGATTTTACGTATTTTGAGAAGTCAGATGTTTTGTAGTCCTTGCCGTCAACTGAGAAAAGCACTTGATCGATGTCGGCCAGTTCGGTTTCGTTGAAGCTCCACTTCTTCATAAACACTGAATCGGTCAGTAATTTAGCCAAGGGTTCATAGCTGGCTTTGGGTTGAGCCTGCTTTTTGCCGTTCTTGGCCTTGGCGTATTCCTGTGTGTAGTCTTTGAAGCCGTAGCGTTTTTTTGCCTCGGCAATGAAATTGTCTTTGGGTTTAGAGTTGCGCTGGTCATGGGTGAGCCGTTGCTTGTATTGAGGCTCCAAATCCTCGAAATCGGGTATGGTGTCTTTGTGGAGCAGCTTGATGATGTGCCAACCGAAACGTGTGTGAAACGGTTCGGTGTAGGACCCCTCTTTCATACCGTCGGCCATTTTCTCCACATATTCTGGCGGCAGTTTTGTTACAGGAAGCATCGGCAGTCTGCCTCCGCTTTCGTTGGCGTTGCGGTCGTCGCTCAAGTTCTTGGCAACAGACTCGAACGACTCGCCGTTCTGTAGGCGCTCGTAGGCCTCGTCGATTCTTTTCTTCCCAAAATCGGTCATCTCGTCGTCTCGTATCCAGATATGCTGAACTTTAGACTGCCCATAGTAGGGTTTTTTGTCAATCAGTTTTATAATGTGGTATCCGAAACGAGTGCGCAAAGGCTTTGATATTTCACCGACTTTCATATTGAATACGGCATTCTCGAAAGGATATATCATATCGAACACGGTGAAATAGCCCAGTTCACCTGCGATATATGTTTTGGCTTTTTCAGCTCCTTTCACAGTGACACCTTCGGTGCGGTCTTCCTCTTCTGACGCAATGTCGTTGAAATTCTCGCCATTCATTACGCGGTTATACAGACTCATGGCGCGATTATAAGCCTTGAGGGTGTCGGCAGGCGTGGCTGTCTCGGCGCAACGTACAAGTATGTGGTTGGCACGTACAATGTAGTGGTTGCGGTCGTAGGCCTCGTTCAGCAACTCTTTGAGGGTTGCTGAGTCGAGCAGATATGGTGATGCAAGTTCTGCTCTGTACTGGTTCAGCTCTCTTACAAGCTCTGGTTTCTGGTCGTAGCCCAAAGCTTTTGCGTCTGCCAGCTTTGCCCTGAAATTGGCAAACAGCTCCACATATTCTTCTAGCGCTTGGCGTTTTTCGTATGTGCAGGCGGTTTTCGGCGACGACGGGTCTTTGCCTATCGAGGCAAGAAACTCTTTCATGAATTCGGACCGGCGTATCTGCTGCCCGTTGACCTCGAACATCACCGGGTCGTCTGTCTTTTGGCAAAATGCGGTGGCTGTCAGCGCCACAAGAGCTATCGTTGTGAGGAGTTTTTTCATCTTCAACAAAGAACTAGAAACTAAAAATTTTAAACGTTATCTTGAATAGTTCGGAGCCTCTCGTGTGATTGCGATGTCGTGCGGATGGCTCTCGGTGCGGCCTGCTGCGGTGATTCTGATGAATTTGGCTTGTTGCAGAGCCGTTATGTCTCGGCTGCCGGTGTAGCCCATGCCCGCTTTCAGTCCGCCGACCAGTTGGTATAGCACCTCGTTCAGTGTGCCTTTGTAAGGTACGCGTCCCACAACGCCTTCGGGCACAAGCTTCTTTACGTCCGTCTCTTTCTCCTGGAAATACCTGTCTTTCGAACCGCTCTGCATAGCTTCCAGCGAGCCCATGCCACGATACGACTTGAATTTGCGGCCTTCGAAGATGATGGTCTCGCCTGGAGCCTCGTCAACACCAGCCACCAGCGAGCCTATCATCACCGAACTGGCACCTGCAGCCAAGGCTTTCACTATGTCGCCGCTGTAACGTATGCCGCCGTCCGCGATAAGCGGTATGTCGTAACCCTTCTGCTTCAATGCGCCGGCTACCTCGCAAACCGCCGTGAGTTGTGGCACTCCGATACCTGCGATGATACGTGTCGAGCAGATGCTTCCTGGTCCGATACCGACTTTCACTGCGTCGGCGCCTGCTTCGGCCAGCATCAGGGCCGCCTCGCCCGTGGCTATGTTGCCTACCACCACGTCGAGAGTTGGATATTTGGATTTCACCTGTTTCAAGGCTTCGACCACACGTATCGAGTGGCCGTGTGCCGTATCTATCACCACGGCATCCACACCGGCTTTCACCAGCGCATCCACCCTGTCCATCATGTCGGCCGTGATGCCCACTCCTGCGGCAACGCGCAGACGACCTTTCTCGTCCTTGCAGGCATCGGGACGTTCCTTGGTCTTGATGATGTCTCTATAGGTGATAAGTCCCACAAACTGGCCTTTGTCGTTCACAACTGGCAGCTTTTCAATCTTGTGCTGCTGTAGTATGTCAGTAGCCTCCTCGAAGGTCGTCCCCTCATGGGTGGTTATCAGCTTGGTTATCATAATCTCGCTGAGCGGGCGGTTCATATTGCGTTCGAAACGCAGGTCGCGGTTCGTTACCATGCCGATGAGTATCTGATTTTCGTCCACGATGGGTATTCCGCCGATGCCGTACTCGTGCATTAGGTTGAGAGCATCTTTTACCAGGGCTTCTTTGCGCAGAGTCACGGGATCTACAATCATTCCGTTCTCCGAGCGTTTCACCTTGATGACCTCGTTGGCCTGGCTCTCGATAGACATGTTCTTATGCAGCACACCGATGCCACCTTCCTGAGCCATACCAATGGCCATTGCGGCTTCGGTAACGGTGTCCATGGCAGCCGACACAAGGGGCATCTTCAAAGTTATGTTGCGTGAAAAGCGGCTCTCCACCGATACCTCGCGGGGCAGGATTTCGGAATAGCCTGGAACCAATAGGACGTCGTCGTAGGTCAGTCCCTCGCCAATGAATTTTGTGGTGTCAGTAAACATATCTTTCTGTTTGTTTTATAGTGGGATTGCGTTATTGTTTCGTTTAGCCTGTATATCGCACTGTCAGTAGTGAAAAATGCTGAAAATAATTATGCAAAGGTACGCTTTTTTTTTATAAAAAAGATGTTTTTTTTCATTAAGTCCTTTTTTGTCCGTACATTTGCAAAAAAGCAAATAATTAAACAATAACAATATGAAACGCTCATTTTCAATCTTTTTGACACTTTTTGGAGTGGCTTTGGCTACTCTTGTGACCGTTGGTTGCAAACGTACGTCGTACAGTATCGAGGCAACTGTTATGGACGGCTTGAACGGCGAAACCGCCTATCTCTTTGATGCTTTAACCGAGGAAACTATTGATTCGGTAGTGGTGGCAGACGGCAAGGCCATTTTCTCTGGCAAGACTGATTCCACTCGCATTGTTGCTCTCGTGGGTGTAAGTTATGCACCGGTCGTTTTCTTCCTCGAGCCAGGTAAAATAAAAATAGATGCTGACAGCAACTGCATTACTGGTACTAAACTCAACAATGATTACACGGAATTCATTAACGACAAGAACTTGCAAGCACTTTCTCAGAAGTGCGAGGAAATCCGCAGTGAGATATACACAGTGGAAGACGAGGGGGCGCAGGTTGGGATATTGGAACGGTATGAAGCTGCATCGGAAAACCTCCAGAAAGCTCTCAAAACAAGATGTCTCGAACTCTATGACAACCACAAGAAAGACCTTTTGGGTGCCTATGCACTTACCATCGTCTCGCAAAATCTTACATACGCTGAACTTGACAGCTTGCTAAGCGATGCCGCCCCTGTGGTTGCAAATTTCGCACCGCTGGCTGAGATATACCAATCCTTGAAGTCGGTCGAGGAGTCCCAGCCTGGTCATAGTTTTATAGACTTTAATGGAACCGACTATGCTACAGGCAAACCAGCTTCGTTGGCCTCGATGATTGACGGGAAAATTGCCGTGGTTGACTTCTGGGCTTCGTGGTGCCGTCCATGCCGCGAGGAAATCACATCGACGTTAATACCCCTGTATGAAGAGTTCAAGAGCAAGGGGGTCGAGGTCATTGGCGTGGACGTGTCTGACACGGCTGAGGATCACGACAAGGCTGTTAAGGAACTTGGTATAACGTACCCTCAACTGATTGATTCAGAAAAGAAGGCTGGCAACCTCTACGGCCTTAAGTCCATACCTCAGATTCTGATTATCGACCGCAACGGTACTATCGTTGCCCGCGACCTTCGCGGCGATGATATCCGTGTCGAACTTGAAAAATTGCTCGCCGAATGACATTCAATGGGTTGAAATATCTCTCAATTTTTCTGATGCTTGTCTTCCTGCCGTTGTCGGCGGTTATGGCTCAGAAGGACAAGTCGGCATCGCTGAATGCGACGGCTTTGAACTATCTGCGTCAGGAAAACTATGAGAAGGCCGTTTCAACTCTCACCGAGGCTATCAAGGCTTCACCCAACTACGCCGAGTCTTATTTCAACATGGGCTTCACCTACTACTGCATGAAGCGTTACGATGATGCAAGGCAGTGGTATTTGAAAACCATAAAGATTGACAGCACCTACGCCGACGCTTATGTCAATATAGGCTTGATATGCAATCACAACCAGCACTACAGCGATGGCATCGAGTGGTGCCAGCGTGCATTGGCAATCGACAGTACTCTGTCCAACGCCTACACCAACATGGGGGTGGCATACGGTGGCCTCAACAAGTCGAGGGAAGCGATAGAGTGCTATCTGAAGTCGCTTGCCATCGACAGCTCGTCGGCCATAACCTACAACAATCTCGGTAACGCCTACAACACTGTCGGCCAGTATAACCTTGGCATTTATTGCCTGCAAAAAGCTGTGGCGCTTCAGCCTGAATATGCCTCGGCATACTACAGTATGGGGTTGGCATACGCCAAACTCGGCATGCCCGACGATGCAGTGGTGTGCTATAAAAAGGCTGTGAAGCTGGAACCGCGACTTGTCACTGTCTATAACGAAATCGGCAACACCTACGCCGCAGCTCACGACTATGACAAGGCGATGGAATATTTCTGGAAGTCAATAGAAAAAGCACCCAAATATGTTGATGCCTACCACAATATTGGGATGATTTACTATGAGCGTCATGTTTACGACTCGGCGGCTTTCTGGTTCAAACGGGCCACGCTCATCGACGACTCGTATGCCCAGTCGTTCTATGCCTGCGGCATTGCTTACTATATGAACGGCGACCGCAAAGAGGCTCTGAAGTGGTATCAGAAAACAGTGGAAATCAATCCGAAACATGCTCTCGCACTCAATAGCATAGGCTATGTCTATCAAGAGGACAGAAACTACGACAAGGCAATAGAATACTACCAAAAAGCCATCGCGGCCTCTCCTAAATATGCAGATGCATACACCAACCTCGGCAACGTCTATATAAATACTAAAAACTATGCTGCCGCAATGCAGAGTTATGCTACGGTTCTCAAACTTGAGCCGGGAAAGGCGGAGTCGTACTACAACTATGGAGTGTCCTCCTATCTTGCCGGCGACAAGTCGGCTGCGGTGTCGGCGTTGGAGAAGGCACTCGAAATCAAGCCGCGCTATTATGAGGCTCTTGCCAACCTGAGTGTGATTTATGGTGAATTAGGTCAGTCGGGAAAGGCGAGAATATACCGCGAAAAAGCCGACGACGTAGAGTTTGGCCATTGATTTTTTAGCGATAACAAAAAAAACTTATACCTATGAATAAACAATTTAAACTTTTCTGCCTGTTGGCGATAGTCTTGTCGTTCGGTTTTGCAGGCTGTATCAAGGACAACGCAATCGGAGACTCGTATCTCCTTCAGTCAAAAATCGAGTTGAAGGTGGGTGAAACCTATCAGCTTACGTTTGGTTACGATGCGGGCTACACGCAAAGCAGCGGTTTCTTCGGACACGAGTATAACTCAAGTGGAAACCTCAGACAATATGGCACCGTGTATGATGAAAGTCGGGTGCTGTGGCAAAGCAGCGACACCACTGTCGCCACCGTCAGCGCTACAGGTCTTGTGACCGCCGTCTCCACGGGCGAGTGTAACATTCTGGCATATTATTCAGACGGATATGATGTGTGCCGGGTCAAGGTTGTGCCCAACGGCAGTTCATCGGGTGACGACGAGCCGTCCATTGGTGGCTTCACTGACTATGGGGCGGTGAACAGCCTCTTCTCGGTGGCCAACGGCAAGCAGGTGCGCTTCTCTCGCGGAAACCTGCAATACCAGGCCTCGACCGAGACTTGGCGTTTTGCAGAGCAGCAGTATCTGTGTGTCGGCTCCGACAATGCCAATGCCTCGGCAACATACACTGGCTGGATAGACCTCTTCGGATGGGGCACGAGTGGCTGGAACAGCGGCGCTACGGAGTATATGCCATACGCTACCAGCGCCACCAACGGCGACTACTATCCGGGCGGCGACGCTGCCAACGACCTTACTGGGACCAACGACAGCGCCGACTGGGGCCTCTTCAACGCAATCGCTGCTGGCGGCGACCAGGCGGGTAAATGGCGTACTCTCACCTCGTCTGAATGGAACTACCTGCTCGGCAGCAACTCGGCACGCCAGGGCAAATGCGGCAAGGCTGTCATCGACGGTACTTATAACGGTATTGTCCTTCTGCCCGACAACTGGGTGTTGCCTTCGGGCTTGACCTTCAACGCGGGTATCTCGTCCGACTTCACCTCCAACTCATACACCGCCGCACAATGGACTGCAATGGAGGATGCCGGAGCTGTGTTCATCCCCGCTGCTGGTTTCCGCGACGGAACCTCGGTGTCAAATGTCGGTACACACGGCTACTACTGGTCAACGACACATATCAACGGCACATACGCATACGCGCTCTATTTCTTCGGTGGTTACGCCAATGCCGCCGACCTCGGAGCAAGGGCTCTCGGTCGCAGCGTGCGCCTTGTAATAGACAAATAAAATAGATTGTCGGCATGTCGGAAAGGGTTGCCTGTATTCCTTGTTTCAATTTGTAGTCGATGAAAAAGTCACTTGTTCTTATCGTTTTAACATTCGTTGCCACTGTTGTATTAGGCCAGCGCATCACAGACAGCTACCATCCCGGCGGCTTCGACGGAGTGGGAGCGTCTTATAAGACCTTTTCGGTGTCCGACACTACCACGGTGCAGTTCTCCCGCGGCAATTTGCAGTACAACGCCTCGTTGAACAAGTGGCGTTTCGCCCTGCGGCAGTACTTCTACATCTGCGATGGCAACCTGAATGCCACTGAGGATTATGACGGGTGGATAGACCTGTTCGGTTGGGGTACGAGCGGCTGGAACAGCGGTGCTACAGCATACCAGCCCTGGGAAACAAACACCTCGTGGACAAACTATTACCCTGGTGGCGACATGGGAAACGCACTCACGGGATCATACGCCAAAGCCGACTGGGGGATATACAACAAGATAGAGAACGGCGGTATGTGTGCTGGCATGTGGCGGACACTGACCGCTGACGAGTGGGGCTATCTTGTCGGCAGCAACGCGAGACGCAGCGGCAAATGGGCCTTTGCGACCATTGGCGGCGTTCATAGAGGGATGCTTCTCTTGCCCGACGAGTGGTCGCTGCCGTCAGGATGCACCTATACGGCTGGAAGGTCTAACGGCTATGAGACAAACAAATATTCCTACGTCGAATGGCAGCGGATGGAGTCGGCGGGTGCGGTCTTCTTGCCTGCAAGCGGGTTGCGCAGCGGAACGGACATCAACAATGCTGGTGCGTGGGGTTACTATTGGTCTTCGACACCTTGCGACACTTATAATTCCTACAGATTGCTTTTCGGCAATACAAACAATGTGGAGTCAGAGTGTTCTCTAAGAGCCAATGGCACGTCGGTGCGTCTTGTCCGAGCTCGTTTTGTGGAGAACCGCCCTTTGGCTAAGTGGATAGACATGGGCTTGCCGAGCGGGACGAAGTGGTATTCGTGCAACATTGGAGCTTCGCGGCCTGAGGAGTTTGGCGACTATTTTGCATGGGGCGAGACGCGACCGAAGGAAAACTACGACTGGAGTACGTATAAGTATGGAAACGAGCAGGATTCGCTTACAAAATACTGCTACAATGCAGACTATGGACTATATGGTTTTACGGATACGTTAACCATCCTTGAGCCGGAAGACGATGCGGCAAGAGCTGTTTTGGGCAGCAGTGCACGAATGCCAACTCGGGCAGATTGGCAGGAGTTGTTGGACAACTGTACTGATGAATGGACAACAATAAATGGAACTGTCGGTCGGAAGTTCACCAGCAACGTCAACGGCAACAGTATATTCCTGCCTGCTGCTGGTTTTATTGACGGTACAGATGTTGTCTTGGAAGAATCCAATATGCTTGGTTATTCCTGGTCTTCTTCGGTTTACTGCCAAGAACAGGATTGTACAGACCCGTACCTCGCGTATGTTTTAAATTTCGATTTTATGGGTTCTGGTGTAATCAACGAATTCCGCAAAAATGGAATACCCATTCGCGCTGTGAAAAGCGGTTCGGCTGTGACGGCGCAGGCGTTTGACGCAAACGGGGCTTCTACCAAGACATTTACTGTGGCTGAGGGACGTACAGTGAGATTCTCAAAAGGCAACCTACAGTACAACGTTGCTCAGAACACCTGGCGTTTCGCGGAGAACCAGTATGACTATGTCGGCAACGACAACAGCAATATTTCTTCGAGCTACAACGGTTGGATAGACATCTTCGGTTGGGGCACCAGCGGATGGAACAGCGGCGCCAACGCCTATCAACCGTGGGCAACGAGTTCGACGAATTCCGATTATTATCCTGGTGGAAGTGCGACGAACAGCCTGACAGGAGATTATGCCAACGCTGACTGGGGCGTGTATAACGCCATAAGCAACGGCGGCAACGCGGCTGGGATGTGGCGCACGATGACGAAGGATGAATGGAACTATCTGTTGAATACAAGAACAGCCTCCACGGTTGGTGGAATAGAGAATGCGAGGTATGCGAAGGCGACTGTTGGTGGATTTTCTGGGGTGATAATACTTCCAGATGACTTTTCTTTGCCTGAGGGAGTGTCTGATTTTGTGAATGTTAATACGATGGCTGCCGATTATTCAGACAATACATATTCTACAGAGGATTGGGCAAAGTTAGAGGCGGCTGGTACTATATTCTTGCCTGCTGCGGGCGACCGCAACGGTACGGAGGTGGGCAGCGTGGGTACGGACGGCGGCTGTTGGTCGGGTACGTGCGACAATGAGGGCGGCGCGTGGTACTTGGCCTTCAACGATGACTATCTCTACGTGACCAGCAGCTATCGCTTCCTCGGCCGATCGGTCCGTCTCGTTAAGGATTAAAACAAATTAAAATGTTAAACATACCCCCAACCCCGATTTTTTGGTCGGTTGTATGGTAGGTGGGGGGGTAAATTTCTAAACATTAGCGTTGCAGGTCGCAAAGCCGCTACAACGGTGTTTGAGGTTGTGTCGGTTGGACGGTTTGGGATTTTTAATATTTTTTCTTATCTTTGCAAAGTGTGCGTTGTGTGGGGGGCGGAGGGTAAGTGATTGAATGATTGCTTGCTTGATTGTGTCAGTGGAGGATGGCTTTGTAAAACTGCAAATACAACTTTATGAAAAGGATTCTTGCTTGTATTGGTTTTGTGGGGTTTGTTTTGAGCGGCGTTCTGGGACAGCGCATCACAGACAGCTACCACCCGGGCGGATTCGACGGAGTGGGAGCGTCTTATAAGACCTTTTCGGTGTCCGACACCTCAATGGTGCGGTTCTCGCGAGGCAATCTGCAATATAATCCGGCATTGAACAAATGGCGCTTTGCGTTGAGGCAGTATTTCTACGTCTGTGGTGACAATGAGAATGCGGCAGAGGATTATGACGGATGGATAGACTTGTTCGGTTGGGGGACGAGTGGATGGAACAGTGGTGCTACGGCTTACCAGCCGTGGGCAACGAATGAAGATGACATTGATTATTATCCCGGCGGAAGTTTCGAAAACGACCTTACAGGTGCTTACGCAAATGCCGACTGGGGAATGTATAACAGGATTGAGAACGGTGGGCAATATCCAGGAATGTGGCGAGTTCTTACTAAAGACGAATGGTATTATTTGTTGGGCGACAATGCAACTCGTCAAGGGAAGTGGGGACTTGCGACCATAGGTGGAATATATAAAGGTCTGGTCATACTACCTGACGAATGGGATGATCCGTGGGAATATTGCTTTTGGGCAGGAGGAGGGGGAAATAGTTCTGATGGGTATTTGACAAACATATACACATATACGGAATGGGAAAAGATGCAAGCAGCTGGTGCGGTATTTCTGCCAGCAGCGGGAGACCGGTTTGTTGGCCAAGGATATGTGTACGGAGGCGAGAATGGCAGTTATTGGTCAAGTACACACGCTGACGACCGTCAAGCATATCTTGGAGGTTTTGGAGGAGAGGGTGGAGGTGGCGTCATTTCGGAAATTGCCCATTTAGGCATGCGTAGTGATGGTGAGTCTGTGAGGTTGGTGCGGAATGAGAAGATAAAGGAAATACCCGGGGAGTGGGTTGATATGGGTCTGCCGAGCGGATTGTTGTGGTATTCGTGTAATGTGGGTGCTGTAAAACCAGAGGATTATGGTTCGTACTTTGCATGGGGCGAAACAAGTCCCAAGTCAGACTATAGCTGGAACACGTATAGATATGGAACAAGCCAGAACGCTATAACAAAATATTGCAACAGTACCGAATATGGACTCAATGGGTTTACGGATACATTGAGTGTTCTTGAGTTTATGGATGATGCGGCTAGAGTTAATCTTGGTGGTGACGCGCGTATACCCTCAGAGGTGGAATGGAATGAGTTAATGTACAATTGTTCCGTTGACTGGACAACCCAAAACGGAATTCAGGGTTATAAGTGTACTAGTAATTCTAATGGTAACATACTATTTCTTCCTGCGGCTGGCTATAAAAATAATATGGAATTATACAACATAGGACCACATGGCTTTTATTGGTTGAATTCACTTTATTGGGATTCCGATGGGGCGTGTTTTGCGGCAGGAGTTGACTTTGGTATGTCTGAAGTTGGTGTGGGTGAATTTGTATTGATGTCGTCTGTCGTAGGTGACAATGATCGTTATAATGGTTTTTCTGTTCGCGCTGTGAAAAGCGCTGCTGCTGGGACGGCGCAGGCGTTTGACGCAAACGGGGCTTCTACCAAGACATTTACTGTGGCTGAGGGACGTACGGTGAAATTTTCCAAGGGCAACCTGCAGTACAACGCGGCTCAGAACAAGTGGCGCTTCGCCGAAAATCAGTATGATTATATCGGTGATGACAACAGCAATATTTCCGAAACCTACAACGGCTGGATAGACCTCTTTGGCTGGGGCACCAGCGGATGGAACAGCGGCGCGAACGAATATCAACCTTGGGCGACGAGTCAAACGAACAGTGATTATTATCCTGGTGGCAGTTATGAAAACAATTTGACGGGAGATTATGCCAACGCTGACTGGGGAGTGTATAACGCCATAAGCAACGGCGGCAACCAGGCTGGAATGTGGCGCACGATGACGAATGATGAGTGGGATTATCTGCTGAATACAAGAACTGCCTCCACAGTAAGTGGAATAGAGAATGCGCGGTATGCAAAAGCGACTGTAGGCGGCGTGTCTGGGTTGATAATCCTTCCCGACAGCTTTACTATGCCTGCTGGAGTAGGAGAATTGGTGAATATTAACACAGAGAGTGCTCCTTTTACTGGCAATACATACACTACAGGGCAGTGGATTGTGCTGGAAACGTCAGGCGCGGTGTTTCTCCCGGCTGCAGGATGGCGCGCTACGGGGGTGAACAGCGTTGGTGCGTTCGGCTTCTATTGGTCTAGTTCGTATGTCAATGAGTCCAACACATACATCATGGGTTTCGGCGATGATGGTCTCTACGTGAGCACCGCCAATCGCTACGCTGGTTACTCCGTCCGTCTTGTCCAGGATTAAAATAGGTCCCTTCCCGGGATTTGTCTGCCTGACCGCAGGGAATGGTCATGAACACCGCTTAATAAAATCAATCTCGTGAATAATCCCGCCCAAATCTAAGTACCCGACCGCAGGGAATGGCCACGCACCCCGCTAAATAATATCAATCCCGTGAATAAACCTGCACGTCCGAACAAAAGCATCTTCATTGCATCTTCATTGCATTCGGATTGCATCCGATAAACTATATGTAGGGTTATAGTTGGGACATGTTTTCCTTACACTTTTGTGCCCCATACATTCTCCATTAAACCCATAATCAAAATATATTGTGTACTTTTGCACTTATGAAAGCAAACGATTTCTACACGATATTTGAGCGGCAGGTGGCTGACTACCATTTGCAGGACTCGATTGACGCTCCCACGTCAAATCCCTATACAGACGGCTCGTTAGAGAATATGCTATGGGAGAAAAGCTTTGTTGATACGGTGCAGTGGCACTTGGAGGACATAGTGCGGCCTGCGGATGTGGATCCTGTGCTTGCCTTGGAAATAAAACGCAGGATTGACCGCTCGAACCAGCGTCGCACGGACCTCGTGGAGCGTATTGACGACTGTTTTTATACTCAGTTTGCTGCGGTTGCGGTCAAACCGACAGCTACCATCAACACCGAGACGCCTGCCTGGGCGGTGGACAGGCTTTCCATACTTGCCTTGAAGATATATCATTTTGGCATCGAGACCGCGCGCACCGATGCCTCGCCCGAACACAAGGCAAAGTGCCAGTCTAAGCTCGATGTTCTGCTTACGCAGCGCAGCGACCTCACACAGGCTATCGACACCCTTCTGGCAGAACTTGCCTCTGGCGACAAGGTGATGAAGCTCTACCGCCAGATGAAGATGTACAACGACCCATCGCTCAACCCCGCCCTGTACGGCAAGAAGTGACATGCATATCCTCGTTCTGCGATTTTCGGCATTGGGTGATGTGGCCATACTTCATCCAGTCTTGATACAGAGGGCATCCGCCAATCCTGGCGTGCGTTTCACGCTGGCGGCACCCAAACTGGCACAGCCGCTTTTCGAGGATATCCCGAATGTGGATTATTTGCCTATAGACAAGCATAAACCGCTGGGCGAGATATGGCGACAGCTATCTGCTGTAAAGCCTGACGTGGTGGCTGATGTCCACGGCGTACTCCGCACATTCAGACTTGACATGCGTTTCAGACTGCACGGCATCAGGGTCGTTAGAATAGACAAAGAACGAGCCGAGCGCCGCCGTTTGCTGCGCAAGGAAAACAAAGACCTTACGCCACTAAAACCTTCGTGGCAACGCTATGACGAAGTCTTCGAGAGTATCGGTTTGGCTGGCAAAACGGTTCAGCAGGGTTTTGTTGAGCCTTTGAAGACCGACACCGGCTGCAGACGTATAGGCATCGCTCCATTTGCGCAGCACAAGGGCAAAGTGTGGCCGTTGGAGAATGTCGGTCGATTGATAGAACTGCTTGTGCGACAATCGGAGAACAGTTTGTTTCTTTTTGGCGGGCGCGAGGAAGTGTCGGAACTTGAGAACCTCGCAGCCGCGTATGGCGACAGGGTTCAGGTCTGTGCAGGGAAAGGCACGTTGGCGGACGATATGCGTGCGATGCAGTCGCTCAACGTGCTGCTTTCGATGGATTCGGCTAACATGCACATAGCCTCGTGCCTCGGGGTGCCCGTGGTGAGCATCTGGGGCGCGACGCATCCTGCAGGTGGCTTTTATGGCTGGCGACAGAATCCCGACTGGGCGATACAGGCGGAGTTGCCGTGTCGTCCCTGTTCCATGTTCGGCAACAAACCATGCCGCTTCGGAGACTACCGTTGTCTAAAGGCTATAACCCCCGAACGGGTGGCGGCGAAACTGTCGCAATTCTAAACCTGTTTGGGAAACCGAAATTACACTCTCGGCAGGCGGATTATGAAGGTGGAGCCTTTGCCGAGTTCGCTTTCTATGTCTATCTTGCCCTTGTGGGCTTTGACTACCTGCATGACGTAGTTGAGGCCAATGCCGAAACCTTTGACGTCGTGTCGGTCGCCGGTGGAGACGCGATAGAAATTCTCGAATATGTGGCGGCGGTCTTCTTTTGAGATGCCGATGCCGTTGTCGGCTATGCTGATGCGGACATATTTGCCTTCCACAGCGGTTGCGACCTTGACGGTCGGGTTCTTGGGGGAGTATTTTATCGCGTTGTCAATGAGGTTGCTAATCATGTTCGACAGGTGGTCGTGGTCACCATATACAGTGACTTTCTCGGCCGTGTAGTCCTCTGAAGAGGAACCGTTGGCGTCGGAGAGTCGCACCTGTGCACGCTGCACCTCGTCGGCTATCAGTTGGTTGATGTCAATCTCGGTGTATTTCAGCGTGAATTTCTTCCGTGCCATGCGGGAGTTGCGTAGTACCGCTTCGACCAGTCGCAGCATGCGCTCGTTCTCGTCGTGTATAACCTCGATATGGTGCTTGGTATCGCACTCGGGGGTGTCCATGTTCTCGGTCAGGTAGCAGGTTTCGAGGCGTATGGTCGAGATGGGGGTCTTCAGCTCGTGCGTCATGTTGTTGATGAAGTTGGTCTTCATCTCGTCGATTTTCCGCTGGTTGTACATGCTTCGGGTGATGGTGAGGTAGGCCATGGCGATGATGACAATGAGCATGATGCTCATGAGCACCAGCACGTTGCTGTTCTTCATCAGGTACAAGGCCTTATCGGAGAAGTAGAGTGTGATGTAGTAGTCGGCGGGGTTGCCGCGGTCATCGAGTATGATATTGTACTTGAATGGGGAGTCGGCCATTTTCTTTTCCTGGCCGGGTTTGCTGCAGAAGTAGAAGTAGGTCATGCCGATGTCGCTGACGGCGACGGTGGGCAGCAGGTCAACTCCGTTTACGAGCAGGGCTTCGTTGACCGAGGTGACGAGTGCGTCGTAGTCGAGAGCTTCGAGCGACGGGCTGTTCTCGGTGTGTTTGTCGGCGGCGAGGTTGCGGATGACCTCGTCCATGGCGTCGGTGACGCTGGTGTTGAAAAGGCTGTCGCTAATGGATGCAGAACGCTCAATCTGCCATATCTGAATCGACACCAGAGCCGTAGCGGCAACGGTGAAGATAGTGGATATGGTGACAATAAACCAGCGTCTCATAATCTATATTATAACGCAGAAACCGTGATTAAGGTATATGATATTTGTGAATTCATACAATACTAACGAGATTTGGAACAAGTTGCCCAATTCAGTAATATTGCGTACTTTTGCAAAAAATATTTGGTTATGAAGATTGGACTTATCATTGCTATGGAGAGTGAGTACCGCAGGGTTGGGGAGATGATTGGGGGCGACTGCGGGCGACTTGGTGCGAACACAGTGGTGCTGCACCGCTGCGGTATAGGCAAGGTGAACGCTGCGGTGGGCACGGTGGGGCTGATAGAAAAGGAACATCCGGACTGCATCATCAGTAGCGGTGTGGCGGGCGGTATAGACAGAGGTCTGGACGTGATGGACATAGTGGTTGCGGAGCATACGGCTTATCACGACGTCTGGTGCGGCGACGGCAACGAGAAAGGGCAGGTGCAGGGGCTGCCGCCACGGTTTGAGTCGGACACAAGGCTGTGTGACGCTGCGATGGCGGGTGCGGCAGAGAATGTGAAAAGGGGGCTCACGTGCACTGGAGACCAGTTTATCACATCGAAGGAGGCATTGGCGAAGATAAAACAGGATTTTCCCGAGGCTTTGGCGGTGGATATGGAGTCGGCGGCGATAGCACAGGTGTGCTACTTGAAAGGCGTTCCGTTTATGTCGGTGCGGATTGTGAGCGACACACCCGGGGCGACGCCCGACCACTTTGCGCAGTATATGGACTTCTGGAAAGAGTTAAGCGAACGGTCGTTTGGGAATATACGGGCAATATTGGAGCGGATGCCCGAGAAACTTTGATAAATCAAGCCGGCAGACACAATAAAACGTGCAGATGCAAGTTACTTATTGTTGTAATTGAGCGATTGGCCCCGTAGTTCAGCTGAATAGAACGTCGGATTCCGGTTCCGAAAGTCGTGGGTTTGAATCCCGCCGGGGTCACAAGGAATACGGGAGTTGAAGGCAAGCCTGCTTTTGACTCCCTTTTTGATTGAATCTGTTATATTAATAATATTGAATATGCATACACCTATCTTTTCTCAAACGAAACCGTTTCTTAAGCTTTTGGCGTTTTTGGGCATGTTTATAGGCATGCTGTTGGTGGCATCGTGCCTCACGTTGCTTGTGCCGATGTTCGGTGGCGACATAATGGCTACGCGCACGTTGTTGTGGGTGCAGTGCGGTACGCAGTTGCTCACGTTCCTGCTGCCTGTGGTGCTGTTCGTGCTTTTCTATGAGAGCGACGAGCGTGGTTTCCTGAAATCAGACTTTGGTGGGCGCAGCTGGATGCAGGCTCTTGCAGGCATGGCTATAATGCTGCTGCTGGTGCCCGTAATCGACGTGGTTACGCAGTGGAACGACGGATGGCACTTTGCAGAGCCGCTGGAAGGAATACTGCGAGAAATCACAGAGCGCAGCCAGAAACTGATAGAGGCGTTTATGTCAGACGCCACGGTGACGGGCTTGATATTCAATATACTGGTAATAGCGTTGGTGCCTGCGGTGTGTGAGGAGCTGTTCTTCCGCTGCGTGGTGCAGCAGACCTGCCACAAGTGGTTCAAGAATGGGCATGTAGCGATATTTGTGACGGCTATACTTTTCAGCCTTGCGCATGGTGAGGTGTATGCCTTTGTGCCGAGGGTGATTATGGGAGTGGTGCTGGGATATCTGTTCTACTATGGCCGCTCGGTGGTGGTGAACATCTGCGCCCACTTCCTGAACAATGCGCTGATTGTGGTGCTGTATTTCCTGTATCACAGAGACATAATAGGATTCTCGCCGGAGGAACTGCCGTCGGTAGGCTGGGTGTGGAACATCGTGTTCGTTTTGGCGGCTGGCTTCCTGTTCTATGTGACTTTTTTGAGGAAGGAACGGAAGTGAATTTCAGGTTGTCACAACATATCGAATTGTCATAATTGCTTAGGAAAGATAAAAATGATTATTTGTAAATGTTGCTGATTATCAGTCTTTTAGCAGTAAAATTGTTGAAAAAATATAAAATTGTTAGGTAAATCATTTTTTATTAGTACTTTTGCAACTCGTTTCGACTGGAAAAACAAGTTTTATAAACAGAAAAATACTTTAAGAAATGACAAAAGCAGAAATCGTAACAGACATTGCACAGAAAACTGGCATTGAGAAGGTTGCCATACAGGCAGCTGTTGAAGAGTTCATGACGGTGGTGAAGGAATCGCTGGCCGAAGGCGAGAACGTTTACCTGCGTGGTTTCGGTAGCTTCATCGTGAAGAAACGCGCCGAGAAGACTGGTCGTAATATTTCGAAGAACCAGACAATTCTTATCCCGGCCCATAATATCCCGGCCTTTAAGCCTGCAAAGACTTTCATGAACGACGTGAAGAAAAACGTGAAATAATAAACAATAAACGAAACAGCTATGCCGAACGGAAAAAAACACAAAAGACACAAGATGTCCACGCACAAGCGTAAAAAGCGCCTGCGCAAGAACAGACATAAGAAGAGATAAGCTTCATGGATTGAAGCCTCTCTCGGATCTAACAAACTTTATAGAACAAATTACACGGCCACGACGGGCGAAACCGCAGGCGTGTAGTTTGTTTTATTATTAAGTGACCTGTAATCTGTGACCAGTGAACTGAGATGGGTTGATGTATAGTGACCTGTGAGGGAGTGGTGCAAGTGAACTGTGGCGAGAGTGTGGAGTGTAGGATTTGTGAGTGTGGGAGAGATGTGGACTGTGAGGTGTGATTGTGTGCGATGTACGTTTCGGGATAATGGAATAACGGTATAACGTGGTGGAGGACTATGAGGAAGTGTGTCGGTTGTTGTGTCGTAAGGAGTTAATATTCAATAATAGTAGAGATACGTGAACAAGGAATTGATTATATCCGCCAACGAGACGGGAGTGCGCATAGCACTGACGGAGGACAAGCAGTTGGTGGAACTACATACGGAGAAATTCGGGAACAAGTTCTCGGTGGGTGACATATTCATCGGGCGTGTGAAGAAGATAATGCAGGGTCTGAACGCGGTGTTTGTGGATTTGGGCGACGAGGAGCAGGACGGATTTATGCACTATCTTGACTTGGGGCAGTACTACAACTCGTGCAGCAAATATATGCGGCAAGCGATGAACGGGAACGCCGGGATGAGAACGCTCAACCCGTTCAAGCTGGAGCCGAACCTGGCGAAGGACGGGAGTATCGGTGCGACGCTTTCGGTGGGGCAGTTCCTGCTGGTGCAGGTGGCGAAGGAGCCTATCTCGACGAAAGGCCCGAAGTTGACAGGAAACTTGTCGATGGCGGGGCACTTCATAGTGCTGACGCCGTTTGAGAACACGATATCGATTTCGCAGAAGATTAAGTCGAAGGAGGAGCGTGCGAGGCTGAAAAGGCTGGTGCAGAGCATAAAGCCTGAGAATTTCGGGGTTATTGTGCGCACGAGTGCCGAGGGGAAGACTGTGGCGGAGCTGGATGCTGACATGCGCGACCTGATGGGGAAGTGGGCGAAGATGACGGATAGGCTGAAACGTGTAACGGCGCCGCAGAAGCTGGTGTCGGAGCTGAGCGCTGCGTCGGCTGCGCTGAGGGAGGTTCTGAGCGACGACTTCAACACGGTGTATGTGGATAACGAGGAGGTGTATAACGAGGTGAGGGAGTATGTGAAAGGTGTGGCGCCCGGGAGGGAGTCGATAGTGAGATACTACAAGTTGCAGACGCCGATATTCGACCAGTTCGGCATCACGAGGGATATAAGGAGGGCGTTCGGGAAGATAGTGACGATAAGGTCGGGGGTGTATCTGTATGTGGAGCACACGGAGGCGATGCATGTGATAGACGTGAACAGCGGCAACCATGTGAAGTCGGGTAACGGGCAGGAGGACACGGCGCTGCAAGTGAACATAGAGTCGGCTATCGAAATAGCCCGCCAACTTCGTCTGCGCGATATCGGAGGTATTATTATCGTTGACTTTGTCGATATGCAGAAGGCGGAGAACAGGAAGAAACTGTACGAGGTGATGTGCGAGGAGATGAAGAAGGATAAAACCAGACATACTATCTTGCCTCTCAGTAAGTTTGGCCTTATGCAGATTACGCGTCAGCGTCTGCGTCCGGCAGTGGAGATGGATGTGCAGGAGAAATGCCCGCTGTGTGACGGGACTGGGAAGATAAAGTCGAGCCTGGTGGTGGTGGATGAGATTGAGGCGGACATAAAGTACCATGTGGGTCGGAATGTGTCGAAGCGCATAGTCATAGAGGCGCATCCGTATGTGCAGGCGTATTTGACGAAGGGGCTTGTGTCGCAGAGGCTGAAGTGGATGATGAAATACAAGCGTTGGATTACGGTGAAGGCGGACAGCCACCTGAGTTTGCTGGATTTCAAATTTGACGGAGTCAAGGATGTGGAGCAGGCCGAATAGACTGAGGCTTGCGATGCTCGCCTTTGCGACGCTGCTGACGGTAGGCGGCGTGGCGACGGTGCGTGCGCAGGGTATAGACGTGTCGAAGTTCCAGGGGACGATAGACTGGCGGAAGGTGAAAGCGAGCGGGAAGGTGAAGTTTGTGTATATCAAGGCGACGGAGGGTACGTCGATACAGGACCCGATGTACAAGAGGAATATAGACAGTGCGCGTGCGGCCGGGATATTGGTGGGAAGCTATCATCTATACAGCAAGAAAACCACGGCGTATCAGCAGTTTAACAACTTCAAGGCGGTGGTGAAGAAGTCGAAGCAGGACTTGGTGCCAGTGTTGGACATAGAGGAGCGGTATAACAAGGACTTGTATATGGCGAGGGTGGATAAGCTGCTGGAACTGATGGAGAAAGAGTACGGCGTGAAGCCTCTGATATACACCAGCGAGAAGGTGTATTGGGACCATTTGAGCGGGAAGAAATACAAGAATTACCATATATTCATAGCGAACTACAGACGCTACCCATCGACGCGGTTCACGCTGTGGCAACACTCGCAGACGGGTCGCATAAAGGGGATTAAGGGCTACGTGGATTTGTGTAAGTTCCATAAGAACCACGGAATCGGCGAGATAAAATTGCCGAAGAATAAGAAATAGTTTGAATGTATTATTGTATAAAAAATCAATGTATAATTGCATAAAAATCAATGTTATGAAAAAGTATTTTTGGGTTTTGGTTTTAGTGTTGGCGGGAATGGCTGCGCAGGCTCAGATTCCGGCCGAAGTGGAGGATGTGTTGAATAAATGTGCCGAGAAGATGCACAACCCGTCGGGTGTGGAGATGGACATGAACCTGAGTGTCAAGGCGGTGGTGTCGTTCAACGGGACGATAAAGATGTACAGCAAGGGCGAGAAGTCGCTGGCGAAGATGCGGATGAAAGTGTTGGGGCGCGAAATAAAGACAGAGACGGGTGACGACGGCAAGCAGGTGTGGGTGTTCAAACCCGGCATAGAAGAGGGAGACAAGGACTCGGTGCTGGTGTATAAGCCGTCGGGCAAGAAAAAGGGCGAATACGACCTGGACTTTGATGTGGGGAACGAGTATAAAAAGGCTAAGATGAAGGAGAAAGACGGCAGGTATGAGATTACATTCACCGAACCGAAGGACAAGGAGATGCCGAAGAAGACCGTGATGGTGGTGAACAAGAGCGACTACTCGTTCCATCAGATGTCTGTCAAGGACGGCGTTGTTGGCTTCACGATGACGGCGACGAAGATAAAATACGGGGTGAGCGACGCAGTGTTTGTTCTCGACCAGAAGAAATATCCTAACGCGGTGATTGTGAAGAAGGACAAGCCTATTGGTAAGTGATGGGTGATGTCGGTGGGTATCAAAGCCACTGCAAAGCCACTGGAAAGTCGCTGAACTCGGATGCGGTTTTTACACATGAGAGTGACGGGGCTTCGGAAAGGCTTGAGGATGGCGTTGGAATGAGTGCTAGAGCGTGTCTTTTGGCACGCTTTTTTTTATTTTGCATGGCAATTATATTTAATTGCAAAAAAATATGTATCTTTGCAAGTCTTAAATTATATATAATACGCAATGCAGAAAAGTAAAGTAGGACTTGATTTCAATCAAGTGGAGCATGCCCGCGATGTGGCCAAGAGAATTGCGGGACAGGTGCAGGACTTCGTGGGCGGCTACACCACGGTCGCCGTGGAGCGTACGATTTGCCGTCTGCTTGGAATAGACGGAATAGACGAGAACGAGGTGCCGCTGCCTAATGTGGTGGTCGATTCGCTGAAAAGTAACGGATTGCTTGGCGAGGGAGTGATGTATTTTATCGGAAATGCGGTGCTTGAAACCGGAAAGACGCCGCAGGAAGTGGCGGAGGCGATAAGCGCGGGGACACTCGACATCACGAAGCTACCGATGCATAAGGAGTCGGAGATACACACGGCACTGCAGCCTTATATGGACGCAACGATTGAGAAAATACGCGGTAGAAGGCTGAGAAGGGAACATTATATCGAGACTATTGGAGAGGGTACGAAGCCTTACCTGTATATCATCGTTGCCACGGGTAATATCTATGAAGACGTGGTGCAGGCGCAGGCTGGTGCACGTCAGGGTGCCGACATCATCGCCGTCATACGTACTACGGGTCAGAGCCTGTTGGACTACGTGCCGTTCGGTGCGACGACAGAAGGCTTCGGCGGTACGTTTGCCACGCAGGAGAACTTCCGCATCATGCGCAAGGCGTTGGATGAGGTAGGAGAGGAGGTAGGCCGTTACATCCGCCTCTGCAACTATTGCTCGGGTCTCTGTATGCCAGAGATTGCTGCTATGGGAGCTCTTGAAGGACTGGATGTGATGCTTAACGATGCTCTCTATGGAATCCTTTTCCGCGATATCAACATGCAGCGAACGCTGATAGACCAGTATTTTTCCAGAATAATAAATGGCTTTGCAGGTGTTATCATCAACACTGGTGAGGACAACTACCTGACAACAGCCGATGCATACGAAGAGGCTCACACGGTTCTTGCTTCTGACCTAATCAACGAGCAGCTTGCTTTGGTGGCAGGTCTGCCTGAGGAACAGCAGGGATTGGGACATGCCTTCGAGATGGACCCGATGTTGGAGAACGGATTCCTCTACGAGTTGGCACAGGCTCAGATGATCAGGGAGATTTTTCCGAAAGCCCCGCTGAAATATATGCCGCCCACCAAGTTTATGACTGGTAACATCTTCCGTGGACATATACAGGACGCGTTGTTCAACATTATTGGACAGTGGACACACCAGGGACTGCAGTTGCTGGGTATGCCGACAGAGGCTATCCACACGCCGTTTATGAGTGACCGCTACCTGTCGATTGAGAACGCGAAGTATATCTTCAACAACATGAAGGACATCGGAGAAGAGGTGGAGTTCAAAGAGGGTGGCATTATCAGGAACCGAGCCAAAGAGGTGCTGGACAAAGCTACCAAACTCTTGGAGAACATGGAGAGCGAAGGTCTGTTCTCGGCGTTAGAGAAAGGTATCTTCGGCGACGTGAAGCGTCCGAAGAACGGTGGTAAGGGACTCGACGGCGTTACCATGAAAGGCGAGCATTATTTTAACCCATTTATAGAATTGATGAAAGGAAAGAAATAATATGAGCGAAGGTTTGTATTCGATGGAGGCTAAGGATTACGACAAAACCTTAGACCTCACCAAGATAAAACCCTACGGGGATACGATGAACGACGGCAAGGTGCAGCTGAGTTTCACTTTGCCTGTGCCTGCTGGAGCGGAAGCCGAAGAGGCTGCTAAACAGTTGTTGAAGAAGATGGGTTTCGAGAATCCGCTTGTGGTCTATCAGAAAGAACTCACCGAGGGGTTCTGCTTTATGAACTGCTACGGTTCGCTTACCCACACCATAGACTACACGGCCATCCATGTGCCGAAGGTGGAGAGCGACAAGATGGATATGCATGAATGCGACGAGTATATACGTCAGAATATCGGTCGCAAGATTGTCATCGTTGGAGCCTCCACGGGTACGGATGCACATACTGTGGGTATTGACGCTATCATGAACATGAAGGGCTATGCCGGACACTACGGTTTGGAACGTTATGACATGATTGATGCTTATAACCTCGGCAGTCAGGTGCCCAACGAGGAGTTTATAGCCAAGGGCATTGAACTGCATGCCGACGCACTTATCGTCAGCCAGACGGTAACACAGAAAGACGTCCATATAAAGAACCTCACAGAGTTGGTTGAGATGCTTGAGGCCGAGGGCTTGCGCGACAAGGTGATATTGATATGCGGAGGTCCGCGTATCAGTCACGAGTTGGCCAAGGAATTAGGTTATGATGCCGGCTTTGGCCCCAATACTTTCGCCGACGACGAGGCTTCGTACATAGCTCAGGAGATGGTAAAGCGTGGATGGAAATAAATAACAAAATAACACAATAAATTAAGTCATGGAAAAAGAACAGATTAAACCCTTTATCGCAAAGCGTGCTGCCAAGGAACTGCACGACGGCGATGTTGTGAATCTTGGTATCGGATTGCCGACACTTATCCCGAACTTTTTGCCCGAAGGCGTGCATGTGGTCCTCCAGTCGGAGAACGGCATGATCGGCATGGGGCCTACCCCTGAAGAGGGTAAAGAAGACCCCTGGTTCATCAACGCAGGTGGTGGATACATCACCCATGTACCTGGTGCTTCGACATTCGACAGCGCTACCTCGTTCGGTATCATACGTGGTGGTCATGTCGATGTCAGTGTCCTCGGTGCCATGCAGGTTGACGAAGAGGGCGACCTCGCCAACTGGATGATTCCTGGCAAGAAAACCCCCGGTATGGGTGGCGCTATGGATCTCCTCGTTGGTGCAAAGAAGGTTATCCTTGCTATGGAGCACACCGCCAAGGGCAATCCTAAGATCTTGAAGAAATGCACACTCCCCCTCACCGCTAAAGGTCAGGTGAATATGATCATCACCGAGATGGGTGTGATGGAAATCACCAAAGAGGGTATCGTGCTGACTGAAATCAAGCCCGAATTCACCGTTGAACAGGTACAGGCTGCCACCGAGGCTAAAATCATCGTGTCGCCGAACCTGAAAAACATGGAATAAACATTAACATCATCTACACTACTGGCTTCTCTTGCGTAAAAGGAACGGTCGGTAGTGTAGATGTTTTTTCGATATGAAGAAAATTTCAATTCTCGCCGCACTGCTCTTCATAGTCGCGACGGCCATGAGCCAGCGAGCCACATTCCGTGAATATGGATTCTATGGCACGGCAAGTTACAATTTTTCAACAAATCTCAACCGTACAGACTATCAGGTTTTGCTAAACGGGGTAACAGTAACGGGAGGTTTCCAGATAAGGCCCAAGACGTGTATAGAACTTGGAGTCGGTTTTCTTGCCGATGGTAAAGGCGTTTTCACGCAAGTGCCATTCACGTTGGGGTTGCGTACCCATTACTTGAATAACTGGATTACCCCGTTTACGGATCTTTATGCAGGTTATTCGCTGCCACTGAAAACGACAGGAACCAACGCCGAGGGCAACCGTATGCGAGTCAATCAAGGAGGTGTCACGTTTGGTGTGAATGTCGGCGCCCGAATCTCGATGTCGAGGAAGTTGGCCATCAATGCATATGTTGGGTGGCATTTCTTTATGGTTAATGACTTGATTGTTACTAATTTAGATAATTTTCCTATTGCACAAGATGTTTTTGGGGCGCAGTGTTTTAAAATAGGACTCGGCGTAATGTTTTAGTTTTTTACCGCCCACAACTTTCCTACTATGAGAAAAAAGCTTGCATTCGTTTTGCTGTCGGCTTTGTTGATGCCGATGTGCGCCTATTCGCAGAAAAAAGCCAAGTTGTCAACAGCGCCGGTGCTAACCGAGTGGAGCGACCCTGATGTATTTGAGCAACATAAGCTCTATCCGAGGGTGAATGTGACGGGCTATAAGTACGAGAATGACATCGAGAAGGGAGCGTATCGTTCGCAGCCCTATTATGTTTCGCTGTCTGGAAAATGGAGTGTTGACATTCAGAATTCCATTACCACGCGGCCCGATATGGAGGACAAAAAATTGGATGTGACGAAGTGGAACAAGATAAATGTGCCAAACTTCGGATGGGAAGTTGGAGGCAAGTGGGCTCAAGCCCCAGAGATAACGAATGTGACCGACTTGCCAGACAGGGGGAACTATGTTGCCACGTACTATCGCGAGTTTACCGCCAGCAGCACATGGAAGGGCTATGAGGCTTTTCTGCGGGTTCAAGGTAAATCGGCCTACTATATCTGGATGAACAACGAATATGTGGGTTACAGCGAGGATTCACGTGCATTGAGCGAGTTCAACGTTACGAGTCATATCAAATACGGCAAGCCCAATACTATAGCAATTCAGGTTATAGCACTGTCAGATGGCTCACTGCTTGAAAGCGAATATTCCAGTTCGTTCAACGGATTGACGCATGACGTGGCAATTGTGCTGAAACCCACCGTAAATATAAACGACTATAAGATAACAACAGGATATGATCCAAAATCAAAAGTCGGAGAATTGCAGGTGACGACAACGATCGCCAACAAGTCGAAGAATGGTCTTTATTATCTTGAGACCGAGATATGGACACCGCAGGGCAAGCAGCTTGACAAGATGGCCAAGTGGGTAGCCTTTGACAAACGCAGCGAGGTGGAAGCCACGCTCAAACGCGACTTTGCAGCAATAGAACCCTGGACGGATGAGGCTCCAAACCTTTACACGCTGATAGTTCGTCTGAGGGACAAAAACATGGACCTTGTTGAGATGACAGGTACCCGTTTCGGATTTCGTACCATAGAACTCAACGGTGGCGAACTATTGGTAAATGGAAATCCAGTGAAATTGCGCGGAGTTGCATACGGTAATTACGACATCACTACGGGAGGCGAACCTACCTATGAACAGATGGCGAAAGATTTGGCACAAATGAAACGTCACAATATAAATGCCATCAGAACTTCTGTATATTCCCCTGCCGACGATGAGTTTTACTCACTCTGCGACAAATACGGCTTCTATGTTATCTGCGAAGCCAATATCCAGCCCTATTCCACCAACAAGAAAGCGTTGTCAACTGATGGCGACTATGAGAACCTTTTTATAGCGAGAGTGCAAAATATGTACGAGCCGTTGAAGAACCATCCATCAATTATTGTATGGTCGCTTGGCTCAGGGTATGACAATGGAGTTTGTATGGAGCGAGCCTATGCTGCGCTGAAACAAAAAGACAAGGAACGCCCAATTATGTTTTGCGGAGCTGGTTTTTCAGAAAATACCGACATTGTGGCCATCTCGGAAAGCAATCCAGAATCGTTGAAGGCAGTTGCCGTGAAAAAACAGGCCCGTCCGTTGCTGCTTTATTCCTTTGGCTCGACTTGTGGCAACGGTTTTGGAGGTATGGAGAATGTATGGCGATTGGTTTCAAGCAACAATAAATTCTTGGGGGGATTTGTGGAATACTGGTCGTCGGTCAAGGGACATAAACAGTCTATAAAAAGCGATATTACCAGTACTGGTTTTTGCGATGGGCAAAACAGAGTGCCATTTCTTAAGGAGTTGGGTAATATCTATCGTCCGTATGACGTGCGCCTTGTCAGCGTATCGCAGGATGCATGCGAGTTTTCCATAAGTTGTCGCAGTGGAGTGCAGGCGATGGAAAACTATGTATTGGAATACAATATGTTTTCCAACCTTAAACCGCATATTGTTGGAGGGGAGATAGACCTTGCATTGAGGCCAGGGGATTCCAAGACATTCAGACTGAAGATGCCTGTGCTGAATTTATACATAGCAGAGGAGTTGTTTGTGCGGTTCACGGTCAAACAGCGTGTCAGAACCCTTGCCTTGCCTCAAGGAACAATTCTTGCCTCGGTAGAGATGCCACTGCCTACGAAGCGTTTGGAGAAGGTGACTTACGAGCCTCAGGGTTCGCTAGCAGTATCAGTTGAAGGAGGTCGGAAAGAAGGAAAGGGTGTACTCACTGTATCTGGGCCGCGCTTTGTTTTGAAATACGACCTTGCGAGTGCTGACATAATAGAATACAGTTACGACAAGACGGCACTTCTTTTGTCACCACTGCGTTCAACAGTGAGCCGCCCGCATACAAGAAATGATTATATGGACCGAAACGGCTTTGCCAATTGGGGGCATTTCACGCCAGAGGAACTCACCCGAACCGTGCAGGCCGTTAATTTCCGTCAGACTAACGCACACACTGTGGTTATCGATGCCATGGTCAGTTACAGTCATGCGGGGTCACCTGTATATACTATAGAGCAAACCATTGCCGTGCTTTCGACAGGAGATGTGTTGATTGAAAACAGCGTTGTGCTAGATAATTCAGTGAAAAACGTTGCCCGTGTTGGATTCGAGGCACAGGTTCCGAGCAGTTTTACAGATGTCAACTGGTTTGGACGTAGGAATGAGACGTATATCGACAGGTGCTCCACTGGTGATATTGGTTCTTACAAGGAACAGGCAGACTTAATGTCATACGATTATTCCGAACCACAGTCGAGTGGAAACCGTGCTGATGTGCGCTGGTTTACCGTTTCTAACGAGCAGAAAGGACTTTTTGTGGATATGATTGACACATCGTTCAACTTCTCAGTAAACCGTTATAGTGACAAACAACTTGTTGGCGCCAAACAGGTAAAGGATCTTAAAATGGGCAATGGACGAACGGTACATATAGATTTTAAAATGAGTGGGGTTGGGAGTGCCGATGTTGCATACGATATGCCAGAAACAGCATTGGTAAAAGAGCGCAAATACCATTTTAACGTGCATCTTCGTGGGTACGACCTTTCCGACAACGATGCGGAGGATTTCCGTCGCATAGATTATCCTAATGTCGAATCTGGTGTGTTGCCGATGCCTACGATAAGCAAAGATCGGGAGCGTTTCAATGCTCCAATGACAATCACGATTTCATCGGTCACCCCTGGTGCCGAGTTGCGTTACACGCTTGACGGCAGCGAACCCACCGAGTCGTCATTGCTTTACAAAAGGCCGTTCAAGATATCATCATCCACCATCGTCTCGGTGCGAGCCTTCAAGAAAGGCTTTGCACCATCGTTTGTAACCCGCAACCATTATAGTTTCGACTATGTGAAGTCTGCCACGTTTGAACATAAGCCAAACACACCATACAATTATCGTTTCCAGACCGCACTATACGATGGAGAGTATGGCGATGTGAACAACTTATCGAGTGGATGGATTGGATTTTCCGCTTCAAACCTCTCCGTGGTACTCGAGCTGGCCAAGGAAATTGTGCTTGAGAGTGTAGTGCTGCGGTTTGCTCACAATCCCGATGCATGGGCGTTTGCACCGACGTCAGTTGATGTGTATGTTTCGTCAGACGGGGTGACATATTCCGACCCAATTGCTGCAAAGATAACCTATGATCCGCAGACATTAGAAATGAATACCACGCAGCTGGTTAATATAAACGTTTTGGTAGATAAGCCAGGTGTTAAATATGTCAAGGTGGTGGCGAAAAATATGGGACGCATTCCATCGTGGCATAAAAACAAGGGTCTTCGACCGTGGCTTATGACAGACGAGATAAAACTCAACGAAAGAATAAGATAAAAAGATTATTAAAACCGCCAGTGGTCAATACATTTCAATCTCGAACAGAGTTGTTGCTTGGTGCCGACAGTGTTGAGCGGCTGCGACAGTCGCATGTGTTGGTAGTGGGGCTTGGCGGTGTAGGTGGCTATGCTGCAGAGATGCTTTGTCGTGCAGGAGTTGGACGACTCACCATCGTTGACGGAGACACTGTGAGTGTCTCCAATATCAATCGACAACTAATAGCCCTACAATCAACTGTTGGACAGCCGAAGACGGAACTTTTTGAAGCCCGTTTTCACGAAGTGAATCCCGACTGTGATGTTACTGCATTGAACACATTTTTACGTGACGAGGAGATGATAGAACTGCTCGAAGGGAATAAACTCGACTATGTTGTTGATGCCATAGACACCCTTTCGCCGAAGGTCTTCTTGCTCTATCACTCCCATAGGCTCGGAATCCCCGTGGTCAGTTCAATGGGAAGTGCCGGCAAACTCGATCCGTCACAAATCCAAGTGGCAGACATTTCATCTAGTCATACGTGTCCATTGGCCGCCATGGTACGCAAGAAGTTACATAAACTTGGTGTGAGTGACGGATTTAAGGCGGTTTTTTCGACTGAGAAAGTTCGAGAGACTGCCATGATTGAGGAACCTTCACAAAATAAACGTACCATAGTGGGTGTGATATCGTATATGCCAGCCATGTTTGGATGCCATTGTGCCGCGACAGTTATAAATGATTTAGTTAATAACCGATAAGACGGATATTAATAGGGAACTAAAAGATTTACAAAAGTATAGATTCGATTTAAGTATGAAAAAACTTTTTTTTGTCATTCCCCCGTTCCTGGCACTCCTTGTGTCCTGCAAGGTGGATTTTTCGCCCAATGCTGAATGGAAAGATGTGCCAGTGGTATGGTGCATCCTTGACCAATACGACGACACAACGTGGGTCCGTGTGCAACGTTGTTATGTTGGCAGTGACAATCTGTACAACTACACGCAAAACAGTGATTCGATTTATTATCCAAAGGATGATATCACGGTGTCACTTGAGAAGTGGAACGCCACAGCCGGACAAGATAATGTATTGACTGTTTCGGGTGATGAACCGGTATCAATAAGGGTGCTCGACTGCAAGATACTCGACAATAAGGATACAGGACTATTTGCGAGTGGTCCGCAACCCGTATATTATACTTCCACATGGGAGACTTCCACAAGGAAATGGCTTGAACCTGTTTATGGTAATAATTATTATATGTACAAGTTGGTGGTTCGCAATAATAAAAGCGGAGAAATCATAGCCACTGCCACCACGCAGCTGGTAGGGGGAATGATAGCAGACGGTTTGGAACCTCGCTTATTGGAACGGCCCAATCCGGAAGTTCCCGCCTACCGTATGTTTCAATTCGCCAACGGAGAATGTGTGATAGAATGGAAACCGTTTGTCGCAGCACGTTTGTATCAACCAAAAATCCGTTTCTATTATTATCATGGTTATTATGACGGTAATAACGAATACAGGATAGATAGGTCCAAGAAATACCATGTTGATGTTGATGCGCCGTCGGTCTCGCAAACAGGAAATCCAAGGTCTATTTCAAGTCGTCTCGGTGAATCCTATTTTCTGGCTTCGGTCAAGGATGCTATTCTCACGGTCGGAGACAGCGAACCCAAAGGCTTTTGCGACACTGTAGATATTATGCTTAACATTTGCAACGAGGACCTTAATGCGTATATCAAATCCACAGCCCCATCCAACACTATTGTCCAGGACAGGGTGTTTTACACCAATATCAACGATGGCAATGGAGTTGGAATTTTCGCTGCGCGCCGCACGCCGCATATACTTAGCGACGATAGCAAAATCTTGATGTTTACGCTTGCTTCTGACCCTCAAACGGGACCAGGTACCTATCATGACAAACTGAAAAAACTCAATGTTGGCTTCTGAAAAAACGTCATAATTACAGCAGAGAATAACGATAAGACGAAAAGCCGAAAATAATACAAAAATTTGTACTTTTGCAAACTCAAAAAACGATAATAAATTAACAAAATAACACAATAACAGAATTAAGAAAATGAACGTCACAAGAGAGAATCTAAACGATTTGGAACTTTGCATCAAGGTTGAGGTTGCAGCCGCCGACTATAGCGAGAATGTGACCAAGCAGCTCAAACATTATCGCCAGAAAGCCGTTCTGCCTGGTTTCCGCAAGGGAATGGCGCCGATGGGTATGATAGAGCGTATGTACAAGCCCACGCTGGTAGCAGAAGAGGTGAACAACATCCTTTCGCAGAACCTCTACAAGTATATTGACGACGAGAAACTTGACATCATCGGCTCTCCGTTGGCCAACGAGGAGAAGACGGGCACTCCCGACTTCAACCACCCAGCCGATTATGTCTTCTATTTCGACGCGGCTCTCATGCCAAAGGTCGAGATCGACTGGAGCAAGATCGACACTAAACTGCTTCAGATCAAGGTTCCGGCCAAGGAGATAGACTCCCAGATCGAGGATATTAGAAAACGCTACGGCAAATTCGAGACCCCCGAAACTATCGGTGAGAACGACCACGTCTATGGCAAGGCTGTCGAACTCGGCAAGGACGGCAAGGAGAAGGAGGGTGGCGTGAGCGTGTTCCTGTCGTTCGAGGTGCAGGATGTGAAAGACGCTGACATCAAGCAATCTATCATCGGCAAGAAGAACGAGGAGAAGGTGGTTTTCAACGCTTTCAAGGCTTTCGGCTCGGCTTTCATCGAGAAGAATTTCCGCTTGGAGGCTGCTGCTGCCAAGAAGTTCAAGTCGGACGTGGAGTTTTCTGTGAGCGGCTGCTCGCGCATAACCCCGCACGAGATCGACGAGGAACTCTTCGCACAGGTGTTTCCAGATGGGGATATAAAGGAAGAGGCGAAGTTCCGCAAGGCTGTGCAGAAAGAGATAGAGAAGGCCAACGACGAGCAGTGCCGTATTCTCTTCGTAAACCAGGTGAGACGTCAGCTGCTGGACAACTTCAACGCCGAGATGCCGGAGAAGTTCCTGAAACGTTGGATTCTATCGCGTGACGACAAGGACCTCACCGCCGAGAAGCTGGATGCCGAGTGGAACGAAAAGTACCTGCCGGCTCTGAAATGGGAGATACTGGACGGCGCGTTGAACAAAATCAAGTCCATAGAGCCCACGCATAACGACATAGTCGATTATGTGAAGGAGATACTGAAAAAGAACGACCGTAGCGGCGAAGAGGGCGAGACAGCCGAGGCCAAGGAAGAGCGTATCGAGAAGGCCGCCCAGAGCATCGCGTCGGATCGCAACAACGTGAGCCAGATAGTCGATAGACTCTATGCCGACAAGACCTTTGAGCTGTTCAAAGAGCAGGTGAAGCCGGAGGTGGAAAAGGTAACGGCCAAGGAGTTTGGCGAGAGAGTGAAGGAAGATAACGCCAAGAACGAAGCTGCACCCGCCGAATAAGGTCAAAAGTAATGCTGCTGTGGCATGCATCAAGATATGCCACAAAGTGATACTCCCTGCGGATTTTTCCGCAGGGAGTATCACTTTTTTGTTGAAAATTTTTTCGACGCCGCTCACAGTTTTGCAAAATTTGTGCAACAAATTATAGCAAAGTGGCAAACTTTTTTAAGTCGGGAGATGTAAGGCGTGCAAATTGTTTAGCGGGCGAATTTTGGCATGAAAAGAAAAAAAATGTCTTAATATTTGGAAGTTAGTAAAATAGTTTGTATCTTTGGTGCGTCGAAATAGTATGTGGGAGTGTAGTGCGGTGGGTGTCCGAAAGTGCGTAATAACGTGGCTTTTGGCGTGCGATGGGGGTGATATATATATACTTAAAAACTAGTAAAAAACATAAATCAGCAATCCACACAACCAAATATAAGCCCTATGGAATCGAATAGTATCCATTGCAGCAGTGAAATTCTTAACGCAGAATTTCGTAATTCAAAAAAGGCCCTTTCTGGGTTCTTCGCAAAAGTTATTCTGGCATTGATGTTGATTCTGCCTTATGCCGTGTCGGCACAGAATATTAACGACTGCCAGTGGTACACGTGCGGAACGGGAACATCCACTTCGTATAACACGCCGATTAACGATTACTACAATTACTCATTTGTGGAAATGCTGTTTCTGGCCAATGAATTGTCTGGTGATGAGGGTACGATATACAAAATCGGTTTCCAGTATGGCTATTCATCGGCAATGACGAGCAAGACCAATGTGAAGATATACATGAAGAATGTAACGGTCAATGCGTTGACCAGCGGTAGTGGGACAGCTTGGATTACTGACGGTTTGACGCAGGTTTATTCTGGCTCGCTCAACTGTTCGGGCAATGGAACGTGGAACGACTTTACATTACAGACTCCGTTCAACTACACTGGTGGTAATCTTTTGGTGGTTGTGGATGACAATTCGGGAGACTATGACGGTTCATCTTATGTGTTCAGATATACCTCAACTACGGCTAACACGGTGAAATATTATCAGAGCGACTCTTACCACTACTCGCTTACGGGCAGTTATCTTATATCAAGTCAAACGGGTGGTTATGGTAGCAACCGTGCCAATACCCGTTTTTGTATTGCTGCCAACTGCAGCACACACCGTTCGGGTAATTTTGCATTCAGTCCCAATACTGCAACATACAACTATGTTGTTGGCAGTGGTGACTTCGCGGAGCCCACGCTTGTGAATACGCTTTCCCCTGCAGGGACTGTTTCCTATTCGAGCAACAATACCGATGTTGCCACAGTCAGTAACTCTGGTGCTGTGACTTTCACTGGTTTTGAGGGTACGGTGATAATAACTGCAAAATCAGAATCGGAACCTTATTGTAACGAGTATGCCAGCTATACCATCAATGTCAACGATGGATGTCCCAAAATAGGTACAGGTACGAGTACAACAGGTTCGGCACCGATAATGACCAATTACAGATATTGCTATGACCAGATGATATACACGCCAGCGGAAATAGGTAGCGGAGGAATGATAAACGCCATTGGTTTCGAAAGCGCAGGTGCAAATTCAGTCCCACGAGATATTGAGATTTATATGGGAGAGACGGATGTATCATCGTTCACATCATCTGATTTGACGCAATATATCGATGTAGGACAATTGGAGTTGGTCTATTCTGGCACATGGAATATCACTGCAGGTTGGCAGATGTTCCCAGTGGATTTTCTCTATGATGGCTTGCAAAATCTGGTAATCGCAATAAAAAGTTCGGCTACAAGCTATTCCTACACCACGTTCTATTCTACATCCACTTCTAACTATATGACAATATATACTTATTCAGACAGTGCTGAGCCAATTTTGTCGAGCCTAACATCGTATGGAGGATATTCTGGTTACCTTCAGTCCCGTCCGAATACAAAGATATGTATTGACGCTTGTACAATAAGACCCACTTTCGAGTTTGAAAACACTATGGCCATGTGCTATCAGGGAGCCAATTGTCCGATGCTTCCCCTAAACAACTCGTCCAATGGTGCATTGCATTACACCTCGACGGACGAAAGCATAGCCACGGTTGATGATGATGGCGTGATAACTACACTTGAACGAGGTGAGACAACCATTACAGTTCGCCTTGATATGGATGGGAATGTATGTCCAGCCAAGGCCTCATATGTTCTCCAGGTTGTATGTCCAGCGCTCATTCCGTCGGCAGAAAGTGTTTCGATGTGCGATGGGGGAAATGTGACACTCAACGCTTCCACAGCGGGTGGAGGAGAGTTGGAATGGTATGATGCAGTGGATGCCACGATTCCGGTTCACAGTGGTGAGACATACGATATAACAGCCGACCATTCCACAACATATTTTGTTGCCACATACAACGAAGAGTTCGATTGTGCCAGTTCGCGAGTACCAGCATATGTCAATGTGTTTGATGTGGAATACGAATCAGCGGCTCAGAATATTTCTGGTTTTGTAGGTGTTCCAATGTATGGTTATCCACCTATAGGTAGTACATCGGGCACCCACTATACAGCATCGGGTATGCCAGCATGGCTGACATTGAATCCCGATGGCTCGTTCAGTGGTACACCAACAGCTGAGGGCAGTGGTACGTTTACCATCACGGCTTCAAATGGCGACTGCTCCAAGAACATTACCATTAGTTGGACGGTAGTGGCCAATAACATGGCTTGTTGTGATCGTGGCTCGTTTTACCTGTTCAAGGATGGCGACCCGTTGCCAATTAGGATGGACGAAGATGGCTTTTATTATATAAATGTGTGCAAGGACGAGCCAACCACATTCCGAATCCAGCCGCTTGCCAGTTGCACAGGTTACAGCTATAACTGGCGTTTGGCAGGTTCGACTGGTGGCTTTTTGACAGAACAGAATGGGCAGACGTTTTCTTATACATTTGACCGTGCAGTGGGTTACAATATGACGTTGACTGTAACCAAGAGCAATCCGAATGGCTGCAATGTGACATTTCCAATACGTATTCGCGTGGCTGGAGTGTTCCAGGTGGCAACGCGACCGAGTTTCGATTTGTGCAAAGGCGAGCCCTTTAATATATATGTGTCGTCGGATGGTATTGGCTCGGTTGATGTTGTAAGGCCCAATGGCGGCTCGGGTTCTGTGCTTGGAGTTCCGGAGACGGTGTGGTTGCCCGACGGAATACCATGCAATGGCAGTTGCTTCTTCCGGTCCTGTGTGACGTTCACAGACTTTTCGGCAGGATCAACAATCCGCAATGAGAATGACGTGCTTTACTTACTGCTAAACATTGAGCACTCGTTTATCGGCGATATATATATAGCCTTGACCTGTCCCAATGGTCAGCGTTCAGTGATTTTGCCACAGAGTGGTAACGGTTCGGCCAACTGCCGCAGCGAAATTCCGACTGGTTATGATTCATGGCCGGGTGGTAGTACTAACACGAGTTATGATTTTGGAATATCGGGGTCGGGCTATTCGTCTGATTGTAACTCACAAAGTACAATAGGAACAGGTTGGAACTATATTTGGTCTAATAACACCAACCGCGGTTATGAATACGCTGGCGGTACGTATGGATATATTTATGAAACAGCAAATGTTGGGCATGACAATAGTGCGTCTATAGATTCATCCCATTATGAGGATATGTCACAGATATACCATCCTATGGAGTCGTTTGCAAATTTGGTGAATTGCCCCTTGAACGGAACGTGGTGTATAGAGGTTGTTGATGGTTGGAATATTGATGACGGTAATATATTCAACTGGGAACTCGGTTTGAATGAGGAGTTGCTACCAGATAGTTGGACTTATTCTGTTGATGTCGATTCAGCATGGACTACATGCAACTGGAACACCACCAAGTCGGGTGTTTACATGGAGATTACTCCTCCAGAGGATTTTGTAGGTACTACCACTTGCGACCTGAACTTGCGAGATGAATATGGCTGTACGAGCCACTATCCGAATATTGTAACCGTCACGATGAATCCAACGGTTGGTAACACTGATATGGTGACTGAATGTGATTCATACACATGGCCGCGTACAGGTCAAACCTACACAGTGGGCGATACCATTATAGACAACCAGCTTACCGACCATGGATGCCCGGACCGTGACACTCTAGTCCTTACGCTCTTCTATACACACTACGACACCACCGATGCACAAGCATGTCAGCACTATACATGGGAAGCTAATGGTCAGGACTACACAGAATCGACCAATGTAACTGAAAACCTCACGGGACAGGCGGTAGGCGGTTGCGACAGCATAGTAACACTCAATTTGGAAATTCTTCCAGAGTTGACAACAACAAAGGACACTGCGGTATGTCCAATAACCTACCCATTTGACTGGTATGGTGCACACTTTACAGAGGCTGGTACGCAAGTGTTGCCGTTACAAACCGCAGGAGGGTGTGACAGCATTGTCACGTTGACTGTCACAACGCTATCCAAACCGATGGTCAACCTCACCAATCCAGCTACGGCCAACGGATGTCCTATACCGACAACTGAGAACTATGTAGTGACGACAAATATCACAGGAGGCACGGCACCGTACACCTATGAATGGACTGGCGACTATACAGGAACATCTGCCAATGCCACAATACCTGGCACCGCTACTTGCGGCAGTTTTTCGGTTGAGGTCATTGTAACCGATGCCAATGGCTGTATGGACACCAACAACACTAGTTTCGCAGCCATAGATGTCGAGGCTCCCACGTTCAATAATCCGATAACAACCACACCCGCCACACTGTCGGGAGGCAACTGTGTGTATATAGTGCCAGACATTATCTCGATGGTACAGCCAAGAGACAATTGCAGTATAGTGTCGCAGGTGCAGACTCCGACAGCCAACTCTCAGATAACAGGAGAAACTGATGTCAAGGTGGTTGTTATTGATGCCTGTGACAACAAGGACTCTATAACCGTCCATTTGACGGTGCCAGCCACTGTGGAGGCAGAAATTGAGCATACCGATGTAGCCTGTAATGGAGGTAACGATGGGTATGTACGTGTATTTAATGTCACGGGAGGTAGCGGTAGCTACCACTACGCATGGTCATCCGCTGGAGGAGGCAGCAGTAGTGGTGGAATGGGCGATGTGGCTACCATTACAGGGTGCACGGCAGGTTTCTATACAGTGGTGGTATCCGACGCCAACGGTTGCTCGGTGACTTTGAATGACACAATCAACGAGTCGAGCGACATGGTTCTTGTTCTTGCTCCTACAGCGGTACAATGTTACAATACTGCTACGGGTAGTGTGGCAATAGAAACATTAACGGGCGGTACAACTCCGTACCAAGAATACATCTGGAGCAACGAAAGCAGCTCATCCACAGGCATAGATGGTGTAATGCCTGGTCAATACTCCCTCACTGTTGTAGATGCCGTGAACTGCCGTGTTTCGGCATCCACGACGGTGGATAATCGTCAGCAACTTGTGATATCTCCCGCTGGAAGTGTGAATACGCTTTGTTTCGGCTCGGCTGATGGTTCTGCATCGGTTTCTGCTGTAGGCGGAGTTTCCCCATATACTTATGTAATGTCCACCACCGATACCAATACCATAGGTACCTATACTTCGTTGGCTGCTGGTAGTTACCAGGTGGAGGTTATTGATGCAATGGGTTGCAAGGATATTACAACAGTCACTGTTCAGCAACCAGCCTTGCTGCAGTTACAGGAAACCATGTCGGCGCACCAGAATGTGGACTGCTTCGGTAATTCGACAGGTGGTGTTACAGTGGCCGCGTCAGGTGGTACGCCGCAATATACATACGAACTTAATGGTGTGACCAATAATACTGGAGTGTTCTCAAATCAGTTGGCAGAGGGTGTATATACTGTAAATGTCACTGATGCCAACCAGTGCTCAGCACAAACGGAGGTGTCAATCACCCAGCCCACAGTGCTTCAGATAAGTGCTACTCATGAGAATTTGCGCTGCAAGCAAGATGGTTCAGGCTCCATTGACCTGACGGTCCTAGGAGGAACCCCGCAATATTCCTACCTGTGGCGCTATAACAATGCCAACTATGCTACTACACAGGATGTGACAGGAATAATGGCAGGTGATTATACGGTAACAGTTACGGATCACAATGGATGTCCACATGACACTACCATCAGGGTTACGGAACCAGAGGGTATGACGGTTACGATGAGTCAGCCGGTGGCGATATGTCTGCATGACACTGCTGATGTTTCAGCCACTGTTCGAGACGGTACACCGCCGTACCGCTTCTCATGGAGCAATGGTCGCACTAATGAAGGAGTCGTCACTGATGAACAGGCTGTCTCGCCCAACAGTACAACCACCTACACTGTCAATGTGCTTGATGCCGGCGATTGTCCGATGTCCGGACAGGTGACCGTTACGGTGAACTATCCTACCACTGGTATTGACAACCAAAAAGAATGCGACCGTTATGTGTGGCCTACCAATGGAGCCGAGTACACCGCAAGCACCAACAATCCAATGGTGAGCAACCTTACCAACATTTATGGATGCGACAGTACTGCTATTTTGCACTTGGTCATTGTATACAGCACGGAAGGTATAGACGAGCACGTCGTTTGTGACAGTTATAAATGGCCGTTAAACGGACAAAACTATACAGAATCGACGGATGAACCGACATCTGTTTTGCGGAACGCCAACAGCGTTGGCTGTGACAGCACGGTGACACTCAACCTTACGGTGAACCACAGTGTCAGGGTGCAAGATACCGATTTTGTAATGTGTGAAAATGACGAACCTTATCGTTGGAATGGAAGTTATTACAGTACTTCTGGCACATACAGCACAATATTGCGCACAGTCCATAACTGTGATTCAACGGTAACGTTCAACCTTATGGTGTATGATACAAATCATGTTTATATTTACGATACCTGTATGGTGAAAGACCTGCCGTGGACATGGGGCGGTCGTTCATACCCGACACCTTACACCAATGATATTTTCAATTTGCAGAATCAGTATGGATGCGACTCTACGGTACATTATAACCTTGAGGCAATATTCGACTGCTCCGAATTCCTGCAATTCCCGAGTGTGGTGACTCCCAATGGAGATGGTCTGAATGATGTGTTCCATATTGTAGGACTCATAGATGAGTCGTGCTATCCGCTCAATCGTCTGACCATCTACAATAGATGGGGAGCAAAAATATTCGAGGTTGAGAATATTGACGAGGAAAGCGATTTTTGGGATCCTCAGGCAGAACGTACTCCTGCAGGCACCTACTACTACCGTTTCGATGGCGACGGTTTCAAAGGCCATGTCGAGCGCAAAGGTGTAGTGGAGGTGGTTAGATAGCAACCGTAATCTGAAATCAAGTTCAAAAATCCCCTAATGCAAATATGTGTTAGGGGATTTTTATAATCTGCTATTGCGTTCTTTTTGCTATATTTGCAAACCATTGACTAATTTATAATAATAGCAGAATGTTGAAACATAAGATATTATTCAAGGTACTGCTTTCACTTGAACTCTTGTTTTTTGCGACACGTCTTTCAGCGCAGGTTGATTATTCGCCTATTTTCACCACTTTGAGGCTTGAAGCCCGAGCCGATTTTGACTATATGTCATCGCGGTCGAGTTTTCCAGACACAACCATTGACCATTTCGGATTCAATGGGCGCTATTTCAACCTTCTTATCGGTGGCAACCTCGGTGACAAGTTTTCCTATTTTTTTCGCCAGCGCATAGTGGCTACATCTGGCACCTACAGGCTTTTCGACAACACAGACTTCCTTTACCTCAACTTCAACCCGACACCGCAGTGGACAGTCAGGTTGGGAAAGGATGCCATAGCGGTTGGAGGTTTCGAGTACGACGCACCGCCTATAGATGTGCTGTTCAGTACGACATATTGGGACAATTTCTACTGTTTCCAGCTTGGAGTATCTGGTGTGTATAAGACCAAGGATGGACGCAACATGATTGTGGCACAGGTTGCCAATTCGCCATACATCTATTACGGCTCGGGTGTGGGCGACGGGCTCGGCAAAGAGTGGAAAAGCGGACTGATGTCGTACAATATACTTTGGTCTGGAATCTTCGGTCATTTCCGCACAATATATTCAATTAATATGTTCGAACGTCAGCGCGGCTCGTTTATGGGGTATATCGCGCTGGGCCACAAGCTCACCTACGACCGCTGGGATATCTACCTCGACCTGCTGCACCATTCGTTGGCTGTGGATGACTGGGGAAAGAACTTCGGAGTTGTGTCGTGTGTGAACTTTCTTGTGACGAAAGACCTTAACCTTTTTGCCAAAGCTGCCTATGAACAGAACCACTCGGCGACCGACATATTGTCTTATAACGCTACAGGAGGAAATCTTGATTGCCTTGTGGCGGCTGGTCACAGCTATATGCTCTACGGTTTGGGTTTAGAGTGGCGGCCGTCGTTCTACAAGGATGTGCGCCTTCATGGTTTTGTGGCTTGCCGCCGCGACAGCGAGTCGGCCATGATATCGGCGACAGGACTGTCAGAGGTGACAAATACTCTGAACGCCAATATCGGTATCACATGGAATATGAACATACACAAGATACTAAAAGAGAGGGTGTTTAAGGATAAGGTTGGTGATTAGTGTTTAGTGATCAGTGTTTAGATTAACTATAATAAATATATACAATGCCTAATAACATACGTCGGAAAAAGACAACACAATATCATCCGAAGACCGAGAACATCTTCGCCCGCATAGAACGTTGGCTTAAGCTGCGCAACCCTATCAAGTTCACCAGTAAACGCTCTATCGAGGCTGCAATCTTTCTTGTGCTTTTCATAGGCTTTTTTGGAGCGTTGGCGTATAAGATGACGCTACCCAACATGCTTAACACTTTCATGCAGACGGCATACCACCTGCTGCTCGAAACGGTGTTCTATATCATGGCCATCTGCGTGCTGATGGGGGCGATAAGCAAGATGATGGCCGAGTTCGGCGTGGTGCGATTGATGGAGAACCTACTGCGTCCATTGATGAAACCTCTTTTCAATTTGCCTGGCGTGGCTGCATTGGGTGCTGTGATGACATTTCTAAGCGACAACCCTGCTATCATATCACTTGCCAAAGACAAGAACTTCGCACAGTATTTCAAGAAATACCAGTTGGTGTCGCTTACCAATTTCGGCACTGCCTTCGGCATGGGGCTTGTGGTGCTTGCCTTTATGACGGGTCTGGGCTTTGGACGAGGTGCGTTGGTGGGGCTTCTTGGCGCATTCGTCGGTAGTATTGTCTCTACCAGATTGATGCAGCGGTTCACGCTTAAAGCCTATCCCGATATGGCTGAACCTGTTGCCGAGGTGTCGGGTGATGAACAGCAGATTTCGTTCAAAAGCGAGGGGAGCATCGGTCAGAGGTTCCTCAATTCGCTGCTAGACGGTGGCAAAGACGGCGTGGGAATAGGCCTCGCAATAATACCGGGTGTTCTCTGTATATCCACCATGGTGATGATGCTGACCTTTGGACCATCGAGCGAGTCACATCTATACACTGGCTCCGCCTACGAGGGGGTGCCCGTCATTACATGGATAGCCGACAAGGTGAACTTTATATTTGATTGGCTGTTCGGATTCAAATATGGTGCCCTTGTTTCGTTCCCAATAACCGCACTCGGAGCGGTGGGGGCAGCCATTGGACTTGTGCCACGTTTTATCGCTGAAGGCATCATTGACAACAATGCCATTGCAGTATTTACCGCCATGGGTATGTGCTGGAGCGGATTCCTCTCGACACACACAGCCATGCTAGACTCGCTTGGTTACCGCAATCTGATAGGCAAAGCCATAGGAGCCCACACCATCGGTGGTCTTGTGGCTGGAGTATCTGCACACTGGCTCTGGGTGCTAGTTGCGCTGGCGTTTTGAGTGAATAGCAGTCCGATGCTTGTCCACGCAGGTTGATTAAGTAGTCAGTAAATCTTTGGCTAACCGAAGCGACAACCTTTCAAACATATAAACCTATCAATCACTAATCACAATTCATATTATGACACCTTTAGTAAGCATTATCATGGGCAGCACTTCTGACCTGCCAGTCATGGAGAAGGCCTGCCAGTTTTTTGAAGAGATGGAGATCCCATTCGAGGTGAACGCATTGTCTGCCCACCGCACCCCCGCTGAAGTCTCCGACTATGCCAAAGGGGCTGCAGCGCGCGGTATCAAGGTCATCATAGCCGGTGCAGGTATGGCAGCAGCACTGCCAGGCGTTATAGCAGCCGAAACAGCACTGCCAGTTATCGGAGTTCCAATCAAAGGGGCGTGCCTTGAAGGACTCGACGCTACGTTTGCCATCATGCAGATGCCTCCGGGAATACCTGTGGCCACAGTCGCCATCAACGGGGCGCAGAACGCTGCCATCCTTGCCATGCAGATGCTCGCCATAGGCGACGAAACGCTGATGCAGAAACTCGTGGCATATAAAACAGGACTCAAGAAAAAGATAGTCAAGGCCAATGAGGAGTTGGCAAAACTGGAATACAAATACAAATGTTGAAACTGAAAGAGGCAGCGGGTTACTTGCTGGGGCTAGTGCTGTTTGTCGTGTTGATACCAGCTGTGATGTGGTTGGTGTCGGGCAGGCAGATGCTGTGGACTGTGCAGCCTGTGAGGATCGCCACAGGTGTTGTGCTGATGATTGTCGGGCTGACGTTGAGCATCTGGACGATAGTATATATGCGGCGGTGCGGCAAAGGGAATCCAATGGATGCTTTCGGTCATGAGGTGGCGCCACGTACGGTGCATCTTATGACCGACGGACCATACCGCCTGAACCGCAACCCCATGCTGACGGGCACCATTGTATATTTGTTGGGAGTCTGTGTGTGGCTTTGGCACTGGGCGGCACTGCTTGTTGTGGTGGCGTTCTTCGGCATAATGCTGGTGCAGGTGTTAAGCGAGGAGAAACGCCTGAGACGTGACTTCGGCGAGGAATATAATGAGTACTGCCGCAGGACAAGGCGGTTTTAGATACCTGCATTTTTGCATATTTTTTCATTAGGCAGCTTTGTTTATTGGATGCAATCGGGATGCAATCCGAATGCAATGAAGATGCTTTGAAAAAGCGACCTGCATTTTTGCATATTTTATAAATTTCATGGTTGTGTGAAACTTGATTTTTGGTTGTGTTTTTGAAATTATAGAGATAGGGAATCAGATGCAATATATCTTGTTTTTTTTCGTTAAATGTAAAAAATATTTGGAATGATAACTATCGGTATAACAGGGACGCTGGGTGCGGGGAAGGGAACGATTGTTGATTATTTGGTTAAAAACAAGAAGTTTGTGCATTACTCGGTGCGAGCGTTCCTCACGGAAGAGATAAAACGTCGAGGGCTGGAAGTGAACCGAGACACTATGACGGCAGTGGGTAATGACCTGCGTGCGCAACACACGCCGTCGTGGATAGTGGAACAGCTTTATGAGCAGGCCAGCGCGTCGGGGTGCAACTGCATCATAGAGAGTGTTCGCACGCCCGGAGAGGTAGAGGCGTTGCGATGCAAACCGAATTTCTATCTTTTTGCGGTGGATGCGGACTCGCATGTGAGGTATGACCGGGCGGTGCTTCGCGGCAGTGAGACCGACCATGTGAGCTACGAGACGTTCATAGCCAACGAGCAGCGCGAGATGAACAACACTGATCCGAACAAACAGAATCTCGGAGTCTGCATACAGCAGGCGGACTTTCTTTTTGACAACGGGGGAAGCATTGAGGAATTGCACGAACAGGTTGAAAGGGTATTGCAGCAGATAACATACCACCGTCCGTCGTGGGACGAGTATTTCATGGAACTTGCCAACACCGCCAGCAAGCGAGCTACATGCGACCGCGGTCGCAGCGGTTGCGTGATAGTGAAGGACCGTCAACTGCTGGTGACGGGTTACGTGGGGTCGCCGGCCGGACTGCCTCACTGCGATGAGGTGGGACACCTGTTCCGCCAGTCGATAGACGCGGACGGCAAGATTACGAATCATTGTGTACGAACCGTACACGCCGAGCAGAACGCCATCTGCCAAGCCGCTCGCAGGGGCATAGCACTTGACGGCGCAACGTTGTACTGCCGTATGACGCCGTGCCGCACATGCGCGATGATGATAATCAACTGCGGCATTAAGCGTGTGGTTTGCGAACGGAAATATCACGCTGGCGAAGAGAGTGAGGATTTGTTCCGTCAGGCAGGGGTGACGCTGGAGTTTTTTAACGACGAGATTGAGAGATATGAGAATCAGTAGATAGTGGTCGGTGGTTAGTAAAAAATAACAACAAAAATATCATGAAAAAGTTCTTTAAAAAATTTTGGTGGGTGCTGTTGATTGCCCTGCTGCTTATTGGTGGTGGTGTGTTTTTTGCATTGAAAGGACTGCCATGGGGCAACAAGGATACGGCAGAGGTGGTGGATACGACACCTGTCTCAACCGACCCATTCGATTTGGATTTGACCAAGGATTTAGCTTTCAACCTCGACATCATTAAACGCTACCTTGCAGAGGACGAATGGGCACTCGCACGGTTTTCGGTGTATAAAGACTATCTTGATCAGCACGTAGGAGAACTGACTGAGGAACAGATGCCCATATACAACCAGCTGGTGGCAAACTACAACTTCCGCTATAGGCTGAACAACGGACAATGGAACGAGCCAATAGGGGAGGCCCTGGCAGACTTGCAGTACGACCTCAACCTTTACGAACGAACGGAACTATTGGTGTCGATGGCTGACTACAAAGCAGAAAAACGATTCGCGGATTTCTATGGGCATTACCAGTCGGAATTGCCAGGGATGTATTTCTCGGCTATAAGTGCGGCATGGGACAGTACCGAAGTGGATGAACCAGAACCTGTTGTGGATCGAGAACCACGAGAGCCACGAGAACCCAAGGAGGTGGAGGTGGTGGAGACACCGTCGCAGAAACTGCTGAAGGCTTTGCGCAACTACTCGCCGCAGACACCAGAGGCCACGATACGGGAGCAGGTGTATCTCAACCGCTATCCTGAATATAAGACCGATTTGCAACGACTATCAAAGGCGGTACAGGCTGAGCGAAACAGCAGCGCCAACCACCGAGCCGAACATTACGAGAATTGCCTGAAAGGAGCCGAGGATTTTGAGGAGTTGCTGGTGAGATATGGGATTTGATTGCTTGAATGTTTGAGTTAAGGGCTTGATGCCACTGATATAATAACAAATAAGGCTGCTCGTTTGAGCAGCCTTATTTTGGTTTAGAGTAATCGAATAATGATTAAGCCTCTACGATAGCACCGGTCGGGCAGACGTCGGCGCAGGTGCCGCAGCTTGCGCAAGTGTCGGGGTCGATCTTATAGATGTCGCCTTCGGAGATAGCTCCAACGGGGCATTCGTCAATGCAGGTGCCGCAAGCAGCGCATGAATCAGTGATTTTGTAAGCCATTTTTGTTTTTGTTTTAGGGTTAATAACGAAATGCAAAAATACAAAAACTTTTGAAGTTAAAAGTTTTTTAGATACAAGATTTATTGTTTGGCCACTTTTTTGACAAAGGTGTTGCCATTGGCGAAGATGCGGATGGTGTAGATACCGTTGTTGAGACGGCTCATGTCCACGGCATCGCCGTTGTTCTGGTTGATAACGATGTGTCCTACGGCATCGATAACCTCAACTTTCTGCAAACCTTCGATGTCGATATTGAGCAGGCCATTGGTCGGATTGGGGTATAGTTTCACGTCGATGGCTGTTACATCGTCGATGGCGTTGTTGGCGGCGAAATAGGCTGTGTAGGATGCGTTGCCTGTGACGGTGATGGTGCGTGGATTCTGAGTATTATTGTCGTTCCATCGTACAAAATGGTAACCAGTCTTTGGATTTGCGGTGAGAGTAGCCGATGCGCCAGAAGTGTAAGAACCGCCACCGGTTACGGTACCCATAGCGGTGTTGTTGGAATTGGCGGTTATCGTAAACATTGAAGGGGCGCCAGTGATGGTGAAAGTTACGGAAACAGGTGCGCCGCTGTAGCCCACTTCAATGGGATACCAACTTTCTCCATCGTAGCTATAGACTGCTTTTGCTGTATAAGTTCCGTTGCCGTATGGGGAGGTGGCAAGACAGTTTATTGTAAGGTCTGGGCCGTAGTACTGATTCCAAGTGCTGCGAGGGGATTTTTTCAGGATTCCGATGAATGCGCCGTTCAGATATGCTGCGACTCCCATGTAACCAGTGAAAGAAGAGCTACCATAGTTTACAAAATTACATTGGCCAGTTATCGAGGAACCGTAAGTTATAGGAGTGTTGATAGTAAATGTTTCATATGTTGCCAAATCAGGAGGAATGGTGCTTGGATCTACGGGGTTGCCATTTGGGGAAGATATTCCGATGACTGCGTCTTGGTCGCTTGTGAAATTGTAGGAGCCGCCACCTGTGCCGCCAGATCCGGGGTTGATACTTGTCAGGGCATAGAAATTGTCGCCCGAACCGCTCCATCCGAAATTGAAATGGAACTTGTTGTTGGCGTCATAGCCATCGCAAATGAAACTGTGGCCGCCAGCCGATGACTGCCCACCGTAGAGCATAGGGCGCGTAGCATCCAGCTCCGCCTTTAGAATGGCTATCCAGTCGTTGTTTGAATAATTGTCCTTGTAAACGATTCTAGCACCGGGAGCATATCCAAAGTAGGTGGTCAAGGCACTTGGTACAGACTCCGAGAAGGCACCGCTTTCATAACCGTAGTCCATATCGACACTAACGCCGCAGTGGTACATAAGCGTGGCCACGGCGGTTTTTTCTGTAGTGGTCCATGAGGTAGCAAGATTTGTATATCCGTTTGCTGCCAAACCACCGACAGGCATGTTGGACCACTGGTATGTTGTGCTGCCGAAATTGGCGCTGCATGAGTAATGGTTGCTTTCCGATGTGTAGGAATGGCTACTTGTTCCAGTCGTAGGCCATTCCCAATATTTCATAACTTGGGCCATAGCGGTGGCCACACAGCCTGTTGCACAGCGAGTTGAGCTGTTGTTGTATTGCGGGCATAGGTTGCTGTACGGTTCATCTTGGTCCCATTTTGTCTGAATCAAGGCATTGACGACTTTTGCGCCGTTGCCTTTCGGGGTGTAGGTACCGTCGATGAGGGCGTTCCATTCGTCGGCGGTCTCATGGTCGGCGGTCAGGCCAAGGGTTTGGACCGCCTCATACTCCTCGGTGTAGTGACCAAGCCACCATTTGAGGTTGGCAGGCATAGCGGTGCGTCCCACCATACCGTTTGTGGTAGAATAACCCAGGATGGGTGTCATCACGTCGTCGGCAGAAACAAGAACCGAACCGTCGTTGTTCACCGTGTTGAAAACATAGAATCCGCGCAGCCCCAGTTCGGTTGAGATTTCCTGGAAATCAGGGTCCACTTGTGTGGCGATTCCGCGGTCGGTGGTTCTCCAAAAATTGACAGCCACCTGACGGGCGGTTTCGCGTGATACAGGCTTTGCAAACATTGTGGCGCATAAAAGAAGCGCCGCTGCAAGAGTAATAATACGTTTCATGACTATTGATTTGTTATTTTGATTGTGCAAAGTTACAAAAAAAACAACACCTATATAAAATAGATGCTGTTTTTATGTGTAAAAATAGGGTAAAGCCTTACTGTTTCGCTATTTTTTTGACAGCAGTGCAGCCATTGGCGGTGACACGTACAGAATAGACACCGTTGTTTAACGCACTCATGTCAACGCTACCGTGGTTTTGGCAAATCACCACTCGACCGAGAGCATCGATAACCTCAACTTTCTGCAGACCTTCACTCTCAACAGTGAAAGTGCTGTTGGTTGGGTTGGGGTATATTTTCACCGCAGGCGCGGTATAGGAAACATGGTTGATGCCTTGTGAAGATGTGATGGAGAAAGGAACCTCTACAGGACAGTCGTTGTATCCTATTTCCAGAGGGCGCCAGTTCTCGCCGTCGATGCTGACCACGGCTTTTGCAATATAGTTACCAGGGACTAGTGCATCAGGTGCATCAGTCTTGTAGTTTATGGATAAAGCTTTGGTCGCGTTGGCTCCGAGTGAAATAGAGGCAGTCTTGGTCATTATTGTCAGGAATTCCCCATTGGTGGAGTATGCGGCAATTCCCAGATATCCTACGAAGGCGCTTAAACATGCGTTGCGGAATGTACAGCTGCCCGTGGCTCGGGAGCCCACTACTGTCGATTCAGAAATTGTGAACGATCGAGTGGTCTGCAAGCCGGGTTTAATGCCGAAAACAGCATGCTGATTGTATGTGAAATCATAGCTTGTGCTCCCAATGCCACCAGAGCCTGGATTGATGGATGAGAGAACGAAATAACCGTCCTTGTCGCCGCTCCATCCAAAATTGAAATGGAAATTAGTATCGGTGTCGTATCCGTCGCAGACAAAACTGTGGCCGTCTTCACCAGCAGTGTTTTTAGCGCCTCCATACACGACAGGCCGTCTGGCGTCGATGTCTGTGATAATCATGTTTTTCCATACGGCATCGGAGTATTGCTCTTTGTAGGGCGATTGCATGTCGTTGGCATAAAAGAAATTTCTACTCAAAGCAGGGGCAATATTGGTGGGTAGAGCGCCGCTTGAGGCATATCCATAGCTCATATTAACGCTGACACCGACATGGTAAAGCAGCAAGGCCACTGCTTTCTTTTGCTCCAGTGTCCAATTGCGAACGGGTGTAATGTTTCCGCCTTCTGGCATTAAATCCCATTGATAAATTGTGTCAAACCTTTCGGATATTTGCCCAGAAACATTCTGGCAATTATAAGATTTGCTGCCAGTGCCTTTAATGGGCCAATTCCAGTACTTCATAACCTGCGACACTGATGTGGCAACACAACCAGTAACTGCCTTACGATTGTAGCCATTGTCATAGGGACACAGCCTATTGTATGGATCCCCTTGGTCCCACTGAGTGGTGATAAATGGGGCTACAGCTTTGGCTCCATTGCCTTTTTTAGGAGCCACGCCATTGAGAAGGTCTTGCCATTTCTTGGCGGTCGCAGCATCGGCAGAGGCACCTGTTGCCTTCAATACACCAATCTCTTCGGAGTAATGCTCCAGCCATCCACGGACGTTGTCGCCCATATCAAGGCTTCCCATAAAACCATTAGAGCAAGAATAACCAAGTATTGGCAAAGCTGCATCATCTGCAGAAACAATTACAAACCCGCTGTTGTCTGAGGTGTTGAACACATACATGTATTCCAAGTTGAAATAATGTGATACTTCAACAAAACTGACCTTGGAGTCCGATGTTTTGTTCTTCCAAAAGTTTTCGGCTACAGTACGTGCGGTTTCAATAGAAACGGGTTTAGCAACAGCGGCAAAAGACAATAGCAATCCTAATGTTGACAGAATGATTTTTTTCATTTTGGATATCTTTATTGTATAGACAGAAGGTTTATCTGATGTGGACTTTTTGTGCAGGCATACCGTCAATCATGACCAGATAAATTCCCTGTTTGGACATTGGTATTACGAAATTGTCAGACGGGGAGTTCGATTTGTAAACGATACGTCCCATAACATCTATTACGGAGACATCTAGATTATTGGCGGATGTGACAGTAATGTTTTTTCCAATGGCTTTGACGGAGATGTTGCGACTGTCGGCATTCTCGATGGAGTTGTTTGGCAGGTTGCTGACAGTAAATGATATTTGAGTGGGAGTGTTGTCGAAGGAGTTGACAACATTTATCCAGCAATCTTCGTTTTCGTCGAAGAATATGGGTTTAAGAACGTAAGAGCCAGGAGAGAACAGGTCGGTCAAAGTGTAGCTGAAAGGTAGAACATAGGATGCACCGACAGATAAAGAGGCATAGGCCTGATAAATGATATCGATGCGCTGGCTGTTACCATTATATGCAGCGATACCCACATTGCCGTTGAAATCACCGTCACCATCGTTGATTATATAGCAAGAGCCGGAAAGCATTTCACCAGGATGCAGATTGTCGTTATATACCATAAACGACTGTGTGGTCTTGATGATGGGATTGCCAGTGGGTTGGGCTGCAGGATCTATTCGTATGGAAACCATTGTCGGGGTGTTGTCGTAGGCCGTAGTGATAGGTTGCCACGAAGATCCGTTGTCGGTGCTTAACACAGGACGTAGGATATAGTTGCCGGTTGTCATGCTACTGGGAACAGTGTAGCTGAACGGGACACAGAAAGTATTGTCGGAAGCCAAAGTGGTTTGGTTCTGAGCGATGACAGCTGCCAAAGAGTTGGAAGTGTTGTAAGCGGCCACTCCCACTTTGCCACTGAACGAAGCTCCACCACTATTGCGCAGATAACAAGCGCCTGTCAGGATGCCGCCTATTTGAACGGTTTGGTTTGTGACGCTGAACGAGGTGCAGGTCTGAATGTTGGCATCGCCAGATGCACTGGAGTTTGTAACGGAGAATACGGCTATGGCAGGAGTGGCATCATAGGAAGCTCCGATAACATCCCAAGTAACACCGTTGTCAGTGCTGTACACAGGACGTGCAATGTAGTTGCCAGATTGGAACGACGTAGGGATAACGTATGATATATTAATGGTTCGTACTGCGTCAGTGGTCATATTGACAGATTGCTGGGACATGACGGTGAGGAACAACTCTTCCCTATCATACGCAGCTACACCGATCATGCCGTTGAATGTGGCAGGGCTGGTGTTGCGGATGCCGCATGTTCCAACAAGTGGTTGACCTATTGAAACAGAAGAATTGGTGAAAGAGAATCCATTGCATACTTTCAGTTCGGGCTCAGCATTAGCAGGCAACGTTACAGAAAAAACGGACTGGGTCGGAGTGTTGTCGGCGGAATAGTTGATTTGATTCCAGGTGACGCCATTGTCAATGCTGTAAACAGGTCGAGCGATATATGTGCCGACGGTAAGAGGTGAAGTGACAGTGTAAGCAATAGGAATGTTTGTTGAAGCATTAGCATCAAGGGTCGAATATGACTGTTTTATCATGGTTACCAGTGTGCCCGTTGCAGTGTAGGCAGCAATGCCTAACAGTCCAGAAAAGGCGCCTGATCCTACGTTTTTAATCCCGCACGAACCAGTCATGACAGATTCCAATTCATAAGTGCTGCTGTTAAGCGCATAAGAATTGCAAACTTGTAATTCCGGGTCGCTAATGGGTATCGGGCTTTCACCAGTTACAGTAAAGGATACTTCGGTGGCACAGTTGTTGTATCCGTAATGGATAGGATACCAGGTGGAACCATCTACGCTGCAAACGGCCTTTGCGGTATATTCCCCCGCCACAATGGGAGGAGCTGCGGTATAGTCGATTGCCAGAGTCTTTGTGCCGCCCCCGCTGAATGTGATAAAGTCAGTTTGGCTCAGAATGGTAACAAACTGGTCGGAGCTATTGTAAGCAGCTACGCCGAGATAACCCTTGAAAGTCGCTACACCAGAGTGTTTGAATCCACAGGTGCCGGTGAGAGTGTTTCCTATTGCAACAGTGTTGCTATTGAGCCTGAAGCTGCTGTAAGTCTGAATGGCAGGCATGACGTTGAAAACGGCCAATTGGTTATATGAGTAATCGCCTAAGCCAGCGCCCGTGCCAGTTTGTGTCGGCAGAAGTCCTGACAGAGGATAGTATCCATCGCCAGCACTACTCCATCCCCAGTTGAAATGGAACTTGCCTGAAGCGTCGTAACCGTCGCAAACAAAAGCGTGGCCGCCAGAGCCGTCTTCAGACCATCCGCAATATAGTAAGGGACGTTTGGCGTCGAGTTCGTCTTTAACCAAAGTGGACCAATTGGTTTCCGTATAACTGCTTTTATATTTCAGACTCATGGAGTTGGAATAAACGAAGTGGTTCTTGAGAGCATTTGCGTATGCGCTTGAATAAGCGCTACTTTCGTTCCATCGATACCCCATCTCAAGGCTTACACCACAGTGGAACATAAGCAGAGCCACTGCAGCTTTTTGAGCATAGGCCCAAGTGTTAGTGGGAGTAATAGTGCCACCTGCAGGCATTCGATTCCAATAGTAAGTGGTGTCGAAGTTGGCAGAAATAGTATGTGTAGGAGCATTGTCAGAAAGAGTAGAGCAGGTATAAGTTTTGCTGCCAACACCTTTTAGAGGCCAATTCCAGTATTTCAATACTTGAGCCAAAGCGGTAGCGCCGCATCCAGTAACGGATCTTGTGTTTGTGTGACCATTATTGTCATAAGGACACAGGCTGTTGTATGGGTCACTTTGACTCCATTGGGTCTGTAAAAGAGGAGTCACGACTTTGCGGCCGTTGCCGGATTTGGGATATATGTTGAACAGAAGGTTGTGCCATTCGGAGTCGGTTTCATCGTTCCCCATATAGCCAGCTGCGCGTGCGGACTGGATTTCTCCAGAGTAGTGGTTCAACCAGCCTCTCAGGTTTGCTGACAAATGGTTGTCGGAAATACCGTTCGAGGTGGAATAGCCGAGAATAGGTCTTGCGATGTCGTCTGCCGCCACAATCACAAATCCGTCGTTGGTAATTGTGACGAATACATACATTTCAGAAAGACCAAGCTGTGTGGACACCTCAACAAGGTCCGGACACTCCCGATCAGAGTTCATGTTCCAGAAATTAGTGGCCACAAGTCGTGCATTTGCTACATCCACGTTCTTTGAAAAGCCCATAAAACACAGCAATAATGCGCTCAAGAAAAGTAATGCTTTTTTCATTGTTTTCAAAAAATAGAAATTGTTGCTCTTTAATTTAGTGTTGCAAAGATACAAAAATTTGCGAAATAAATTCATTTATGAAAAAATGTGTACTTTTGTATCATTCAAAGAAGCCTATAAATGGCTATATTGCACGCTTGATATTTATGTCGAAAAAAGCGTTTCATAGACAACGGTTGACTGCTTTTTTATTTTTGTTGTGCATTTTGATTAGTGTCTGCAATGCACAGGAGGGAATAAAAATCAGTGAGGTCCTTTTCAACCCGCCGACAGATGGTGCTGACTATCTTGAACTTTACAACGCCAGCGACTTGCCGATTGCCATGCGGAACTTACGCCTTGCGCAATGGAAGGGCGAGACCATATCAAAACTCTACATTATCGACACCTCTTATGTAATAGGTGCCCGAGACTATTGTGTTGTCACAACCGATGCACAATATGTGAAAGACAGCTTTGAAGTGCGCCATCCAGAAAAGATTATCCAGGTGAATAGTATGCCGTCATACAACAATGTATCAGGCACGGTTATTGTGTGTCTTGACGACACCACAGTGTTAGAACGTTTCGACTATATGGAAACCATGCACAGCCGTTTGCTGAAAGATGTCGAAGGAGTGTCTCTTGAACGGCGTTCGTTCGACAGTCCCGCGCAGGATGGCGCTAATTGGTTTTCGGCGTCATCCACTTCGGGCTACGGTACGCCAACATACGCCAATTCGCAGAGTCGCGAGTTCTTGTTTGTTGACAATGATTTTGCGGTCGACCCTGAGATATTCTCCCCTGACAACGACGGATATAACGACCTGCTCAACTTGACCTATAACCTTGCTGAAGAGGACCTTTCAGCCAATGTATATGTCACTGACAAAAATGGAAGGATAGTTCGAAATCTTTTGCGTGGAGGAGTCCTTGGAACTCACGGCGTGATTGTATGGGACGGCTTGGACGAATCCGCTCAACGTTGCCGTCAGGGACGTTACGTTCTTGTTATCGAAGTCTATAACACCTCAGGAAAGAAGCAAAAAAGCAGAAAAGTGATAACCTTGGTCAGTAACCAGTAATCGTATTATGCCAAAACCAACCAAGTTTTCAACTTTTAAACTTATCTATAATTCAACCAATAAATAATCAAACAGTTATGCAAAAAGCACTTCAAAACCTCAAGCCAGAAAAGGTATGGCGCTATTTCGATGAAATAATGGCCATACCGCGTCCGTCGAAGCACGAAGCCAAGATTTCCGCTTACCTGCAGAAGTTTGGCAAGGACCACAAATACGAGACACTCCACGATGAACTCGGCAATGTGCTCATCCGTAAACCCGCCTACAAGGGTTATGAGAAGTCCCAGGGAGTCTGCCTTCAGGCCCACATGGATATGGTTTGCGAGAAGAACGGAGACAAGAAATTTGACTTTCTCAAAGATGCCATACAACCAGTGATTGACGGTGAATGGCTAACTGCCGACGGCACTACATTGGGGGCTGATGACGGTATAGGAGTAGCAGCTGCACTCGCCATCCTCGATGATAAAACCATTGAGCACGGCCCGCTCGAGGTGCTTTTCACTGTTGACGAGGAAACCGGACTCACCGGTGCTGCAGGCTTGAATACATCATGGCTCAAGAGTGGCATACTGCTCAATTTCGATGATGAGGACGAGGGAGAGTTTTGCATAGGCTGTGCCGGTGGTATAGACACTACAGTCGAAATACCTTTTCGTCACGCACGTATTGAAAAAGAAACCACGGCATACCGAATAAGTGTGAGCGGACTTGTGGGCGGACATTCAGGTGATGACATCAACAAAGGTCGCGGGTGCGCCAACAAGATACTTAATCGCATTCTTTGGAACGGAGCCAGAAAGTGTGGCTTACGGCTTGCCTACATCGATGGCGGCAATCTTCGCAATGCTATTGCACGAGAGGCCTTTGCCATAGTTACAGTTCCAAACCGCCGTAGCAACATGCTCAAAAAACTCGTGGCGGAATATGCAGAACATATTAGGTTTGAATTTCGTACCACTGAACCAGTTATGAAGATTGCAATAGAGGAATGTGAAAAGCCAAAATACCTTATGGATGCTGACTCTCAGGATAATCTTCTTAACGCCATCTATGCTTGCGCACACGGTGTGTTGGCAATGAGCCGCGAGGTGCCAAACTTTGTGGAAACCTCGACAAACCTTGCTTCCATCAAGATGACCGACCGCAAGATAAAAATAGCTACCAGCCAGCGTAGTTCAGTTGAAAGCGCCAAACACGCTGCAGCCGAGAAGATCGAGTCAACATTCCGTATGATAGGAGCCAAGGTCAGTCACGGCGACGGGTATCCAGGATGGACGCCCAACCCCGACAGCCGTGTTCTGAAAGTGGCTGTCGCCACCTACAAGAAGATGTTCAAGCACGAACCCGTAGTCCGAGCCATCCATGCGGGTCTTGAGTGCGGACTTATCGGCGAGAAATATCCAAAGATGGACATGATAAGCTACGGACCGACACTGAGGGGCGTTCACTCTCCAGATGAACGCATAGAAATCAAGACTGTCCAGATGTTTTGGGATCTCACCCTTGCAATACTTAAAGCATTGAAATAAGGGTTAGATACAATTCAAAACAATTCGACTAATATGGTGCGGAGGGGTGGATATTTGTGAGCCCCTCCGTTATTTTACCCGATAATTCGGTTCAATATATCGTCTGACTCTTGTGGGAGGATTTTGTGTAGATGTAGCATCATTCGGTCATGCGACTGCTGGGGTGTACGCTTGCAGTTGTTGGCGTGGGTATGGAGTATTTTTTCAGGAGTGGTGAGCAAGGCCCATCCCCATCCGTATGGACGGTTGTGTCGGTCATGAGGATAGATGAAATCCTCTGTCACGATACGGCAGTATTTTTGAAGGTGGGAGATATGATTGTCGAAACGGCCGCGCATCTTTGGCCCGTTGAAGCCACAGGCGGCACGAAGGTCACGTGTGATCATACTGCCGTTCACCCTTAGGATTTCGAGTATGGAGTCGTCAATGGAGCCTACGTCGGGGGCAGGGGAGAGGCTACGGCGCCAGTTGCAGAAGTCGGGCCACCATTCGTAGCTGATGAAGCCTGCCTTACCGTCGAAGAATTTGCCGTACATGCAGTTGCTCTCGGTTATAATAGCACCTTTCCATTTCCAGAGAGGCCATTCCCATCTTCCGTCGTCAAGGATGTGGTAGCGACATTCGGCACTCACCGATTCTTCTGCCGAAAAGCCTCTGACAGTATTGCTCAACAATGGCAGAAAACCGACTTCTTGGATATAGTCCATGAGTTGTGGGCATGAATTAATCAAAGACATTGAAATGGTGAATAGTGAGTTGTTATCGATATTCGTATTTAAGGATTTCAATGCGCCGTTCTTTGGCGGCATCAACGCTATAGACACTGTGAAGCTGGTCGTTGTGGCTGGAAGAGACTTCTTTAGGGGCGGTGGAGCTACCGAAAGGCTCCTCGATGATTTCAAGGCTGCCGCTCCCGGGCTGGTTCATCACGCGGCGTAGCATACCGCCATTGTACTCTTTCAGTTGGTTGACAATGGTTGAAATGCGGCGTTTCGAGAGGTTTATGTTGTAGGCAGAGTTGTGAAGGGGGCTTGCGTAGCCTCCAACGGTGAGCACTACATGCCGACCATTCAAGATGTCTTGAGCGAGCAGGTGTATGAAATGTTCGAATTTTTCGCTATTGTACTGTACTTCTCCAAAGAAACTTTCCAGTGAGGCGAGAGCCATGCTGCGCTCAGTGGAGTCTGATAGTTCCTGTTGGCGGTCGCGGTATTCCTGTCGGCGGAACATATAAGCATTATAGGTTTGGAAATAAGTGAGGTTAGATGATGTGGCAAGGCTACGTGGGTTTGGCTCGTCGTTGTGAAAGAAGAGTCTTATTGGCAGCAGCAGGCGGGCTTTTTTACAGGGACAGGTATCTTCGGTTGCTTGGTTGCTTGGTTGCTTGACTATAGAGGTGTGAGAGGATGTGTCTATTATAGAACAAGACCAGCGATAGATGTCGTGGCAGCATGAGGTGTCGTAAAGGAAATAGGAGTCGCTGCGGTTGGAGGTGAGATATCCAGATGCTGTATGGTTTCGAGATTGAGTTGGGGTGTTGGGACTTTTCTGGTCTATAGAGAAGTATATGTCGTCTTCAACAGAGTTTACGGGTTCGGGTAGCAAGGTTGGTTTACGCCAAGAGTTGCGGGATCCAATGGAAGCGTAGATGTCATGTTTGCCGACGCCACCTTGTCGGTCGCTTGAAAAATATAGGGTGGACGAGTTTTGGTCGTAGAAGGGTGTAATTTCATTGTCAGCGGAGTTTACCGGAATGCCGAGGTTGGTTGTCTTTCCGATTTTCTTTCCATTGATTATGGCGTACCAAATGTCCATTCTACCGAGTCCGCCAGGACGGTCGGATGCGAAGTAGAGTATGGTGGTGCTGTCTGGCATATACCCTACGGCAGGGTGGGTGGAGTTGTAGCCTTTGAGATTGACGTCGCCGCCGACTTTTTGAGGCTTGGACCATTGTCCATTATTAGATTTGATAAAATAAATTTCGTTTTGGTAAGAGTCACCGTTGTCGGTACGGCATCGGGTGAAATAGATAATGCGGTTGCGTAGGTCGAAGGCAATGTTGCCAGTGTGTCGTGTTGGGTTGTTGATTCCAAAAGAGGAAAGTTCGCCTTTCGAGAGGTTGTCGTTGTCGGAAACGTGAGATTTGAAAACCCGCATAATGGAAATGCCAAAATCGATATATCCACCGCTTTCGCTTAGTTCTTGAAGGCTGGAGTAGTATAGGGTGTCGTCAATTCTCACAGGACCGGATTCGCTGCCTGGAGTGTTTACCTTGCGCCCTTCGTGTGTCACCTCGTAGCGGGAAATTTGTGCGCTTACGGAACCTAGCAGTGTGAGAAACAATATAAAAGTTTCGAATTTGATTTTTGGGGTTTTTAGATACGGAGTCATAGGAGAGTTTAATGTAAAATGTCATATAAGACACATGTGGTCGAACTGATTAGATGATAGGGCAGGGGAGAGCTTTGCGTTTGTTGCGTTTTTTGTTCAGATGATAAACCAAGCCCACTTCGAAGGCACCAATGGATTTGGAGGCAGGAGTTAGTTTGGAGATGTTGGCATCGTAGAGGAAGAAGAAAGAGAAAGCGTTATAGAATATGCCGATGTCGAACACCATGGCATCGGCGAATCGGTAGGCGGCACCGAACTGGAAGGCGAGACTACGGGAGGAGCTTTCGTCGATATAATATTTGACATCGGAGCCGAACAGAATCTCTGTGTATTTTTTTTGCAACTGTACCATTGCCAGGGGCATCAGGGACCATTGCGGATACATTCGCCATTCTAGACGAATGTAAGCGTTGAAGCGAGGTTCGAGGAAAGAAGACCCGTCGTTGAAGTAGGAGAGTTGAGGACGGTTGAGGTTGTAGGCGGAGATACCAGTCTTGAGTATGAAAGACTGGGATGGTTGGCTGTAGAAGGCGAAACCAGCACCGATGGTGGGGTAAATCACATATTCTTTTTCAAACTGTTCGGAGGGGTCTTCCATGAGAGCATCTGATGGGTCGAAGCCAGAGCGGTTTATCGCGGCGGTTACAGCAATGGAGAATAGATTGTCGGTGCGGGTGTTGAGAGCTTTGTAGAAAGAAAGGGTAAGGTTGCCTGAGATGGTTCCGTAGGAGAGAGAACCTGCCTTGTCTGCGTATATTTGGCCTCCTACGGCGAATCCGTAGCGGTGGTATTTGTTTTGATATACGGGTACTTCTACGGTGGCGGCAATAGTTTGAAATGGGTTGTGGACGGAGGCCCATTGGTTACGGTAAATAAGTCCAAACCGGCCTTGCCCGTCGAAGAATCCAGAATAGGCTGGATTGGTTATCAGCTGTATGTAGTCGGTTTGAGAGAAGTGTATGTCTTGAGCCAGTGCGACAGAAAACATGCCGCCAAGAAAAAGCAGCAGTCTGACAAAGGATGGTTTTATGGGTCTAATGGCTCTAATGGTGGTACTAAACTTATGGATTGAGTTGGACGTAATGACAGTCTGACAGCATCATGGTTACATAGAATGAGGGTTATCTTGCGTATGGCGGGGAGGAGATGTCGGCAAAATCGTGTTGCAAGAATTTGAAATAGGCGGCGATGGCGACCATGGCTGCGTTGTCTGTGCAGAATTTTTTTTGAGGCACGAATGTGGTCCAGTGGTGTTGATTCCCGATTTGGGCTATGCGTTGGCGTAAAAGGGAGTTGGCTGAAACGCCACCTGCGATGGCGACTTGATTGACGTGAAGCTTGAGAGCGGCTTTCTCCAGTTTTCGGACGAGGAACTCCACAATGGTATTTTGAATGGAGGCGCAGAGGTCGGGCTTGTGGGTTTCGATGAAGTTTGGGTTTACTTTCAGCTGGTCTCGCAGGAAGTAGAGAAAGGATGTTTTGATTCCGCTGAAGCTGTAGTCGAAGCCAGAAATATTTGGTGTGGCGAAGTTGAATGCAGAAGGGTTGCCATGTTGTGCGAGGGAGTCGATTAGAGGTCCACCTGGGTAGCCGAGATCCATGATTTTAGCGGCCTTGTCGAGGGCTTCTCCAGCAGCGTCGTCGATGGTCTGCCCGATAACGGTGTAGTGGAAATGGTCTTCAAAGAGGAGAATCTGAGTGTGGCCGCCTGACACAAGGAGACAGATGAAAGGGAACTTAGGAGTCGGAGAATCCTCGTTCTCTTTGATAAAATGTGAGAGTACATGTGCTTGGAGATGGTTGACTTCGATAATGGGTACGTTCAGGGCTTGGGACAAGCTTTTGGCGAAGGAGACTCCCACCAGAAGTGAGCCGAGGAGACCAGGCCCACGAGTGAAGGCCACTGCCTCAATATCCTCCAATCGTACTCCTGCCTGTTTTACAGCCTCATCCACCACTGGCACGATGTTTTGCTGGTGGGCTCGTGATGCCAGTTCAGGTACTACACCTCCGTAGCGACGGTGTATTTCTTGTGATGCTATCACATTTGAAAGCAGGTACTGGTTTCTCAGCACTGCCGCCGAAGTATCGTCGCACGACGATTCTATTGCCAAAATCACACTCATAGCGGTTGCAAAGATACGAATAAGTTTTCAGTTCTACGCTATCGCATATTGTTGATTAAGCGAATTGCTTGTGCAATGCTTTTCACGTTGTCAACCACCATGGAGAGTCTTTCGGTGGTTTCTTTGAGGTGGATGGAGTCAGGGTGGGCTTGAGCAAGCTGTATAATCTTGGAGAAGCTGGGGGACTTGAAAAAGGGACTTTGTTGGTCACAGACAAAGTGGCATATCATAGAGTCTTTTTTCAGAACGAGTTTCTCGATACCAATGGTTTGGGCGAGGCGTCGCAGAGTAATGGTGCTTATCAACTCCTCGGTGGCTGTCGGCAAAGGCCCGAAACGGTCTTTCAGTCTTGTTCGGAAGGCATTCAGCTCGTCTTCAGAGGATAAGGTGTTCAGCTCCTTGTATAGGAGCAGGCGCTCGCCGACACTGGTTACATATTCGTCGGGCAGCAAGGCTTCCAAGTCGGTCTCGATTATGCAGTCTTTTACATAATCTAAACAATCCTCGTGCTGGTGCTCGAAAAAATCCTTGAATTCTGTTTCTTTCAATTCTTCAATGGCCTCGTTGAGGATTTTTTGATACATTTCAAATCCTATCTCGCTGATAAATCCCGACTGCTCGGCACCCAGTATGTTGCCTGCACCGCGTATGTCGAGGTCTCGCATGGCGAGGTTGAAGCCGCTGCCGATGGCGGAGAATTCTTCGATGGCCTTGAGGCGCTTCTGTGCATCGGATGTAAGCACCGTGAACGACGGCACCATCATATAGCAGAACGCCTTGCGGTTAGAGCGGCCAACACGTCCTCGTATCTGATGCAGGTCGCTCAGCCCGAAGTTCTGCGCGTTGTTGACTATCATCGTGTTGGCGTTGGGTATGTCAAGGCCGTTTTCCACGATTGTGGTAGCCACCAACACGTCGATTTCTCCCGACAGGAAACGCATCAGGATTTCTTCGGTCTGCTTGCCTTCCATCTGTCCGTGCGCCATCGCCACAACGGCGTCTGGCACCAGCCGCTGCACCAGCCCCGCCATCTCTGGCAGGTTCTCCACTCTGTTGCTCACGAAGAAAGTCTGGCCGCCTCTCGACATCTCGTACATTATGGCGTCGCGTATCACCTCTTCCGAGAAGGGGCACAGCTCGGTCTCTACGGGTTGGCGGTTGGGCGGCGGCGTCTGTATGACGCTCAGGTCTCTTGCTCCCATCAGCGAAAACTGCAGTGTGCGGGGTATGGGTGTGGCTGTCAGCGTCAGGCAGTCCACGTTGGCTTTCGCCTGACGCAACTTCTCTTTCATGCTCACGCCGAACTTTTGCTCCTCGTCAATGATAAGTAGTCCGAGGTCTTTGAATTTCAAGTTTTTGTTGGTTATTGCGTGGGTGCCGATAAGTATGTCTATCTTGCCGGACGCCACGTCGTCGTATATCTGTTTTTTCTCTTTCGCCGTGCGGAAACGGTTCAGGTAATCCACCCTCACAGGCATCCCTTTTAGTCGTTCCGAGAATGTGTTGTAGTGTTGGAACGCAAGGATTGTGTTTGGCACCAGCACCGCCACCTGCTTCGAGTCGCAGCACGCTTTGAATGCGGCTCTGATAGCCACTTCGGTCTTGCCGAATCCCACATCGCCGCACACCAGTCGGTCCATCGGCGCCCCCGACTCCATGTCTTTCTTCACCTCGTTGGTGGCTTTGAGTTGGTCGGGCGTGTCTTCGAACATGAACGAGGCCTCCAGCTCGTTTTGCAGATAGTTGTCGGCGCTGAACGGGAACCCCGCCGAGGCCTTGCGTTTGGCATACAGGGCTATGAGGTCTTTCGCTATGTCTTTGACCTGCTTCTTGGTCTTCTGTTTCAGCACCTGCCAGCTGTTTGATCCCAGTCGGTTAAGTGTTGGCTCCGTTCCTTCCTTGCCTACGTAGCGGCTTATCTTGTGAAGACTGTGGATGCTGATATACAGCGTGTCGTTGTTCTTGTAGATTATACGTATGACCTCTTGAGTCCGTCCGTTGACATCCATCTTCTCCAGTCCCGCGAATCGTCCGACGCCGTAGTCTATATGCGTCACATAGTCCCCTGGTTTCAGCTCGAATAGTTCTTTGATGGTCAGGGTTTCGCGTTGCTGTCGCATGTCGCGGACCGTGTATTTGTGGTAGCGGTCGAAAATCTCGTGGTCGGTGAAGCATAGCAGTCTCACGTCGTGGTCGATATACCCTCTGTGAAGAGGTATTGGCAGGTAATCTACATCCAACGGCCTGTCGCCTGTTATCTCTGTCAGGGGCTGGCTGCTGAACACCTTCTCAAGCCTGCGTTGCTGCGAGTCGGCGGTTATGGAGATGCAGCAATGATACGACCGCTCGCCATAGTCGGCCAGCATTCGCATCAGCATGTCGAACTGCTTGTTGATTGTCGGCTGCGGTTCGCAGTTCATCTTCACTTCGGACGACTTGCTGAAATACACGCTGTTCCCGCACTCCACCACCTTGCAGCGCAACAGCTCCTGCATAAACTCCTGTGCCGGGGTGTAGAGGCTTTCGGGTTTCAGGTGCTCTATGGGCGAGCTGCCTTCAAGACGTTTGTATTCTTCGCCTGCATGCGTATATGCTTTGTCAACGGTCTCAATCGTGTAGAGCAGCCCTTGGGTCCATATAATGTCGTCCTGGCCGAGATAGTGAATCAGCGACACCTTCTCTTCAACTACCTGTTTTTCGCTTTCCGCCGACCTCCCACGACTCAGGTTGGGTACTATCGATATCTTCTCATAGCGCTTCACCGACAGCTGTGTTACGGGGTCGAACGCCCTGAGCGAATCTACCGTGTCGTCGAAAAACTCTATTCGGTAAGGTGTCTCGTTGTCATACGAGAACACGTCGATTATTCCTCCTCGAACGGCATACTGGCCGGGCTCCACCACAAAGTCAACCCTTTCGAACTCATATTCCCGCAGCACGTCGGTCATAAAGTCCATCGACAGCTCTGCACCCTGCATTACCTGCAAGGTGTTGCTGGTCAGAGTTCTCGACGACACGACCTTCTCCGACAGCGCCTCGGGATAGGTCACTACCACCAGGTTGCGCCCTGCGTTGAGCTGCTTTATCACCTCCGACCGCTGCAGCACGTTGGCGTTATCGACCTCTTCGGTTTGGTAGGGGCGGCGGTAGGTTGTGGGGAACAGCATCACACGCTTGTGGTCAATGTCGGCCTCGGTGTCGCCGAGAAGGGTCTCTATGTCGTTCAGCAGATAGTATGCGTCGTCCTTGTTCGATGCTATGTGCAGGTGTGTGCGGTATGGGTTGTCGCTGTACATCTGTGCCGCCAGCACCGCCGTCGCCGACCCTGCCGCACCCGACAGGTGCACACGTGCCTGCCCCTCGGCCAGCGCTTCCTTCAGCTGGCTTACAACAGCCGACCCGCTATATATATCCAGTAAATTCATCTTTTACAAAATGCAAAACTACTAATAATTCCACAATAAGACCGTGTCCCTCCGCGTTTTTATTAAGGCTGACGCACTTGTGCAGCCAAACACCAACACAATAACGCATTAACACAATAACGCAATCACACAATGACCACAATCCTCTGGGCCGACGACGAGATTGAACTTCTCAAGCCCCATATCCTTTTCCTCGAAGAGCGCGACTATAAGGTCGTGCCGGTAACCAGCGGCAACGAAGCCCTCGACGAGCTCGCCGTCCAAGACATCGACATCGTCTTCCTCGACGAGAACATGCCTGGGCTCAGCGGCCTCGACACCCTCACCCAAATCAAGAACCGCTACCCATCCATCCCCGTCGTCATGATTACCAAGAGCGAGGAGGAACACATCATGGACGAAGCCATTGGCAGCAAGATAAGCGACTACCTCATCAAGCCTGTCAACCCCAAGCAGATACTCCTCACCGTCAAGAAGCACACCGAGGCCAAACGCCTCACCAGCGAGAAGTCCTCCATGTCCTACCAGCAGCAGTTCCGCGAAATCGGCATGGAACTCGGCGGGCGTCTCGATGCGCACGAGTGGGTCGAGCTCTACAAGAAACTCGTCTATTGGGACCTCGAACTCGCCGACAACCAGGACGAGAACATCCACGACATCTTCCGCTCCCAGAAGTCGGAGGCCAACCAGCAGTTCTGCCGCTGGTACGAACGCAACTACGAGGACTGGCTTGCCGGACGCGGCGAGAAGCCCACACTCTCGCCCATGGTCCTTCGCGAGCGGCTCTTCCCGCTCCTCAAGGAGGAACGTCCCTCGTTCATGATTGTCATCGACAACTTCCGCTACGACCAGTGGAAGTTCATCCAGCCCGCCATCGAAAGCCACCTTCGTGTCGACGACGATAGCATCTTCTTCAGCATTCTCCCCACCACCACGCAGTTTGCACGCAACGCCATGTTCTCCGGCCTCATGCCAGCCGAAATCGAGAAGAAATACCCCCAGTATTGGGTCAACGAAAACCAGGAAGGCCACAAGAACCAGTACGAAGACCAGCTCCTCGACGAGAACCTACGTCGCAACGGCCTCAACCTCCGCCACACCTACCACAAAGTTCTCAACGCGCAGTACGGCAAGCGCCTGGTGGACTCCATCCCCGACATGATGCAGAACCGACTCAACGTCGTCATCTACAACTTCATCGACATGCTATCCCACGCCAGCACCGAGAGTGACATCGTGCGCGAGCTCGCCGGCAGCGAACGCTCCTACCGCTCGCTCACCCTCTCTTGGCTCGAGCACTCGCCGCTCATGGAGTTCCTCAAGGAGCTCTCCGAACGCGACGTGAACATCGTCATCACCACCGACCACGGCTCCACTATGGTCGAGCACCCTGTCAAGGTCAAGGGCGATACCTCCGTCTCCGTTAACCTCCGCTACAAACAGGGCCGACTCCTCGACTACAATCCTAAAGAGGTCTTCGAAGTGCGCGATCCTCACCGTATCGCTATGCCCAAACTCTATGTTACCTCCCCCTACATCTTCGCCCGCGAGAACGACTTCTTCGCCTACCCCAACAACTACAACCAATACGTCCAGTACTACACAGGAACCTTCCAGCACGGCGGCGTCTCCATGGAGGAAATCATGATACCGTTCATAACCCTACGTTGCAAATAACCCCAGCGACTTTGCAGCGGCTTTGCAGCGGCTTTGCAGCGGCTTTGCAGTGGCTTTGATAATAAAAGCGCTACTTCCAGTCCTCTGGCGAAAAACTTTGGCGTGACACCTCTACGCCGTCTTCCAGTTGATAGACAAACGAGAGCGTTGCCCCAAGTTGTTCCAACAGCATCAGCGTTTCTTTACCGTTGTCGTTCGAACTCATGGTGTTGAGCGACATACGGCTCTCCTCGACGGCATGAACTCGTATCGCAGCCATCATCAACTCGTCGTCGAGCGAGCGGCTTGTGATGCCCACCATCGTGCAGTGGAACGCCACCTCGTTGGCCGCCTTGTCGTAGCGAAGGCTGTCTATCCTCGTCAGCTCGCTCATACGCACCGGGCAGCTCTGGTTATACTGTTCAACCGCCGTGCGAAGTGAGTGCTCCGCCGTCTGCCGACAAGAAACCAACAGCAACAATGCTAACAAGGGATATAAATATTTGTATTGCATGATGTGAGAAGAGTGAATTGTGAATAGTGAATTGTGAAAAGACAAATGATGCTTGCCGATATATAATTGCTTAGTTATCGCCCTGTCCGGGCACGGACCCCTGTGCGGGTACGCACTAAAATTCAAAACTGTACAGCTCTACCCCGTCCTCGTTCTCGAAGATGTATTTGATTGAAATCCCGTTGTCGCGGTATATCCGCATGGCGGGGTTTGTCTCGAGGTCGGCGGATATGCTGGCTTGCAGCCCTTCGAGCAGCGAGCGGTCCACGCTTTCGGGCGTGATGCCTTCGCCACCGATGCGGAACACGTATGTGACCGCCGTCTCCTCGTCGTCCAGCGTAACCGACTGCATCGTGATGCCTTGGGCTATCTCCATCGGGCAGGCGGCGTTGGAGTTCTGTACGTCGCGGCGTATGATGTCCATGGTGGCGGAGTTTCCGTCGGTAGCGTCGGCCTCTGGATCTATGTCGAAGCACTTAACCTGACGTCCGTCGGCATATTGCAGCACCAGTGAGAGGTCGCAGTCGCTCTGCTTCAATATGCGCTCAAACTGCGGGTCGTCCTTCAGCCCTTGAGCGAGCAGAGCCGACACCTGCCTGTCGTCCAGCCCTTCGAGGTTCGCCTCCACCACATCTTTCATCCACTCCTCCTCATAGATGCCAAACAAAGTAACGTAATACACAACCACCGGACTCTCTAATTGCCCTGTCTGGGTACGGACCTCCTTGTTGGCACGCACCACTATGCTGTCGAGCCGCATCCCGTCGGTGATGATGACCGGGCAGCGTTTGTTCGCGTGACGTACTATTTTCTCCAGCTCCGTCTCATGATGGCACGACGAGAAAACTATTGCAGTACAAAGAATAGTAAGAGAAATAAAAATGTTCCTTTTCATATCTTGAAACTAAAAACTTTAAAATCACTCCACGCCTTTCATTGTCAGCGATATTCTGTGTCGCCGCAGATCCACCTCCATCACCTTCACTTTCACGTGCTGGTGCAGGTGTACCACCTCCGACGGGTCGTTCACGCGGCGGTTGGCCAGCTGGCTGATATGCACCAGCCCGTCTTGATGCACACCCACATCGACAAAAGCGCCGAACGCCGTGATGTTCGTCACTATGCCGGGCAGCACCATCCCTTCGCGCAGGTCCTCTATCTTCGACACGTTCTTGTCGAATTCAAACACCTCGAACTTCGCCCTGGGGTCGAGGCCGGGCTTGTCGAGTTCTTTCATGATGTCCTGCAATGTAGGCAGGCCGCAGTCGTCGCTCACAAAGTTTTTTATGTCCACCTTGCTGCGCGCCTCCTTGCTGTCCACCAGCGTCTGCACGTCGCATCCCACTGACTTCGCCATCTTCTCCACCAACGCATAGCGTTCTGGGTGTACGGCGCTGTGGTCCAGCGGGTTTTTCGACTCTCTCACACGCAGGAATCCTGCACTCTGCTCGTAGGCTTTTGCCCCGAGACGCTCAACCTTCAGCAGCTCCTCTCGGCACGAGAATGCTCCCTCGCGGTTGCGGTAGCGCACTATGTTGTCGGCCAACGCCGGACCGATGCCGCTCACGTACGACAGCAGCTCTCGGGATGCTGTGTTGAGCTCCACACCCACGCTGTTCACACAGCTCATCACCACGTCGTCAAGACTGCTCTGCAGCATCTTCTGGTCCACATCGTGCTGATACTGTCCGACACCAATGGCCTTGGGGTCAATCTTCACCAGCTCCGAAAGAGGGTCCATCAATCGGCGTCCTATCGATACCGCACCTCGTACCGTTACGTCATAGTCGGGAAACTCCCTCCGTGCCACATCCGATGCACTGTATATGCTGGCGCCGCTCTCGTTCACCACCACCGCCACCACTTTCGTCTTGAAGTGGCAACGCTGCACCACCTCCTCCGTCTCGCGGCCGGCCGTGCCGTTGCCTATGGCTATGGCCTCTATATGGAACGCCTCCACCAGCGCCTCCAGCTTGGCTATCGCCGCACGCTCTTCGCGCACCGAGGTGAAGGGGTATATGGTCTCGTTATGCAGCAGCTGTCCCTGTGCGTCGAGGCAGACGGTCTTGCAGCCGGTACGGAATCCTGGGTCGATGGCGAGTATGCGCTTCTGTCCCAGTGGTGGAGCCAGCAGCAGCTGCTTCAAGTTCTCGGCGAAGACCCTTATGGCCTCCCTGTCGGCCTTCTCTTTCAGCATCGCACGGTATTCGCTCTCGATGGAAGGCTCCATTAGACGCTTGTAGCCGTCGTGTACGGCGAGCCGCACCTGCTCGGCGGCTGGCGACGAGTTGTGCACATAATGGCGGTCCAGGGCAGCGTATGCCTCTTCGGCGTCCGAAGGCATCACGTGAACCCTAAGAAAGCCCTCATCCTCACCACGGAAGAGTGCGAGTATACGGTGAGACGGAGCCCTCATGGCCTGCTCGCTCCAGTCAAACCACGACTCGAACTTGTGTCCTTCCTCCTCCTTGCCTTTCACCACCGACGACGAGAGCTGCGCCTTGCGGCGGAAGATGTTGCGTACCACATTGCGCGAGCCTACGTTCTCGTTCACTCTCTCTGCTATGATGTCACGGGCGCCCGCGAGGGCGTCATCGACAGAGGCCACCCCTTTCTCCTCAGAGAGATAGGGGCGGGCAGCGTTCTCGAGAGGCGAGTCAACCTGACGCATCAGCCAGTCGGCCAGCGGCTCAAGTCCTTTCTCTCGAGCCATCATAGCGCGGGTGCGACGTTTCGGCTTATACGGCAGGTAGAGGTCTTCGAGCTCCTGCAGCGTGGACGCTTTCTCCAGTTGCTCTCGAAGTTCAGGCGTCAGTTTCTCTTGTTTGTCGATGCTCTCTATTATAGCCTCGCGGCGAGCATCAAGCTCTTTGAGTTTGAGCAGAGCGTCGCGGATGGCAGCCACCTGCACCTCGTCGAGCGAGCCTGTAGCCTCCTTGCGGTAGCGGGCTATGAAAGGTATGGTGCAGCCGCTCTCAAGAAGCTGTATGGTGCGAGCCACCTGCGGCACCGAGAGCTGCAACTGCAAAGCGATTATATTAGCGTAGTCAGACATATCGGTTAAGGGTTAAAGGTTAATGGTTAATGGTTAATGGTTTCATTTCTTCACTCAGGTTGCTCCGTTCTGGAGAGTAACCACTACTTTGCAAAGGTACATCTTTCCACGCAATTTGCAAGGTGTACTGCATAAAAAATGTACTTTTTTATGCAATACGACATACTTTTTGCACAAAAAAAACAGAAGATCCTCTTTTTTTGTCTATCAGAATTTCCAAATATGTAAATGCCATCACGGAACCGCCAAATTCATATAAAATACACATAACTTTCAAGTGTTCTCAAATAGAAAAGGGAGGCAATCTGCCTCCCTTTTCTATAGTTGATACGGTAGTTCAGTTACGGTCTCACCAGCACATTACGAGATGGCTGGTCGCCTTGAACAACCAGAGACCATCTGCGAATCCCAATTCGTTGAAAATGTACATTTCCATTCATTGTTTTATCGGTACAAAATAGATAAAAACCATTCGGCCATTGTCTGCATCGAAGCTTGTTAGCATTTCAAGAGCCTTAACAAATCCTACCGACTTCTCGTTGATGGTCTCAATCATCTCGGTGTCGCCCGTGCCGTCGCTTTTCTCCGATGTACGTATAATAAGGTCGCTGGTAATACTGCTGCCATTGAAGAAACGATTGGCCTGCGACATGGCCTTCACTCCTGCCACTCGGAACATGGCACTCTCGTTGGGATATTTCGCCTTTTCAAGCGTCAATACCGAGACAAGATACTGCTGCTCATAGTCGTCCACTGCACGAACACCTTCAAACGGTGCATTCTCATACATACGTATCAAAAAGTTCGTCAATGCAGTACGCTCGGTATTATAACCTTGCGCAAAAGCAGATATTGACAGACTAACCAATAGGCTGAATAGTACTTGTCTCATCTTTTCCATTTCTTAATTCGCTTAAATGTATATATCCCTCAAAAACAAGAATGTATATCTTAAACTGTATCAAGAACCAACAAACAACATCTCCAATAAGAAGCATGAACAAGACTGCCGTTACGCACTGAACACATCCACAGTTGACGGTACTGCAATTCAGCTTTATGATAGAGCCAACTATTAGCAAGAATGCGTTACGTAGAAAAGCAGTTTGAGCTTCAAGAACGGGTATGTTCATCAGGCAATTATTTTGAGCGATTGTATAGTAGGCTTTATCATAGTTATACCCTATCTCATCGTCAAACAAAACATTGTATTTGTCTTGAATCCCTTGTGGCAATTTATTCTTATTGAATCGTATAGCCCATTTTATCATACAGGTGTTCTTTGTCAATTTTAGGCCAGATGCCATGCTTTCCATCAATTTGTGATAAACCATACCAATGGGATAACATAATACCGCCAACAGTAGGCTTTGAACCACAGTAGCATTATCTATAGCTATTCCGAAAAAGTTAACGAACCATAGGATAACAAATCCTGGAACAAGCATACAAAGCAAGTCGTACAATGTAATTTGTGAAGGAACATTCATGGTTTTTTTTTTAGTAATCATTTGACAAAGAAACCAGTTATTTGTGAAAGGTTGTCTGCATATGTGATATAAATAAACTTCATAGAAGGCAACGGGAGATCGTAGTATTTTTTTCTAACTTTTGACTTGCCTGCATGCTTTGAGTAATAATCAAGCATTCTGGCGCAAATTCCCCATCCCCAACTTCCTTTCGACTGTACAGCTCCACCTATTTTAATGTTTCCTAAATTTGTTGATATGGATGGAGCTATACAGTAGTCAAAAAGAAGGCGTTCAAAACATCCAACCACCCCGATTTCCTTGTATCGGTACCCATCCTTACTATATTCATCTCTCCATGGATTACTACAACATAATGGTATATAGACGTCAGTTCCATATTTGGCACACCCACATCCAATCAGAATTGACATTGTTTCATCTACACCTGTGAGTGGGCCATCGTGTTGCATTAAAAATGGCTGTGTTTCACTTTCAATCGACAATAATTCTATTTCGTTTTTTTTGAGAGCGATTGCTTGTATTGTTGCCATTACATGGTCGTAAAAAACAAGCGTATTAGTATTTGTTTCGAATGATATTTCCAAATCAAGTTGAGCTTTCTTATTAAATATTTGAGGTTCACTTATGGAAATTTTCTTATCAAATACAGATGGTCCCACCTCCTTGATATATTGAACAAGATTTGCAAAAGCCTTTTTTGAATTTTCATATTTCAGCTTGAGCATCTTGATATTCGCACCAAAGGTGGCACCTGCAAACTCACACTCGGAGCCCTTGCTTTTTGCATAGGTCACAAGTTTGCCGATAGATACGGTCGCCTGTAGCGTAATAGACGTATTACCGTTGGACAAAGTGTATGAGCTAAGCTCCGTATAAGATTGTATGTTGCCACTTGAAACGGTGGCAATCTCATCTTTGACCAATTCATCATTAAGGATGGTAGTATTGGCAGACACGAATGTACCAAAAGCCTGCTCTATTGCGGACCGCAACGCAGCATGCGTTGCCTCTTCTTTAGTTGCACCGTCACCATTAACGACAAGGGTGACTTCTTTTACTTCCTGAGCGAAGGAAACGACTGAAACGGCAGTCAAAATGACTGCAAGAAAAAAACGTTTTACCATAATGAAATAATGTTTTTAGTGATTATTTGTGGTTGATTGTTTCCAAATGCGATACCCACCTCCCTGGCTGCATCAATAAGTTTCCGTTGAGTTTTGACGCCATCTTTGTATTGCCTCATAGCAAACTCCCAATCTTGTTTACGCTGTTCTTCTGCCAACGCCTCGACATCACGTAAACGAGTGTTTATTTCATCAATCAACACCTTTGCCTCATCTTGCGCTTTGGACTGAGGTGCTATTTGAGAAATTATTGCCAATGCCTCTGTTGCAGCAGTGTAATCACGTGTAACGAGCCATTTATTACGAGCTTGTTGCACAAGTAGAGCTCCTTCTTCATCAATTTTTGACTGATAGAAATTCACAGCCTTTGCCATACATTGCTCAAAGCACTCTTTGCATACTTCAGGCACTGCCATCAGTTTCGCAATGGCTGCATCATACTTTCGTTGCTGTGCGAGAGTGTTGGCTTCTGTTTGAATGAACTGGCAGTTGTTTGCGTAGTATTCGGCTATTTTCTTCTCTGCGTTTTCCACAAAGGCCTTCAAGTTTGGGTTGGCGGGCTTAATCATACTGAAAGCCTTTATCATGCTCTGTGCTTCGCTCTGGCCTATGCCCACCACATTGAGTACCACCGACTCATAGACCTTGTTGTCTGCCACATCGCCAATAAACATCGTCACCTCCAGTTTCTGTGATATCTTCACCGGTGCAGTTTGTGTCACATCCTTGCTGGTGACGTTCACCTTTGCGGTCATCACAAAGCGGTCGGTCAGCCCGTTGGATGCCAGGCCGTACTGTGTGGCCACCTGTTGCATCTTGGTTTCTAAAGCCGCCCGTGCTTCCTCTGGCACGTTGGGTAGCTGTGGCACCACTACATTGATTGCTATGCGGCCATAGTCCTGCGCCATAGCCACAGTTACCCATATGAGGGCAAGAATCATCGTTGTTATCTTTTTCATAATAGTCTCTCCTTATTTTTCTCCCAGTACCAATATTGCCTCACCTAGACCGCGCACCATCACTTTGGCGGTGATGTTGTACGGCTCTTTGGCAAGATGTTTTCTTAACTGTGTTGCGAAAGTGCGGGCATCCATTGCATTGCCTTTCTCGTCAACAAACGGGATACGCACCTGCTCGAACTGGAGGAAGTTCTCCGTGGCATCGCTGAGGTTGAACGCGCCTTCAACGGTGTTCTTGCGCATCCACTCCTGTATGCAGTCGGTCAGTTCCTCGCCGTCGTATTCTTCTTCGAGGTCTTTGTCCCAGCTGTCCCAGCAGCGTACGGTGAAGACTATCTCTCGCCCATGTTTTTTTAGGTCGCGGAAGTAGTTGTCCATCTGCTTGTCGAATGCCTTTATGTTGCTGCCTATGGCGCACTCCAGCAGTTCTGGAGTTGAGAGGTTCGACGGCTCGCAGGTTCCTGTGGCCGTTGCAATGCGCTTGCTGGTATAGCTGTCGAAAGCCTCCAGCGTGAAAGTTACTATGCGTCCGTTTGCTTCCTTGCGGATAAACCAGTCAATGTTGATGATGATGTCGCTTTTTGTGCGCCGTTTCAATTGGTCAAGCGGACTCTCCACCAGCGAGGCACCGCTGGTTTTGCTCGTAGTAACGTTGTCCTCAGCCTGGCGGTTGTTGATATTCTTCAATTCCTGCTCACAGTCCTTTAGACTGTAACCCATATCGGTCATCAGCTGACCAATCTTTGCAATGACAGGCTTGATTTCGAGGTCTTCTTGGAAAGCGCGTTGATAGTCCGGCACACGGACTTTCGCACCATAGGTGTTGTACGTTGTGGTGAAATAACGCTGGGTACACCAGTTGTCGCTGGGCACAATCATAAGCGTTGGCTTCTTTTCCTGTGCTGTAGCCACCACTGCCACAAAACACAGCATTAATGTCGTTAAAATCCGTTTCATGGTTCTATCTTTTATGTGACAATAAAAAATCAGCTTCCGACCGTTGAGCCGGAAGCCGTTGTCTAAATAAGGGCATAGAGAAAGGCGCGAATGCTTTCTGATATTATTTTGCCACTTATTTCTTGTGGTGGTGTCTGGAATACCAATGATACAAATAAGTGGGAAAGAATTCACGCCACTGCGTGAACTATCCGCTTGCTTATTCTCGTATCATAATGGGAGTTTTCCAGACTTTCCACAAGGGAGAACAAGAGCGTCAGCTCAATATGTGTCAATATTTATCTTTCTTATGTCATATTTTCTTTCTAATGTTTCACGACTGCAAAGATACAAAAAATATGTAAGATGTAAGATGTTAAATGTTAAAAGCAAGAAGGGAGATGGATGTGTCTTCATTGGTTTGTTGGATATTGTTTTGAATCCCAATCCCGTTTCCATTCTCCGTCGCTCTAAATTCACCCTTTCGTCACACCTGCGATAATCCATCTTTGCATTGATTCCATAATGCCTCCGTAATGCCACCCTAATGCCGCCCTAATGACTATACTATTAATAACTGATTTACACTATTATACAATACCACGAAAAGCATTATTCAATGTTTTCCATTAAATCTCTCACTATGAGCGGTTTAAGAACTCTTGCAAAAATCAAGAGTCGGAACTTCCATTGCAAATGAAAGTGACAAGTGACAAGTGACATTTTTCGAAGTGGGTTCAAGATGGGAGTTAAATGTGAGTTAAGACTCTCCCCCCTACCCCCATCTGCTTAGAGAGGGAGAGATGGAGATACAGGCTTGTATTTGATAGTTTGAGTGACACTATTTTTTCGACTCAACTTTGAAATACAAGTTGTTAACACGTCGTGTATGTCACCCGTCACTTGTCACTTTCAAATGTAACGACTTTTTCGCACCTTATCTTGAGTCGGAAGTTCCTTTGCAAACGAAAGTGACAAGTGACAAGTGACAAGTGACATTTATGTTGCTTATACAATATAAAAAAAAGAAAAAAAACGTACTTTTGCATTTTATTTTGAAGCTGTTTAATTTTGATTGATGGATTTTATTGTACATATAAACGAGCAGATTTTTATTCTTACCGAAGGCGCAATGGGGTTCCATTGTAACTGAGGAAAGAACGAAAAGATGCCGCTTAGATGCTTCAATAAAAACATTGAATTAAATCTAAACAACTTCTTATAAACCAACACCAACCTTAACATACTGAATATGCAGAAGTTCTTCATAGCGACGTATCATTTTTTCAAGAAACACAAGGTCCTCATGTGGGTGACGATGACGGTATCGTTCGTCATCTTCGTGGCCCTCGCCTCGCAACTGAAATACGAGGAGGACGTCACCAAGCTGCTGCCCGAAACCGAGAAGTCGAAAAGCAGCCGTCTGGCTTTCGGCCAGATGAGCATCAAGGACAAAATCTTCATTCAGATAGAGCGTCAGAACGACAGCACCTCTCCCGAGGAGATGGCGATGCTCTGTGACGAGCTGATAGACAGCATCGTGGCTCCCGACTCTTGCGGTGGATTGATAAAGCATATCCTCTACCGCATCGAGGACGACTGGATGGTGAACGGCCTGGATTACGCTCTGGAGCACTTCCCTTCGCTGCTGCCCGAATCGGTATATGAGGGCTTCGACTCGCTGCTTGCACCCGCCACGCTGAGTGAGACGATGAAGCAGAACGCCGCCACCTTGGAGGAAGACCCCGAAGGCACGCTCTCGAACGTGCTGCCCTACGACCCGGCGAACCTGCGTGAAGCTATGAAAGGGGCTCTGCCGCAACGCTCGATGATGAACACCAAGACCATCGAGCGCCACTTCTTCTCGACCGACTCGACGGTGGTGATAGCCTACCTGACTCCCAATGTCGGCTCGTTCGACTCGAAAGGGTGCGCCAAGATAGTGAAGCGGCTGGACAAGTGTGTGAAAGAGTTCAACGCCGCCCACCCCGAAGCCCAAGCTGTCTTCCACGGAGCGTCGGTGCTGAGTGCAGGAAACTCGAACCGCATAAAGAAAGACATCGTGATAACCGTAGCCATCTCGCTGCTCATAGTGCTGGTGGTGCTGCTGCTCTGCTACCGCACCCCTTCGACGATAGCGATGATAGTGGTGCCCCTACTCTACGGCACAGCTATGGCTATGGCCTGCGTGTTCCTCATCAAAGGACGCATGTCGATTATGGCATTAGGGCTGGCGGCGCCGATACTGGGTATCGCGATGAGCTACATACTGCATGTGCTGACCCACTACAAATATGTGATAGACCCGATAGAGGTGCTCCGCGAGCAAGCCACCCCTGTGGTGCTGAGCTGCCTGACCACGATAGGCGCCTTCGCAGGACTGCTTTTCACCACGAGCGAGCTGCTGAAAGACTTTGGGATATTCGCCTCTATTGCGCTGGTGGGCACCACCCTCTTCGCGCTGATATTTATGCCACAGTTCTTCAACGAGACGAAACAGAGTCACAGTCGCAAGGCGTTCGCCCTGCTGGACAAACTCAACACCTTCGCCCCCGACCGCAAACCCTGGCTGGTGGGCGCCATAGCGCTGCTGAGCGTGGTGTGCATCGTGATCTCGCTGAACCCGAAGACCAAGGTGCATTTCGACAACAACCTGCAGAACATAGGCTACCGCAGCGACATGGTGCACCACTCGGAGACGATATACAAGGAGGTCATAAACCACGGCTACAACGTGAAATACTATGCCGCCGAGTCGAGCTCGTTCGATACCGCGCTGGCTATGAACAAGGCGATGCTGCCCAAGGTAGACTCCCTCTACGCAGCAGGCGCCATAGTGCAGTATAACGACATAGCCCGCATGGTGCTCACCGACGAAGAGCAGCAGGCTAACATCGACCGCTGGAAGGGCTACTGGAACGAGGATCATGTGGCACAGACGAGGCGTGACGTAGGCAAGGCGGCAACCGCCGAAGGGCTCGACCCGGAGATGTTCGACCCGTTCTTCACCCTGGTGGAGGCCGACTACGAGCCAGATCCGATAGCTGAAAGCGGCATAGTGCCTGACGAGCTGGCCTGCAACTTCATGGAGAGAATTGAAGGCGGCGATGCAGAGACGGCAGATAAATACTTGGTGTTCACCTCGGTGCTTACCGACGACTCGAACACATACAAGGTGGCCGACGTGCTGACGGCACAGCCTGGCGTCATCGTGGCCGACCCGTTCTACTATACCGGCGACATGGTGAACATAGTGCATAAGGACTTCAACATCATACTGCTCATCTCGTCGATATTCGTCATAGTGGTGCTGCTCATCTATTACCGCAGCCTGCTTATGGCGCTGCTGGCGTTCCTGCCCATGTTCCTCAGCTGGTATATAGTGCAGGGCATCATGTCGATATTCCATATCGACTTCAACCTGATAAACATCGTGCTCTCGAGCTTTATCTTCGGCGTGGGCGTCGACTACTCGATATTCATCTCGAACGGTCTTATCTCGTCGGAGCGAGGCAACAACGACACCATTCTCTCATATCACAAGACCGCCATAACCTTCTCGGCGTTCATACTGGTAGTGGTGCTGGGGTCGCTGCTGCTGGCAGCCCACCCAACACTGCACTCGGTGGGTCTCTGTGCGCTGATAGGCATGGTTTCGACCATATCGATATCCTACTGTCTGCAGCCCTACCTGTTCCGCCAGCTGATGAAGATACCCTTCTTCAAGAAAAAAATAGTCAAAACGAAATAAATCAGCCGTTCGGCAGACTAAAGTATTGCAAACCGAAAATAATGATATGCAAATGAACATCAAAAAACTCATCCTCCCTATAGTACTTTTCGCCTTGTTTGGCTACACTAACACAGCCTTTGCCCAAAGCGGCGACAAAGCCCTCGACAAGATTGAGTCGGTAGGCAAGAAACACACCTCCATAACCGGCAGCCTGACGCAGGTGCGCACCACCGCCGCCAAAGCCAAGATAGACATGGCGGGCACGCTCTACTATACCGACAAGACCCAGTTTGCCATCAACTACACCACGCCTGCGGGCAACCGCACCGTCATCAACGGACAGAGTATGCTTCTCATAGCGAAAGGCAAGAACCAGAAGTTCAACCTGCCCAAAAGCCCGTCGATGCAGAAGCTCGCCAACTTCCTTATCGACGCGATGGCCGGCAGAGTGAAGGAGATAGCCACCTCGAACAATGCCGACTATACGGTGAAGGAGAGTGGCGGCACTTACACCGTGGAGATGACCGCACGCAAGAAAGCGGCCAAAGGGTTCTCGTCGATACGTCTGGTGTATCGTCAGAACGACTGTGTGATGACCGAGATGGAGACGGTGGACTTCAGCGGTGTGAGCAACCTGTACAAGATGACCGACATCAAGGTGAATACGGCAGTTGACGAGTCGGCGTTTAAGTTTTAGTGATTAGTGGTCAGTGACTAGTGACCAGTGACCAGAAACTGGTTGCTTATCAATTGCCTTGTCCGGGCACGGACCCCTGTGCGGGCACGGGTCTAAATTCCTTTCTCGCGACAGAATTGGTCGACCAGCCCTATCAACTCCTCGCCAAAAGCGCGGAGTTTTATTTTTCCTATGCCTTTGACCTTAGAGAGCTCGGTAATGGAACGGGGCATTGCTTTGGCTATGCCCAACAGCGCTTTCTGAGTCAATACCTGGAAGGCTGGCACGCCGGCATCCTCGTATTTCTCACGACGCCAGGCGATGAGGCGTGGGAGAATCTCGGGATAGTCCAAATCGTAGAGGTTTGAAACCTCTTCGGTCTTAGATTTATTTTTCCGTTGTGGCGGATTTGTAATCATGAGCGGTCGAAAGATTGTAAACATCAAATAATAAGTTATTTATTGGATGGTTGATGATGTTTGTTTTTAATCTTTTGACACATGGTATCACTCAAAAAACAAAAGCGACCACGAGCAATATGAGATTAAAGTTCAATTCAGACTTGGTTTGCTTATGACTATCAAGCTTAAAGTACTGCTTATTAATAATATATAGTCAAGGAAAATCTTTCGACCGCTCGTGATTTGTAATCCGACACAAGCATCTTTTGGGATTTGTAATCCCGGTTTTTTGTCCTAGGTATTTTTTGCAATCCTTGTCTTTCTCGGCTTCTGCTTTTCAAATAACGAAGGCATGTTTCTTGCCGGTATCGGCAAAAATCAGTATCTTTGCATCGTGTTTTGACACGAAAACTTGCCGACAATATGGAATATCTGTCTGTTACTCAATACAGCGAGAAGTACGGCATCAGCGAGCGTACTGTACGAAATTACTGTGCCACAGGGAAGATAGATGGCGCTTTCCTGACTGGAAAGACTTGGAACATCCCTGCCGATGCCACTTTGCCGAAAAAAAACAAGGCTAAAACATCTCCATTGCTCTCGCGTCTGCGAGAGGAAAAAAGCTGCAAGCTGAAAGGTGGCATATATCACCGCACACAGATAGACCTCACATACAACTCAAACCACATAGAGGGGAGCCGTCTGACCAAGGAACAGACGCGCTATATCTTTGAAACCAACACCCTCGGCATCACTACAGAGAACACTCGCATCGACGATATTATCGAGACGGTTAACCACTTCCGATGTATCGACTACATAATCGATCACGCCATCGACAAGATTACGGAGGCACACATCAAGCAACTTCACCTGCTGTTGAAAACCAACACCTCCGACAGCCAGAAGGAGTGGTTCTCCGTGGGTGAATACAAGCGGCTGGCCAACGAGGTGGGCGGCGAGGAAACCGCGAAACCCGAAGATGTACACAAAAGGATGAAGGCGTTGGTGGCCGAATACAACGGGTTGAAAAAAGTTTCGTTTGACGATATACTGAACTTTCACGTGAATATAGAGCGCATTCATCCATTCCAAGATGGCAACGGTCGCGTGGGGCGCCTACTGATGTTCTGGCAATGTCTGCAGAGCGGTACAGTGCCGTTTATCATCACAGATGAATTGAGGCTATTCTACTACCGAGGTATCCAAAACTGGGGGGCTCTCAACGGCTATCTGCGCGACACATGCCTGACGGCACAAGATCACTATAAAGCCTTGCTTGATTATTTCAAAATCAAATATTAGGGCTGAGTTCAAATCCCGTTGTGCCGGATTTGTCTGCCTGACCGCAGTTCATCGCCTTGAACCCCGCAGAAATGTAATGCATTCAGGGGCGGCTCTAAATATGATCCATGTGACATGTAACAGGTACCTATCCCCAACAACCAAGTGGTGAAGGCGACTCCAGCGAGTCTCCTTTTAGGGTCAAGGTTGTCGGCAGATAGGGGGAAGCTTTGTTATATTAATTTTTCTTCGTACCTTTGCAACTGATAATCACATATTAAATTCGAGCCTATGGGCACACAATCGATGACACAGATTATAGCCGACTATTTCAAGACGCAGCCCGTCTTGAAAGTTTGGCTTTTCGGCTCGTTCGCCCGCGGCGAGGCTATGGATGGCAGCGATGTCGATCTAATGGTGGAATTCGACAGAGCCCATGCAAAAGTTGGCTTGCTCAAGTATGCAGAAATTATAATCGACCTTGATAAAATCCTTAATCGAGAAGTGGATTTAGTGGAGTCTGGAGCCCTACTTCCTTGGGCGGAGGAGAGTGCTAACCGAGATAAAAAGCTGAAATATGAGAGAGCCTGAACGTGATTCTGGAAGAATACAACACATGCTTCGCTCTATCTTAACAAAACGAGGTATGTCGAAATTGTTTACCGTATTATTTTTGTTTTGCGCTGGGGCTGGATGGGCGCAGCAGCCGCTGCTCTCCACGCATTGGACGCAGGGTGACCCGTACAATATGCTATGTCCGGCCGATCCGCTGGAGGACTACAACCATTGTTATGCCGGTTGTCCGGCTGTCACGATGGGGCAGATAATCAATTATCTGAAAACGACGCAAGGCACTCGCTTTGACGATGGCGACGACTATTCCACAGGGAATTACTTTGGCCGGATGTTCAATATCGATGACGATTGGGAGGATTACCAGTTCCCATCGTTCGAGCAGTTGAACATGCTGCTGGATTCGGCCGATGCCGCCTTTGTTCGCGGCGATGAACTTACCGACTCGATGACGGCGGCTCTGGTTTTTGCTTGCGGTGTGGCGTGTAAGCAGGTCTATTCTGCATCGAGTTCGTACGGTTCGGGAACCTTCTATGTGGATCAGGCTTTTGAGGCATATCAGCGTTTCGGCTTTAGCGAGTGTCAAATGTTTCGTGAACCCGACTCGGCGATGTACGCCACTTTAATCGCCAACTTGCAAGCCGGTTATCCTGCCCATCTGGCCGTTGAAAGTGCGGACGGAAGGTCCGGACACAACGTGGTGGTTGACGGCTATCGCGAGAGCGACGGCAAGTTTCATATCAACTTCGGCTGGGGAGGGGGCAGAGACAATTGGTACCCAATTCCCGATAGCAACGGTTTCTCGTACGGTTGGACGAAGATAGAGGGAATTATAGTGAATATCATTCCCACCACCCCGGCTGTGGGCATCGCCGACATGCCACAAACTCCCCGCTCCAAGATTTCCATCTATCCCAACCCTACCACAGATGTTATCCATCTGAAGGGACTCACTTGTGAAACGGTGGATTACGCCATATTTAACGCGATGGGTCAAAATGTGGCGGAAGGCTCGTCTGAGGGAATCGTCCCCGTTGCGCAACTGGGGAAGGGGATTTACCTGTTGCGAATAAAGGCTGACAAGCACATGGAGACAGCCAGATTCGTTGTGAGATGATTGTATCCAGGCCGTGAATTGCAAAGTGTCCTCCAAGGACAAGGCTTGGAAGATGTCGGCACAGGCGGGATGGGACGATGATTCGAGGTGTGTTATGCTTCACTGTGATGTGCAGCGTGCTGTTTTCACGCTTTTGTTTTGATAGTGGCCTTGCCCCTGATTTCTGATATTCCGTTGTGCCGGATTTGTCCGCCTGACCGCAGTTCATTGCCTTGAGCACCGCTGAAATAAAAATATGTCAAGCGAAAAATCCACCACAAGCACCTTTTGGAATTTGTAATCTCGGATTTTTGTTCCAGGTATTTTTTTTGCAATTCTTGTCTTTCTCGGCTTCTGCCTTTCAAATAACGCAGGCACATTCCCTGCCTGTATCGGCAAGATCTGTTTCTTTGTAGCAATAATGCGTAATCGGACATGATGTTTATTTGATTTTCTTTTTGCCGAAATACAATTTTTTCAAAAAAACTTTGCAGTTTAAAATATTTGCTTACCTTTGCAGTGTCTTAGATAACTAAAACACTATATTACATTTTGGCATTGTGGACAAAATCAAGCGAATAACTCAAAAGTAGAATATTGACCGTTTGCGGAAATCAAAAATGTTGTAACTTTGCATTCTTAATCTTAATAATAGAAATACATTTATAGTCACACACAAAATTGATTAATAATAACTAAACACCTTAAAAAGATGAAAAAGCTTTTAAGTTTGCTGGTGCTTTTCGCCCTCGTGGGCTGCACCACTCTGTTTGCACAGACAGAGAAGAAAGGTAAGGAGAAAAAGACCGACCTTACAGAGAAAGTTCCTATCGACAAGAAGGTCAAGATTGGCAAACTGGACAACGGGTTGACCTACTACATCCGTGCCAACAAGAAACCCGAAAACCGCGTGCAGTTCCGCTTGGTGACTAACGCCGGTTCGGTGCTCGAAGACGAGGACCAGCAGGGTCTTGCCCATTTCTGTGAGCACATGGCCTTCAACGGTACCGAGTACTACAAGGGCAACGAGATGATCAGCGAGTTGCAGAAGAACGGTATCGAGTTCGGCCGCGGCATCAACGCCTGGACGGCTTTCGACGAGACCGTCTATTATGTCGATCTGCCGAGCGACAAGGCCGACATGGTCGAGATGGGTTTCAAAATCCTCGACGGCTGGGCAAGCAAGCTTCTCTTCACCCCTGAGGAGATAGAGCACGAGCGCGGCGTCATCATCGAGGAATGGCGTGGCGGCCTCGGCGCCCAGGAGCGTCTGCAGAAAGCTACCTTCCCCATCCTGCTGAAAGGCTCGCAGTATGCTCTGCGTCTGCCCATCGGCAAGGAGGAAATCATCCGCAACTTCAAGCGCGACGTCATCGTGCGTTTCTACAAAGACTGGTATCGTCCTGACATGCAGGCCGTCATCATCGTTGGCGACATCGACGTTGACAAGATGGAAGCAAAAGTGAAGGAGTACTTCTCGAGCCGCGAGGCCGTGAAGAACCCGCGTCCGCGTCCCAACTACGACATCCCGAAGAACAAAGAGCCTCTTATCGCTATCGCTACCGACAAGGAGGCTACCGGCACCACTCTCGCCATGTTCTGGAAACACGACAAGGCTCCGCAGGGCACCGTGGGTGACTACCGCAACAGCCTTATCCGCCAGCTCATCAACGGTATGTTGAGCGACCGCTTCGACGAAATATGTGAGAAGGCAAGCTCGCCCCTCATCCAGGCCGGCGCCGGCTATGAAACCTTCCTCGGCCGCTCGTGCGACGCCTTCGCAGTAGAAGGTGCTCCGAAGGACGGTAAAGTCGATAAAGCTATCGAGGTGCTTCTCACCGAGATGCGCCGCGTCGATCAGCACGGTTTCCTCCAGGCCGAACTCGACCGCCAGAAAGAGGAGCTCCTGAGCCGCTACAAGAAGATGGCTAAAGAGGAGAACAAGACCCAGAGCGTCAGCTTCGCTCAGGAATACACCAACAACTTCCTCGAGAACGAGGTTATCCCCGGCATCCGTCAGGAATACCGCTATGCCAACGAGTTTGTGCCTGAAATCACCCTCGACGAGGTGAACGCTATGGTGAAGGGTTGGATTACCGACGAGAACTTCGTCCTCTGGCTCACCGCCAACAGCAAGGTGAAGGTTCCCAGCGAGAAGGCTGCCCTGAAACTCTACAAGAAGGCTATGAGCGCCAAGACCACTCCGTGGGTTGACAACTTCAAGGATGAGCCTCTCTTCAGCAAGGACCTCCCCGCCGTCGCCGCCAAGGTGACCAAGGAGAACAAGGCTCTCGACTACACCGAATACACCTGCCCCAACGGCATCCGCTTCATCGTGAAGAAGACCGACTACAAAGCCGACGAAATCCGCATGAGTTCGTTCGCCAAGGGTGGTGCCTCCATCTATGAGGACAACGAGGCCTACATGGCTCAGACAGCCGCACAGCTGATTGACGACGCCGGTATCGCTCAGTTCAACAGCAGCCAGCTGACCAAGAAACTCAAAGGTATGAACCTGAGCATCAGCCCCAGCATCGGCGGCGAGACCCAGGGCTTCAGCGGCAACTGCTCGCCGAAAGACCTCGAGACCATGCTCCAGCTCCTCTATCTCTACTATGACGCTCCGCGCAAAGACCAGGAGTCCTTCGACAAGAACATCGACGCTCTGCGCAGCCAGATTAAGTTCATGGGCGAGAACCCGCAGTTCGTCTTCATCAAGAAATACATCGAGACCGTCTATCCTGACAACAAGCGTCTTGTGATCCTCCCCACCGAGCAGCACATCAACAGCTTGAAACTCGACCGCACCTACGAAATCTTCAAAGAGCGCTTCAACGACGCCAGCAACCAGACCTTCTTCTTCGTCGGTAACATCAGCGACAAGGACATCGAGCTCATCGCCAAGTATGTTGGCAACCTGCCTTGCACCGGCAAGCAGAAAGGTGAGACTTGGAAAGATCGCGACCCGAAATTTGTCAGCGGCACTCCGCGCGCTACTGCCTACAAGGGCACCGACAACCAGGGTATGCTGATGATTTACGGTGAGACCCAGGGATTCGTGAACACCAAGAAAAACAAGGTCATCATCAACCAGCTGAGCGACGCTATGGAAATCACCGCCCTCGAAATCATCCGCGAGAAGATGGGCGGCACCTACAGCCCCAGCGTGAACGTGAGCTACGATGTTGACGGTGACGGCAAGGGCACCAAGGTTTCTTGGATGTTCTACATCGCCTGCGACCCCGATAACGTTGCCAACGTTGAGAAGGCCGCCATCGAGATCCTCAACCAGTACATCAACGAAGGCCCCAGCGCCGAGACTCTCGGAAAGGTTCAGGAGCAGCAGATCATCAACCGCGAGAACGCTCGTCAGGAGAACAGCTTCTGGATTGGTCAGATCGAAGGCAGCTATCAGTATAACGAGGACCGCGACGACCTCGACAAATATCCCGAGCTCGTGAAATCGGTCACAGCTAAGGAAATTCAGGATGCCGCCGCCAAGTTCATCAATATGAAGAACTACGCCGTCATCATGCTGATGCCTGAAGATAAGAAGTAATGAGTGACCAGTGACCAGTAACCAGTGGTCAGTGGTCAGTGGTCAGTGACGACAAAGAAGGACGCCCAATTGGGCGCCCTTCTTGTTGTATATAGCAGTCAGGAGTGTGCCCGGCCAGGGCAATTTGCGGGAGAGAAATAGAACAGAAATTTGAAGAAATAAAACAGGATTAGTGGTTAGGTGCGTGCCCGCATAGGGCAATTGGCTGTTAGTAGTTAGCAGTCAGCAGTTAGTGGTCAGTAGTTAGTGGGACCTTGAACCTTTTAAATTCTTAAACCTTTCGAACCATTCAAACCTTTTTAACCCTTCAAACCCTTCAAACCTTTTAAACCTTTCGAACCTTTTATAGGTTGCGGAGTATTTCCTCCAGTTCCACTTCGTCCTTGATGAGCACGTCGCGTGCCTTGCTGCCCTTGTAGGGGCCCACGATGCCTGCGGCCTCAAGCTGGTCGATAATGCGGCCGGCACGGTTGTAGCCAAGTTGCAGCTTGCGTTGCAGCAGCGACGTAGAGCCGAACTGGCTGGCCACCACCAATCGGGCGGCATCGTTGAAGAACTCGTCCTTCTGCTTGGGGTCGAAGTCTTTGGTGGGCTCGTCGTTCTCGTCGAGATATTCGGGCAGCATGAAGATATTGGATTCGGAATATCCGCGCTGGTCGCCGATGAAATGCGTCAGCTTCTCGATTTCGGGAGTGTCGATAAGAGCACATTGCAGACGTATCATGTCTTTGCCTGCGAGCGAGATAAGCATGTCGCCTCGTCCTATCAGCTGTTGAGCTCCGCCGGTATCGAGGATGGTCTTCGAATCGATGCCCGAGGTGACGCGGAAGGCTGCGCGGGCGGGGAAGTTGGCTTTGATGGTTCCGGTGATGATGTTCGTGGTGGGACGCTGGGTTGCGATGATAAGGTGTATGCCTACGGCGCGAGCCAGCTGGGCGATACGTGCTATGGGGAGTTCCACCTCCTTGCCCGCCGTCATGATGAGGTCGCCGAACTCGTCGATGATGACGACGATATAGGGCAGATATCGGTGTCCGTGTTCGGGGTTGAGGCGGCGGTGGATGAACTTGTCGTTGTATTCGGTTATCTTGCGCACGCCGGCCTGTTTCAACAGGTCGTAGCGGGTGTCCATCTCGATACAGAGCGAGTTGAGGGTGCGCACCACCTTCTTGGTGTCGGTGATGACGGCTTCCTCCTCGTCGGGCATTTTGGCCAGGTAGTGCCGCTCGATGGCGGAGTAGAGTGAGAACTCCACTTTCTTCGGGTCTACGAGCACCAGCTTGAGCTCCGACGGGTGCTTTTTGTAGAGCAGCGATGCAAGTACGGCGTTGAGACCTACCGACTTACCTGTACCGGTGGCGCCAGCCATAAGCAGGTGGGGCATCTTGGCCAAGTCGGCCACCAGCACCTCGTTGCTGATGGTCTTGCCGAAGGCGATGGGCAGCTCCATCTTGGCGTTCTTGAATGCGTCGCTCTCCAGCATAGTCTTCATCGCCACAATCTGCGGCTTGGCGTTAGGCACCTCGATGCCAATGTTGCTCTCGCCCGGAATAGGTGCGATGATACGTATGCCCAGTGCGGCGAGCGAGAGGGCTATGTCGTCCTCAAGGTTCTTGATTTTGCTGATACGCACTCCCGGCGCGGGCTTTATCTTGTAGAGCGTCACCGTGGGGCCGGGTGTGGCGGTGATTTCGGTTATCTCGATGCCGTAGTCGCGCAACGTCTGCACGATACGGTCTTTGTTGGCTATGAGCTCTTCCTTGGTGACTTTGACATTGGCTGTCTCCCAGTCTTCGAGGAGGTCGGTTGAAGGCATGATGAAATCTCCAAGGTCGAGATGCGGGTCGTAGAGGTCGTTGACACCGAAGTGACGCGAATAGTCGGAGTCGTCTTCGGAGTTGTCGGCTTCGTCGGATATGTCCGACTCGTCCGACGTGTCTGACTGGTCGGACAGCCCCTCGCCTTCTGTCATATTTATTTTGAAGTCGATGTCGTCGTCGGGTTGTGCGGGAGTCTCCTGTGGATTGAGCGTCTCGGTGAGGTCAACCACTTCGGGCTCGGGTTCTGGGGTAGGAGTGGGGTTGGGATTGTTGACCTGCTCGACGAAGTCGGCGAAGGGGTCTTTCTTGGGAGTGTCAGACTGGTCGGACGGGTCTGACTTGTCAGACAGGTTTGCTAATTCGGCTTGCTGTTCGGCTTTCAGGCGGGCTTTCTCGGCGCGCTCGGCTCGGCGTAGCTCGCGGCGTTTGGCCCAGTCGGCGAAACGCTGCTGCCATTTCTCTTTGTCGATGTGGATACGCACCTTATGGACAAAGATAAGCACGGCGGCAGCAGAGAAAAGTAGTATGATGAAGGTGAACCACGAGATGAGGTGGTAGAGCCCTCCTGAGATGAAGTATCCCATGCTTCCGGCGTATGAGTCAAGGCTTGATGATGCGCTTGGGTCCCAGTTGTTGTTTATCCAGTGCCCTGCTATGTAGCCGAAAAGCGTGGCTGCCCACACCATCCAGAATAGTGTCACCCACACGATGGTGGATAGTCGCGTCTTGCGGCCGCAGAGTCGTATGCCGAAAAGGAACAGTATGAGCAATATCCCCAGGGCCCCAATACCAAAACTGTGGGCTGTGAGACGCAAAGCGAACCAACCGCCGACAACACCCATCCAATTGTCGCCGGGGTTCTCGATATGAGCCCCTTTGGCATAGAAGGAGAGGATGGCGATGAAAAGAAATATGGCGAAGAGTATAAGCAGGGCTCCGCAAAGACGTGCGAAACTCTTGCTGCGTATGAACTCCTTGAATTTTACTGCGTTGCTTTTTCCGGTTGGCTTACTTTGGCCTTTCTTGGCTTTCTTTTTCGACATTGATGTATTTTGATTTTAGAAATAGGCTACCCTAGAAGGGTCTAGGATAGCCTAAGTGTGCTTGACGGGGTAGGGGAGTAGCCTCTTTTTATTCGTCGCCCAGCAGTTCGACTGCCTCCTTGAGCTCTTTCATGAAGTTGTTAAACTCCTCTTCGGTAGCCTCTTTGAAGCCGGCGGGCAGGAGCATATCGACGTCTTTCACCTTGCCTTTCACAATCTCTGTGCAGGTATAGGTCACAGCCTTGCCTTCGCCCAGCTGCTGCTCAAACTTCAGTGGCACACCTTTGATGCCGTTGAAAAGGAAGTTGTACTCAGGTCCGATTTCGTCAGTGTACCAGAAAATGATTGGGTTGTCCTCGCCCGAGTCTTCGTCAAAGACGTGCAGGATGGCCTTCTTGGCGGTATAGCCCACCATCTCCTGAGTCTCGCCAGCGACGTACTCGAAATAGAAGTGGCCAGGCTCCTTGTCGGGTATCGACAGGCTGTCGGCCTCGGCTTTGGTGTGCTTCTCGCGGATGAGGAATTTGCCGTCGCCCGTATAGGTCTCCAGCTCTATGTCGTTGGCGGCCAGATACGAGATATAGGGGCTGAAGTCCGCGTTGGTGGTCACGTTATAGCCGTTCTGCACTTTCGAGCTCATAAGCAGCTGGTCATCATAGACTTTCAACTCGGTGGTCGACTGCTCGGCCGGAATCTGGAACGAGGTCGTTCCCGTGCTTTCGAGTTTGTATTTCACGATACCGCGGAATTTGTTCTGAGCCTGAACCGACAAAGAGGCAACAGTGAGAAGGATTGTTGTCAGGATTGCAATTTTCTTCATGGGTGTTATTTTTACTTGTTTCTATTCTTTTTGTATCACATAAAACGCAAAGATTGTGTTTTTATTCTATAGCAGGGTGATTTTTTATTTTTTTGTTGTGGCACAATAATGGTTGAGAGGTGACGTTTGGTAAGATATGCGAACATTATGCGTCATAATGAGCATTGATTTTCCCCAAGTTGTTTCCAGAGGGTGAGTTGAGAGGGTGTAATTCTAGGGTAAATCTAGGATAATTCTAGGATAATTCCAGGGTAGCTCTAGGTTAACGAGCAGTCAAGTAGCAGTCAACCTTGACTCGGCTTCGGCATTCCGCCTACTTATCCCCGAGTTGTCTCCGACTCAATTCTGCCTTACGGGAAATAAAACCATCGTTGTTGCGTTATTCCCTTATCTGCGCAATCAATGAAGAAACTTGCCGTATATTCAACCCTTTTTTTTGCTTCGGTGCTCTGGGGCGTGAGCTTTATCATGACCAAGGAGATTTCTTTGACGGCGCCTAACATGACGGCGCTGCATATCATCACCTTCCGCATGTTTCTTGCGTCGGTGGTGATGATTCCGCTGCTGGCGGTGATGCGCAAGTTGGAACGCATAAGGAAGGGCGACCTCAAGTGGTTCCTCATGCTGAGTTTTGCCGAACCTTTCCTTTACAGCTTCCTCGAGACAAGCGGAATACTCCAACTCGACGGCAGCTTGGCCGCAGTGGTAATAGCTACCATACCTCTCTTTGTGCCGTTCGGCATGGCGGCTGTCTATAAGGAACGTATCCAGTGGCTTACGATGGTGGGAATACTGCTATCGCTGGTGGGTATCGGCGTGATGCTTATGGGACACGGCTCGACGGCAACCGGCGGCCAGTCGGTAGTGAAGGGCTTGCTTTTCCTTGCCGGTGCGGTGGTGGTGGCGGTGATATACACGCTGATACTGGTGAAGGTGGTCGATCACTACCGTCCTATCACCATCACGGCTTACCAGAACTTGATTGGCTTGGTGTATTACCTGCCTGTGATGCTGCTGGTAGATGGCGACAAGCTAGGCGGATTGGAGTTCTCGCCCAAGGTGTTGCTGCTGTTGCTGGCGTTGGGAATCTTTTGCAGCACCATCGCCTACGCCTGCTACAACTATGGCATACGCCACATCGGCGCGACGGCGTCGTGCATCTTCACCAACACCATCCCAGTATTCTCGATGATAGCGGCGGTGGCGATAGGTCAGGAACATTTCTCGCTCGTCAAAGTCGCCGGTATGGCGATAGTGATAGTGGGTGTGGTGATAGTGCAGGTGCGTGCCCGAAGCACCTAACAGTCAGGTGTGTACCAGCACTGGGCAATAAATTTTGTGAAGATGTGAAGGAAAAATTGAAGCTCGAACCTTTTAACCATTCAAACCTTTTAAACTTTGAAACGAAATGAAACGAATCGGTATTCTTTCTGATACTCATGGATATATCGCGAAGCAGGTGTGGGAGTTTTTCAAGGACTGCGATGAGCTGTGGCATGCGGGCGACTGTGGGCAGGGGGTGTTGGAGGAACTGATGGATTGGAAGCCGGTAAGGGCGGTATTCGGGAACTGCGACGGATGGGACTTGAGGAGCATTACGGAGGAGGTGGCGGACTTCGACTGCGAGGGGGCACGTGTGCTGATGACTCACATAGGCGGATGGCCTGGGCACTACCCTCAGAATATCAAGCGGATGCTCGAGGTGGCGAAGCCCAACATCTTCGTATGCGGTCACAGCCACATTCTGAAGGTGATGTACGACAAGGAATACAACTTCCTACACATCAACCCAGGAGCTGCAGGTCAACAAGGATTTCATAAAAAAGCAACCATCGTGCGCATGGTTGTGGATGGCACCGTTAAGGATTTGGAAATAATGGACTTCGAGAAATATGCTTCGGGATAGTGTTGGGTTTGGGGTATGACAACGCAATAAAAATATGTGCATAGCGTTAATAAATTCAGTTAAACGTTGTCATTTGACCGCAAATCATCAGAGTTGATGCGATACAAAATATTTCTCCCATATATACTTGCAAGTTTTGCTCTGTTAGGATGCAAGAAAGACAACAGCGAGAAGTCGCCCGCCTTTCTTCATCTGGACATGGTGACTGTGTCGGAACGAGCGGATGCAAGCTCGTCATCGCCCGAAGGATTTTTGAGCAGCGATATTGACGCGGTGCAGCTTTTGGCCTATTGGGATGGTGACGAGGAAGAGACCAACCTTGGAGTATTCCAGCTCCCCTGCACTGTGCCGGCATTGCGTAAGGACACGATAACGAGGTTGACCTTGGTCCCTGTGATTAAGCAGAATGGTATTGCTGCCACACGTATAGAATATCCTTACTACGAGTACATCAAGTTGCAAAACATACCCATCGCCACCGATTCAACCACGAATCTTGGAGTGCAGGATTCAGAGGGACGATGGACGCTCAGCACCACTTACCGGCCATGGACGGTGCAGCAGATAGTCAATGGACAGGTTCTCACGGTATCAGACACCGTTTTAAAGGTTTTGGCGCAGGAATATTTTGAGGAATTCCAACCTTCGTTGATTTTCGATAGCAAGGTGAAGCGTACAACCAACGCTTCAGAGATCCGCACTGGTACAGGAAGTGGGTACGTGGCGGTACCGGACAGTGTGAGCACTTTGGATTTTGAAATCAATAGCGACATAATATGCAAAGACCCAGGCGCCTATCTCTATCTTGAGATGGATTTTAAGACGGATGTGCGTCTAAGTGTCGGTATGAGGAGCAGCTATTATGAGGGAGGCAATACCTCGACACAGTCGGCTATGACATTGTATGAGACTGGTGAGTGGAAAAAGATATACATCAATATGGGTCGCGTGTGGGCGCAGTTCAACCACACCTCTGGATTCCGTATCGTTTTTACGGCTCTAAATGCAGAGGGTAAGGGCGGAATGGTTTATCTCGACAATGTGAAACTCTTGCAGATGTAGTTTGTGCTGGTGGAACGAAGATTGTCTATACGTTATATTTTGTGCGACTGGATCTCGGCTGTCGTTGCATGGACGGTGTTTTTTGTGTTCCGCAAGACAGTGATCGAAGGTTCTCCAGCTGATTACAGCCATTTTATACATGATAACAATTTTTGGTACGGAGTTGTCGTCGTGCCAGTTTGCTGGTTAGTGCTTTATTTTATGCAGGGCACTTATCGCAGGGTGCTTCATAAGTCTCGACTAAAAGAACTTCAGCAGACAGCTCTGGCATCGATAATCGGTGTGATTTTCTTGTTCTTCACACTAATACTCGACGACGAAATAAGGAATTATAAGAATTATTACATATCATTCCTATTCCTGTTATTAATCCATTTCACTATTACATATCTGATTAGGCTTGCCATCACCTCGAATACAGTTCACAAGGTACATTCGCGTCAGCTTGGATTCCCGACAATTATGATAGGTGGTGGAAGGTTGGCATACAAGACCTACATTGATTTGGAACAACAGGAAACATACAGTGGGGAGCGTTTTGTAGGCTATATAATGGTGGGGGAGTGCCCTGCCGACCCGAATATGGATTTGGTGATGCCCTATCTCGGTACAATCAGCGATATGCGTTCGTTGGTGGAAAAGTATGGTGTGGAAGAGGTTATTATCGCTATAGATGACAATAGTCGCGAGCAGATTGGGGTGCTTGTGCAAACTGTCAACGAGTGTGGTGATCTCACTATTCGTATCACCCCAGACGCACGTGACTTGATTATCGGTAGTGTGAAGGTGAACAGTATTTTTCATTCCCCACTTATCACCATCAACAACCGACTGATGGAAGAGTGGCAGTATAGCGTGAAGCGTATGTTCGACATTGCGGCGTCGTTGCTTGCGATGATTGTTCTGATGCCTGTCTATCTGGTGACGGCGATGATAATCAAATCTACAAGCCGTGGCCCAGTGTTCTACGCACAGGATCGTATCGGCTATCGCGGCAAACCGTTCAAGATGCACAAGTTCCGCTCGATGTATGTCGATGCGGAGGCCAACGGGCCAGCGCTGGCGAGCGACGACGACCCACGTATTACTCCTTTTGGACGTTTTATGCGCAAGGTTCGGCTCGACGAGATACCGCAGTTCTACAACGTGCTGAAAGGCACTATGTCTATTGTGGGACCTCGTCCAGAAAGGCAGTACTACATAGACCAGATAGTGCAACGCAGCCCCGAATACCTATTGCTGCAGCGTGTGAAGCCTGGCATCACGTCTTGGGGACAGGTGAAATATGGCTATGCAGAGAATGTGGACGAAATGCTTGAGCGTATGCGTTACGATTTACTCTATCTTGAAAACATGTCGTTAGCTACAGATGTCAAAATAATGCTATATACTGTATTGATAATTCTCCAAGGAAGGGGTAAGTGAAAAAACACATTAAGTTATTATTGCCAATAAATTTTCGATAAATACAATAATATTATGAACAAATTTGCAACCCTAACAATTCTTGCGTCGTTAGCGCTGGGTTCGCTCGTCAGCGTGTCGTGTGGTCGCAAGGCGGAAACCGTAGAACTTAAAAACCAACGAGACTCTGTCAGTTGGGCCGTTGGAGAAAACACTGCCATTGGCCTTCAAAAAATAGGCTATGATTTCGATGTCGATATGATTGTCCGAGCCATAGAACATACCCTTAAGGGCAAGCAGCAACCGTTGGACGAGGCGTCTTACAATAACCTCATCGCCAATCTTACACTCGTTATGCAGCGTAATATCAAGTCGGAGCAGGATAAAAACATAGCGGCTGTGGAAGCCGAGGAAGAGAGACTATTTTCTGAGTTGGTCAAGAATGACCCTGAGGTGAAAAAATCACCCGATGGCTTCTACTATAAAGTGTTGAAACAGGGTAAAGGTCCTAATGTGAAGGTGGGCGAGGTGGCTGTTTTTGACTATAAGGGCTATCTCTTGAAAAACGACCAGTTGATTGACCAGACCTACGAAGTCCGCAAACCCATAGAAACTCTTGTGGGTGGTAATATGTTCCAGGGATTGCAGAAAGGAATGGCACTGATGAACGCCGGCAGCATCTACAGGCTATATTTCCCCAGCAAACTCGCTTTCGGTGCTGTCGGAACAGATGTTATACCACCCTACACTGCTATCTATTATGACGTCGAACTCCATAGTTTCCATCCCTGATTCACATGGTTTCAACTTTAGAATGTGTTTTGGCACTTGAAACTATAAACTAATTTCGTATCTTTGCAGTTTGAATGAATCAGAATGCGAAATATATAGTGTTGATTATTTGTTTGTTGATGTTTGCGACTGCGGTTGTTTCGTGTCGTAAGAATGTCAATTGCCGTTGTGCTGTGAGGGGTGCGGGAGGTGAAACTCACGCGCTTGACGTGCGTGTTCTGACTGTTGATTCGCGTTCTGATTGTCGCGACATATATTATGTTGTTTACAATGCGAGCGACTTGCCAGAAGACCAGGGCAAGGTGGACTCGTTGTTTTGCACTGATTATCCGTTCGATGTCACTGTCGTGGACAGTACTGTTACTCATTCAAATGGAGCGAAGGAATGAGAATAAACGTCAAATATATTATCTTGTTTGCTGTTGTCGGCCTGGTTATGTGTTCCGGATGCCGTCGCACTAAGATGTGCAGGTGTAGTGGTATGTATCAAGGCAAGCCTGAAACACTTTATTTTGATGTCGAGCACTCGTTCCACTGCAAGGATATAAATCGTTCTGGATATGAGAGGCTACAGGACACAGTGTTCATTCGTTCTATGCACAATATCACGTGCGAGGACTATGAGTCACCGGAAGAATAATGTGTAATCCATGCACAACTTTTCATTTAATAGTAGATGGTTGGCAACAACTACCTTAATACTGAAAATCCTTTTGGGGGTTTTCTTTATCGTCTCGGCTCTTGCCAAGTTTGTTGCCATTGACAATTTCAATGTATATATATTCAGTTTCGGTTTTCTGCCGTTTCGCTTGTCTGTCATAGTAGGCTGGCTTGCTATATCGACCGAACTGTTGTTGGGGGTGGCTCTATTGACTAACCGTCACCATCGAATTGTATGCTTACTCAATGTGTTGATGATTGTTGCATTTACGCTTTTCTTGCTGTACGCTTGGCGCGTAGGGCGTAGCGACAGTTGTCACTGCATGGGCGATCTTATGCCTTTCGATCCTCTCCACTCTGTGCTAAAAAATGCTGTTATTATTCTTTTGGTGCTTATTGTGTGGAAATATGCTGATCGAGAGTTCCGTCCACGCTGGTGGATGATACTGCCACTTGTTGCCTTGGCACAAGGGCTGATTGTCATTTCTGGTTTCAGAGGCTTGATACGTATGAACTTCTTCGACCTCCAGTATTCCAGCACCCTCATGGCTTTGATGGCAGTGGTGGCAGTGTTGGCGACGTTCAAGTTCTCGAGGCGTCTATGGGTTGAGATTCTTATGTGTCTTGTGCCATACGTGTCGGTGTTTGTTCTCTGCACAGCAGCCTGTCTGGCTCCGGTGCGTGGCACCATCCCTGTCAACGGCGAACTGCTCGACTCCACCATAAGTGCCGAAGGACCGCTTGGCTACAGGAACTTGACAGAAGGCCACAAGGTACTTTGCTTCTACAGCAAGGGCTGCCAGTACTGCAAACGTACCTCTGAAACCCTTTCGATGATTCAGAAGCGTCACGACCTCCCGTCGGAGGCTTTCGTGACTGCTTTCCCGACTGATACCGTGCACGGCCTCGAACGCTTCTACGACAGCCCCTACGCTGAGCGTTTCTCCATTTCGGCTGTTCCAGCCGATGACTTCCTGCGCATCACCTACGGCAATGCCCCGCTGGTGGTGCTGCTCGACGACGGCGTTGTGGTCGATACCTACGGTAGCGGCTATATCTCGGAGTCGAAGATTGTCGATTTCATAACCCGTTAAAACTGAAAACTAAGCTATGAGAAAGATACTTATCCCGTTGGCTGTTGTCGCCCTTCTTGCCTTTTCGTCCTGCTCGCGCCGATGCCACTGTACTGGCTACGACGGCTCGCACACCTACTACACCGACGAGCAGCTCAAGGAACTCGACAAGACCTGCACGGGTATGGAGTATTACATGGAAGGGCTGTACTACTCCATCTGCGAATACGACCTGACGGACTATTAAGTGCGTGCCCCACCATTTAGTTTTAAGCTGTAAGCTTTAAGTGGCGTACCTTTGGTACGCTATTTTTTTGAGGAGGAGTCTCCCCACACTGGGAGTGTGGGGTTAATCGGATGGTGTGCTTTCAGCACACGTTGGTTATTAGTTATTATTCAGTAGTCAGTAGTCGGTAGTTAGTGGTCGGCAGTCAGCTACTAACACATTCACGCAATAACGCAATAACGCATTCACGCTCAGCGGTTATCTTCTTAGGAGCTTCTTCAATATTCGGCTTACCAGAGCTCGCTCGTTATACGCTATCAGCGCGACGAACAGGGCCAGCAGCGCGGTATTTACCACCAGACGCCATGCGGTCGATTCTATCGGCAACAGCTGCATGGCTGTGAAGAGCAACATCGCTGCGGCGAAGTAACCGAATATCGGTTTCAGCTTGTAAGGTATCGGGTTGTGGTGCTGACCGATGAAATACGAAAGCACCATGCAGATGCCGTAACCCACGAATCCGCCCCATGCACAAGCCATGTAGCCATATTTCGGCACGAACACTATGTTTACTGCAAGCAGCGCCACACAGCCTATCGCCGACATCACAGCCCCCCACCACGTCTTGCCGATAAGCTTGTACCAGAACGACAGGTTGAAGTAGATGCCCATGAATATCTCGGCCATCATCACGATAGGTACCGCACGCAGACCTCCCCAGTAGTCGGACTTTATGATATAGCGCAGGATGTCCATATAGGCCACCACAGCGAGGAAGGAGAACAGTGTGAACATCACGAAGTATTTCATCACCACCGCCTGGCTCTCTTTGCTATCCTTGCCGCCACCCGCGCCGAACACGAACGGCTCGTAGGCGTAGCGGAACGCCTGGGTTATCATCGCCATTATCATTGCAATCTTCACGCAGGCACCATAGATACCCAGCTGCACATCGCCCTCCTGGCCAGGCACCAAAAAACGGAAGCATATCTTGTCAGCCACCTGGTTGAGTATGCCCATAAGTCCGAGCAGCAGCAACGGCCAGGTGTATTTCAGCATCTCTTTCAGCATATTCATATCCACACCGAAACGCAGGTTGCGCAGTTCTGGTAAAAAGCCCAGCGTGACGGCGGCGGTGCAGATGAGGTTGATTACAAACACATACCCCACCTGATAGTCGGGCCGGTACCATCCCATCATCTCTGGGTGCGACGCCGCCAGCGACGGAGCGGCCAGGAAGATGAACAGGTTCAACCCGATGTTGCAGAAGATGAACGCCAGCTTCAGGAAGGCGAACTTCCACGCCTTGCCCGCAAAGCGCAGTTGAGCGAAGAGTATGGCCTGGAAGGCGTCGATGGCGACCACACACGCCATAATCTCTATATATTCGGGATGGGCTGTATAGTCGAGTGCGTTGGATATGGGTTGGATAAAGATGAAGCAGAGCGCTACGAACAGAGCCGCCACGATGCCCACCGCCGAGAGAGCCGTCGAGAACACCCGCCGGGCATCGTGCTCTTTTTTGTTGGCGAAGTAGAAGAAAGTCGTCTCCATGCCGAAGGTGAGCAGCACCAGCAGCAGAGCTGTATAGGCGTAGATGTTAGTCACCACGCCGTAGCCGCCCGAGGCGGCCGCAATCTTGTAGGTGTAGAGTGGGACCAGCAGGTAGTTCAGAAAGCGACCCACGATGCTGCTCAATCCATATATGACCGAGTCGGAAAGAAGCCTTTTTAGAGAATTGTTTGCCATATTTGTAAAACGTAGTCTTTGAGTTTTTATTGCCGCCGTCAGCTATTGAATGTGCTGTGTGGTTGCATTTTGTCATATTTCTTTTTACTAATTCGTCCCTTTTTTATATCTTTGCATATTCTTATGCAAAACACATTTAATATGCACAAACGTATAATTCTGTTTTTTTTCGCGTTGGTAGCGGTTTTCATTGCATCTGCACAGGTTCTCAATCCTGCTCATTGGAATTACAGCGTGAAAGAACTTTCTGCCGATGAGGTTGAACTGCGTTTCACAGTAAAGATTGACGCCGGATGGCATCTCTACTCGCAGAAATCTGACCCCAACGGGCCGATTCCTATGGAGGTGACATTTGACGAGAGCAAAGACTACAAACGTATAGGCGGCGTTGCGGAGCCGAAGTACCATGAAGAAATGGACGATGTGTTCAAGGTGATGGTGCGCTCGTTCTCTGGCACAGTGACTTTCCGCCAAAAAATAAAAAGAGCCACCGACAAACCGTTCAAGGTTACGGGTTCGCTTTACTACCAACTCTGCAACGACGGCTCGTGCATAGCACCCGACGATGTGCCGTTCACATTCAATGTGAAAGAGGCGACAAAGTCAGAAGACAACGAAGCCATAGCCGAACCGCAAACGACCGACAGCGCGGCAGCTGTTGCGGAAGAGCCAGTTGCGAAAGCCGACCTGTCGGACAAGTCGGACTTGTCAGACGAGTCAGACGGATCGGATGCTGACGGCAAGAAGGAGTCTTCGCTTTGGGGCTTGTTCTTCGGTGCTTTGCTGGCCGGTATCGTCACAATGGTGACTCCTTGCGTATTCCCGATGATACCGATGACGGTGAACTTCTTTATGCATAGCAGCGAAAGCAAACGCAAGAACCGCCGTCAGGTGTGGGTGTTCGGCTTGTCGATAGTATTCATATTTACAGTACTTGGTGCAATCCTGTCGCTATTCTTCGGTCCCGAAGTGCTCAACCTTATTGGCACACACGGGATACCCAACTTGATATTCTTCGCAATCTTCATCACCTTCGCGCTGTCGTTCTTTGGACTGTTCGAAATCAAGATGCCTGAGAAGTGGGTGAACAAATCTGACGCACAAGCTGACAAAGGCGGATGGGCTGCACCCTTCTTCATCGCGCTCACCACAGTGCTTATCTCGTTCAGCTGCACGGGTCCTATAATCGGTGCTGCTCTGATAGAGTTTTCTA
>Ga0310696_10000176_pt1 | contig 111535 bp, 166 predicted proteins | sample AusTroGonzalo_MG_4_FD_203885 | JGI IMG/M metagenome (GOLD analysis project Ga0310696, IMG submission 203885) | Bovine rumen microbial communities from tropical cattle in Woodstock, Queensland, Australia - Gonzalo_02 (v2) (version 2) | ecosystem: Host-associated > Mammals > Digestive system >...
CGTGGCAATCCGTCTCTCCGCTCCCCCGTCCCTCGTCATTGCGAGGCCGAAGGCCGTGGCAATCCGTCTCTCCGCTCCCCCGTCCCTCGTCATTGCGAGGCCGAAGGCCGTGGCAATCCGTCTCTCCGCTCCCCCGTCCCTCGTCATTGCGAGGCCGAAGGCCGTGGCAATCCGTCTCTCCCGTCACTCTTGCGATCTTCCCCCGCTTCTGTTACAATACCACCGGCACTTGTGGTTAGTGGTGTTTCCACGGGTGTCTCCTTTCAAAAAGAGAGGGCCGGTGCGAACTCCCGTCCAAAAATCAAACCGAAGCAGCATCGCTTCGGTTTGAAAAGGACGTTTCGCCGGAATCCGCGGGTATTCGCGCTTGCGCGGATACCCGCCATTCAGGCGAATAAGGACGACGCCTTGGCCCTCTCTTTTTTTGTCTCTTATTACATAGCTCGCTATATTGCTTCGACGGCTTCACGAGAAATAGAATTCCTCCTTATACGTGGGATATATACACGTCCACCCCCGAATAGGCCCGATTGCCGCTGAGCGTTACGGTGAGAATCCCGGTAGACATGTCATATGCGGCGCTGGAAATATTTCGTGCGGTGTTGTTTGTCGTCACGCGGATGATGCGGTTTGGATTCGTTGGATTCATCAGCATGTAGTATTCATCGACCGTGGGGGTCGAGTTATAGTCGATGAAATACAACGGCCCGAACAGGCTGTAGGTCGTACCATTGTTAATAAAATCCTTGTTTAGCTGTACGGTGATCGTGTTTGTTGACTCTGCCCGATAGGCGTTATATCTGTACACCGTCCTGCTTTCTGCCGGAATCATGTCAGGCGTCGGCCTTTCTCCCGTTCCGCTTGCCATTTATTCATCCTCCACAGCATCAGAGGCCGCAGGGTGCTTATAGCATTGATGATAGATTGGGAATCCCTCTGCTGTCATGAGGATCGCCGCATGGCTCGGCAGCTCGCTCACCGCCGCAGCCGCAAGGACCTCGTGATATTTGCTCTCCCCCTTGAGACGCGCCTTGTCCGGGTCTTCGTCATAGGCGAAGTGGACGAGATGCCCGTATTCTCCGTTGGCGTATTGCTGGATCTCAATCACATAGTATTGTTTCATTTTATGCGCTCCTCCTGATAAGCAGGATATTGGCCGTGGTCGCCGCCGTCGCCGTCCCCGTGACGGTGAAGGTCCCCGTCGACGTGTCCCACGTATAGCCTGTTGTAATATAGCTTGGGTCCGCGAATTCGATGCGCACAAGCTCATAGGTCTGCCGGATTCTCTCGTCCGAAACGGTAAGGATGACCTGGTTCGTTCCTGCGGAAACCGGCACCGCGTCAAACTTCAGTGGATAGCCAAGGGGAGCGTACACCAGCGTTGCGGTCGTCGGTTCGCTAACAGCGTCGGACGCCCAGCAGGAAGAAGGGTCAAAGTAGGTGTTGTTGGGGTTTCTTGGGTCCGCCGCCAGAATCCGGAAATACAGGTTTCCCTGTGTGTTGCTGGCGTAAAGCGTGAAGGTTTTTGTCGTGTCGTCCGTCAGAAACCGGAATTCGGTCAGGGGAAAATCCGTCGCCAGCCAGTAAGCGGAGCCGCTGAAACTTCCGTTTGAAGCATGATTCAGGTAAAAGGTCAGTATCCCGTGGCGGTTCAGATAGCCGTTGTCAATGAGCATCGTCATGTTATAGGAACGGTTGATCTCCGCCGATGTCAGCTCAAAGACTTTATACCATCCTCCGGAGGTTTCAACGCTGTGATCGTACTGGAGCCTCTTCGCCGCAACTGCCGTGCCGCCGGAGGCCAGCGCCCCCACGTCCGCTGCCGTAAGCGTCACGTCCTGCGTCAGATCGTATCCGTTGATGGTGCGGGAAGTGGGAACGCGGGAAGTGTCCGACGGATGCACGTGGTCCGCTCTGGAGGCTTCGCTGGATGTTCCGGGGTCTGCATCCGCCGCGTTCATCACCGGGTCCTGGTCCGATAGGATATCCAGGTCGAATCCGTCGATGTCCGTTGCGCAGAGGATAAAGCTGTTGCTGGCGTCCCCAAGGGATACCACCAGCACCTGGTCCCCCGCCGCCGCCCAGGTCGCCAGCGCCGGTGGGCATTTCAGCGTCAGAGATTGGGCGTCGTAGGGGCGGATCACCGTCAGCGTCCCGTTCCCGTTGTTGGAAACCACCTTCGCCTTATATCCGTCCAGCGAATGCTTCAGCAGGTCGGAGATCACGCGCTGGCGCATATAGCGTTCCCAAAGCTGCTTGGCGAATTCCGCCATGCCCTCGTTGTCGCTTCTCCCGTTTCCCTGCGTCATCCGCTGTTCCCCCCTTTACAATTCGATGAGCCGAACGATCACGGCGGCCAGTTCTTCCCGCGTGACCGGCTGCGTGGGTCGGAAGGTCCCGTCGGGATATCCCTTCAGAATCCCGTGCTCCATGCACAGGCGGATATCTTTTTCGCTCCACCTTCCCTTGATATCGTCCACGGTCTCCGGCTCCTCCGGATTGTACTGCGGGCGGCAGACGCCGACGATCTGATTAAAGAATCTGCGCTTGAGTGCAACGCACCCGCCATTATCCTGGCTTCCTTCCAACCCCGGCGATGTGTTCCCCTCAATGGTATAGACGCTTATCAGCTTACCGTCCTCGCCCTTGTCATCCTCCACCACCAGCCCGCAATGCTCTGTGTCCTGCGTCCCGTGGAAATTGAGGATCACGATATCCCCGGCCTGCACCTGCTCCACCGGCACCGTAAGCCCCTGCTCCCGATACCACCGCAGCAGCGTTCCGCAGGAGGCCGTCTTGCCGCCCCCGAAAAAGGCCATGCGCTCCCCGGCCTCCCGGAACCAATACCACAGGGCCATGACGCACCAGGGCTGTCCGTTCATCCCATAGGCTTCGCCGTATTTCGTGCGGTTGCTGTTGGGGGGAGATTCCGTATATCCCAGGTCTCCCCTGGCAATCTCGATCACTTTGGATAGGCTCATGCGATCACATCCAATGCTCAGTCAAAGTGTGGGTAAACCCGTGGAACATGGTGTTGATGAAGGTCCTCGCTATCGGATTGCTCCATGTGCTGCTCTGGCTGTAATAGATGCAGGTCTGTCCTCCCTCAAAACACATGGAATAGTCCGCATATGCCGCCATATAGTTTCGCGCCGTCTCCAGATTTGTCCCGTCCCACGGATACACGGACTGCACGACTTGGCGGTCCAGATCGTTGGCGATGATCATTTCTGTCATCGCCCCGGCCTGCATCCACTTTCCCCAAATCAGGGCTTTGGCCGCAGCGCTCGCCGAATAGTTCAGGGAGAGGAACGCTCCGATGATATTAACGTCATCTCCGTTCGTCGCCTGATGGGAATCCACCGCAAAGGTGAAATTCCTTCCGTCTGCCGTCAGCGAGATCAGAGAATCCCGAATCCACTGCGCTTCTTGTGTCGCAAAGGTTCCGAAATCTCTGTTGATGTCGATACCGGCGAGATTGCGGCGGATGCCCTGATGCACGGATTCCGTGTTTGCGGCGATGGTATATTGGGAGATGGTGGAGGACGTGTAGCCGTTGCCGTTGTTCACCACGCCGTTTTTGTAGGCAGTGTTGCTGAATCCCCACGGGTTTACCAGAGGTACGAAATACCAGTCGAAAGCGTTGCGCATGTCCTGATATTCCGTTCTGGTGCAGAGGTTATAGATGAAGTCCCACAGGACATAGGGAGTCGTCCGTTCGTTCCCGTGGATTCCGCTGTCCATCCAGATCTTCGGTCGTTGGTACAGTTCGTTCGTCCCGTCCCACTGCACGATATTGTAGTTGGGATCAACATGGTTCATGTCGTGGCGGAGCGTATACTGATAGATCGGATAATTGTCGTCGTTGTTCTGTTTCCCCAGCAGCGTCCTCGTAAGGTATCCCGCATCCACGAGTTCGTCAAAAAGCAGGTGGAATTCCGTGGCGTTGATGGGGATTTCTGTCTCCAGCCGGATGGGCTCGTGCCAGATGTCTATGCTGTTGCTGAGCTTTTCGATCTCTTCTTTGACCGTGCCGCCGAAAAGATTCATGGAAACGGCCCCGGCGGCGGCGGCTTCTCCCGCTTCCGTGAGGAAATATTCCCCATCCACTTTTGTCCACAGCAATGCATTGTCTTCCGCCGCGAAACTGATGCGGATGAAACAGTCCTCCGGCACCGTATAAGGCGTCGTCCTCATGTCGATAAATTCAATGAGCTCGTAGTTGGAGTTGCTGTTATAGCTGGAGTAACGGGCTACGCAGAATTTGTATCCGGTGTTCGCTTCTATGGTAGAACCAGCCTTTACTGCAAATCCTCCGAGAGAGTTGTAGGTATAACGAAGACGGTCTCTTTTTTCGTTGGAATTGCCGGAAGCGTTGATTCCGCCGTATGCTACTTTGAAACCGGAATAATCAATAGAGTAGAGCGCCGCGTCGTTCAGTTCGTTTTTTGTGGCGTATTTTATCTCCAGCGCGTCGTCCAGCGCGTAGAGATTCAGTATGAAGTGTTCTGCAATGTCCGTCGTGGTTTGCGGCGTGTTCTCAAGGTCGGAGATGGAGAACCGGATATTGCAGTCGAAAGGAACAGTGAACATCCCGCTGATTGTTGCGCTTTTCCCGGCGATGAACACGGGCGTATCGTCCAGCGTATACAGGTTAACGGCAAACTTATATCCGTCATCCACATCTATTGTAGATCCGGCTCGCACCGACAGAAAACCGACATTGCGCACATAGCTCGGCATTAAGGCAGTCCCGGCAGTATCTCCGTTGGTTATCACAATGCCGCCTCGCTCATAAGTGATATCCGTTATACGGGTAAAGAGCTTGGCGTTTGCGTTGCCGACGCCATTTACAGCAACATCAAACCGTCGCCCAGCTTCGGAATATCCAAAGATGGTGAAGTCACCATAGGTTTCCGTGTTTGTGATTGTTGTACAACGCACATAGACAGCATTAGTCGGTATATTACGACAAATCTCAACGTATCCTACGCTTTGACCAGACCTTGCTGCTGTGCCAGTGATATAGGTTTTGTTGCGGTCATAGAACGCAATTCCGGACAATACCGGATTGCTCGTTGTGATACGTTGCTTATATATGATATGATCGAACGCCCCGATGTTGATATAGTTCGTCGCGCTGGATGCCACCGCCTCGGCCAGTGTCCCGTCTTCGTAGTTGACGTAGTATCCTTCTGTCAGCGTGAAGGGCAGCTCCACAAAGGAATCCGCCTCTTTCATCAGCCGGTCGATACTGGCGTTTTCGTAAGCGTTGTCCTCCACCCAATTATTCGCGTTTTCTCCGGGCTGCATCAGCCGGTAAATGGTCGGCGGCGTCGTTCTGAGGTCTGCGTATCTCTGCCCGACGATTCCGGCAGTCTGCGCAGTAGGAGGCCCGAATCCCCGGATGATCTGGCTGTTCTGGATCGAATCGCTGATCGCCTGAAGCTCGCTGGCGTCGATGGGGGGAGGCCCCTCGTTGACCCACGTCGGCGATGTATAGTTATTTCCGCTGATCGGCATTTTTCCTGTTCCTCCTCACAAAAACTTGTGCTCTCTGGCGCATTCGTCGTATACCTTGCGGATGATCTCCGCGCTGCGAAGCGTCAGCTCGTTGCGGAATTTTGGGTGTTCTGCGCAGTATTGGTCATAGACGGTGATATCCTGCAGCGTCTGCTCGAAATTTCCCTGTGTGTGCAGGTGATTTGGCTCGTTGATGAGTTCGTCGGCGAAGCGCAGTATCCTTGTTCGGCACTGCACGGCATTCCGCTCGTCGTCCGCCGCGATGTGGGCGGTCAGCTTCCCGTCCATCTCGTCGATGCGGTCGAGGATCGCCTTGAGCTTTCCCCGTTTCTCGTCCCGTTTCGCCCAAAATCGGTTGATAAACAGCGTAATCAGGCCGAAAACTCCCGCCACCGCCGCCGCCACGCTTGCGGTCTTCAGCAGATCCGCAAAACTTATGACTTCAACCGCCGCAGTCTCCATCTTCTGCGTCCTCCGTCTTCTTCTTTTTCTTCGCGGTCTTTTTCTTCGGGGCTTCGGCTTTGGGCTTCTCCTCCGCTTCCGCCGTCTCGGCGATCTCCGCGATGGTCTCGCTCAGCTTCCGCACCCGCGCTTCCCCGGTCAGCCAGAATTTTCCCTCTTCCCCCGTGATCTCCCTGCTGGTTCCGTCCTTGAAAACAATCTTCTTCATAATAGCTTTCTATCTCCTTTCTCAGGCGTTTTGGTGCCAAGTCTTTTCCTGTCCGTGTTTTTTCTTCCTATTCTCCGTCCCTCAAACCGAAAGCTTGCCTTTCGGTTTGAAAAGGACGTTCCGGCTGAATCTTCCGATTGCTGCCGCTTGCGGCGGCAATCGGCATTCAGCCGGATAAGGACGCAGGCTCCGGCCATTCCGTCACCGTGGCGACGGGGAATTCCTCCGTGCTCACGGCGGTGATGCTCATTTCCCCGTTATAGGCAAGGGGTCTCGTGAATCCCTGTATCAGATGCCTTTCCACCGGGCTTCCCGGCTTGTCCGTCCGCACGACCTCCACGATGCTGTTGAGGTCAATGTGCATCATTTGGATGCAGCGGATGCTCACCGCCCGTTTAAGTACGCTGCTGCGCTTCAGCTTCCATTCCGCCAGGTCCATGCACTGTTTGGTGGTGGCATATCCGCTGGCGCTCTCGTATTTCGTCTTCCGTCCGATGATGTTGACGTTGGTATCGCTTCGGGGGTCGTAGTTGGTGGCCCTTCCCCCCGGCTGCTCATAGTCGTCCAGCAGCTCACCCACGACGATGTAATCGTTGAAGATGTCCTCTTTCTTGACGGTGTAAGCCATGCCGAGAAGCTGCGCTTCCTCCGGGGTGAAGCGCCAGAGCACCGGCTTGTTGATGTCCAGAATGTCGTCCTGGCTGGGGTCAAGGCGCAGCCTGCCTGTGTTGTCGTAGCCCACCCATGCGTTCACCATCCCCGCCAGCTTCAATATCACGTCCCCCACGGTCCCCCCGCCGTTCACCGTCAGGGTATAGGGGCTGTCCGTGAGATAGGCTGTCGTCCCGTCGGACAGTTCCTGTGTCTTCCCGTTGTAGTATTCGGTATACACCGGCTTCAGGTTGTCCAGCGGTCTCCCGTTCCCCCGGTCCTCCGCCAGCAGCGCAGTGATGGGTTCAAAGATATTCGTCCCCAGCGGCACCTCATAGGTGCCCTCCAGGTTCCCCGCCAGCGTCCCGTCCAGCGCTGCCCACTTGTCCAGCAGCCGGTAGGTCACGGTGTTCGTCACCGGGTCCACCTGCTCCTGGGGGTTGTCGATCAGAAAAACCCCCGTCTGCCGGTAATATTCCTCCCCGTTGGAGAGCACCAGCCCCTCGTCGATGGCAACCTCCTGCCCGAACCAAATCTTGTTCACGGCGGTCTCGTATTCCAGCCCGGCGTTATACAGCGTCACTGTGGCGCTCATCCGCTGCCCGTTCTGCATGTTCGCGCTGACGCTCCCGCTGGCGATGAAGGTCTTGCTCCGCCGGTTCTTGGGGTTATTGTCCAGGGCGAAGGCCGTCGTCCCGTTGGGGTTCAGAAACCGCAGCCTGCACAGCTTCGTATAGGGCCTGCGCAGGGAAGCGAGATAGTCCGTCTGCCGTTCGTTGGTGCTGAGGCTCATCCCTTGCAGGGGAACGGGCGCTCTCGTCCGCGTACCCATCGGGCTGTTCCGCTCTATGATCCTCCGGTTCTCTTCGTCCATGCTTCCTGTGCCTCCCTCCTCGCCTCAAGCGTCTGCGCGGATGCTTTCCTGCGCCGCGTCCCCCGTTGCGACCCAAGGCACAGAGATCGTCTGCGCAAGGCTCTCCGTCTTCTCCGCCGTGGTCGCCGTCACCGGGCCGCTGATCCTTATGCGCATCACGTCCCCCTTGCTGCTCTTGAGGAATAGGGGGCTGTCCGTCACGCTGAGGGCCATCAGTTCCTTTCTGTCCGTCAGGGTGTCCGTATATTTCCCCGAAGAAACCGAGCCGATCAGGGCTCTCACCGTTCCGCTGAGATAGTTCTGCGGGGCGGGCTGCACCGTGGGGAAGGCCGTGAAGTTCTGGAGGATTTCCGGCGTGTTGTTGTTGGGGCTGCTCCCGCTGTCCAGGTTGTATTTGAAGTGGTATTGCTTCTTCACCGTGAAGCTTCCGTCCGCGTTCTCCGCCGCCGCCAGCAAAGTCCAGCGGTAGAAGATGGGGCGGATCGCCGCGCTGCGCACCATGCTGCCGATGATGACGCCGCTGCTGTTCGCCGCCGCCACGAGGTAGTCGTAAGGCCCCTGCCCGCTGGCAGCGCCGCAGTCGAAAATCTTTCGCACGGCGGAGGCCACGTCCGCGATCTTGACGAGCACGCCGCTGTTCCCCTGCTCCCGGAATATGAGCCAGCGGCTCTGTCCGCTCACCGTGCTCATGTTCGTCCAGTCCACCCGGACGCCGTTCACGTTCTTCACCACGTCCGCCACTACGCTGCCGGAAGCTGTCTCCACGCTGTAGCTCACGTCGAAGTCCTCCCAGCCCGTGTCCACGGCGACGCCGCTGCTGGTCTGTCCGAATGCCCGAAAGCTGTAGGAAAATCCCGTGCGGAAGCTGGTGTAGGTGCTGGTATAGACCGCCGCCCCGTAGATGGCCCCGCTGTCGTAGATGGGACTGCCCGTGTCGCTTCCCTGGGCGATCTGATAGCGTATCCAGTCCAGCGTGTCTCCCTGCGTCTGGCTGTAGTTCACCGTGAAGGTATAGCTGCTGGAGGTCACCGTGGCGGGAACGGAGCTCAGGGCGAAGCTCGGCGTCGAGCGCGTGATGAAGACGCTGGCGGAGGTCTGCGTCACGCTGGCCTCCGAACCGTTGTCGCTGTAGTATTGGGTAATGAGCATCTTGTATTCGCTGCCGTTGGTGATCCCGGCACCGGAGAGGGTCGCCGCCGAAATGGTATAGCTGTAGTATTGCAGGTTCCCCAGCGCGTCCACCCCGTAGAAGGGCGTTCCGAAGCTCACCTTCCCCGTGGTGTATTTTTGTGTGGAAGCTTCGTCGTTCAGGTAAATGACGATCTTCATTCCCGTCATCGCGGGGAAGTCCCCATTCACCTGCCAGCTCACCGTCATTCCGGCGGCGGCGTCCACCACGCCGAGGCCGATCCCGTTCCGGAGATCGGGTATGATATTCGTTGCTTGAAAGAGCATTTCAGGCGGCTCCTTTCTTTAACCGTTGTACTGCCCCAAAGAGGCTGCCATTTTTGCGAATTCCCATACCGTCATGGATTTAGCCTTGAGTTCACCGATGGTCACGCCCCCGAAGGTGTAGGTGTCGCCCCCGTTGTTCGTGACATCGGTGCTTCCGGACCGGGTGTTGTTGTAATTCGTGTCGTCCTTCATCACATCGGCTCCGGCCCTTCCCAGGTCGCTGTTGCGAACGGATTGGGCGATTTGCCACGCCTTTCCATCCCGGATGTCCTGTTTTCCCAGCACCGGCTGCCCGTTGTCGTCTTCCGTGGCGTGATAGACGTATCCCGCTTTCTTTGCGCCGTTCTCGTCTTCATACCATGCTGGCAGGAGCTTTGTCAGGGTGTGTCCGTCCTCGCCAACGGCCCAGCGGTTTCCCCACAGGTCCTGCAGCATGGTCCCCGGCTTCACGTCGGAATCGTAAAGCTTGCCGTTCAGCATCAGCAGCTTCTGCCCGTTGGCGTTGCCGTAGCCGCCCTGCACGAATCCGGTGGTCCCGCCCGCGCCCTGAATGGCTCCGAAATATCCGAAGGACCCCTCGGTGTCACTATAAAGGCTGTTGAGAAGCGCGTCGATCTCTTCCTGCGGTGCGCCGGATGCGACCGCAGCTTCCAGCGCCAGCAGCTTTTCGGCGTATTCCGGATCAGCTTCAGAAAGGTTGGAATACTTTGCCCACGAATTTGGGTCCTGCCATGCATATGCGTTGTAGGAACCGTTATATCTCCATGTCTCGTTGTTCCTGTCTCTTTGGGCGGAAATGAAAGCGTTCCCACGGACGGCATCCTCCAGCGTAGCGTATTCGTTCCCGTAGCTGTCGTAGAATTTCCCCGTCCCGGCTGCGCCTCTAACCCCGCCGCCGCCTCCGCCGGAGCTTCCGCTTCCGCCGCTCACGCCGCCTCCAAAGCTCGTGGCCCCGCCCTTCTGGCTGCCGTAAAGCTGGCTCCCGTTGAGATACCAGTATCCGCTGGGGTCATAGGTCGCGCCGATGAGCGATCCCAAAAATTCGTTCTGCGCGTGGAGATAGGCCCGCTCCTCTTCATTGGCGTCAAACCATCTGGCGGAGTTGACCTTCATGAGGTTGATGATGACGGCCTTCCACAGCTCGTCGATGCTCATGTTGGTCTTGTCCATCCCGGAGATCGCCTCTTCCAGCGCTCCTGTCATGTCGATGCCGTATTTGTCGGCGATCTGTTTTGCCCGGTCTCGGAGGTAGCTGTAGGCGTCCTCCATCTTCATTTCGCCGTTCTTCACCTTGTCGGAAGCGCTGTCGAATTCTTTCTTGAGCGCCCCCACGGCGGCCTCGTATTCCTGAAGCTGCTCGTAGAGCACGCCCACGCTCTTTCCCAGCGTGTCGGCGACCTCCTCCGTCAGATCGTCTATGGTGATGTTCAGGTCCTCAAATCCGCCGATGCTGTCCTCCAGCACGAAGCCCAGGTCCACCCCGTAGGTGTCCTGTATCTTCTTCATCTCGGCGTACATATAGGCGTAGGCTTCCTTGAAGGTCATGGCCCCGGCCTTGATCTGGTCGGCCACGTATTCCCAGGCGCTCTTGAATTCCTTCCACGCCTGGTCTCTCTGGTATTTGTTGAGGTCGTCCTGCGCTTTTTTCAGCGCGTCCGCCGCGCTCTTGACGTTCTTTTGGTTGGCGACCCATTCCCACTGTCCGGTCTCCCGGTTGAAGATGCGCACCGTGCGTTCGTTCTTCGCATTGGCAAGGGCTTCCTGCGCCTTCTGCACCGCCAGGATGCGCTCTTCGAGGTTCAGCTCCTCCTGCTTGTCGGAGAGTATTTTCGCGTAGTAGTCGTCAACGGTCTTGCGGAGCGTGTCGAAGATCTCTTCCCGAAGCTTCTTCTCTTCCTCCAGCGCCTTGAGCTTTTCCTGCTCCGCCTTGGCGAGGTCGTCGTTGATTTGTTTCTGGATGTTCCACCATTCGGTGCTCAGGGCAAGAATGTCTTCTTCATAAGCCTTTCGCTGGGCTTCCGTGCTGTTGGTGTCGTCCATCGCGGCGAGGATGCGGCGCATTTCCTCCGCCTGGTCGTGGAGAGACGCCTGGATTTCCTTGCGCTTGGCGTTGATCTCGTCCAGGCTTGCCCCGCTTGCCTGCAAAAAGCTGAGTTCCTGCTTCTCAAGGCCGATGATGCTTTTCAGCCGTTCCAGATCGTCGGCGATCTCCTCGACCGTTTCTTCGGCGTCCTCCAGCGCCTTGTTGATGTCCTTCTGGATATTCCACCATTCGGTGCTCAGAGCGAGCACGTCCGTTTCGTCCGCGCCGATGCTCCGAAGATAATCCGCTTCGTCATGGAGCGCCGCCTGGATCTCTCGCTGTTTGGCGACGATCTCCTCCGTGCTGGCCCCGCTGGCCTTGAGGAACGCCAGTTCCGCTTTCAGCAGCTCGACGATCTTCTGCCGCTTTTGAAGCTCCGCGTCCGTGGCGGTTCCGCCCGTCGTTCCCGTGCCTCCGCTTCCGCCGCCGGAATACCCGCTCCGCTGCCGCAGCGTGGCGATATAGGCGTCCCATTCGGTTCGCTTTCCTTTCAGCGCTTCAAGCTGCGCGTTGATGTTGTCGAGTCCCGCTCCGGATTGGAAGCTAACGCCGGTGTGCGCCAATACACCCGCCATCTGCTGCGCCGCCTGCGCGTTCATCGCCGCCAGCGCTGCTCCGGCCACGTCCCAATATCCCGCAGCCAGTTCCTCAAGTCGGCTTATCTGCTGGCTGAATTCCAGCTGCTTTGTGGTGTCGATGAAGTCCAGCAGGTCGGATTTGCTCTCGATGAGACTTGCGTCCACCTTCCATGTCGCCGTGTCGAAGTCGTAGAGCTTTTCCGTGCTTCCGGGAATGGCGGTCTCCAGGTCCTGCATGGCCGTATAGACTTCGTAGCTTCCCTCTCCGAAGTCCGTCAGCGCGGTGACCACCCCGCCGATGGCGGTATCGTAAGCAGTCGCCGCCGCGCTGGTGTCTTTAAGGATGTCTTGCAAACTCTTTGTTTGCGCCACCACCGGCTCGGTAGCGTTTTCCACTTTTGCTTCGGATTCCGACACTTTGTTGAGCCCGGAAATAAACAGGCTCAGGATTTCTATGGCATTCTTTCCGGCTTCCGGAAGTTCATCTCCCAAAATTCCCTGCAAATCCAGGAGGTCATCCGCCATGTTGGTAATGGCGACTGTTGTTTCCTGAATCTGCTTTTCCAGCGCGTCCATTTCTGTGGTAGTGCTGGCGTTTTTCAGTTGGCTTTGGAGCTCAAGATATTCTTTGAGCAGGTTTCGCGCCTGTTCCTGTGCGTCTGCCCGAACCCACGTATTGCCGACCATCCCGCCGCTGTACGACGAATAATAAGCAACCAGCGCTTTCTGTTTTGCTTCCTTCTCCGCTTCATTTGCTTCCAGTCGAAGGATTTCCAGGCGCTTCTTTTCAATATCGGTAAGGCTTTCGCTTCTTCTTTCCAGCTCTTTTATCTGCTCGGTCAGCTTTTCATAGACGGATTTCGCTTCCGTGGCAGCGTCTCTGATTTCTTCAACAGCCCTTGCCGCTTTTTTAGCTGCGGATTCCGCAAGATAAAGAACTGTCACGACCGCAGAAATAGCCGCCAGTATCGGGTGTGCAAGAACGGCAGCATACAGCGGCTTCAAGGCGCTGATGATGGCTGTAACGATGATGGGCACTCCGCCAGCGATGATTGCCGTTTTCCCCAAATCTGTATTGAGAAGTTCAATAAGACCGATGGCAACGTCAAGCCCGTCTTTTATGGCATCTGTGTCAATGAAGCTTGCAACGAATTCCGTCCAGGTATTCTTCAGGATGTTGGTCTTGGCTTCCCACGTGTCCAGCATGATCCCGATCTCTCGGTCGGCGCTTCCGGCGCTCTCCACGGTCTTATCCAGCATTTCAAGGTAAGTTCCGTAGTTCTGCACCAGGGAAATGAGCTGGTTCGTGCGCAGCTTTCCGCCCAGGGAGGAGAGGATTTCAAAGAGCTCCGCCTGATTGACTAGTCCTTCTTCGCTGGCCTTGGCGAGGGCGGCGATGGCCTCCATCGGGTTGACGACGGTCCCGGCTGCTTTTGCCGCCGCGAGCGCATCTTTCGCGTATACCTGAAGGATGCCGTCCAAGGACTTCACGGATTCCTCCGTGACCTCGATCCCGTCTTCATATTCGCCCACCGCGCCGATGATGTTCAGGATCAGGGCGCGGAGCGCCGTCGCCGCCTTGGTCCCCGTCTCCTGCGTGACGCTGGTGATGGTGCCGAGGGCGGCGATGGTCTGCTCAAAGGTCATGCCCGCATTCGCCGCGACGCTGGCGGCGATGGGCATACCGGCCGCCAGCTTTTCGATGCTGGTGGCGTAGTTGTTCTCGATGATGTTGGCGGCGTCCAGCGTCTTGTTGAGCGCTTCGATGTTGCCGTTCATCTTCCATGCCGCGTTGCTGGCGATGAGGAATTTGTCCGCCACGTCCGCAGAAACGTCGCCGACAAGCTGCGTCTTGATGGCGACTTCCGCAAGCGCCTCCGCCTGGTCTCCGAAACCGGCCTTGGCAAATTCCGCCGCGCTCTCAAGATATGCCTGTGCGCTCACGCCGTAGGCGGAAGCGGCGCTGTAGGCGCTCTTGGCGAGCTTCTGCATTTCCGCGTCCGTCCGGTCTGTGACCTTCTGGATATTGGCAAGCTCCGTGTCCACTTCCTTCATGGTCTTCAGAGCTTCCCGCAGGCTGTTGACGATCTTGACGACGAAGTTCCCGCCGATATACCAGCGGGCGAATTTCTGAATGTTCATCCAGAAAGATTCCGTCACCCGGTCGAGTTTTTTCGTTTCCTCGCGGGCATTCGCCATGTCCCGCTGCAGTCCCTGATAGTTCCCCTGAAGAAGCTTTACCTTGTCGGCATAGTCCTCCGATGTCTTGTCCAGATTCCGCAGCTCTTCCCGCGCTTCCCTCGCCTGGGTTTCGATATCGTCAAAGGTTCCCTCCGGGTACTGCGCCTTCAGGTTCTCGATCTGCCGGATCAGGTTGGAATACTGCCGTTCAAGAGACGTTGCCGATTCGACGGCTTTTTCTCTCGCAGCATTCGCTTTCTCCTGCGCGGCGTTCTCTTCATTGAGCTTGTCGAAATGGGCTTTCCAAGCCGCACTGCGCTGACGAAGCGACTCCTCCTCGTCCTTCACCATCTGGCGGTTTGCTTCCTGCGCTTGCTTTACTTTGGCATCCTCGACTTCTGCGGTGGCCTGCATTTCCCGCTTGATCTGGTCCTGACGGTGCTGCTCCGCCGCCTGATACTCCGCCACGCGCCTCTTTTCTGCTTCGTCTGCGGTCTTCTGCGCCGCCTTGCGTTTTTCTTCCTCGTTGTGGATGAAGGTCTTGGTTTCTTTACCTTTTGCCTTGACAAGTTGTTCGTATTCTCCGACGGCAACCTTAGTCAGCTCGGTCGTTTTCTTGATAACACCGTCAATCTCGGTTTCGGTCTTTTTGATGGTCCTAGCGGCGGCTTCCGTAGCCTTGGTAACTCCCTGAATATTTGCAGCAAGGCTCTGCGCCGCTTTCGCGCCGCTGTTGTCTACCTTGATATTGAGACCTTTGATTTTTCCGAGCTCGCTGTTTATCTCCTTGATTGTAGATTCAAGACTAGCTTTGTCCAGCTGGATAGTAAGTTTGATTACCGCCATCTCTTCATCGCCTCAATTTCTCAGTAGTTTCCGTCGCCGTTTTCTCGCTCGGTATGGACGTTCTCTATCTCAATGCCCTCTGCCCTGAATGCGTCCGTGACCGCTCTGTCGAACTCTCCGCCCTCCAGCATCTCTGCGACAAAGTTTGCCCAAAACGGTCTCGGCTCTGTGAAGGGATGCGGGTCTTTGGACGAAGGGTGATAGTCATATCCCCGTCCGGTTTCGATTCTCCGAATAAGGTCGTCTCCGTGAACCGGGTTGGGTTTGATCGGGTCGCTGGCTTTTTTGTGGAGCCGAAGCAGCTTGTTTTCGTCGTAGAAGTCACCGAAGGTTCCGCTGTGTTCGCCGCTCGGCTGATAGACAAATGTGATTTCCGCCTTACCCGGAATGCTTTTCGGAAAAAGCGTTACGGTCTTTTCCATGTCGTTGAGCGCCACTCCGTATCCCGGATGCTCGCTTCTTCTGGGATATACGTGCGGCTTGTATTCCTTGTAAACGTCTTCTTCGATGCGGTGCTCCAGCGTTTCCTTCATCACGTTTCCGATGCTTTCCGCGATGCGTTGCATTTTGTCCGCAGATAGCGCTTCCCCGTAGTCGGTGATGAAGTCGTTCAGCGTCAGCTTGGAAGCTTCGATCTTGATTCCGATGTCCGCCATGGTTTTCCCTCCCTTTTCAGGGCACAAATCAAAACGTGCATGTCATGCGCTCTTTGATTTGTCCCCTATTTCAACAATGCCCCCGGCCCTAAAGCCGGGGGCTTTGTCTTTTCTTTTCGCTCAGGAGTTGGTGACGCTCACGTTGACCGGGCAGGTGAAGGTCGCGTCTCCGTCCGTCCAGGAGATCACCACTTCGCCGTCCCCGGCGGTAGACCCCGCCGAGATGACGCCTGCGGCGCTCACGGTCGTGCCGCTGGGCAGGCCGGAGCCGGTGTAGGTAAAGCCGGTGGAATAGCTGGTGGGCTTCACCAGGGTGTTGTCCGGCATCACCAGATACACGGGGATCTGCTTGCTGGTGCTCTTGACGAGGCTCACCAGGCCGCCCACCACGGCGACGCCCTGCACGATCTCGGCGTCGGAGCAGGGGCTGTAGACGTAGTAGGCGAGGGGATTGGAGACATCGCCGCAGAGGTCCGTGGTGGCGGATACCACCGCTTCGTCCTCGCTCAGGGCCATGCCGGTGATGACCGTGGTATCGGCATTGGTCTGGTCGCCGTTGATGTTGGCGTTGGCCTGCATCTTGAGCTCCGGCACCGTGACGTACAGCCAGCCCACGCGGGTGCCGCTGTTGGCGCTGCCGCCCACGTTGGCGTACACTGCGAAGGAGGCGGTGAAATGCACGATCTTGGGGTCCATGAGCGAGCCGATAACGGCCTTGCGGGCCGTGGCCTTCTGCACCCAGTACCACACCTTGTACTGCTGTCCGTTGTTGGCGGAGAAGCCGTCGATGGCACCGGCGGCGCTGATGGGATAGGCGGTTCCGTCCCGGATGACGGGGCTGGCCGCGCCGACGGGCTGGATGTAGCACACGGCGTCGGTGAAGCCGAGCTGCGCCACGGGAACGCCGTCCGTCACGTCGATGGAAAGGCTGCTTCCCGACGCCGTAACGATCTGCGCCACGGGCACGGGAGCGCCGTAGCTCAGCGCCGCGCCCACCTGTGCGGCTTTCTCCCACAGGTTGAAATCAGCGGCGGTGAATTCCACCGTCAGGTTGGCGTCGGAGGGCAGGGTGGCGACGACGGGGTTGCCGAGACCGGCGCGGATCTCGTTGAGGTTCACGCTGGTGCTGACGCTGCCGGTGGAGAAGTTTTTGCTCTGATACATGATGTCCCCGGTATCGGGGTCCGTCAGAATGACATTGCCGACGCCCTTCAGGAAGAGGGACTTATCGGTAAAGGTAATCATAGGGTTATCACTCCTTTGTCGGTATTGAGGATAAATGGTGATCTGTGCGGCGTTGGAGTTTGCGGTGGCTCTGTATCCGTCTTTCGCCGGATACAGGGTGCTCGACGGATAGAGGTCTGTATAGGGATAAAGACCCGGTTTCCAGTTCGTCACCACCGCCCGGTAGAAGGTTATCTGCCGTATCTGGCCTGTAGCCAGCTCCGTGGTCGGCTTATACATGTCCGTCTCGGCGTCGAAGATGTCCAGCCAGTTCAGGCCGTCCGGGCTCTCCTGCCACCGATAAGACAAGGTTCCGCCGTCCGGGGATTGGGCGTCTACGATCAGATATGCCGCCAGGTCCCCCGCGTTATATCCAGCCGATATCGGCTGCACGGTGATGATTGGTGCTTGTGCTGATGTGACCGCCGTCTTGTCCGCCCCCTTTTCCGCTTATTGCTGTGTCCCTTCGATCCCTTCGCGCACGGCGTTCAGGGCAGCGCCGCTCGCAAATTCCGTCAGCGCGACCTTCGCCGCGCTTCCTTCCTTTTTCCGGTCGAAGAAGGGGTTAGGACATGGGTTGCCTTTCTTCCATTTGGTTCCCTGCGCTTCGCCGATCCCGCAGATGAGATAATCCAGCGCACGGTGAAGCGCCCTCTGGCGGTTCAGTAGCTTCGCTATGGGCCATTCGTAGATTTCTTTTTCGTCGGCCCCGCTCAGTGCCGCCACGGAGGCTACGAGGCTTTCCGGTTCCGTCACCAGCTCCGGCGCTTTCTTCTTCGCCAGCTCCTGCTCCGCGTCCACCAGCGCCGGGTTCGCGTCGTCCGGCTGGATTTCCAGTCCGTTCTGCGCCGCCAGAATGGGGCGCAGTCGCTGGAACGCCGCCGGGGTGATCTCGCAGATTTCTTCGCCGTCCGGCGAAAACAGCAGAGATTTCAGTCTTCCGCTTTCGCTGATTCGCGGGCGAAACAGTGCGATGCGATTCTCTACAGGGAGGCCCTGCCCCAATCGGAGGCTCAGGGCCAAGAAAAGCAGCGCTCTCGCCATAAGACCGGTGGGAATCTGTTCGTCCTCGATGCTCTGGCTGTCCAGCAGGTAATAGGCTTGCAGGATGGGCATGTTGACCATCATGCGCGGGAGCCTTTGCTGCATGAAGTCGATTGCCGAACGCGCCAGCAGGAATTCCTCGTATTCCTCCACGAGAATGGGGTAAAACCGCATTCCCTCCGTGTCCACCGGCTCATACCGGCGGATCTGCTTGAGATATTTTTCCGGGATATCGCTCACTTTCTGCTTCCTCCCGAATCTATGAATCAACGGATTTCCCAGGCGGTGTGCTCCTGTTCCCTCCGCTGTTTCCCTTCCCCGTCATTGCGAGGGCGAAGCCCGTGGCAATCCGTCTCCCACGTCCTACACGCAGGGCGTACTTACCGCATGACGCCCCAGCTTTCCACGGTTCCGCCGCCTCCGGCCATATAGGTGAGGCTCATGACGAGCCGCCGCCCCACGTTCGTGCCGCTTTCGTCGTAGAAGTTCTGGCTTCCCGCGTCGCCGTGGGTGTGCCGGGAATAGTTCATCACCCCGACGCCCGCGAAGTTGACCCCGTGCAGGGCGTCCACGATGTCCTTCTCCATGCTGTAGGCTTTGCTGAGACCGGCCACGCCCATTCCCGTCTCCAGGTTGGCGTTGCAGTAGATATCAAAGATGACGCCGATCTCCACCCGGAAATCGTCCAGCGGCGTCTCCCGCCCCATATAGACTTTGAGGCTCGTCTGCGCCTCGATCTGGCTCTGCATCCACCATTGCAGGGGGTAAAGCCGGTATCCCTGCGGGTGCTGGGTCTGCTCTTCCTTCGTGTTGAGGGTGGGGTGGTTCCCGTCGAAGAGCATGGAAAGCTTTTCTTCCGGCGTGGGCAGCGCTTTCCCCAGCGGGTCCGGGTCGTCGTACCACAGCCGCTTCATCAGGCGGCACCGGGGGAATCGGTTGTCGTCCTTCGGCGTATATCCCGGCATGGGCAGGTCCATGAGATACCGGCAGATGATGAGGGGGATCTCTGCGGCCATCTCCATTTTGGGGAAGTCCGCCACCCGCTCATAGGGATAGGTGGGGCTGTCCACGCTGATCTCCCTGTCGTCGTCCATGTTCCCGCTCACCTCCGTTCTCCGTCCTTCGTCCCGCCGCAGCGTCCGCGCTCACGTCCCCGGCTCCCTCCGGGAGGGAGCTGTCGCCGGAGGCGACTGAGGGAGCCCGCGCCGCCGCCCCGGCTTCCCTTTAGGGAAGCTGTCGCGCAGCGACTGAGGGAGCATTCGTCCCCCGTCCCCCGTCATTGCGAGGCCGTAGGCCGTGGCAATCCGCTACCCCCGTCTCCCCCGTCACTTCGCCGCCTTGAATGCCTCCAGCTCCCGCTTCGTTTCCTCCACGCTCTTCATGAGCGCGTCCATGGCTTCCGGCGTGGTCTTCGCCGCCATCATCATCTGGAAGCGGGACAGGGTGTCGTTCATGGCGGGGAGCATACCGTAGCATTCCGCGTTCAAAAGCTTTTCCAGCGTCTTGTAGTCCGCCAGCAGGTCGTATATCTTGTCCTGCAAGCTCTTGTCCGCCGTCCGCTTCTTCATCCGCTCAAGCTGGCTCAGCAGGAAGCTCTGCGCCGCTGCGTCGAAGCTCTCTTCCGTGATGCTCCAGGGGTCGTCCTCCCGCTCCGTGTCGAAGCCGATGCGGAGATAGAGCTTCAGGAGTGCCGCCGTCATGTATCTGAGCTTGCTGACGGGGCTTTCCTTGTAAAACGGGGGCAGGGGTTCCCCGTTCTCGTCGGCGATCTCCATTTGGTCGAAGCAGCCCACAGATACCGCCTTGATGAACTTTTCCTTCTCCCCCAGGGGGATATAAGCTGCGGCGTTTTCCCGCAGATGTTCTTCCGTAAGGACCGCCCCGGCGGTGATCTTCTCGCTGTCCATTCCGTTTTTCCTTTCTTTTCATGGAATTTGCGATTCTATACTTATCTTTTTCCCTTATCCCGGCATTTTGGTGCCAAAGTGAAGCGTCGTTCACGTTGGGGATGCACTTACATAGTAAGGATATCCGTCTTCGCTATCTGCTACATATGTTACATCCCCAATTGCAACTTCGTACAGTCCATCTTCTGTATAAACGCTTGTCACAGCTTGGATGTATATACCGATTCCCGATGAATCTACAACGACAACGCCGCCTGAGATCATCCCGTCAAAAATTTGCTTGAACGTTTTATCCATAGTGTATATGGTACCGGAAGATGTAACATTCACCACCAGCACGGACGAGCCGCCTCCGCCGCCTCCGCCGCCGCCAGCGGAGCCTCTGCCCATCAGATAAGAAGTGCTGTCAAACGACATCTCCGCCGCCCCCTCTCAGCTCACGGCAGCGCCGAAGACCGTCACGCTGCCCGCCGCCTGCCCGTTGACGACCTGCATCTGCCGGATGCCCGCCGCCGGGACGATGTAGATGCCCGCCGCCTCGATCTTGTCCGCCGTGTCGAATCCCGCGCATTTGATGACACTCAGGTCGGCAAAGCTTCCGTTCTCCGCGTCCGCCTTGCCCTGCACCGTGATGTCGATGGTGCCGCTGCCCGTCGCCTGCACGATCACCTCGTTCGTGTCGTAGGGGAGATAAAAGGTGTTGCTCGTCGTGACGGTGCTGCTCGTGTCCAGAAACACGAAATCTGCCAGATTTGCCATGTCTAAAACACTCCTTTTTTCAAAAAACTCTGTATCAGTTCCCTTTGACGTAGTTCGTCTGCGGGTCGAATACGTTTGCGAGATTCGTCTGCTGCACCCATGCTCCGTTGACTTTTTTATAGACCTTTGTCGCCGCGACCCATGCGCCGTTGTTCTTGAAGTAGATGGTATCGGTAGGACCGCCGCCGCTTGTAACGATGATCGTGTGGTCTGCTTGAATGTTGGTTATGGTGTAGACATAGCCGGACATGGTATATGTGACCGTCCATGTAATGCCAAGCATTCGACCGCCGTAATATCCCAGTTCAAACCGTAGCTGCGCGCTGTGCAGTTCTGCTGCCGTCCAAGTCCCAACGTCAGAAACCGTAACGCTTCCGTTGGAAGTGCTGGTGAAGTTCTGGATTATCCCTTTTGCTGTAGTTCCGCTGTAGCATTGGAATCTCGCTACGTGTGTGGAATCTATTGTTGAGTCTTCTCGCGCCCCATATACCTTTACAGACACGGAGTTGATAGTCGCTGATGTTGGAATCATGGAGAAGTCAAACTGATAATTGATCCACCCGGTAGACCCTTCCGGTTTGACATAGGTGTTACTGGTGTTGCTGGTAGAATATGGGCTTTCGGCAGAATGTCCGATTGCATATTCCAGCCACGCGGTACTCGTTGTGCTGGAATTTTGATAAAATGCACCGCTGCTCTGGCTGAACCCCGTTGTAAAGCTTGTTCCGGGAACTGCGGAAACGGTATCTCCGGAAGCCGGGGTGAACTGGCTCGTTACGTCAGTTCTGTTATCCTTGATCGTCAGCCCGCTTATGGTGTCGGTGGAGATAATGACATCTTCGCCTTGTAATGGGTTGGTGTCGCTCGCTTCCACCGCAGCGCTTGTGCTGTTGGAAATCGTGACAGAGTAATGGACCGGTACAGTATAGGTAACTTCTATCTCAGCGCCGTAGATATAATAGTAACCAACCGTGTTACGGCTTCCGCGTCTGGCGTTGATGCGTATGCCGAAATCTTCTCCCCATCCACTGATCGTGTCCCATGTAAGCGTTCCGTTGCTGAACGTCCTAGTCTGTGTGGACGTTGTAAGCCCCGTGGCTGTAGCGCCGCTCTGTGTTGTTGTTCCGTTGCAGAGGTAAAGGGTTTGTTGCGAACCGCCAGTATAGTAACCTTTCAGTTTTACCGTAAAAGCTGAAACCACGGCCCCTGCGGGAAGTGAGCCAAAGTTAAATCCGTGGAGGTAAACGTAGCGGTTTGACGTTGACGCATTGGTGTTTTGCAGAGTCGCGTAAGTCGAGCTGGATGTATCCGTGTACGCGTTGCTTGGGTCTGTAATCGTCACATACTGTGATGCGGCATTGTTCCATTTGCTCGGAACGAGCGTCATTGTTGCCATGCCTTACGCCCCCGTCTGCAAATAGATGTCCCCGTTGGAGCCGAGAGAAGAAGACGGCGCGGACGACCCGGTGTAATACGTCACGATAGGCACGGCTACAACAAGACTGGCAATATTTGTGACATTGTAAGTCCCGTTTTCCGTCTTGGTTTCGCTGCCGCTGACCAGCTCCGAAGCAGAAACCGTGACCGCCGTTCCCGTCTTGGTCGAACCCGTGATCCACCCGGTCTGATTGGTCACGCTTGGCGTGACCGATACGCTGTGATTGGACACCGTTCCTTTTGTGGCGGACGGAGTACCCGCCGTTCCCGCCGGAACGGAAGCGGATGCGTAGTTGGTGACGTTCTTCGTACCGGAAGAATCCACGGTGTATGTTCCGGAAACGAGTTCGGAAGCCGATACCGTTACGGCTGTTCCGGTTTTCGTGGAACCCGTGATGTAGCCGGTGGTGTTCGTGACGCTCGGCGTGACGCTGACAGAGTGGTTGCTTACCGTCCCCTTGGATGCCGTAGGTGTCCCCGCTGTTCCGGACGGCATGGCGTTGATCTGTACGCTCGACAGCGCATCGTAGCCGTTGTCCGGCTCGATAGTCTGGCTGGATGTGGTGGGGTTGATGTTGGTCTTGGCCTGATAGTTTCCTCCTGCGGGGATCTGCCCGATGAGCGTCGCAAGGTCGTCGGAGTTCGACCCGGCAGGCACCGTCACGCCTTTGTTGGCTACCGCCGACAAGGCATCCGAAACGTTGCCTGATATCCGTGTGATTTCGCTTTGGATGCTCATATAAGCACCCCCTTAAATCGCCGCAAGCGCAGTTTCTATGTCATTGGTAAGAGATACTGTGCCGCCGGAGGTATATCCGGCAGGCACGGAGTAGGATGTGGTCGTCAGTCCGTCAATGCTGCCGCTGACGGCCCCGTTGTTCGCCATAGACCCGGTGATCTGCGCGGCAGCGCCGTTCTGCTTGGTGTGGACTTTCACACCGGCGAGCACGTTTGCGGCCACGCCGTCGTCGCTGCTCACGTCGCCGTAGATGGCGGGGATCGCGTCCACCGTGACTTTGCTCAGCACCTTCCCCGTGGTGGGCGTTATGTCCTGGCTCGCCGCCGCCGGGGTGGCGGTCTTCGTCTCCAGTACGATCTGCACCGTGCCGCTTCCGCTGTGCTTGCCTGCCGGTACGGTGTAGGACTGATTGCTCGCGGTCGCGTCCAGCGTCTTGCTGACCGTGCCCACGTTCTGCATCGTGCCGGTCACGGATGTGCCGGTGGCGTCCACGAAAACCTTGGTAGCGAGCACGTCTCCCGCCGTCGCCGTCACGCCGCTCACGTTCTGGTAGGCTTCCGGTATAGCGGCCACCGTAACGTCGGAGAGACCGTAGTAGCCGTTGTCCGGCGTGACGCTCTGCTGGGATTTCGTCGGCGTTACGCTTTTGCTCTGGAGATTGTAGCTTCCGCCGCCTGCAACGCCGGAAACGGTTCCGGAGCCGTTGTGGTATCCTGCCGGGATAGTATAGGTGTCTCCCTCCTGCACGGTGGCCGACACCGCGCCGCGATTGGTGATACCGTCAACGGCTGTGGCAAGCGCGTCCAGCTTGGCCGTGCTGGCGGCAAGGCCGAGGTCAACAAGTTTGTCCCGTATCGTATTCCGTGCGTCTACCAGCCGGGAAATTTCAGTAGCAGTGCTCATGTACCCATCTCCTATATCGTCGCCAGCAAGGCGTTGATGTTTCCGATTTCCGTATATACCGCCGCTGCGGTGATCGGCCTCGTGTTGTCCGCTTCGGCGCTGTTCGCCGGGGTTATCCACTCCGCGTCTCCGTCCACCGGCGAACGCTTTGCCAGCAGATCCCCTTGTCCGCCGCCGGGAGGCAGGCTGGGTCCCCCGCCGCTTCCGCTGCTGCCGGAGAATTCTGCGGTCATCGGCCTGCTGGAAGAAAACGTCGCCGACAGTTTCCCGGATTCCTCAAATACGGCGTTAAACCCCATAGCTGATCTCACCGTCCTTGAGTATCTCCTCCGCCCGCGTATCGATGATGTTGGAAGCGTCGGCAAATCCGTCCGCCCGAACGTATCGGATCTGGATTCTCACCGGTCCTGCGGAGAATTGGAGGGTTTCCGCCTGCGTCAGGCTGGTCGTCAGCCGGTTTTGCTCGACCTGTATATCGTCTCCGGTCTTCTCGACGATGATTTTGTTGTTCTGCTTGTAGGTGATATAGATTGTTGCATTCCGCAGGTCCACATTGACGTTAAAGACGTTCGTGGGTGTAGAACCCCTTCGCCACTGAGCCATCGGTTTTACCCCCTCACCGAGTTATATCCCTTTCAGGGAAATCTCCGCCGTTGCCTTGTAGTTGCCGTATGTTCCCGTCACCGTAAGCGGCGTCACGCTGCCGCCCCAGCAGGTGATCGTCAGGCTGTTTCCGCTTTCTTCGACCGTATACGCCGCCGTATTCGCCCCGGATACGGTGTATTCCACCGGAACGCCGGTCATTTCTCCGTCTTCCATGTATTCCGCTTCCAGCGTCACCGTCTGATACATGCGGAGCTGCGCCGGAACATCCTGAAGGAACACGACCCTTCCGCCGCTCTCAGCGCCGACAACGGTCATGTCATAGGTTGACATAATATTCGTCCTTTGTGCCAGCCGACAGGTGATCCTCACCGTTCCTTCCGCGTTGGCGGTCACGTTTCCGCTCTCGTCCACGCTGGCTACGCTGTCGTCGGAACTTTCCCAAAGGTAGGAGATGGGATATTCCTCCGAATCCTCGACGATCTGGCCCATTCTGCGGCTTGTAGGGGCTATTGCCCCCGTGCCGCCGACGGTCATCGTCGGAGTTCCGGAGAGTTCGATATTCCAGCTGAAGGTCAGTCCACCGGCCACCCGGTTCACCATGTCGTCGATCTCGTCGTTGGGTTCTTCGTACCTCGCCGTGAATCGGATGACCCGTGTGGAGTCGAAATCCCCGGTCATTTCCTCGAAAAAGTCTGTGAAACCGGTGATCCGGTAAGCCCCGGAGCCGAAAATGAGGCGGGAATTGGTATTTAGCTGGTTCGTCCAGCGGTTCGACTGGCAGGTGATGTTGAAGTAGCCTTTGGTGATGTTGTCCCACTGCTGGCTGTCGTCGGAGTTGGCGCTCGCCCGGTCCGTCTCGATCACCAGCGGCTCGTGAAGCACGTTTCCGTACCAGTCCAGGTGATTCCAGGTGGCCCGGCAGCGTCTCACGATGCCCCCGCCGTCCCCGTTGGAGATGTCCTGGGGGTTTATCATGAGCCAAACGGCCCCCATCGCCCGGAATTTCGACCCCTGGGGGATATAGGGCAGGGCCGGTTCGTCCAGCATCAGGTGCTTATAGTCGTCAAATTCCCGCTGGATGGCGCTGCTGGGCCGCACCACTTCTGCCAGCCGGAATTTGCAGGGCACCCACGTCTCTTCGTCCGGTCCGTAAAGTCCCTGCGCTTCCCCGGAGAAGAAATCCGAGGCGTATTTCAGGTATTTCTTCTTGAACCGGTCCGTTTCCGCCATGTAATATTGGTTTTCCCGGCTGGAATACTGCGCCGGGACGTTCCATGCGGGGTCGGAAACGGTCCCGCCGTAGCTCAGAAGCGCGTTTTTGATGGTCTTGTCCACCGCCCGTCCCCCCTTCTGCCCTTATGCCAAAACGATTGTCATTCCGTTGGATCGGATCGTCTTATATGCGCAAAGCTGCTCATATTTGTGCAGCTCGTCGTTGAAACGTTGATAGTGTTCGTTGAGTTCTCTACCCTTCTTGTCGATCCAGTTCGGTTCATTTGGGGGATTAAAGCTGGAGTCGTGCAGTTTTGGCGTGTTGTCGAGCCAGTTGTTTGTAAAGTTCTCGTCCCACACCACACAAACCGCCAAACCAAAAAGCCGCTTCTGGCTGGGCGTCAGGTCCGCAAAGCTCCCGTCGGAGTAAAAGTCGAAGTCGTATTGTGTCCCCGCCTCCGACTGCTGCGGCATGGTCACGATGCCGGTCTCCGGGTCGTAGCTCGCCTCCCGGTAGGGCGCGAAGCTCGTCCCGTCCGCCCCCCGGACGATGCAGGACATGAGTTCATAGCCCAAGAGACCTGTCTCCACCGCCGTTTCCCCTCCCAGGCTCTCCACGGTGCTTTCCCAGAAGAAATCGTCGTACTGCGGCGTCACCATGTCCTTTTCCAGATAGTCCAGCAACTCCGGAGGACTGTTCAAAAGGGGGAGCGCAAACAGCACGCTGTCGCTCTTGGCCCTATAAAATTGTGCCGGACTGACGGTGATCTGCTCCCGCCACCGTTCGTCGTCCAGCGCCTGCATAGCCGCCGTTATGATCTCGCTCCAGGCCGTAGCCATTTGCGCTTACCCCCTTCGTCCTAATCCGCCGGAATGTCTCTTCAAATCGAAGCTTCCCCTTCGATTTGATCTCGTTCTTATACTTCCGCCTTGTTCATCCCGTCGATGATCGCGCTGAATGCGTTCTCCTTCATCCCGGCTTCTTTCGCCATGCGGTTCAGCTCCGTGACGATCTCCCGGCGGACGTAGGGATTCTTCTCCATCCACGCCTCGTAGAACCGCTTCGCCACCATTTCCTTGTGGCCCTCGCAGAGTGCCGGGAAGATTTCGAGGATCTTGTCCCCCAGCTCGATCATCTTGGCAAAGGCTTTCCGGTCCAGCAGTTCCCCCTCGCTGTAGTTCACGCCCAGGGCTTCCCGCTCTTCTTCGTTCAGCCCGTCCACCACGATCAGCCAGCGTCGGTCGAGGCACATGCGGGTGATGTTGTCCAGGATGCGGCTCACGTCATTTTTCGGGACGAAGAATTCCCCTGTCCGACCGATGATCCTGCCGTACAGACCGCCGGGGCCGAAGTCCTGCACGTTGTCCTGCGCTACGTCCGCCATCCACAGGAAATGCACCTGCTCCGTCGTGGCGGTAAGCTGCACGATCTGCGGCTTCTGCGCCTGCGCCAGCGTCTCTTTGAAGGCGGCGATCTGCTGCGCCATCTCTTCCCGCATGGCTGCCATCTGTGCCTCGTACTGTGCCTTCATCTCTGCCAGCGCGTCCTTCTCTTCGGCGGATGCCGCAGGCGCTTCCGCCGCTTTTTCCGCTGCGGATTTCCGTGTCCGGTTGGTTTTCTTTGCTTCTTCTGCCATCGTCTCAATTTCCTTTCTTCTTGATGGGTGCCGCCCGCCGGTGCCGCCCCGGCGCGTGTCTCTGGAAGCGGCATGGCGGGGCGGGATGTTTCCCGCCCCGCTGAAAGGATCAGATGTTGACGAGGCCGATCTTGCTGGCGAAGACTGCCACGCTGTCCAGCGCGGTGGTCAGGTTCAGCTTGACCATGAAGTCGGGATTCTTCTCGGCTTCGATCTCGATGGTAATGGGAGTGTAGCTGTTGTAGGCGATGGTCATGGGCTTGTAGCCGCTAGAGGCCATCACCCAGATCTTGTTGGTGGGCAGGATGGTGCTCACGTTGCCGAACTGGGTGCCGGGCACGACCGCATCCACCAGAGGCATGAGGCGGACGCCCATGTACTTGCCGAGATAACCGGCGTTGATATAGTCGCGGCCCAGCAGCATGGCGAGGGCGGCGTCCATATCGGCGTTGGAGCTGCCGGTGGCCTGGGTGGGAAGCACCTTGCTCAGGGCGACAGCGCCGCCGTAGGCCAGCAGGTTCAGGATGCCGGTGTTGTTCACAGCGGCGATCTTGTTCGCCAGCGTGACCCAGTTGACGGAGCTGAAGTTGTAGATCAGGCCGCTGGGGATCAGGGCGGTGTTGCTGGCGGCGGCGGTCATGGCCGCGTTCCACAGGCCCATTGTCTTGGCGTACATACCGGCCACGAGGTTGGACATGTACTTGCCCCAGTCGGTGTTGTTGCCGACCATCTGGTGCCATTTGATAGCGATTTCAGCGGTCTTGGGCTGGGGATTCAGGGTGATGGTCTTGTCGTAGAACCGGTTTTCGGGAACGCTGCGGCTGGCACCCCAGGCGCTGTCCTGGAACACGGGGATGTCGCCGGAAGAGATGGTGATGGCGGCGGTCTCCGCGAAGCCCACTTCCACCACGTCGGCGAAGACGCTGACGGCCTCGCTGTAGACGCGGGGCAGGATGGGGGTCAGGATGTCTTCGTAGATGCCCTGGAGCACGGCATAGAAAGCGCTGTTGCCGTAGAATTCCTGTCCACGCTTGGCGAATTCCTCGAAGGTGGCAGGGGCCTTCTTGCCGGTGTTGGCGCAGGCCATCTTGGCGGCGTACAGCAGGTGCTGCTTGCCGAAGCGCTCGTTGACTTCCTTATACTGCTTGTCGTCCAGGTGGGCGGTAGCCGTGGGTTCGGCGCTGTTCAGCGCCTTGTGAACGGCATCCTGGCCCTTCCGGGCGTACTCATAGGTCAGCAGCGCACCGGCGGCGATGATGTTGGAGCGCTCATCCGTGCCGGAGAAGATGCTGTTGGGGGTGCTGTTGAGAGTGATCCTAGCCATTGTTGTCTTCCTCCTTCCTTCAATCAGGGCGCGTAGATGGAAACCTTCTTCGCCACCACGTCGTAGTAGCCGAAGCTCGCGCTGTTCCCCTCGACGAAGTTGCCGGTTCCCCTCAACTCGAAGTAGATGGAGCCGTCGTCGGTGGGAGCCGTGGCGGAGCTGGTCAGCTTGCCGGAGGCGATGGTGAAATACTGGTGGGTGGCCGTGTAGGTCACGTTGCCCGCGCCGAAGCGGTAAACGCTTTCACCGTCGAAGTTGATGCGGGTGAAGTTGCCGTAGCGTCCGGCGGGAACGCCCAGGCCCAGGGTGCGCACGCCGATGAAATAGTTGTTTCCGTCGGGAGCGCCGATGAGCTGGTTGTCATAGGTGTTGCAGGCGTAGATCACGTCGTCAGCCGTCGCGGTGTTGGCAGCCGCCACCATCTTCCAGGTGTTCTCGTTCTTGATGCCGGTGAAGCCCTCGCAGTCCAGCAGGCTGTCCCGGACGCAGAGCTGACCGGCGTCGCAGTCCGTGGGCGTGGTGCTCACGTAATACTTCCCGGCGATGTTCGCCAGCCGGTCGTTCTCGTTGTTGGTGATCCGCGCCTCAAACGCGGTCTGGGCAGTGAAGCTCATTCTGTCTTCCTCCTTTTACTCAATGTTCAGGCTGCGGAGCAGAGCGCCCACGCTGCCGTCGTCGCCTTCGGGGGCGTGGATGCCGTCCCAGGCGAACTGAGATTCCCGTTTCTTGCTGTTGGCGGCGCGGAGCTCCACGTCCTTCTGAGCGCAGATGCTCATGACCCGCTGGCACACCTTTTCGTCGCCGCAGAAGTTGCCGTCCTTGTCGGCGCATTCGGTGTAGTCGCCGCCGTCGATCTCAGCCATGACGCAGGAGATGTCGTCCTCGCAGACTTTCTCTTCGGCGTTGCGGTTCAGGTTGAACTTCTCCAGCGCGTCCTTGGCGGCTTCCTTCATGGCCTTGATCCGGCGGGCGTTCTCCTTCTCGGTCATGGCCTTGATGGTGGCTTTCGCCTCGTCCCGCTCCGTCTCGGCAGCCTTCAGGTCGGCGCTCAGGCGCTCGATCCTGGCGCTCAGGCCGGAGAAGTATTCGTCGCAGGACATGGTGATTTCGTCGCCGAAGTCCAGCATGGCGTTCACGGGAAGGATGCGCTCGGCTGCGATGGTCTCGTCGGCGCTCGCCATGCGGTAGCTGTAGGGCTCGTAGCTGTCGTTGCGCATCTTCACGATGATGCTGTGGTCTTCCTCGTTTTCGCGGGCAGCCATCAGCACATAGCCGGTGAATCGCTCATTCAGCTTGGCGAGCTGTTTTCTCGTGAAAATCACTTTTGTCGTCACTCCTTTTTCAGAGTTATTTTTCGGGGGTTCCGGGTCTTCCGCCTTGGGCGGCGTCCCCTCGCCCCCCTCGGTGTTTGGATGGTAGGAGGCGACCTTCAGTTTCAGGCTGTTCCACTTTTCGCTGCTCATCGCCTTCAATGCCTGGATGTTCGCGCCGGGGATTGCCGGGGCAACCGTGTCGTGGAGGATCGTCACACCCAATCCTCGCCACGCGGTAAACACACTGACTCCTTCTTCTTCGTGCTCCTCGGTCACTTCGGTCTCTGCGCTGACGCTCATGCGGCCCTGTTCCGCAAGTGTGTCGCAGAGTTGGCGGTTATAAAAACGCCAGAGTTTCCCCTTGGCGATAATCCACGTTCCGTCTTCGCCGGATTCGGTCCAGATGTCTCCGTCCCCTTCGCTGATAGCGCCGACGATGCGCTCGGCATTGGGCCCGGTGAAGTCCTCGATAATCTCGCCGCGCCACATGGTCTCGTCCATGTTGTGCCCGTCGCCTACCCGCTGGCCGACGTAGGCGCAGAGGATGGGCGTTCCCCGGAAGGTGTCCGCAAACTGCTCGATGTTGCGGTAATCCCATCCGTTGCGGTTGAGGCCGCTGCGCATGACGCGCAGCCGCACGTTGTAGTTGAGGTCGCTGTCCCTGTCCAGAACTTCCAGCAGACCCAAGACAGTTTCGCTCATTCCCTTCTCCTCCTTGCTGTTACACAAAGTCCTCCGGCTCGATTTCCTCGACCTCGGTGACGTTGTATTTCTTGTCGGCGAATCTCAGCTTCATTGCCCTTTCCGCCTTAATCTTCGCAGATTCGTCGCTCTCCGCCTGGACGCGGAACTGATACTTTCCGTCCCCGATCTTGGCGTGAACGACGTACAGGCGTTCCACCACATTGCGCTTGATGTTCATTCCGTTTTCTCCCTCGTCCGCTCAAGGATGATGTTCCAGGCCGCGCAGATCGCGGCTGCCAGCGCGGCGGATACCACCGGGGAAAGTACCGCCCACAGGGCCGACCAGCTCTCCGGCCAGCCTCCCTGCAAAATCACCACGAGCTCCGGCACCAGCACGGAGCCGAAAGCCTGAACGGCAGTCTTCAGGCTGCGGATGAGCCAGTCCGGAAGATTGTCAGACCACTTTTTCATCTTTGTTTCCTCCTTAACCGATGCTGTCCACGTCGTTCTCCTGCCCGTCGCTGGTGATGCCCTCCGCCTCCGGCCTGCCGCCGGGGTTCATGTCGTGGGCTGCCTGCGGGGGCAGATTGCTTTCCGACTGTTTCGCAGAGTATGTGGAGACGAGAGGCAGGCGCTTGTCCATGATCCCGCTCTTCGCCACCATGTCGCTCCAGCAGATGTCGTCCAGCAGGCTGCGGTCGTGGAGTGCGTTGTATTGGATCGCTGCGGGAAGAATCCCCAGCGTCATGTCGCTCCTGAGCTGTTTTTCGAGCTGATTGTCCATGTAGAGGTCGCCGAACATGTGAAACTCGAAATCGTTCCTCAGCCGCAGGTCGGCAATGGCGCAGGCCATCAGCCGCTCCACGCCCGCGTAGATCGGGGCGAGATACTTTCCCTCGATCTGGAAGGAAATCTGCGCCGCCCCGGCTCTCGCTTCGTCGGAGGCCGGGATAAGTCCGCTGAGACCGGCCTGGGTGATGATGTCCGAATTCCCCTGGCTCACGATCTCCGAGGTGGAAGAGACTTCGTTGAAGGTCTCCAGCTTCATGTTCTCTGCCGGGGCGAAATAGATGGGGACGCCGCCGGTGTTGTATGCCGCCATGAGCTGATTCCACAGTTCTGTGAAGAGTATCCTTCCTCCGTTGGAGAGCTTGTATTGGTCGGCGGTGTTGGTGTCCTTCGACTCGAAGTAGGGAATCTCGCCGTGGACGAATCCCACCAGGGGGTTCTGATAGAGGGCGAGCTGGATGGCTTCCAGATCCGCGAATTGCAGAAGGGAGATAAAGAGTCCCGCCAGCGGCGGCGTCACTTCCGGCAGTCCTTCGTCCACTTCGATGGTGAATGCCTTGTCCACGGGCAGCGTCACCCAGTAGTACCATCTGCCGTTCTCCCGCAGGACTTCGGCGTCCGGGTCGATCTCCCTTACCTTGCTCATGTCGATGCCGGTCTTGGCGGCGTAGACCACCCTGCCCCCTTCCCGCCGGGGTGCCGGGGTGACGAGGCTGTTGAAGTCGTTCCAGAAATTATCGAAAAGCCCCTCCGGGAACTGCCGCACGTCCGTCCCCGGCTGGCAGAAATACATCATGTCGAAGGCCAGGGTATATTTGCTCACGTTGTTCCGTCCGACGATCTTGATCCACTCGGAGGGGAGCTGCTGGTAGAAGGCGTAGTTGATGCGGTTGCGGCTCTTGTCGGCAGAGACGCGGTATGTCCAGAAGGTCTTCCCTTCCAGCATGGATTTCGCTCCGGCCTCTCGGGCCAGCTCCTGCGGCTTCATGACCTTGCGCAGCTTCTCCGCCAGCCGGTATTCCCGCCAGAAAGCGTCGTTCATGTCACCGGCTTCCGTCAGGGTGGGGGTGATGTAGTTGTGATAGGTCAGCAGGCTGGAGTAGGTGCGCCGCATGTGGCGGTAGGTGTAGTTGGTGTAGTCCAGGCTGCGGGAAGCTTCCCTCAGCTCCGGCTCGTTCTGCTGCGGATGCCGCAGCATCTCCGCCACCTGGTCTTTGCCGAAGTTGATGGGGGATGTCCCGATGGTCTCGAATCGCCGGTTCATCACCTGCGGGCTTGCCGCATATGCCCCGCTGTAGCCGAAGAGCTGCACGAGGCTCTGCACCGGCACGCTGTATTCCGCAGCCATGCTGCGGATCTTGTCGAAAATCTCCGGGAAGGAGCCGTATTGCATTTTTCTCAGTTCTCTAAGGTCAGCCGCCACGGTCTTTCCCTCCTTCGCTTTTATTCGTTGTCGCTGTCCTGCGCCTCGCTGCGGGATTCTTCTTCCATCTCCCGGAGGATGCTTTCCAGCCGCTCCATCGTTTCGGAAATCTTCCGCAGCATTTCCGGCTTCTGCCGCTCGATCTCTTCCTTGATGAGGGTGATGTTGCAGCTACGCACCCAGCTTTCGTCCGCTTTCGTCAGCCTTGCGGCTTCCGCTTCAGACAGTTCATAGCTGTTCTTCGGCTGATCTCCGTCCGTGTAGACCAGCGTGTATTCCGGCGTGATCCTGCTGAATCTCTGATGTCCCATTCCGTCGATGGTCTCCGGTTTGGTCGCCATCGCGTAAAGGTGGTATTTGTTCAAAATACTCTGCCTCCCGTCCTCGCCGTCACTAGCCTGCTTCTGCCTCCCGTCGTGACCGTCGGCTGCTGCATTTGCTCGTACTTGCGGATCAGGTCGTCGTAGTCGCTCTTGACCTGGCGCTTGACCAGGTTCTGCCACTCCAGCCTCTGCGCCACCCGCAGTGCGTATTTCAGGGCGGACCAGCTATCGCGCTGGATGTGCTGGCTGATCCTCTTCTCCACGCCGTTGATGACCTTGAGGTTTTGAATCTGCCCCACCAGCTCGCTCGTCTTTCGGTAGGGAATGTAGATTTCTCCGTCGCTCCGGTCGTCCCGGATTCGGTGATATTTCTTGTAGGTTTCCAATCCGCTCTGCCAGTTGGAAGTCAGGAGCTGCACGTTTCGGTACTCAAACTGCGTCTGCGCATACCGCACCATGTCCTGATCCGGGTCGGTTACGCCGAGTCCGCCTGCCTTTATGGGGTAAAGAACGGGAAGCGCTCCCGGAATCTCATAGGCTGTCTGGAACTCGTGATTGTAAGAGCACAGCGGGGGAAGACCGTCCCCGATATCCTGCATAAGGCAAGTGAGCACGGCGGTCCCGAATTGCCATGCGTCCACTGCGAGGAAGCATTCCGCGCCGTCGAAGCAAAAGCTGTCCCAAATCTTTTTGATCTTCCGTGCCTGGTCCAGATCGGGCGTCGGCTTCCAGTCGTTGACGTATACGACCTGCTTGAGGTATTTGTCCCGCCGCATCATGCTCGTCTGCCGGGTGAGCTTGAGCACGACGCAGGCGCATCTGGCGTTGATCGGTCCGTCGGCGTAGCTCACGTCGTAGCCCACGACGTAGATCACGTCTTTCGGCAGAAGGCTGTTATCTCTGTCCTTCAGGCAGCTATGGCTCTCTGTCATGAGCAGGCTTCGGGAGTCTGTCAGCGTGGAATCGGATACCATGGGGAAGCTGTCTGTCCCCGTGTAGATGCTGCAGAGTTCTCTTGCGAATTGGTCGGGCGTAAGCTCGTTTTTTCGGCTCTCCGCCCAGGAGACCGGGCGCATCTGATTCAGCAGCAGCACGTCGTAAGGCACGTCCATGACAAAGGCGCTTTCGCCTCTTTTCATCATGGTCAGGTGTCGGCATCGGTTTTCGTAGGCGTAGCTCTGCCGCCGTCCGGCGGATGTGATGCTGTGCTGCTTGAAGGGGATATAGGCGGGGCTGATTTTCCCCTTGACGACGTACCGGAGTCGAACTGCGGGAAGGACGATCTGGATATAATCGTCTTCGTCGAATTTCACTCCCCCGTCAGATTGTGCCAGCTCTTCCGCCACGCTCTTGTGCAGGTTCATGCCCCGCTTCCCGGTGATGGAAAAGCTGCTTCCGTAGTCCGCCGTGGAAATGGCGAAGTCTGCCTTGCTGGAGCTGTCCGTCTGAAAATGGGCCGTCAGGATCGGGTAGTCATGCTCGATGGCTCTGTGGGTATCTCTCCCGATGGCAGAGGTCTGTATGAGGCTCGGCCCGCTGTATAGCGTTTTGATCCCCGGCCATGTGACCTGCTCTGTCTCTTCCTCCAAGATGGAGCTGTGGCTTTTTCCTGCGCCGCGCCCTTCTGTGAGATCGACGTATTGGAAATTTGCCTTGGCCCGCATATTGACCCGGTGCAGGATTGGCAGCTCATAGTTGGCGTCATCCGCCCGGCAGAGGTCAGCCAGAAAATCCGGGAACCATCGGCAGGCCGCCATGAAGAAAACCCACCCGTCGCCCAGGTTTTCGTATGCGTACTTCTCCGAGTATTGCTTCTTTACCCAGCCTGTACCCGGAGACCATGTATAGGCTCTTCGATGAAATCCCATGTTCCGTACCCGTCAGTCCGTATAAAACCCTTCCTCCCCGAATTCGCTTATCACGTCCGGCACCTTCACAGGCTCGACGGGGGACGGGTCCTCCGGCTTCGGTTCCCATCCGTCTTTTCGGGTGAGGTTGAGGTATGCGTAAACTTCCTGCTCCGTTTCGTTGGGCTCCGCCGCGAATTCCTCTGCATAGTCGCCCATGCCGCTGGCTTCCTTGGGAAGCTCCGGCAGCTCCGGCATGTCGTTGTTGGCCCTCATGGTGTTGATGATCGCCTGCATGGCGTATTCGGCGGCGTCCACCGTTTCCGGATAGCGCTTGCTGTGGCACCATTTGAAGAAGACTTCGAGGAACTGTGCCTTCGTCATTTCTGCGCTGACGCCGTACTTCCTCTGCATGGCGTCGATGATGCCGTCCACCCTGGCGTTTTCGATGGGCTTTGCGTCCTTCTTCCGCAGGTTCTCGGCAGAGAAGCCGTCCTGGATCATCTTGTCCAGCGTCGCGGCTCTCTTGATGCTGTCCGTATCACCCTTGGCAATGCACTTGTCCCGCAGAAGGCGCATACTGCTGCAGTAGCGCAGCGTGTCTTCCTGCTGGGCGTCCATGCCGCCCGCCGCGTCCAGGCGAGCGGAATAGGTCCGGAAGATGCTGTCCAGCGCTTTGTAATCCTGGGCGGTATAGGGCTTGTCCGGGTCTCCGGTTCCCCAGTCCCGCTCCCAGCGCTCCATCTCGGTAGCGCCTTGGAGAAGCACGGTTTCCACGTCCGTCTCCCCGTCGATGAAGGTTTCTGTTCTTCCCTTCTCTCGAAGGATCTCCAGATAGGCGTCCCAGGTCGGCACCGGCTGATCGGTGTACAGCGGGAGGTCATAAGCGGCACACAGGCAAAAGAGGGCGATATCTCCGCCCACGACGGAAGCCAGGTCCAAAAACCTTTCGTTCACTTCCGGCTGTTTTGCGCTCTCCGGTATCTGCACCGTATCCCTCCGATAAACAAAAAGACTGATAGCGCGAAGCTTCCAATGCTCCACGCTATCAGTCTGATAGTGCCGCTCTGCGTTTTAATGCCAAGTTCTATTTTTGTTCGTCCTTGCGTTTTCCTTTTGTTTCTTCCTTTGCCTTGCACCGCTGCATCCCATTCCACAGATAGCTACGCTTGCGTTTGCGGTGGCAGCAGTACATGCAGATGAAATGCCCAGGCTTCAATGGGCACTCCCCGGCCACGCTGTCGTAGTAGGCGTTTCCGCAGACTTCGCACTTGATCCTCTGAGCCATGTCAGAACACCCAGTCCACCGTGGAGAGTACCGTTGCTTTCCACGCTTTTCGGTAGCTTCCATAAGCAGGAACCGCAAAAAACGGATAAAGCTCCGCTTCGTTTCTGCTATATCCGACGCTCATTAACAGCTTCTTGAATTTCTTTCGGCTGTTACATTTGAGCTTCAGCTTTTCTGTGACGGCTTCCGGCCAAACTGAGGTGACATCTACCGTTATGGAGAACTCCGCATCTTTTGGGAAAAATATGGGGAACTCTTTCGCGTCCTCGTCGGTTGGTTCCGCAATGGTTTCAAGAGACATGTCTGAAATTTTCCCAATTTCCCGGTACTCTCCGTCTTTTACCCAATACAGCTTCCCGGCGTCGCGTTCCGTGTCAAATTCCATCAGCGCCCGGTGCTCCCGAAGCCGCCGCTTCCCCGCTCGGTCTCTTCCAGTTCGCTCACGACTTCCAGCTCCACATCAGGGATTGGAAGAATGACGATCTGTGTGATCTTCTCCCCGGCCTTGAACGCATGGGCTCTTCCGTCGTCGCTGTTATCCAGCTTCGCCACGATGCTGCCAACGTAACCGGCGTCCACTAATCCCCGGCAGGTAATGTTCTTTTTCACGTTCAGGCCGCTTTTGCTTACGATCAGACCGCAATAGCCTTTGGGGATCGCCATGTGTACGCCGGTGTCATGTACGGCGCTCCCGCCTGCCGGAACGGTAAAGGATTCTTTTGCGTACAGGTCCCATCCCGCGTCGTCCTCGTGGCCCTTCGTCGGGAGATAGCTTCCGGGGTCAAGCTTGACTTTGATTTTCATTTTCTTCCTCCGTGTTTTCCTTCTTCTCGTAGTCGATTGCGTCGTCTCCGAAGAATTCCCGCGCCACGGCTTTGATGAATTCCCCGTGCCACCGCAGCGCCGTCCGGTCCGATACTCCCAGCTTCAGCGCCGCACCTGCGAGATTGTGGCTTCGCCTCCAGAATATGAGCTCGATGAGTTCGATGCGGTTCCGCCCGTCACGAAGGTCGAGCGTCGTGTCGATGGCGCGGGCCACGGCCTCCATTTCCCGCTTTTCCATCCCTTCCGTCTCCGTGTCGTAAAGGAATCCGTATTTCCTCACGATAAACTTCATGTATCCCCACCATCCCCGGTGGCGGCTGTATCTGGTCCCGTAGCTCATGGCATTCACTCCCCGGTTTCCGCGTCGGAAATCTTCTTCATGAGTTCTTTCGCCCGTCTGCCTTTCGCTTCCGCCATTTCCTTCCGCCGGTCACGCGCAGGGAAGGTCATGGGGAGGCACATTTCCAGCACTCTGTCGTAGATGCGCTTATAGTCCATGTTGCGCGGGTTTTCGATGTCGCTTTTCCCAAGGTTGGTCGTTATGATGGTGGGCTTTCCGCTTTTGTACCGCTCGTCCAGGAAGTAGTAGACCGTTTCCAGCGCGTATTCGCTCTGCCGCTCCGTACCGAGATCGTCGATTATCACGAGGTCGAATGCCTGTGCTTCCCGCACCAGGTCGTTCTTCTCGTATCCGGAGTTGAGGATGCGGGGGAAGCTCGTCATGAGCACGGGGATGCCTCTGTCGATCAGGGCGTTGGCGATGCAGGCGGCGGCGAAGGTCTTTCCGTTACCGACGGGGCCGCAGAATATCATACCGATGTTCTCCGCCTTGAATTCCTCGAAGTGATCCGCGTAGTATCTGCATCGCTCAAGCTGCGGCGTCATTTCCGCTTCATCGAATCGCCGGTCCCGAAGGCCCTCGTCCTGTATGCCGTTGACCCGGAGCTGGCGAATGGCGATCTGGCGCTGACGCTCCTTGAATTCCGCTTCCTTCCGGTTCCATTCTTCCATGCGGCAGGCGCAGGCGCAGGGCACCGTCCGCAATATGCCGAAGAGCTCGACCTTCGCTTCCTTCGGTCTCCCGCATTTCCCGCAGCAGAGCATCCCTTCCTCGTCCCGAAAGTCCCCCGCTTCCTCCGTCGCAGGCATGTCGATCACCGATTCCAGCGATTTCCGGACGATATCTCCGAAGCTCGTCAGCATTTCTTCTCACCCCCTAGAACGGAAGCGTGTCCGCGTCATTTCCGTATTCGTATTTGAACGGCTTCGTGCTTCCTCCTCCGCCGTTCCCCTTGTCGTTTTTCTCCCAAGTCCGCACGGCAGCTTTCCAGTCTTTCATCGCGTTCTTCCCGACTCTCCATCCGTTTGCCGTGTAGTAGTCAACGAATCTCTGCGGATCGACGCGGTTTTTGCGCTCCCTGCAATAGTCCGCGACTTCTTCCACCGTCGGCGGTTTGAATCTGCTGGCGCTTGCGCGGGCACTATTCGTATTCGATTCCGATTCGTATTCGGATTCCGTATTCGATTCCGATTCTCGATTACGGGGACTATTGCCATCGTCTGATATCACTTGATTGCAGATGTTTTCAGGCTCCGGGTATTTGCTCTTCTTCGCCCTGATCTGCTGGTGCTTCGACCAATTCGGAAAGTACAGGTACAGTTCATCGTCTACCTCATAGAGAATCACCATACCGGCACTCGCCAGATTATCTATTGCCTTTTTGATCTGGGCTTCAGTAATACCCTTTCGCCGTGGAAACACGATGCCTTTCAGCAGTTCAGGATCGGCGCTTCCCCGTCCGTAATCATCCACATACGTGATGAGATACGACCAAACCCGATAATCGAAATCCGACAGAGCATTCACCTTTTTACTTGTCCTTATGCTTTCTTTAAGGATTCGATTCGGCATAGTTATTTTCCTTTTCTGCGGTGAATTTTCTTGTGGCAGCCTTCGCAGAGAGTGATGCCGTTATTGATGTCATAGCGAAGGTCAGGATATTTTGCCCACGGCTGCTTATGATGAGCATTGAGTGGATTTTGAGTTGTTCCGCAATTCTTGCAGCAGAATCTGTCTCTTTTGAAAACCGCCATTCTCCAATGAGCGTATTCTTTGGAAAGCCTCTCGTTGCGCTTTTCAGGTTCTTCATACGGGATGATATCCACGTAATAAGAATGCTTGTTGAGCATAAGCGCCAAATAATCCCTGAATGATTTTTCCTTCACAGACTTTGCCACTGTATATACGGTACTCAGTCCTCCGTTTGTGCCAGGCCAGTTGTACTTATGCCAGTTGACGATAAGCACCTCTTTCGTGGCCTGGGAGTAGCGGACGACCTCGTGCTGGTGTTCCATCCGGTCCAGCAGCCGACGGACAGTATCTTCGTTATACCCGGTCTCCCGGCACATCTGTTTCATGCTTATCTCGAAGCAACCGCAGATGTTCGTATGGGGGTTTGTGAGAAGGTAAAGATAGAAGTATTTGTCCTCCGGTGTGAAATCGTCGTCCACCTTGGAGTCCGTCCAGAAGCTCATGCTGATATTTCGATAGATTGCCATGCTCCATGCCTCCTCAGAACGGAAGTTCACCTTCATCATCGTCGTCCGCTTCGTAGAACTGCGGCCCGCCTCCGTCTGGTGCCTGCGCCGACGGAGCATTGACGCTTGCCGCCATCGCATCAGCCGTCTGTCCCATGTCTGGCACCACGTTCGGGCTGTTGGCCCATGCCAGCTTCAGATCCCAGTAGGTCTTGTCGTTGTATTCCCGGCTTTCAAGGTCTCCGATCCCGCAGAAGGGGTCTCCGCGCTGAAGGTCCTTGCAGTAGTTCACAAGGCCGCTTCCGAACACCTTACAGTCGATATACCGTTTTTCGCCCTTCTCGTCCGCCCCGGCCACGACGCTGAATTTGGAGAAGTAGTTTCCGTTTTTCATCTGTACGAGCTGGGGTTCCCGCGACACCTCGCCGTATACGAGCCGCCCTTTTTGAGACAGCTTGACGATTCCTCCCGTAGGAATAAATGCCATTTCCGTCGCTCTCCTTCCTCACCAATTCGTCGGGTAATGCGTGAAGTAATGACCGCCGACGTGCAGGAATATCTCTCCGTAAAGCGGCGTGGTGGCAAAGAATACCACGTCCTCGTCCGTGACAGGGGTTTCGCTCAGAGCCATCGACACTGCCTCATACTGCGCTTCAGTCGGCGTGATATCCTCTAGCTCCAGCGCACCGCCGTATGGCGTGAACTGCCCCGGCTGATACAGGACTTCCTCCACCGTGTTCGGGAAATGGGGGCTGAGGACGCGATTGAGAACGACTTCGATCACCATACGCATTCCCAGGATTCCTTCTCCCCGCGCTTCCCGCCATGCGTGTCTCGCCAGCAGTTCTTCGTCCCACGCCGACAGTTCGATTCCTGCGTATCGGCTCGTCCTACCGACAGTCCCGCAGGGGACCTCCACATACTGCTTGACGTATTCCGTGACGGTTTCTTTCACGGTCACATATTCGATCTTTTCCACAATGACGGGGACTTCGATGAAAACCGGTTCCCGGAGTTCCACATATTCCGTGCGCACATTCTCGATGACCAGAAGCTCCGGCGTCGGCGCAGGCGTCTCTTCCGGTATTTCTTTCCGAACACCGCATCCCGCCGCCAGCGACGCTGCGATGCAAATTATTGCCAGGATAGGCAATATAAGTTTTCTCACCATTCCGGTTCCTCCACTTCGATATCCGGGTTGAAATCCGCAATGGATTCCATGAGGTCCGGCGCTTCTCCGCTGTCCATCATGGCTGTAAACGAGGCCAGCATCCGGAGCGGGAAGATCGAATGCACCCGCATGTCCTGCCCGCTCACTGTCTTCCCTGCGTTTCTCCCCTTTTGCGGTGTATAGCTGTACTCTCGCATACGCCCGATGACCGCAACCGGGTCTCCGATGTGGAGACGAGAGGCGATCTCGTAAGCGTAGGGTGCGTCCTTGCGCAGCACGATGCAGTTGCAAAAGACGTGCTTTCTCCATCGAATGCCGAAGGTGATCCTCTCCGTGCCGTCCTTTGTGCGGACGCCGAAATCCGGTCCCTTGGAGATTTCTCCCCAGGTCATAGCGTCGAAAACTTTTCTTGTTTTCGGGTCGCGGGGATCACCCTGCGTCGCGTCCTTGTCCAGCGTCTTAAACTGTCCGCCCACAATTTCGCCTCCTGTCTGTCACGGTTTCGTCAGTCGGAGAAAAAGCCGGAAAGCGCCGCGTCTTCGTCGTCTGCCGTGATCGTCACGGGCTTGACCTCGGTGTATTCCACGTCCTTCGGCTCGTTTTTGTTCTCCTGCGCTTTCCTGCCGCCGCGTGTCGCAGATTTCTCTTTGGCAGGTGCCGGGACAGCTTCCGCCTTTTCTGCGCTCTCTGCGGCTTCAGGGGCCACCTGGGTGGACTGGCTGAGGATTTCCCCGGTGCTGGGGTCCACGTCCATAACGTCGAAGGTGGCGATGGCTTCCGCGTCGCTGATGGCGGTGTCCTCCGCTTCCACAACGCTCTTGATCTCTCCGATGGTGCGGAGCTGGACATAGCCGCTGTTCAGCAGACGGCGGATCACCGTCTTTTTCATCATGGTCTCTGTGGCGCTGTACCACGGGGACTTCTTCTTCAGCCGCTCGGCGTCTTCGGGGCTCATTTCGCCGCTGATGAGCTGGCGGTATTTCGCCCGGTCGAAGGTCTTGCTGTATTGCTCCGCGTGGTCCATGATCGCGCCGATAGACATGTACTCAGACCGGAAGAAGCCGTCCCGCTTTTCGATGTAGGCGTAATAGCCGATGACCGGGTGCTGCTCCGCCTCCGCGTCAGTCTGGTAAAGGGAGAAGTCGAATTCCGGGCGCTTGGTCCTGCGGTTGCGCCCCACGTATTCACCTTCCCTGACCTCCACGCAGTCCATGTCCGCTACGTCGCCGCCCGCCATCGCCATCGCTATGAGACCCTTGTAGCCAAGCTGAAACTGGGCAGTACCGGCGTAGGGCACGACGTAATAGCCGAAGCCCAGCATGAGGCCGAGACCTTCGCCCCGCAGCGCAGCCGCCACGATGGAGGCGGGGCTGCACTTCTGGAGCTCCGTGTTGGAGGCCACGAGGGAAATCAGGCTGCCGGTGAGTCTGGCCGCGCTCTGCGCGTCCGGCGTAGCCTTGTGGATCATATCTTGCAAATAGTCTTTACGGATCGCCACGCTGAATTTATCGTCTGCATTCGTGATGGCTCCCGCTCCGCTGGGAGCGAGGGAATTATTGAGTCTTGCCAAAATTATCATCCTTTCGTTTCGCGTTTTAATTTCATTTTGATCCGATTCAGCCGCTCGATCACCCAGGCGTCCGAGCGCCCGAAGACCGCGCCGATTGCCCGCTGGCTGGCTCCGTCTGCCCGCATGAGGGCGATGCGCTTTTCCTCGGCGGTAAGCACCTTGTCGATAAACAGGCGGAATTCCGTGTTTTTCACGGGATGGTCCCATTTTTCGTCCGGCACGGTATCCATCAGCATCCGGGCGTCGTCTCCGTCGATTTGCTGATTGAGGGATATCTCCGGCTGCAGGTTCCGCAATGATGCCCTGCGGGCATAGGCGATGCTGTTTCTGATGGCTGGAACGGCATAGGTAGCGAAGCTCTGCGCCTTTTCCGGGTCGTACTTGAGCGCCGCTTTCCAGAGGCCCATGTACCCGTCCTGGATCACGTCGTCGCTGACGGTGATATCCATGTTGTTGGCGACGAAGTAAACGAGCCGCATATTTTCCCGGAAAAGCAGTTCCGCTTCTTCACGGCTGCGTCTGTTGGACTTGGGTTCGTTTGCTCTTGCTTTTTGCCTGGTCATAAGCCCTCTGCCTCTCTCTGATCTCCTGCCGGTGGGCTTCCCGGTAAGCGGCGATCTGCTCCTTGTGCTCTTCCCGCCAGCGGCGCTTGGCTTCGTTCTTCGCCTTGCGCTGTTCTTCGGTCAATGGCTTTTTGACGCGGGCCGTCGAAACATTCCCGGTGGACGCATAGGTGTCGCGCTCGCGGATATCCCGCCGTTCCTCCGCCGTCAGAGGTATGGCTTCGCAGAGCAGATCCCAGATGAAGATGCTCTCCAGCTCGTCCGGCGTGAATTTGCTATTTGAGCTTGCCATTTCCCAGCACCCTTTCTAAAATTTCCGATAGGCGTAGGTAGCCATAAGTAAAGCCTCCGCCATCCCGTCGTCTTCCTTCCTGCTTCGCTCCGTCCGCAGAAGACTCACGTTTGGGTAAAGCCTCTTGCACACTTCGACCGACGCCGCCTTGTCGGAGTTGAGGCCAAACTCCTTCTTCCACTTCTGCGGGGTGATGGGCTGGTAAGGGATGCCGATAGAGTCCAGCATCCCCAGCAGCCAGCCGTAAGCGGTTCCGAATTTGAAGCTGGAGGCGATGCCTTGCCCGCTGATGCTGTGGACTGCCTCGATGCAGCAGATCATGTCGAAGCCTTCGATCTGATACATCCACAACCGGTCGATGTATTTCTGCTGGTCGAAGGGGATAATCTCCGGTCCGTCCTTGACGCCCAAGAGCGCCATTGCCCCCTTCGCGCCGGGGTCAATCCCAATCCAGATCATTTCTTCTTCTCCTCCCGGAAAACCTTGCCGCCGAGATAGAGCTTGTAACCGGCCTTGCGCAGTTCGTCCCGTCTGGCGCGGTCGGGGTAGCACGACGGGTAATCCGTCTGCGCCATGACCGCTCCGTTGGCGTTTCTGACTTCAAAGCGCAAGCCCTTCTCCGGCAGGGTGAGTTCCGTCTTCTTTTTCGCCGCCGCCACGGTCAGACCCTCATGATCCTGATGCCGATGCGGTCGCAGGCTTCCTTCAGCTCCAAAAGCTGTTTGCGGGTGGCGTCCACGCGGAAGGTGATGCTGTATCGCGTTTCCTCCTTGGGCGTCTCCGGCTTCTCCGGTTCAGGCTCTGCCTTGGGAGGCTCCGGCTCGCGGGGCATCGCGGCCATCTGCCTGCGCATTTCCTCCGCCTGCCGCGCCCGTTCCTCTTCGGCGGCTTTCCGTGCGGCTTCCGCTCTTTCCCGCGCTTCCTCTTCCGCCTTGCGCTGGGCTTCCTTCCGCTCTTCCTCCCGGCGCTTTCTTTCCGCCAGTTCCCCGTTGAGCTTCATCACCCCGGCGAGATCGTGCGTCTTGGCGTAGCGGTCCAGCAGGGTAGCCTCGAATTCGCTGTTCATTCCACGGATGGCGCTCACGCCGTCGGCGCACATATCAATCGCCTGTTCGATCTCCTTCTGCGCCGCTTCGGCTGTAAATGTGACGTTGCCCCACTTGGGGTTTTCGATCTGCTCATAGGTGAGGAAATCCGCCATTTCGGAGACGTGGGTATCGAAGTATTCCCGGAGCGCTGCCAGCTTCTCCGCCTTGCGCTGCTCGGTGAATTTGTTGATCTGCTCGGAGAGGTTGGTCTCGCTCTCGTAGCAGACGGCGGTCAGCGCCTTGCACTTCTCTTCAAAGGCGGTCAGCGGCGCGGTGAAGTCGCGCTTGACGCTCTTGCGGTATTCGTCAACGGACGATTTCACCTTTCGGATTCTCGCCAGCAGATTCTTCCCTTCGGCGATGTCCTCCTCCCGAAGAACGAGCTTTTCGTAAGGGGACATCAGCTCTTTGAGCTGTGCTTCCACTTCCGCGAAGTTCGCGTCCAGGGTCATCCTTTTGACCGGCGCAAGATCTGTGGTCAGCTTGAATTCAAGATCGGGCATCGTCTTCCGCCTCCGCCATGATCTCGGTGATCTCCTTGCAGGCAAAGCCGGGATCGGGGCAGTTCACGGCGACGACCATCGCCTCCTGCCGGGGGTTCTTGTAGGTGGGGGCGTAGACCTTCTGCTTGAGGCTCAGTTCCAACTCGGACTTATAGGTGTAGGGTCTCCCGCTCCAACCGATCTCGCCCTGCTTATAAACAACTTCATAAAATTTGGTGCCCATTGTTGTGTCTCCTTTCAAAATCTGATCGGTACGCCGGGTCTCTTCCCGGTCTGTACGCTGTCCCAAAACTCGGTTTCCTGCTCCAGCACCCATGCGATGTCCGCTTCGTGCTCGCTGCGCTCGATCACATAGGCGTCCTTGAGGGTGATGTCCCCGTTGTGGTGCCATAGAGCGGGCTGAAGGACCACGAAATCCCAGCCGGTAGCAAGGAGCTGGTGGCAGCATTGACAGTAGTAGGCGTCCGGTATCCTTCCGTCCCATTCCGCCCATGCCGCCTTGTTGTTCGGTGCGGAAGTCTTGATCTCAAGGATTCCGTGGCGGATAAAGGGGATCTTCGTGTCTCCCCTCGGAACTTCAACCGGCACCCCGCCTGCGGGAATTTCAATGCGTCTGGTTCCTTCCGGAGGGTTCTTGAATCCGGTTTCCTTGATCTCTCCGTCCAGCGTCGCAAACAGCCACGGTCTTTCGGCTTGGAAGAGGATGTCGTAGGGGTGGTGATCGATCTCGTGCTCAGGGTGCAGGGCGGCGTAGAAGTCCCGCACCGCGCCCTCCATGAGGTGTCCGCGCCCCACATAGTCCTTGTCGCTGATATCCTTCCGCGCCCGGCGTCCGGTTTTGATTTCCCAAAGTTCGGTCCTCGTCTGCCATTGGGAAAATCCGCATATGGCGGCGGCTTCGCTCGCGCCGATCCCCTGCCGCTGCCGCCCTTCCAGCCAGCTCTCACGGTCCAGGAATGTGATTCTTTTAAGCATGGTTTGCATTTCCCTTCTGGCTGTGTTATTCTAGGAGACGAGATAGCTTCACAAACCTTCTCGCCCCAGCCGCTCCGGATGCGCCAACATCCGGGCGGCTTTTCATTTTTCCATGCTGTATTTGGCGTACTTCATGGGTTCGCCGTTGCGGTCCGTTCCCTCGACGATGGTGGTGCTAATCTCATAGCCGTCGCGCCGGAGGTCGAACACTCTGGCCCCCAGCCGGTAGCACCCGTATTGCTCCAGCGCTTCCATCGGGGTGATGCTTCCCTTTTCCTGAAGGTGCTTGAGGATTCTCTGCTTGTCGCTCATGCTGTCGCCTCCAATTTCTTCGCCGCGTATTTCTCGCGCCGCTTGGCATTGATCTCGTCCTTGTGCTTGTCCCACCAGGCACGTTTGATTTCCCTGCTACGCTCCGGGTTCGCTTTCCGCCATTCCGCGCTTCTCGCCTTGTTTTCCTCCCTGTGGTATGTGAGATACTGTTTGGAGTAGGCGTTGTGCTCGTCCTTATGAAGCAGATGGTAGCTTCTCTGATACTCCGCGATGGATTCCCGGTTGGCGTCTGTGTAGGCTTTCCGGCGCTCCATAATGTTCGGCTTGTGTTCGGAGAAGTATCGCTGCCTGTACGCCTTGATTTCATCCGCGTGGGCGGCGGCATACTCGCGGTTTCGTGCGTTGATGCGCTCTTTGTTCTTTCGGTAGTATTCCCTGTCCGCTTTCCGCTTCCGCAGGCGCTTCGGTTCGGCTCGTTCATCGAGTATGCTTTGGTCGCGGAGGCGTGCGGCTTCTACTTCAGACGGGTCGTAGTCGTGCTGGTTTTCTATCTCCGCGTCGAACTCCGCCAGTTCCGCCAGTTCCTCTTGGGTGAAGGGGATCAAAGCACTCATGAGCGGTCGTCTCCATCCTGTTCGTCTTCGTCTAAACAGGCTTCCAAATCTGCAAGCTCCTTCTGAAGTGCCTGGATGCGCCGCTTGACTACGGCGATTTCTTCTAAAATGCTAATTGCCCTTCGACCTCCTTCTTTGCTTCCTTTTCTGTCCGGTCCCGCTCGGCCTTATACGCGACATATTTCTGCCGGTAACGGTAACTCGCTCCGAAGATGTTCCATGCGGCCTTCGCCACGTTGGGTTCGTACTTCCCTATCAGTTCCAGGTCGTCCACGGCGCGGTAGCTGATAGGGCATCCGCAGCACCCCGTCCTGGAGAGACCGTAGACCTCGTAGGCGTCGGAATATCGGATGCCGTATTCTTCTTTGTACCAGGCTTTGTCTCCGTCGCTGACGTAGAAGAGCGGGCGGAGCCGGAATTTCCCGTCGCCGGTCTCTGTGAAGCACATGGTCGTGTTGTCCTTTCGCGGAACGCTTCTCATGCCGCCTTCGTCCCGGCGCTCTCCGGTGATTACCATGTCGTAATTTTTCTGGACGCTATGGGCGACCTGCTTCTTGCAGTAGTCGCAGCACTGGGCGCTGATGCGGAAATCCGGGGGATTCTCCATGATAAAGTCCCGCATGAACCGGCTGGAATTGATGACGAGCTGGATGTTGGGCCGGGGCTCTCCTTTGGAATTACAGCAGCAGATGAAGTTGATGAGGCTTTCGCATTTTGGATACCGTTCCTTCAGCTCCGCCCGCTTTGCTTCCTTGTCCTCCGCCGCGTTGTATTCGTCGGCAATGGTCATGGGGACGTCCTTCTTCTGCCATTCTTCCAGTTGATAGCTCATGATCTTGCTGACAAATGGGATTCCGTACTTCCGGGAAGCCTGGACGATGTTGACCTTTGGCCGCACCGTTTCGATTTCCACGCCGTATTTCTCTGAGGTCGCCGCAACGTGGTCCTTCGTCGCCTGCATTTCCAGCCCCGTATTGAAGAATACATACTTCACCGGCGGCAGCTTGAAGATGGTCCGTGTCCGCTCGATCAGGTCAAGAAGGATGTCGCTGTCTGCCCCGCCGCTGTAGGAGCAGATCGCCTTTGGGTGTTCCCGGAGTCTCCGGGCGACAATACCCTGTATGGCCTGAAATTTATGAGGAGCATCAAAGTCGGCGTATTCGGGCCGGTCAGTATAAACGCGGCTGTAATAGGTTTCTCCCATTAGCGGCTCGCCACCGCCTTTGCGACCTGGACCTTGCTGTTGTAGCCGGGAGGCAGGCTGTACCGGCGCTTCAGCGTCTTGAGGCTAATTCCCAGCCACGCCGCCGTCTCCGTTTTTGTCAGGACTTCCTTGTTGGGAAACGCCTTGTCCAGCCGCTCAAGGATGTCCCGGTAATCGGGATTCTCTCTAGGCATCTGCTTCCTCCCTCCCCGTCATGAGATAGTCCATTGTCACGCCGAAGTAGTCTGCTATGCACTTGAGGTTGTCAGCACGGGGGCTGCACTCTTTCCACTTGCTGATGGTTCCGTTGCTGAGCCCCGTTTGTTTTTCAAGCGCTGCAATCGTCAGGTCGTTTCGCAGGCAAAGCTCCTTGATTCGGTAAAGATCCAAGTAATAACCTCCTTTCCCGTTGGGACATATTGAATATCGCCATCCCTCTTGACAGCGGATAGAAAATGTTCTATGATTGCTTTGCCGAAACAACAAGAGATTTTCTATTGAGGCCCGCTGTCAGAGGGGGGCTTGGGTTTTGTTTACCCTATGGCGCTAGTATACTAGCGAAAATCCCGGTTGTCAATAGAAAGTTTCTATGTTTGCCAAAAATTTTCTATTGGGGGTGCTCCAGTGAAGCAGCCGGAAGACAAGGAAACAATCCAGGCCGAAAACAAAGAATGTGTCTTGAAAATAAGGGGGATTCTTCATGGGATGGGGAAATCCATAACTCTTATGGAAGCGGATCTTGGGTTTGGAAACGGTTCGGTCGGAAAATGGGCAAACGGAGTAAGAAGACCGCCGCTTGATCGTCTGCAAATGATTGCTGCTTATTTGGGAAAGCAGGTTGCAGATATTTACCCAAGCATGGGTGAAGAAACAAAAACGCCCGCCCCCGAAGAAGGGAGCGGGCGCTACGGGCTGACAACCGCAGAATGGAGAGTAATTGGTCATCAGTTTAGAAATGCTTTGGCTAATAATGCAAAAGCTCCAGCTTATTTGAGCAACGAAAAGACGGGGCTTTCAGAAGAAGAAGTAGAGCTGTTTCTTGACGGGAAATATCAGGTGTCAAAAGACCAGATAACAGAGATGGCCGCGCTGCTGGGGAAGTCTCTTAATGATTTGATCGGCGCGTATGAGTTGGCCTTCGACCGTCCGGACAACGCTAGTCCCGCTGTGCGGCTGCAAGAGCTTGCATCTCAGTTTCCTCCAGAAGCTGCAAAGGCGGCACTCCGTTTGTATGAGCTATCCAAGTTAAGCCCAGACAGCGTATCAATGTACTCTGCTGTTCTATATCAAGCGCTGCAAAACCTGAAATGAGATTGTTGAGTTTATCGTTATTCATTTCATTTCACTCCCTCTGATCGCATTATATGCGAATGTTTTGTCGTTTGTGGTCGGAAGGAGGCTCTTCCGCCAAGTTTTTTACAATGGCGTCGATTATTCAATAAAAGCGGGAGCGGCCTAGCCGCCAAGCATCGTACCGCTCCCACCTTGCCTTGGGTTCATGGTCTGATATTAACGGATTGCATTACATCATTCAATTTCCATGTTTCGCCAAGGAGGGTTTTTCATGGTTCAAAATCTGTCAGATTCCGTCACGAGTGAGCAGGAGTTGATATTTTTGATGCAGTATGACATGCGAAGCGACATTCTGGAAATCAAAGCAGTTGCCGCAGCGAACCGCCTGAAGCCAAAGCAAATCCTCATCCTTCTTGAAAAGAACGGCGAATTTATGTCTGATTCTTCCATCCGTCGTGTCTTAAAGGAGGGAAGTGAAAACAAGACATTTAACTATGACAGCACGATCCGTCCCCTCAAAAAGGTGTTGCTGGGTGACAAAGATTTTTCTGAGATCGACAATATCACCGCGCAGGTCCGGCTAGAAGGACTTGAGAAGGTCTGCGAGCGGCAGGAAGAACTGATCGAAGTCCAGCGCGACCAGATCGCCCAGCTCAAGGCAGATCACGCCAGGATATGCGCCCAATATGAGGATGCCATCGCACTGTGTAAGGAGCAGATCGCCATAAAGGACACCCGCATGGAGCGAAAGGACGAATGGATACAGGACCAGCGGAAACAAATCAACGAATTGATTGCCAAAAACGATAAGCTGCAGGCGGAATTGCGTGGAAAATCGGAGCAGTCTAATTCCGAGTAATCGCTTTATTTTTCACTCTAAAACTGAGTATAGCACATACTGGTGTCCGATATATTGGACAGACGCATTTGCGACCGACGAGAGGTGAAACGGATGAATTACGCCAAACTCTTCACGCTGAGGAAAGACGGATCGTATCAGGGGAAGTATAAGGACTCCGATGGAAAGTGGCATACGGTCTGCGACAAAGACCCGGAGAAGCTGTTCCGGCGGATCGAAGAGCTGAAGAAGCCGAAGCCGGTGACGTTCGGCAGTCTGATCGACGCCTGGCAGGCGGAGCACGATGCCGAGTCCGCTTTCAAGACGGCGGAATCTTATGTCGCGCCCTGCCGCCGTCTGAAGGAAGAGCTGGGTGATATACCCGCAGAAGAAGTGACCCCGCTGGAGCTGCAAAACTTCCTCAATCGCATGGCTCGCAGGAAGTATTCCAAGCGCACGGTGCAGCTCCACCTTACCGTGATCCGCATGGTGTGTAAGCGGGCAGTTCTGTTAGGTATTCTTCCCGTAAATACGTCTGCCGTGATATCACTGCCGAAGGGATTGTCCGTACAGCGTCGTGACGTCCCGAAGGATGCCGCTCTTGCCGCCGTCCTTGCGTCTGCGGGAGAAGAGATGGGTCCTTTTGCCCTCACCCTTTATTACACCGGATTGCGCCGTGGCGAAGCCCTGGCGCTGCGCTACGAAGATATCGACCGGAAAAGCCGGATTATCTATGTCCGCCGCGCCATTCAGTTCACTCCAAACTTTCCGGAGGTAAAGGAACCGAAGACCGAAGCTGGTGTCCGAGAAGTCTATTACCCGGAAGCCCTCAATAAGATCCTGCCAAACAAAAAATCGGGGCCGGTATTCCCCGGCCCCGACGGAAAAAACTATATGAATAAAGGCAACTTCATCTACCGGTGGCAGAAGTATTGCACCGCCATCGGCCATGATATCACCTGCCACCAGCTCCGGCACTACTACGCAACCGCCATGTACGAGGCTGGCGTTCCGGTGATAGCCGCCCAAGCCCAGCTCGGTCACAAGAATGCGACGACCACCATGGGCATCTACACCCACCTGCGCGACAACCTCCGTGACGGAGCGCACAAACAGATCGACGACTATTTTTCTGAGAAAAAGTAGGCATTCTAACCTGCGCTTATTTTCCTGCACAAGAGTAAGAAAACGGGCAGTCGCCACGATACAGGAAAGAATGACACTCCCACAAAATCGCTTGTTGATTCTGAGGTATTGTCGGATATTTTCCTTGGTGTATTTGGTGTAATTCTTGGTGTAAACACCCCGTAGATGACGATATATCGTGCTTTCTTCCTGCATTTCGTGCAGGTTATAAGAGGGTTCACACGGCATGTGCGGGGAGTCACCTTTGGCCGTAAAAAGTGCCGGGTTTTTCGTAGAATTGCGGGAAATCCGGTACTTTTTTGCGTTTTTTGTTCTTCGATTTCCCTCGTTTTTGACGTTGCATATTCGGATATTATTGGACATTTTAGAAACATTTCTTGGTGTAATTCTTGGTGTATTTCGGCATTTGGTGTAGGATTTGGTGTGAAAATGTCCGTTTTTGTACGGTGGTATCATACCATTGATTCACGAGAAAAGAAAGAGTCCGGCGTCAACCGGACTCTATTTTTCTTGCTCTTTTCTTCCCTACACGAAGTCCCACTAGGTCGCGGTTCGTGTTCATGCCCCACTCGATCCTCAGCGTTTTCTTCTGCTTCTCGCTGATGGGGCGCAGCCCGACGCTCTGTATGAGCATCAGCCTCCGTTGGTGCTCCGCCTTGTCGAAGCCGCACCCGGCGCAGCCTCCCCGCCTATTGCACTCGCGTTCGTTGCGGTTCTTTCCGGAATCTCCGCAGAGGCAATTCGGCATGACAGTTGCGTCTATGTCTTTGTATTTCGGGATGTAGATGCTCATTCGGATTCACCGCCCTTATTGAGAGTTTCTATCAAAGTGTCCGCAATCACGGCCAGACTGACGGCGATATCTCCAAGGAGGACAACGGTCGCAGAACTATCGTCTCCAGAAAGCGCCAGCATGTCTGCTACCTTGGAGATTGTATCGTATGACCGTTCCACGTTGTTCTGCGGTATATCTTTCACTTCTCCATCTCCTTCCGCAGACTTTCCTTGATGTAGTAGTCGACTCCTACCCTCTGGCATAGTGCCTCCGACTCTTGCCCAAACTCTTTCCAGTTGATGTTTGACGGATGGTAGTTGAGCTTCCCGATCTTCACGAGGTCAAAAGACGTGTGATACCCGCTAATGCAACGCAACACCGAAACCGCATTTACTACTGGTTCAAAACTCACCCATGTTTTGATGCCGAGCAGCTTTGCGATATTGAGGATGGCGAGCCGTTTATGTGCGTTTATTGCTCCTGGCTCCACATTCTTGCTTACCGCATTTCCGGTGATCGTTATACCGTACCAATCCTCTCCGTCCAGCAGGTCGAAGTCCCGGCTACCGTCCCCTTTCGTGAGAATCTGGACGTGATTCCCGCTTTCTTTCAGGAGCTTTATGATCTCTCTCGTGGGTGTGCTGTCGTAGCCAGTGGGGTATGGATCGCAAGCAAAGCACAGATGAATGAGCTTCCCGGTGATATGCTCTCTCTCGATCTGCTTCCTCGTCTCGTCCACGATTCCAGGTCTCGGCTCCACATGGCTGTGGAACTGCTCTTTATCCCGGTGCAGGACGCCGGGGGCGAAGCAGTAATAGCAGCGGTGGGGGCATCCTGTGTATATGTTCAGGGCATAATCCCCGTATTCCTTCGCTGCGCCTTTCGGTTCATAAATTGGCTTCATTTCAAAGTCCCTCCGGCTTCATAACGCCTATGATCGCCAGCTTCTCCCAGTTGGCGGGCTTGTATTCCGTGATCCACTTCTGGATCGAGCTTTCGCTGATTCCGATTTTCTTCGATATCTCGTAGTTGCTGTCACCGGTCTGCGCCTTGTAGGCGAGTATGACGGCCTTCTGCCTGCCGTGCGCCCTTTCACGGAATTCCCTTGAGGCTTCCCTGCGCCGCTCTTTCTCTCGCTCGTAGGCTTCCTCCGGGCTTCTCGCTGGGGGACGCTTGTTTTTCTTTTCCGTATACAAGGGCTTCGGCTCTTTGGGATTCTCCGTGAAGCTGGCTACAGCTTTAGGATTCGTATGATGGATGCAGCCTTTACCGGCTGGGCAGCCGCGTGAGTGTCCGGTGATGTAGGTATAGTTGCAGTTCTTTCCGCCGGACACCGTTCCGAGATACCTACAGCCTTTACAGTAGGAGTCAACTACGCTTCCCATTTCACATCATCCTCCCTATTTCCCTATCACGACTTCAAAGCCGCCGCCTTTCTTACATCGGAGGAAAGCTCGCGGGTCGTCCCGCAGCAGTTCTCGGTTTTCGATCATGCAGTCAAGCATTTCTCCGAGCGACTTCACGTTGAATCGAACCTTATTCCGTTTGAGGTCATCGGCCATGTTCCGGTCGATCTGCTCCTTGACTTTCAGGATTCCCCGCGTGAAACCGTGGTTATATCCAAATTCGATACGTTCCATGATCCGTTTATCCTCTCCACTATCCGCTTTTTTGCCGTCTCGTAGTACCCCTCGTCGATCTCGATTCCAACGAAGCTCCTGCCCGTGCTAACCGCAGCGACGCCGGTGCTTCCGGAACCCATGCACATATCCAGCACCAAGTCTCCGGGGTTGGTGTAGGTGCGGATAAGGTATTCCAAAAGTGCCACCGGCTTTTGAACTGGGTGATAGCATTCACTCCCGTGGTGTACATTGGAGAATTCCAGAACGGTCTTTGGGTAAAACAGACCGCCGTTTCCCTTGTGGACGTACCCCTCTCGTTCTCCCGTCTGCTGGAATATCCCCGCCGAACGGTCCGTATGCGTGTGCTGCCTCTTCTCTCCGGTAAACTTACCGTCCGTCCGCATCTGCGGGTGAAAGGTGGGCGATTTGCGATAAAATACCGCTATATCCTCCGTCCAGTTCATGAACTGCCGCTTCGCGTTAAACACGTTCGTGGGGCGTGTCTTGAGCCACGTCAGCTTTTGCCGGAACTGCCTGGGATTACTCATGATAAGAGCGCTGGTGAATGGTTCCGAGCCGAAGAGGGCGACGGCTGCGTTTTCCTTGGAGACGCGGTTGATCTGCTGCCAAAGCGGATCGAAGGGGATCACGCTATCCCAGCGGAGCTTGCTCTGACCATAAGGAAGGTCGCAGAGCACCATGTCAACGATTCCGTCCGGGAGTTTCGCCATTTCTTCCAGGCAGTCGCCGTGCTGGAGATACGTAAAGGTAACTCCGTTTTTGATGATAGATCCGTCCGGCCCTTCATCTCCGATTTTGACACAGATGTTCTTCATAGGAGGTTCTTCCCGTGGTATCGCCACCCAAGTTCCCAACTCGTCCATGCTGTGCCTCCTCTCTTCATACGAACATGTTTGCCTGATCCGTGTACGCTCTGAATCGTTCTTCCTGCGCCGCATAATATGCTGTGTCGATCTCAAAACCGACGAAATCAAGTCCAAAGTCATATGCAGCGATTCGTGAGCTTCCAGATCCCAGGAATGGGTCAAGGATCACCCATCCTTTTTTCGCGTATGTCCGAAGAATCCATCGGTAAAGGTTCACGGGTTTCTGGCATGGATGGATTCGCTTCTCGTTGAGAGCTTTGTTTCCTTGCTGAATGGTTCCTTCTTCGATGCTCTTTCCCTGCATCATTCCGCGCCACATATACCGGAATATGTCCACGCGGTCTGTCAGCGAGTTATAGGCGATCTCGCAGTCCGACTGATCCGATCCGTCGTTACATTTGTCCCAAATGATGCGGCCTGGTCCGAACACGATGGGATAGTAGTTACACCCCCAAATAATCTGTGCCTTTGACACGCGCATGATCTCCTGGAAGTATTCCACGCCCGCAGGAGCGTAATCCCAGTCTTTTTTCTCGTAACCTGCGTCGGAAACATATAGACGGTCTCCATTCCTCTGCAGGACGAAATGTCCCCGGAACTTCCCGCCGTGTTCTTTGCGACCGTAGGGTGCGTCAACGATTGCGAGGTCAACAGTCTTGTCCGCAAGGCTTTTCATCCCGGAGAGGCAGTCCCCGCAAATAGCTTCGTTAATAATGGTTTTCACCCCCTAGTCGAACATGCTGTAGTTATCCGTCATGCGCTCGAAGCGCTCTTCCTGTTTCCGAAAATACACCGGGTCGATCTCGCAGCCGATGAAGTTTAGTCCCGCTTCATACGCCGCTATGCGGCTGCTTCCGCTTCCGAGGAAAGGGTCGAAGACCGTCATACCAGGCTTCGCAAACAGCCCGTATATCCAGCGATAAAGGTCTATCGGCTTTTGTGTTGGATGGAAGCGATCGTCGCCCGGCTTCCCCTGCGGTGCGCATTCAAATACCTTGGCGTTCGCGTTGAAGCTGGTCCAGGCGTATTCAGCCATCGCCATCGTGAAGCTTTCACTGATTGTCAGCTTTCTCCAGATCAGGAAACAGCGCGTCGGTGGAAGTTCAAAGTAGTTTCCGCCCCATATGATCTGCTCGCGTGAGACGCGGAAAAGCTCGTCGAAGACTTCTTTTCCAGGTGCCACGTCCCACGCTATGATTTTTTTCCGTACTTCTCCGCCCGTGTCCCGCCCGTCCGGGATACGCTTGTACTTCTCAAATCTGCTTCCCGGACTTCCGAACCTGTTGTACGCCGGTGCGCTTCTCTCTCTCTCTCTCTCTCTACATTAACAGTTTGTGAACTGTCGTTGTATTTGTCGAAGCGGCCACGCAGATTGCGGTGCTCAGTGCTGTCTTGATGATATTTGGAAAACCACCCTTGACATCCGCCGTTTTCCGTAAGGCCGCTCCCATACGGGGGATCTGCCACGATCAGGTCGATGCACTGATCTGGCATCGCACGGAGGACTTCAAGGCAATCCGCGTGATACGCCGTATTGAACTTCTGCGCCGTATCCAGAGTCTGCTCCGCGCCGTCCGCGTCCTTGAAAGTGATGATTGCCATTCTAGGTATTCCTCCGCTTCTCACAGTTCCGTGCCGGTCCGCTGCCGCCGCCCTCAATCGGCGTATACATCATGGGGTGCAGGAGTTTCCCGCTGATGCCGCAGTAAGGAACCCCACGGACAAGCCGGATGTGCTCGCATTCAGTGCAGTAGTCGATATGATCCTCCCGCTCCGCGATTTTGTCATAGGCAGCGTCGCGTTCTATCAAATCCCCATGCGGCGGGACGGGGACGATTTCGTGCCATTCTCCGTCCGTTGTTTCGGCGTTGGTATCTATGGCGTACCATTTTCCGTCAGCGCCGTGCCGTATTGTCCACTCAAGTTCGATGACAGGCATCTCCATGCCCTTAATCAGTACGCTCATGTTTCCTCCTTTGGCGGCTCCGGCAGTTTCTTCATCCAATGCGTAGGTTTCGGCTCGTTGTTGGCAACTTCGGTATAGAACCCGTCACCGGAATAAACGCCCCAGCAGCCGTCTCTGTCGCAGAATCCCGCCGCCTGATTATTCGGGAACTGAAGCAGCACGTCCTCGTAGGCATCCGGCAACCGCTCCTTCACGGGAATCCACCTGGGCCGCTCCACCACATCGGGGATGGGGATGGCATGATGATGTAGCCACCCAATCTTTTTGTCCCACACGGTCACAAGACCATCGCTATACACTTTGACATCCAGCACCGTTCCAGGCTCCGGCATCTTCATCCCCTTGATGTATAAGCCGCTCATTTTGTTTTTCTCCTTCTCAGCGCGGTCGCCATCTCTTCTGCGTTCATCAGGACGTTGACTTTGTTCTCGCTCAGGCTCATCCCGCACATGGGGCAGAACTTGATGGGGAAGCTGGCTTTTTCTCCTGCCGTGAAGTCCTCGTCTAGATACTTCATGAAGAGCGCCCAATATGGGGACTGCGGTGAAAGCGGAACTATCCTCATCGCTTCCAGCTTCCACTCGCCGTATTCGTCTTCGATGAATCCGTCCCCTTGGCAGAATTCACACTTCTTCATCGGCCAGCTCCGCTCCGATCCGGTTGTATTCCTGGAAGATTGCCTCAAACGCCGCTTCCCACTTCTCACCGTGATCTTCCTCCGCGCCGACGGCGACGTGCGCCAGCTCATGAGCCAGTATCTCCACGGCGTCCTGCACCTTGATGTCGCATGAGACGAAAACGGCGATCTCTCCGTCGTCGGTGAATACGGTGTATCCCCATGCTTTTCCGGTCTCAGGGTCGGCATCGTCGATATGGCACCATTCGACGGACGGGCACGGCCTACCGGGATAAAGGTTGCGGTACGCCTGCCACACCATTGCGAACGGGTCGTTGTCAAAGACTTGGATTTCAGGTTGAATATTTCCGGTTCCCATTTGCTTCTCTCCTTGCTCCTATGTTCCAGGCGTCAACTGCCGTCCGTTTTCCTTTTCCCGTCCAGTAGATGATCTTCTGGCATTCCTTGCAGCCGACCCAACCGTGGGAGAAAGGCTGCATCACGTCTTTCGATTGACCGTCGCGCCCGCAGACGGGGCACGGTTCAAGCGCCGGAAGCGCTGATTTCTTTGCCACTGGATTCTTCTCTCCTTTGCGACACAATGGATCGGTCGCCCGTCCGGCAGTTCTCTTACTCACGCACGGGTCGCACGTATTCGTTGCCCGTCGTTGCCTCTCCGCATTCCGATATCCCTCAGAGCTTGCCGGATTCGGACGACCTCTCCACCACGGAACATTTCAGCCCTGCCCCCGCGCATGGGTGGCATCCGTTTCTATTCTCAGGCCGGTGCCAGCCACTATTCATCACCCGCCGTCGTTGTACGCCGTCGAACGGGGAAGCCCGTCTTCATCCCGTCCTTCTTTATGGACGCTTTGTATAGATGAAGCTAATCGGGCGTGGAGCGAGTGACCGGATTTGAACCGGCGCTCCCAGCTTGGAAGGCTGGTGTTCTACCTCTGAACTACACCCGCGTAAAAATGGAGGAAGGTGATATTGCAGTCCATGCGCCCCCCGGAGTCGAACCAGGAGACAAGCGGACTCGAACCACTCTCGCACACCTTCGCGGGACCGTCCCGCGTGGACTCCATTGTGCCGAACTGCGGGGCAAAGGAATCGGCGTTCCCCGCAAACTTCGGACTTATCTTCTGCCGATCTATCGCTCTCCTCGCGCCCGACTCGCACGGGCGGCACGTCTGCCGGTGCTATCGTCGGTGTGGTCCTGCACCACTTTTGCGAACCGAGGAACGTCCCCGTCGCTCGCTGTAGCCTAGGGATTTAATGTCCCCTGCTTGCCGACGTTGCACCCCGCCGCGCTTGGCCTTATCACCGACCCTCGTGCGTTTCACGGCTTAACAAGCCGCCGCTATCCGGATAGCAGACACGAATCCAGCTTCTCGCGCTTCCTCCGCCGCTTGCGGGGTTTGTGCCGGGGGTGGGACTCGAACCCACGCAAGGCTCCATCGCGTGTTAAACGCTCACCGAATCGAACGGTGACAGCTCCACCTTCATCGGGCAGGCGCTCTACCTACTGAGCTACCCCGGCATAATGCCCGTCTCTCCGGGCTGTCCATCGGTCTATTCCGATTGTCGTGTGGTCAGGAGACACACCCTCCGGCGCTCACTTTTCTTGCATGGTTTCTGAGCGTTCCCTGTAGCCCCATGCGCACCCGGCTCTTTCCTTTTACCCCGGCGTGTCCGAGTCATCCGGGAGGCCCCCTTGTCAGAGGAGGGAGAAAAAACGGGTTTAATCACGGTTTGCCCACCGTCCGGGGAGAGGACTTATCCCCGGCTCTTATACCTTGCGGAACCTCTGGTGCCGGACCAGGGAATCGAACCCTTGCAGCGTATCGCTCCTGTGGCTTGCGCTCGTCCTCGTCCGGCATGGTGCCGGTCTATTCCCGGCAGTCAGCGATGTCTTACAGCATCACGGTTACGTTCGGCATGTCCTGAAGCTGCTCCTGAAGCCAAGCCTTTGCGGTGTTCCTGGCGGTCAGCTTCCACATGCCGCCGTCCGCTTCCCGGAACGTGATTCCGCGCTCGGATATACGGATAAGGAAGATGCCCTCAGGCTGCTCGATCTCCTGGAAGGTGCGGTAGGGGCGGAGCTTGACCAGCGGCTTGATCGTCGTGTTCTGCGCCAGCGCCGCGCCTTTCTGCGTCACGATGGTGCTTGCCACGCCGTTGTCCGTGTACGTCACCTTCGCACCGGTGGTAATCTGGCTCAGGAGCTGGAGCGTATACTCGCGGTCGCCGCCGTCCTGGAAGCGGGTCATCAGCGCCACGGCTGCCTGGTCGAATCCCATCTGCACCTCCGGCTCCCAGCCGGGGATGTCAATGGCTCTGGCGTTATACAGGACGTTCCGCTTCCATCTGGAGTCTTCACTGGGGGAGTCATATACGTCAACCTCGTCGTGGCCGGTGACGGAGACGAAAATCTGACGGTCCTGCTGCTCTTTCTTCACGAGCTGCACCAAAGCGTCCAAGCTGTTGATCCTCACCGTATCCGGAGAGTCGATGGCAGGACGCAGTTCCTCGGTGTGATCTGCGTAAAGAACGTAGGAATGATCGTCCTCCGTATAGACCATAGGGCTGCTCATTTCTTCGATCTTTTCGATTGCTTCTTTCAGCATCATCGTGTGCCTCCTTTTATTTCGCAATTCTGAGGATCGGCGCGGGCTCCTGCTCGTCGCCGTCCAGTGATGTCTGTCCGGGGATCTGCGGGGTCATCTCCACCACCGCGAAGTCGCCGAAGCTGCCCATGCTCGCGTACAGCGCCGTCTTCACGGGAACCGTCGGCTGCAATACGCTCTTCGCCGTAACGCTCACGTCGATGGTCTGGCGCTCGTCGTCAGGCGTGAACTCCACCGTAAGCGTAATCTTCCGCTTTGCCGTGGCCTTGGTGTTGGGGTCGAGGATGTTCTGGAGCACCCGTCCCATCTCATAGTCAACGCGCTCCGTGATCGCACCACGCGCCATCTCCAATATGCTCTTTTCCATTTTGGTTTCTCTCCTTTCCGTTTCTGATATCCCCTCTGTGGGGTGGCACGGGTGGCTGGATTTGAACCAGCGAATATGGAAGTCAAAGTCCCATGCCTTCACCGCTTGGCTACACCCGCGTATAATGGACCGCTTCGCCCCGGCTCTTCACGGGACGGACGCCGATGCTGCTCCGGCGCAGCGCCATCACGGTCCGGCGCTTCTCTAGCTGAAAGGAGGCATACGCGGCTGAGGCGGGCCGGAGTCGAACCGGCTGCGTATCTCTGTACGCCGGGGAAATCGTCCCCTGCTCTTCCCTGAGCTTACCGCCCCTTATAAAGAGTCGCGTCGTGAGGGATCTCCACCCCACGGATGCCGCTTGCGTCGGCACAGCGCTACGCGACCCATGCGCTTCTCTCTATCCAAGGAGGTCATGCCGAAGACCCCACGCCCGCTCGCCGCTCACGCACGGAGAGCGGGCATTTCTACTCCAAAGGGAACGCCGGATTGGTATACACAGGCATCACCCCCTGTCACTTTACGATTTCCAGGAATTTGTACCGGTCTTTGTACTCGGCATTCAGAGCTTCGACGGAAGTGATGTAACCGTTGTGACTGACTTCTCCTTCAATTCCCCCTTCTTTCACATGGTAAATCCTTCCTTTGACATACTTTGGAAACGCGGTTCCGTCATCTTTAACGCAAACCATATCGCCGGTGAAGAGCGGTCCGGTGTAATGGTCGAAGAAGTCGCAATCAACAGGGTATTTCACGTTGCTATTTGGAGATGAAACTGTGATTGACCTGCCGCATACAGCTGCAATTTTCCAAATCGTTCCTCCCGAGGTGAAAGCGTAACCGTTCTTTTCGTTGCCGATGACGTAATCTCCATCTTTCGGAATCCACTTCTTCGGCTCCTCCGGGAAGGGCTTCGTATCAAACAGCCGCATCATCGCCAGCTGTGCGCCGGTGTAGAAGTCGAAGGTGTCTTCCTGGCTGCACTTTGCTTTCCCGGTCTTCCCGGTCTCCGTATCCTTTGCGACGACTACGCTGGAGTCGTTCTTGTCGATGTAGACCACAATCCGGGGTTTGCTCTTCTTCGTTTCGACGAGCTTAAGGCCGCGCTCGTCCCACTTATATCCCAAAGCATCAGGTCCATCGAGGAAATAGTGCGGGCGTTCGTCATATGCTGTGCGCCCGGTGATTTTCCTCACCTCTCCGACAAGCGAATTCATTCCTTTTGTCCAGCCCGCCGTATAGTCAAGGATTTTGCTTCCGTCCAGGATGCGCACCTTGTCACCGACGTTGTACTTGTACTCCATTGTGTTCTCCTTTCATGTTCTTTGATTCCACGCCCACGCCGCTTCTTCCGGTCTGTGATACCACGGCCCCTCAGCGCCGCAGCCGCCTTCGCGGTAATCGCACAGGATCGAGTAACGATCCCTGAATCCTTCTTGCGGATGCGATACCACCTTCAGGCTGTATTTACTTCCGCAGAACGGACACTTCTTCAGCTTCGGCATCTTGGAAGTGTTTGCCGTCCATGTCGAAACGGTTTCGGAGGCTTTGATATCGTCTATGCACCCCGCCGTCCGTCCGCAGTATCCCGTACGCGTTCGGAACTGGCAGTTGCGGAGGCAGATAGTGTTCACTCGAATATCTCCCAGTCTTCCGCCAGCATGTCCGCCTGAGATGCCAGCCATCCGAGCTGGACCCCGGATGTTCCCACGAAAGCGATGGCCGCGTTCCCTATGGCGTCGTGCTCCGCGTTCACGATCTCGCCTTTGGCGTTCTTGTAGGAGATGCAGGTCGCCAGTTCGATATACTGGCGCTTCCCGTTCCATCCTTCCCGCCGCATTCTTTCTCCGCGCTTAACCAGTTCGATGGCGATCCCGAAGCAGTACATCATTCGTTCCTGCTGCCCTTTCACCATTTCACTTTCTCCTTTCTCTTTGAGTGTCCCGCCGTCTCGCAGCAGGTCCGCGATCTGCCACCAGTAACAGGTGTATTCTCGATCTTTGTCCGGAAGCTGTTCGTATACGCTCGCCGTATGGTCTTCGTTCAGCTCGAATTCGATGTACCATACCTCATCTTCGTATTCGATTTGTACGATGGTCCCGTCTTGGAGCGGAGCGATGAACGTGATATCGAAAGGCAGCGTCCTCAGCAGCGTCGTGACTTGTCGGATATACTCTTCGCTCTTTTCTTCGTCGTACCACGCGCAGCACCCGTATCCATTCCAGTTCTCTCTGAGCTCACGGAAGCCGCACAGCTTCGTAATTGCCGCTTCGTTCATTGCTGCCCTTCCAACTGCCAGTTTTCGCAGGAATGATTTGGACTCACTTCCGGCACTCCCTTCTCTCCGAAACAGAAGTACCTTGTTGTGCCGATCCCCCCCGTAGTGAAATCAGCGTAACCGTAGGAATAATGATACCGGCAGTTGGAACACGTTCCCTTGACTGTCGCCGTTTCTTCCGGCTTCGCTTCGTCGAGGACAATGTAGTTGGCTTTGCCCGTACCGCTGCAGTATTGGCACTTCACATAGTCCCTCGGATCGTTCGGATCGGGGCGGTCATCTTCCGCGCAGGCCCTGCGCCGAAGAACCTTACCGGAACCGCCGCAGTTTTCGCAGGCGGTATTGAGTTTCCTCAGTTGCTTCAGGCTGTCTTCGTAGGGCTTCACCGTCTCTCGGTACTCTTTGAACAGTTTGTCCATTTCATCCTGAATCGCTTTGATCGCCGGAACCAGGTTCATTCTACCGTCACCTTCTCGATTTCCATTTTCGGGTCTGGCCCCATCAGGTACAGCGGCCCCGATGCCACCGTCCATGTGTCCTTCTCCGCTTCCGGCTTCTGTTCCCAAAAGAACTTCCGCACCGTGCTGTACATGTCCAAGGCCACTTCCACGTCTTCCGTCTTCTGCCAGTGGTCCAAGTAGTTACCGCCACACGCCGCCCGCATAGCCAGGTCCAGCAGTTCACGGCAGGCGTCCCGCCGCAGTATCCGACGGTCAAACTCTTTGTGCTCGCCGCTCTCCTGCTCCGCCTTGCGGTCGTAGTGCTGGAAAGCCAGGTCGTCCGACAGATCCCACGTCTGCCCCATGCGGAGGCGTCCGTACTCTTCCGTCGCCGTCATAATGAGACGGAGCTGCCGCTCGTTCATCCGCACGACGTATTCAGTCTTCGGCTCTTTCGCTTTCTTCTTCGCCATCCGCCTCTTCCCCCCTCTCTATCAGCATGTTTATCAGATAGTACACGCCGAAGAACGGCAGCACGATGAGCCCAATAGCCACAAGCATCGGCCAAAAGACCATAAATGCTATGGAGGTCCCTTCGTCTACCATCCAGTCCCACCGCCAACTGTCGCTATGCCAGTCACCGTCAAAGCCGTCGCAGATTTTTGCAAACGCTACGAAGACCAGGAAACCAATGAACGCATACACCGGCAATCCCACGATCACCGCCAGCACTATCAGTAAGATGTCCATTCTTTGCTCCTCATTTCTCGGTGTCGCTCTTTGTGGCACCGCTTGCACAGCGTCACCAGGTTACTCGGTTCGTCGCCGCCCCCGTACGCTACCGGTACAATGTGGTGTATCTCTAACTGCCCGTCGTCTACCGGGCACGCCATACCGTGTTCGTTGATGAATGCATGGAATTCGCCGCAGTCTTGGCAGGTGAATCCGTCGCGGTACAGTATCCGCATTCCATACGCCCCGCGTCCACGCCACCAGACCGTCATGTTTTGAAAGTCCCTCCGGCATTCGTCCGAGCAGTACCGACGCCGCTTGTTGTTTACCGCGCCACCGCACCACGGGCACTGATTCTCTTTTTCGTATACCGGAGCAAAGTACGCTACCGACTCCACTCCGTATCGCTTCATCGCATCGCTCAGAGACGGCAGAGGTCGCCGCGTTCCGTTGCGCTCCCAGTATTGCTTCGGCCTCGTTTGTTCGGCCATACCTGCTACCACCCTGCTCCGTAGTTGCTACCACGCTGACGCACACTCGCGCCCCGCTTCAACCATACCTTAACACACCCTGCGTGTTCCCCTAAGATTCTCCCCTTCAACTGCAAACTACCCCCCACCCCACCCTTTATTCGTCTCGCTTGCGAGACCGCGCAAAATTTTCCGGAGCCCTCTCACCACGCTCCCTTTAACTTGTAAGTTTCGCTTACATGTTCATCAGCAACCGTTCGGATTTTCCGAACCGTTCAATCAACCGTCACGGCTACCCACCGCGCCCATCCCGCGCTCGCTACCGCAACCAGGCGCGTAGGCAGTGCCCGAACGGGGACGCGGCGAGAAGGGCTACGGGCGTGGCGCGGTTCGGGCTGAAGGTTCCGTCTGCAAACCTGGGGGGTGATCCGTTGTCATTCCGTCTGTAATGGCAACGGTTCCGGGTCGCTGCTGGCCGGGCCGGGGCCGCCGGTGCTCCGCCAGGTCTGGCCGGAAATGCCGCCGGAAAGCCCCGCCTGAAAGCTCGGAGAATTCCGACACTGCAGAACAGTTCACCTAAAGCGGCACATTTTCCCCGCTGCGGTCCTTCCCGTTTTCGGCCTGCTGCGGGGCCTGGGCTGTCGGTATGATCTGCTGGGCCGGTCCTCCCCTGCTGCGGCGCTGCTGCGGTATCTGCTGCGGCTGCGGCGCTGATACGGTCAACGGAACTACTACGGAATATCAACGGGCCGGGGATGACACGCCGGTGCGCGGTAGACGGGCGCGGCTGCGCTGCTGCACGCTTCTCGCGTGCGCGTAGGCGCGGGAAGACGTGACCGGCTGCGGGGTAGACGTGGAGGGGCGCGGCTGCGCGTGTCGGGCTTCCTGGTGCGTCTGGCGGGCAAAGAGAAGCCCGGCCCAAAACGGGCCGGGCGTTTTCTGTTCGGGGTTCGGGGTTCCTGGCCGGGCGTTACTTCCCGGCCCATGTGCTGACGGTGGCGGCGGCGCTGCGGGGCTGCTGCGCGTTCTCCCTGCCGCCGGTGCTGCTGCTGGCGTTGTCGGGCCTCCAGCTCTTCCGGGGGCGGTAGCTCTGACCGGCTGCGGCCATGACTGCGGCGTCGAGGTCGTTGGCGGCCTGCTCCGTCTTGGCGTCCTCCATGCGTTCCTTCATGCGGCGGAGGCGCTTGAGGACGGCGGGATGGCTGATGCCCAGGCGGGCGGCGATCTGCTGCAGGGTCTGTCCCTGGCTGCGCAGGTCCAGGACGGCAAAGTCTCGGGGGTCGTTGGCGGCCTGGCGGATGGCTTCACGGGTGACGGCGGCGGATTCCGGGCCGGGGAAATGGGCGGCGGCGCTGTAATCGGGATCGTCAAGGGAAACGGCGTCGATAATAGTACCGCTGCCGTCCTGCCGCTTGCTGCGGCTGCGGTTGTTCGGCGCGTCACGGTATACCTTGGAAAGCCTCACGCAGGCGGCGCGGCAGGCGCGGGCGAGAATCCACGCGAGCGGGTTTCCGTCGTCCTCGGAGGTTGCCAGGCGCGTCCAGGCTTCGGCGGCGATGGTGTCAACGGCAACGGCCCAGGGTTCAAGCTCAAGCCCGCCTTTGCTGCGGGGGATCATCCAGTCGGCCCAAGCTGCCGGGGCCGGGACGGTGACGGTCTCGCCGGTCTCGGGGTCGGTGGTCTTTTTGACCTGCCGGGCGGCGTAGCCGGGGCATCGGGCGGCAAACTTGCGGAGGGTTTCAAGCTGTACTTCTCCGGGCTGCTGGAGGAATTCGGCCAGGGTGGCCGGTTCCTGCTCCTGCTGCTGCTGCTCGCTGCCGGTCTGCTGCTCCGCGCAGCATGCACGGGCGGCGGCGTCGGCGTCGGCGCTGCGCCGGGTCACGGCGTCCTCGGCGGCCTGGAGGACGGCGGCAACGGTCAGGCGGACGGCGGCGGCGCTGCGGGCGTCCTCGCTGCGGATGTCCTTCCAAAGCTCGTGCAGGGCGGCGGCCAGGGTGGCGCGGTAGCTGCTGCCGGGGTAGGCGGCGACGGTTTCACGGGTCCAGGCGTGGGCGCGGATCATCATTTCGGATTTCGTCATTTTCGGGGGTCTCCTTTCAAATGTGCCTGCCCGCCGGGGCGGGTCAGGGGGTCCTCTGCGGGGCCTCATCTTGTCAACTATTATAATCGGTATATGCCGATTTGTCAAGCCGTTTACTGTTCGGTATATACCGGATTTAGTTAAATCATCAATATCTTTAGAAAATATCAAATCATGGGTTACATTTCGGCCCGCTGCGAGACTATAATGTATGCCAGGAGGTGAAAAACGAATGGCGACGGCGAAAAGCAAAGCGAATGAATCCTATAAAAAGAGGAATTATGACCGCATCCTCTTACAGTTCCCGGCGGGATCACGGGAAAAGCTGCGGGCCGCTGCTGCGGCTGCGGGCTTCAGTTCCGTGAATGCCTGGGCCGCTGCCGTCCTGGGCCGGGCCGCCGGTCTTGATCTCGGATTGCATGGCGAATTCGGCCCGCGCAAGCCTGGCCGGGGCCGGGCCGCCGGGGCCGGTGCTGCTGCGGCTGACGATCTGGAGGCCGCCGGGTCCATGGACGGGGCCGGGCCGGAGGAAAAATAATTTTCCGGCCAGGTTACAAAATCCAGAACAGTGAGACCTTATAATTCTGGCGGCGGCAGAACAAACCGCGAAAAATTTTTCACCGCCGGTTACAATCGGGCCGCCTGCGAGACCTTAAAGGCAAGCGTCCAGGCGAACGGTGCCGACGGCGACGAAAAATAAATTTCTTCCGCCGGTTACAAAACACAATCCAGCGAGACCAAAAAGACAAGCAAATCACAAGCCCTGGGGCAAACGCCCTGGGGCTTGAAACATTAAAGGAGGCAAACATGAAAAATCTCACGGTTGAAGAAATGGAAAAGATCATCAAAAAGCACCTGCGAGCGGCGGAGGCTGACCTGGAAAAATGCAGACGGGGCAGCAATCACGGGCGAGTTGCGGCGCTGCGGGCTCTGGCGCTGGAGCTGGAGATTGCGGAGGCGACGAAATGACGGTTTTTCAAATCACCGGCGAAAAACGCCTGAATATCTGGTACACGCAGAACGACGGCGAGACCGTGGAGGCCGTGGAAGGCTGCCTGCTGGATAATTTCGTGGTAGCCTGCCGCCGGGGCTGGGCTTTCGTCTATGAGCATTACCTGAACCCCTGGGCAAGCAATTACCTGGTGAAATTCGTTCCCTACAAGGACGAGGACGGCTGCCGGGCCGCCTGGGACGAGTGGGAGGACTTCCGGGAGGAGGCAGAGAAAGAAACAGCTTGACGGTTTTTCAGGCGGCCCGCTGCTGCGGGCCGCCTCATAAAGCCGCCAAAAATTTTCTCACCGGCGCGGTTACAATCCGCCGGTCATCGAGACTATAAAGACGACGGAAATCAAGCCCTGGGGAAATTCTTCGGGGCATAAATAATTCGGAAAACAAAAATCGGAGGTCGAAAAATGAAATTCGCAAAACAGAAAATCCGCTGGATCGTTCCCGTTCCCGACAACGTGGAAGACCTGAAGAGCATCTACCGCAAGCTGGCCCTTGAAAATCATCCTGACCGGGGCGGCGACAAGGTGAAAATGCAGGAGATCAACGCCGAATATACGATCCTGTTCGACGAGCTGAAGGACATCCACAAGAGCTCTCGGCCCGACGGCCCGAAGACCTACAGGGCGGAGACGGCGACGAAAGAGACGCCGGAGGACTTCATCAACATCTGCGCGGAGCTTTTCAAGCTGGACGGGCTGGAGGTTGAGCTTTGCGGGCGCTGGCTCTGGATCGGCGGCGAAACGCGCAGGCACAAGGACCGGCTGAAGGCCCTGGGCTGCAAGTGGAGCAAGGGGAAGGAAAAATGGTCCTGGCACTTCCCGGAGGATGCCGCCATGAGCTACAAGGGCAAAAAGGCGTGGAGCATGGACAGGATCAGGCTGCAATTCGGCTCGGAACGCCTGGGCGCGGAGGAAGACGACCGGCGGCGCGGCGGGATGGCTTATGCGGCCATCGCCGGATAAAAAACGACAGACCGGCGGAGAAAAGAAATTTTCTCCGCCGGTTACAATTTGCTTGACTGCGAGACCTTAAAGGCAGGAAACAAAATTCAAAATTCGGAGGATAAAAAATCATGACAAAAGCTGAAGAGCGCAAGATCCTGGACAAGATCGAAAACCTGATTCAATCCGCCGGGGAGGACAGCTACATCGCCCTGACATTCGCCGGGATCGTGGACATCTGCCGGGACAATATCGATAACGACTTCGGCAATTCGCCGGTGCGCGACCTGGAGGAGGCCAGGAAAAAAGCGGCGGACGTGGCAAAGATCAGCCTGGACACCATGGACGAACGGGACAAGCTGCAGGCGGACTTCGACGAGCTGGCGGCGGCCTACCGGGATGCCGTGGGCGTGTGCCGTGTGGCGAGCTTCTACATCCACAAGGAGAAAAACAGGCTGGTGAACGCCGTGGACGAGCTGCCGGATGACGCGAGCGACGAGCAGATCGGCGCAACGGTCAGGGCGCTGAAGCAGGCAAAGGAGGCCATGCGCCGGTGCAGCGAGGTCCTGGACGCCTCTCAGCGCAAGCCGCTGTATTACGCCATGCAGGAGAATTGAACAGGCTGCGGGCCGCCGGGATGACCGGCGGCCCTGCTATTCGGCGGACAAAAAATCTTTTTCGGAGGGAGGTTACAAAAGGAGATCCTGCGAGACTATAAGAGCAGAGCTAAACCGAAATACAAAACAACACTTTGAGAGGAGATAACATCATGCAGCAGATCAAGAAAGAGTACATCAACACCAACAAGCCCAGCCACTTCCTGAAGTGCGAGCTGTACTATTCCCTGGGCGGCATGAACTACTTTACCGGCAGGACCGAGGCTCGCGGCTACTATGTGAGCGTTTCCCCGGTGGAGCGGAGTACGACGGACTACGGCGTGACCATGGAGAGCTACGCCGCTTTTTCCGGCTGGAAAAAGTGCGTGGTGGAGTGCGCCCGCAAGAGCAAAAAAGCGGAGGAGCAGGCCCTGAAGGTTTACGAGGCCAACAAGGCGGAAATGCTGGAGCGCTTCTCCGACCTGCTGGAGGTGGTTGCATAATTATCCAAATCGCAGGACAAAATCTTGACGGTTTTTCAAGCGCCGGACGTGGAGGGGCCCGGCGCTTCATAAAGCTATCAAGAGGAAGGAGATCACAATAAATGCTGACACGGGAAAAATATGCTGCTATGCCGGAGGAATACCGGCGGGAATGTGTGGAAACGCTTGAATCCTGCAAGCGCCTGGGGGAATGTCGGCCCGACGAGTGGGAGCGGATCGTGGGCTTCTACTATGAGCAGTACACGGCTGCGCCTGCCGGATGGTTCAAGTGGTGGGAGGACTGAACATGCGCACCTCAAAAATCAAAAACCTGGCCGCCGGGATTGCGTTCCTGGGCTTCCTGCTGCTGCTGACGGAGCTTGACGGCGGTCCCTGGGCCGGAACATACTTCGGCGCTGCGCTGCTGATCCTGGGCGCTGTAGGCGCTCTGCGCGGGCCGGAAATTTTTTCGGGCCGCCGGTTACAATCCGTGCTTTATCGAGACTATAAGAGCAGAACAAAAATTGAACGGAGGTCAAATCCATGAGCGCATTCTTCATGAGCTATTCTTTCAAGGCGAGGGCAAACGGATTCTTCGGCAAGCTGGAAGGTCAAAAACTCTATGAGATCGACTACTATGAATCCGTGGACAAGCTGATAAACGACGCCCTGAAGATCCTGAGGACCGGCGGCGAGGCGGAGATCACCTTTGAGCACTTCGACCTGACGACGACGGCCCTGAGCCGCATCTACACCGATATCTGCGGCAATGCGGAGGGCGTCACCTGGAAGCGGAACAGCTACGGTTACACGGTGGAAACGAACACGGAGAAAATGAACGTCAACAAAAAGGAGGTCAAGGCGTTTGTCCTGCGGGCCATTGAGCTTTACCGGGACGAGGCGTCCAAAAGCGACGTGGCGTGACATGATCGGCGGTTAAAATTTTGTGGACCGGTTACAATCGAGGCCGCTTCGAGACGATAAGAACAGCACGGGGCCGCCGACACAAGGCGGCCCCTAAAAATTGAACGGAAATTGAAATGAGAGGAGATAAACAAAATGAGAGCAACGAAACACGGAACGACCAATTACAAGATGCTTCTGCCCTACCTGAAGGCACTGGACGAGAAGACCTGCGACGACGGAACGTCCTGGCTGCGCTTCACCGCTGCGGGATATATGGACCTGTCCATGGAATCCCTGGGATACACGGACTATCGGGGCCTGCCGGTCTACTACATGGCCCACTACGGCGAGCAGAACGGCGACCTGATGGCCGATCCCTGCATCGAGTTTTCCGTGGACCGGGAGAAGGGCGTCATCCATCCCCTGAACTTTCGGAACGACTACATGGGGCTGTATCAAGAGGTCTACCGGACCCGGAACGGCCAGCGGCTTTATTCTCCGTCCCTGAGAACGTCCCTGGATGATTTTCTCTGGCACTGGCTGAAGAACATCGAGGACCAGGGCTTCACCCCGGAAAGCCGAAAGGAGGCGGCCTGAAATAAACAGAATAAAAATTCAGAAGGAGGTAATATAACAGCTTTCAGCGCGGATACACAGAACAGAACGATCCCCGTCCCCGTGATTTGAAGCCTTTTCGAGCGGCCCGGACACGGGCCGTTCCATAAAGTCTTTAATTCGGAAGGGAGAAAACGATATGCAAAAAAAGCGCAGGACATTAACCGACGAGCAGGCGCGTGCCTACATTCAAGGTGAAGAACCTTATGACGAGGCGAAGCGAAGGCGCGAGCATGTAGAAAGTCTTTGCCGGACTGCGGACGAAATGATAGAACGCTGCAAAGCGAACGGTTGCGTTTTTATCGACAACGCCATCTTTACGGTCTCTCATTATATCGAATTGCCGTGGAACGCAGAGCAGCCGAACATTGGGAAGCTGATTCAAAAGCTGGAAGTCTTAAAGCAAATGAAGCGTCAGAAAGCAGGCGCAGAGGAGGACACCTGATGGATCGCACCGAAAAAACGACCTTGATGCAAGCGTATGACCTGGAAAAGCGCGACGTGAAATTCCGCTATATGTTCCTGGATCGGCTGCGCCTGGATTGCTTGTATTACTTGGGCTACGGGGCACGGTATGCGCAGCACCTTTGGACGCAGGACGAACGCAAGCAGATCGACCTCATGCGGGAAGTCTATGCTTCCCTGCCTGTACCGCCGGAATGGCTGTCTCCGGAGGATATTGCGGACCTTGAAAAACAGATGATCGGGAGGGATTCTGATATGACGGCAAACGACAAACGCATCCTCGATTTGAATTGGGAGTCTGCGCAGTATCGCGTGAAGGTCAGCGGCCACGGCGAAACGATGGACATTTCCAGTTCTTGCTATGTGCAATTTGGGACCGTGGGGATCACCGTCTTCAAGTACAAGGCCGGGAAGTGGCGCAGCAAAACCGTGAACTATTGGAAGGAGCTTTCCTTCCAGGAGTTCATTCAGAAGTTCAACGAAACGGAATGGGAGGACGCATGAAATGACGATCCGGCAGTATGCAAAGCGCGTAGGTTTTGAGATCGTGGGGAAGCTGCGGCCCATGTCCGCGTCCTATAAGCCCGAGAAGATGCACGAAGTCTTCTGGACGGACGAGGCCGGAAATGAGTATTACCGATCCCACGACGGAAAAAGCGCCTGCATCGTCACGGCGGAAGGGGCGGTCATCTGATGAAAGCGAACAGCATCGAATGGCAGAAAATGTGTGACCGTTTGTTATATGGCGTCGCGCTGGATGAAGCGCAGTGGAGCAGGGCGACGGCGGAACTGTTCGCGTATCTCAAAAAATGCAATCTGCAGCCGCTTTGGGATTATCTGGAACTGAAACTTGTGGAGGTTTTTCGCGGCGGGAAGCTTCTCAGCCGCCGCATCTGTTTCCGGGAAAGCGGTGCGCCGCTGACGGTGCACGAGATAGAATCGATCGGCTGTTTCATGCCAGGGGCACCGTGGTACAAGCCGGAATATGACAGCCTTTTCGCGGAGGGAGACTGATGGACCATATCGCAAAGCTGGAAGGAAGCAACGAATTTTTCGCTCGCCGCGCCCTGTATAACTGCGCTGCAAAGCTGCGCCGGGGCGACCTATTCCGCGCCCGCAAGCACTATAATGTCGCCGCCGCCTGCCTCCGGGCGGGCGGCCTGACGGAGGACACGATCCGCCGCATAGCGGCCCTTGAAAATTCTTTTTCCGGCCCGGTTACAAAACCGGCCTGAGCGAGACCATATAAGCAGCAACGGCGCAAGCCGGTAACTTGAAAGGAGATCACCATGAGCGAAAAGATCAAATACCACGACAACATGAACGGCCCGCAGTACGGCCCGGACGGCCACATGACCGACAACTGGAACCCTGACGGCCCCTTCCCCGCTGACAGCTTTATCCAGGTCTATTTCCGCATCGACACCAAAGGAGCGGGAATGTACGGCAGCTTCACCGATCCCGCCGACCGCGAGCGCTTCCATGCGGAGGTGAAAAAAATCGTGGCCGACTTCGGAATCTCCGAAGGTATCGGAGGCCGCACAGAGGGCTACCCCATGGAACACCTGTACGCAGAATCGCACAACATTTCCGGCACCGTGGCGAAAGCGAAGGTCAAGCCGATTGCGGAAGCCCTGGACGCCGCCGAGACCGTATCTGTCCGCTGGGTGGACGTGTACCATGAGGTCTTCCCCATCAGCAACGAGGAATATCTGGACATCCTGAAGGACCGGCGGGAAGAAATTTCCGCAGAGCTTTTGACGGAATTCAAGACAAAGCGAAGCAACCTGTATATCGTGAGCAACGATTTCTTCAGCGGCCCCGTCCGACGCGTTTCGGAGAAGCACCACATTCCCCGCCGGGGCGCTGAACGCTATCAGGACAACGGCGCGGGTTACAGCTATGTGCATTCCATCTTTGAGGATTTGCTTTCCTCCGGGAAGATCGTCAGCGCGGAAACGAAGCATGGCACCGGCTACCGCACCGCAAAGGCAAACGAAAAAAGGGCCTGAAGAAATTTTTATGGGGCGGTTACAATCCACGCCCCGCGGAGACTATAAAGACAGCGACAATGCGAAAGGAGATCACCATGAACTCATACAAGGTCTATGATATCCGGGACGGCCTTCTCGCCCCGGATAAAATTATCGAAGCCCACTCCCCCATGGAGGCGGTCATGTGGGCGGGCTATGTAAACTTTCGCCGTGACTATTCCGGGCGCGGCGGAAGCATCGTCGTGACCGGTCCCCGTGGCAGCTACGTCTATTACGGCGAAAAACGAAAGGAGAACAGATGAAAACGACAAAAGCCGCCGTCATCGCCGCCGCCGAAAAGCTCGGCTGGCGCGTGACATTCGGAGAACAAGCGCTCCAAAGCGGAAGAACGGAAAAGTATGTGGAGTTCGAGAGGTCTTCTCCCGCCGGTGAAGACCTGATTATCACCGAGTATTACCACAGCATTCCCGAAATCTTTGACATGCTTATCGAGCGCTACAATAACTTTGATCCTGAACAGCACGCCGCCGAATGGTACGGCGCAAATCGGGGGGAACCCGATTCCCTTCAAGACCTGCTGGATGACGCCAGGGATATCGAAGACCTTCTCTTCGATTTGGCCTATGCTTTGAGCTGAGAAAGGAGCATTAAACAATGGACGTTTACGATTTCTGCGGTCTCTGCACTGACGATACGGTGGAAGTCCGCATCTATGACATGAATCCGGCAATCGAGCATGAGGTTTTCGTCGGGAGCATGTGGGACGCGCAGCAGAGCGCGTTTTCTGACTACGACGTTTCGAGCTTCGACCTGGACGAAGGCCGGATCATCCTGAACATCGACACTTCGGAAGTATAAGGAGGAATGACAATGCGGAGAATCGAAGTGAACAACGGCTGCTTTCTGGAGATCGAGAACACAAAATGGGGCGTTTCCGTGGCCCACTGTGACAGCATGGGCTACGTCAAGGAAAGGGAAACGTTCGATGACGCCGAGATCGTCATGGCCCTGAACCTGCTGCGCTACATGCGGGATCAGAACAGCACCTGCGCCTATGTCATGCCATACCGGGAGGAGGAAGGGCAGCGCTTTTTCAGGAACAACATCCACCACGGCGACCTGGTGGAGTTCCGCATCTTTCAGTGACCGGTTCCCGTCTTGGGGGAACAATAAACAAAGCGTAAAATAATTTCGGAGGGGCGGTTACAAAAACCGCTCCTCTGAGACTTATAAGGCGCAAAACAAAAAACGATAGGAGGAACACGCATGATTTCTACCTGTGAATTTCTCGGAATTTATGCCGAAACCATTGAGCGCGTCGCAAAAGAGTGTGAGGACACCATGGAAAAGCTGGGATTTTCCATCCGCGAGATTGATGACATGAACGACTACGCAAAGGAGGAATTTGAAGATATCGGAAGGCTCAATGAAATCACCGACTCCATCATCGGCGCTTACTATCGCGCAACCGAGTACATGATCCATCAGAAATTCCCAAAGCTGGAAGTGACGTACTATGTTGACGGCTACTGCTCCAGCCTGGAAGTCGGTGACCTTCCCGAACCCATGACGGAAGAAGAAATCTGTGAAGACTGGGAGAAAGCCCTGGAAACCATGACCTACAGCGACATTTCCCGGACCATCCGCTGGGGCTTCTCGCTGGAAGACCTGCGGGAGCTTATGCGCCTCCACCGGGAAGATATCCAGCGGGAGAAGATCGAAGACCTGCTGGAAGACTGCAACTTCCATACCTTCTGCGGCTGTCTCAGCGAAGATGACTACGACGGCGCGGAAGCGGAGATCAAGAGAATCGAGGAGGAATGAACATGGCAAAGATACCGACCAGAGCGAATATCGAAAAGCTCGCCAGAGAGCTCCGCAAATTCCTGCTGGACCGGGATATGTGGGTGGACACCACCATCTACTTCAACGGCAAAGCGTTCTCCACCGATGACCGTCACGGTCGATACTGCTACAATGACCCTCACAACCTGATCGTCCTGGAGAACGAAGACCCCCGCCGCATCACCGAGTACGCCGGGGACATCCTCACCATGACCTTTGAAGGCCCGCTATATGATGCCCTGAACTATGGAGAACCGTCTTGGAGGGTGGAGGAAGAACTGCGAGCGATCTTCAAAAAGTACGGCCTGTACTACGAGCTTGGCAATGCGTGGAACCTCACCGCCGTTGCCGAATAATTTCGGAAAGGAGAATACGAACATATGAAAAAGCCCTTTGTCGTGACATTCACCGTCACCTACACCAACCGCATCATCGTAAATGCCGAATCCTCGGACGATGCCGAAGAATACGCCGCCTATCTTTACGAGGAAAACTTATACGATCCGGAGCGCAACGGCTACGACGGCTGCACCCTGGACGTAACGGACGCCAACGATGACGATATCGCAATACTCAAATTCGACACCTACACCGCCGAATATGGAGAAGATAAAGACGAGGAGGACTGACAATGCGCAAAGAAAACATCCGCGTGACCCTGACGGCGCGGGAGCTGGCCCTGCTGATCGACGCCGTTCTCGGCAAGATCGAAGCCGTGACGAAGACCCGCGCCTATCTCGCGGAGTGCCCGGAGGCCATGGAGGCCATCATCCGGCACTATTGCGAGCTGCGCGACCTGAACACGAAGCTTTGCAAGCTGGGAGAGGAGGACTGAAAATGACGATCCCTCAATACGTCCAAGAGCTTATGTCCCGCTCCGAGTTTGCCCTGGGGCCGGTGCATGAACGCGCCTCCCCCGGTTACACCATCTGGATCACCAAGGCCACGCCCTATACCAAAGCGGACACACTGTATCAGGAATGTGACCGGCTGTGCCGCTGGGCAAAGCGGAACTACGCCGACGCGGAAATCCTGAGCTGCCCGGAGAAGACACACTACCGGGCGCAGCGGGCGCTTGTCACCGTCACCGACCCCTGCATGAAGTACATGGAAAAATACATAAGGAGGTAGCGCAAATGGAGAATGTTATATCTATCCGAAATGATGCTTCTTTCCGGGCAGAAATCTCCCTGGACAGTCTCATCCGTCTTGATCTTTCCGCCTGGAAAAAGCTCTGCAAAATGTTCCGGCTCTTTCCCTTCCAGAACGACGCCGCGATCCAAAAGCTTGACGCCTGGTTCACGGAGGCGGTGTCGCTGGAAAAGGGCTGCGCCGAATATGCGGCCATGTCCTATGCAATGAACTACACGGACCCGGAATCCGTACCCAGGAAGTACCGGCGGAAAGTGCGGGAGGAAAACGCGGGTTACAAGCGGCTGATGCAGGACACCCGCCGTTCCCTTGACCGTCTGCTCCGTTTCCATTCCGCCTACGTCGAGGCCACATCCGCCGCATAATAAAGGAGGGATCACCCCATGGTCATGTCAAAGGAAACCTATCAGAAAATCGTCAGCCGCTATGCTTCCCTGCTGCTGACGGAGGACGATGCCGTGGACGCGCTGGACTTCGCCCACGATATCCTCAAAGCAGAAGCCGTCGCGCTCATAGAAAAATGCCCCTACGCCACCCGCACCATTGACCGGCTGGAAGAAGCCGCGCACGAAGCCTTCCAGCTCGCGGGAGATGTCGCAAACGAAGAATTTTCAGAGGAGGGATGAACAAAAATATATCTGATCCCCCGGTTACATTTTGTCCTGCTGCGAGACTGTATAAGGCGGGGAGCGAATCCGCCTTCTCCTGGGAGAAGGTGCCCGAAGGGCGGATGAGGGGTTCCCCGCCCCCCGCTAAACACCACAAAAATACATTACAAAAAGGAGAACGAACAATGCCTGCTGAATTCGATTCCAAACTCGACACCATGATGTATGTCCGCGAAAAGCCCTGGCACGGCCTCGGCACGATGGTCGAAGACGCGCCCACCTCCGCCGACGCCCTGCGCCTGTCCGGTCTGGACTGGACCGTGGAGCAGCGCCCGGTCTTCCTGGAAAACTCCCCCACGCCCGTCCCCAACTACAAGGCCAATGTCCGTGACCGGGACGGCACGGTGCTGGGGATCGTCACCGACCGCTATCAGGTGGTCCAGAACGCGGATGCTTTTTCCTGGACGGATGAACTGATCGGCGGCGATGTGCGCTACGAGACCGCCGGGAGCCTGCGCGGCGGGAAGAAAATCTGGCTGCTGGCGAAGATGCCCACGGCGAAGGTCGCCGGGGATGACGTGGAGCCCTACCTCTGCTTCGCCAACACCCATGACGGCAGCGGCGCGGTCAAGGTCTGCATGACCCCCGTGCGCGTGGTCTGCAACAACACCCTGAACCTGGCCCTGAACACCGCCAAGCGATCCTGGGCCATGAAGCACGTCGGCGACATGAACGGCAAGCTGAGCGAGGCCCGCAAGACCCTGGAGCTGGCGGAGCGGTATATGCTCTGCCTGGACGCCCAGGCCCTGCAGCTCGCCAACGTGACGGTCACGGACGAAAAGCTGGAGAAGCTCCTGTCCGAGATGTTCCCCCTGAAGGAGGACGCCACGGAGCGCCAGAAGAACACCGTCAAGGCGGTGAAGGACGAATTCATGATCTGCTACTTCATGCCCGACCTGGCGAAGTTCCGGGGCACCGGCTGGGGCGTGGTAAACGCCATGGCGGATATGGTGGACCACTCCCGCCCGCGCCGGGAAACCGGCAGCTACCGGGAGAACAACTGGGGCCGGATCATGGACGGGCATGAGCTGGTGGATCGCGTGACGGCGAAGGTCATGGATATGGTGGGCGGCCTGGTCCTGGCCTGACAAAACACAAGGCGGGGAGGAAAAATCCTCCCCGCCGCCTCGAAAGGAGAGCGAAATGAAAAAGTGGTATATATGCCAATATGGGCAGCATCATATTCAGGCCCCGCATGAGTGCCACCCGATTGGTGTCGCCCTTCAGAAAACAGCCGTCGATAACAAAACCGATCCCGGTTTTGTAGATATGTCAGCTTTCAGCAATTGGCTTTCCAAAAAGGGTCTTTGCGCCTTTGGAGAAGGTTATGCAAATGCCCTGGGGATTCGTCCCCAACAGTCTTTTCCGATCTTATACGAAGGGAGATAGAAAATATGAGCAGATGGACGATGAAAGAACTTTCCACCCTGAATAGCTTCGATTTCGCAGGGGCGATCCTTTTGGAGCGCCGGGGTTCTCTGAATCCCTATATGCCCCTTTATAAAAAGCTCTCTGAATCCCGTGTGGAAATCCTGGCCGCCGGAGAGCGGGAGCGCCTGTGCTTTGAGTGCGAATCCAAAGTCTGTGTCTTCAACCATGGCGGAATGTGCCGCTTCGCCCGCGTCCACGAGCGGATGCCGGATATTACCGAGGAAGACGGCTGTCTGGATTTCGACATGTAATTCGGAGGAGGAAAAACGAATGACCCTTTATGATCTTGTCCATTCCGCCACCGTCCAGGGCTCCATCTCCGTCTGTGAACAGTCTGAAAAGGACGTTCTCAAATGGAAGCGCCGGGGATCATATGAGACCTCTGACCTCTCCCACAACGATATTCAGTGGGCGCAGAACATGGAAGTGAAATACATCTACGCAATGGCGGGGACTTTGTATATCGAAGTCGCGCAGAAAGAATAAGGAGGACTGCCCCATGATTTTTACCTACCTATTCCTTCAGCTCAAGAACACCGAAGAAAACCATCTTCGCCGGTTCGCAGACTACGAAAGCACCGTGGAACACTTCGGCGGCGTGGACATGGATCGCTATTTCACCGCCGACGCTGGGCTGGTGGAAGCCGATTCCGCCCCGGAAGCCTGCGAAAACCTTTTCTGGAAGTATAACCGCGACGAGCGCCCGGAGGGGTACACCGGACGCAGCATGTCCGTCAGCGATGTGGTGATCCTGCTGGACGAGAGCGTGGAGCCGCCTGAAGAATCCAAATGGTTCTGCGACAGCTTCGGCTTCAAAAGATTGGAGGTTTGAACAATGAAGATCACCTGCTACCGCAGCGCCCTTTATCAGAAGACTTCCACCTACGAAGTCTCCCGCATCGAAAGCCAGTACACGCCGGAGGAAATGACCGACGAAATCCGCGCCGAAATGAACAACGGCGGGGAGACCATGTGCAACTTCGAGCTTCCCGACGGCACCTGGATGGCCGTCCCCTGGAACTTCGTCATCGAGATCACCGACTGAAAGGAGAACAATATGAGAGAATTTCGTAGAGTCAAAATCTATCCGGAGATCGGCCCTGCTTTCTATATTTTTGTTCCGGACGAGGTAGAAGACACCGACCTTTACCTGGACGATCACCTGAAAAACGTCGTGTCTTGGGATGAAGCTGAAGGAGGATTTTATGCGCCTTAGAGATGCGAAGAAGCTGCACAGCGGTGACGAAGTTACCGTAAAGCGCACCAAAGAAACCCTGCGTGTGATCGAAACCGAATACATAGCCGCCATGTCGAATGGATTTCCCGCGCTGTCCGTCTTCCTTGAAGACGGTAACTGGTACGGCTACAAAGAAATCTGCTGAAAGGAGAACACACCATGAACATCACCTTTACCGCTTTTCCCCTTCCCAAACCCGAAGACATGTCCCTGCAAGCGCAGCTCGCCTGGGATTATTTCCAATTCAACAATGGCGGCTGGCTGGTCTCTATGTCTTCCTGCGGCTCCGTGATCGTCACCGACGAGGCTGGCAACATCAGCGAAAGCGGAATATGCTTCGGAGATATGGTATGCTTCCTCGACTGGCTAGAAGAAATCGCCGACGAACACATCAAGGACGGCGACACGAATTTCCTCTCCGCCTGGATCAAGCCGGAGATGCTGAACACGGAGGTCGCGGAGGCGGCCTTCAAAATCCTCGCCGCCCCGAAGTCGGAAGACTGAACAAAGCGGCGGCGGAAAATTTTCCCCGCCGCTTCCTTTTCCATCCCTGTCATGATATGATATTTCAAAAATAAAAATCCCGAAAGGAGAACATATGGGCAGTCTTCTCAACCTGATCCGCGAGCTTCATTCTCAGGGCCAGCCGGTCCTGGACTATGATCTGTATATCTGCGACAACAGCGCCCTTCCCATGGAGGAAGTGGTGGACCGCACCCCCGGCTACGTCATGGCAATGCCGATCTTCTCCCCCGGAATCCCTCCGCAGTACATCGACCTGGGAGAAAAACCCCGCTATCTCTATGTGGCATCTGCCGAGGAATATCCCCGGCTCACCCACGCGAACAAAGCGAAAGAGAAAATCCCCATGCGCTACCCCCGCCTGCTGGTGGCCGTCTTCACCGACCGCAGCGACGGCTTTTTCCGGCGCTATCTCGGAAAGAGCTGGCGGGAGATCCCGCCCATCGAAATCGAGTGGGCGAACAGCGACGGGCTGCTTCTCCCCCTGCTGGACGCAAAGGGGATCGTCACCGGCTTTTCCTATGACGGGGAATCCGGCGTGGACACCGGCGCGACCTTCTATCATGTCCAAAGCGCCTTCGGTTCCGACTTCGCATGGCAGGGCGATCTTTCCCGCGACCCCCTTCCCGACGGCCTGACCCTGGTCGGAAAATAAAAAACCGTCCCCCGGTTACATTTCGCCCCTGTTGAAGACATATAAGAACGGGAACGACAGCCCCCCTGTCCGTTTTATCGGACACCGCACCGTATAATCTCAAAGAAAAGGAGGCATGACAATGGAACACGAGACCTACACCTGCCTGATATGGGAGCCGAGCTGGGTTTCCGTTTCTCTGCATGACGGTCGCCGCCTTTCGGAGGAAGAAAAATCCGGCTACTCCGCCGAATACAGAGACAAGATGTTTTTCGGCGTCGGAGAAAGCACCGAGCTCAAGCACATAACCAGCGCCGATCTTCCCCGGCGGGAGAGTGACGGCTGCTTCCCGGCCACGAACAACATGGCGTGGATTCTCAGCGCCGAGGAGAAGGGGTATTATCTCGGCCTGGAAAAAGGCCGCGCAGAGGCGGAAGCTGCCGCTGAGGCGGCGGAAGAAAAACGCCGGGTGGAAGAACTGAAGCGCTACGAAGCCCGCAGGGAACGCGCTCTCAAGGGCGTGGAATGGACGACGGAGAAAAAGGAGATCACCGACGAAGGCGGCAAGACCGTGGAGTATATCCACCACATCACGGTAAACGGCAAGCCCTATGATCTGGTGGAGCGCAGCGTCTTCGATGTCGGGAGAGTAATAAACCCCCTGAAGGGAGACGGTCTGGCCCTGAGCCGTCTGGTGTGGGAGAGGTTCCGCTCCGGGGCTGTGCTGATGGAGCCGGAAGAAGAGAGGGCCGTCCGCCTTGTGCTGGATTACGGCAAGTTCGCCTCCTCTCCCATCCGAATGTAAAGGAGGATACATAAATGAACCGTTACAAGATCACCTACAATGGCAAAACCGTAATTCGGCGGGGAGAAAACGCCGAGGATGCCATTGACCGTCTGTGCGATCAATATGGCTGGCGCTGCCGCCTGAATCAATACGACGCCGACACTCGCGGTCAGGAGTGGGCGGAGTGCTCCGTGGACACCGACGGCGGGATCAATTGGAACATGACCGTCCTTGCGGAAAAGGAGGAATGAAAATGCATATTTATGGTAACACCAAGACCAATCTTGTGCTGTCAGACAAGGCCGCACAGATGTATTCCGAGTGCGACCCGCTCCAGATCGTGGAGCATGAGGACGGCAGCTATTCCCTGAGAGGGATCGAAGACCGGGACAACATGACCGCCGAGGATGTTAACCGTTGGCTCGAAGACCTGGCGGACGAGCTGGCAAACCAGGAGGAGGCATGACAATGAGCTACAAATATTTCTGCGGCTGCTGCGGCCACAAATTCACATCGGATAAGCCGGAGCGGGATATCCAGGGCTGGCTCAGCGAGATCGCCTGCCCCAAGTGCGGCGCGTGGGACACCTATCCCGACACGCCGGAGGGTGCCGCCGCCAGCGTCCGGGATCAGCTCGACTACGAAGACCGCCTGATCGAGCAGCGCATCGACGAAGACTGACCTCCGCCTCCCCCTTGGGGGAAAGTGTCCCGCCCTATTCCGGCGGATAAGGACGATTCTTGCGGGACCGCCCAGCTATGCTATAATAATAACAACACATCACAGCCGCGCCCAAATCGGGCGCGGCTGATTCATTTCGGAAGGAGAAAATAATGATGCCCGAATTCAAGCGCGGAGAAATCTACTATGTCGCCCCCAGCTATTCCGAGACCGGAAGCGAAATGTGGTCTGGCCGTCCCGCCGTGATCGTATCCAACGACCAGAACAACCGCTTCTCTTCCACCGTGGAGGTCTGCTACATGACCACGCGCCCGAAGTCCGATCTTCCCACCCATGTCGTCGTCCACGCCACCGGCAAGCAGTCCACCGTCCTGTGCGAGCAGATTTCCTCCGTGGACAAGAGCCGCCTCGGCGACGGCGGATCGGTGTGCAACGCAAAGGAGATGGCGCTGATCGACGAAGCCCTGCGCATTTCCCTCGGTCTCCCGGCCTTTGAACAGGCCGACTCCGTGGACGCCGTTGCCGCCGGGCTTCAGGCGCTCCGCAAAAATCCGACGCCCCTCGTCCTTGCCGATCCCGACGATACCGACCTGCGTCTGGAGCTTGCCCGCGCCGAGGCGTCTCTGGAAGTCTACAAGACTCTCTGCGCCGATCTCATGGACCGCATCGGCACGAAGCCCCGCGCCGCGAAGGCCCGCGCCACCGCCTGAAAGAAAAGGAGGCGTCCATGAGCTATCTTTTCTGTGAAGATCAAACGGAATCCTTCGAGCTGGAACGGCTGGCAAAAGAGCGCGTCCCGATCCTGCTGGAAGAGCTGAAGCACTATGTCAGAGCCGACAAGGAAATCACCATCGACGTGAGCCGCGTCTGGCACGGGATGTATTGGTCCGTGGAGGCCGACCTTCTTTTCGGCGGTGAAGTTGTCCGCCATTACGAAGCCTTTGATTTGCTGGAGCTGGCTCTGAACGAGCTGGAGCTTTCCGTTCTCTGCCGCTCACGCGCCACCGCCTGACCCCCGTCCCGCCGCAGCGGTCGCGCCCCCTCCGGGAGGGGGCTCCGGCGAAGCCGGTGGGGGAGCAAGCGGGCGGCATACTCTTGAAATGCGCCACGCAAAAGACCTCCGCCCCGCCCTATTATCGTCCCAAAGGAACACATATCGAAAGGAGAAAAACGAAATGGCTACTTTCTACGAAGCGAATGTCGAAGACAATTTCAGCAGCATGAACCTAAAAAATAACACCGTTCACCACGAACTGATCTGCGAGTACATGACCAACCTCTACGCCCGGAAGAACGATGACTACGGGGACAGCTTCCACCTGACCTTCCTGGAAGAGGGCTGGGCGATGCCCCGCATCCGCCTGTCGGATAAGCTGAACCGCTTCAAGATGCTCTCCCGCGCCGGGGATTCCAAAGTCAAGGACGAATCCCTGCGGGACACCCTGATCGACCTGGCGAACTACGCCGTCATGTCCGTCATGGAGCTGGACCGGCTGACGGCAGAGGCGGCGAAAGAAAAACCGTCGGACGCCAGCGACTACGGCTTCGTGACGGCGGAGCAGGCCGCAGAGAACTTCGCCAAGGCCGCCGCTGCAGCCTTTGGCGACAAGGAGGAGGAAGAAAAACCGAAAAAGGATCTGACCCGCATGGTGGTCGAGCACACCGACGGCAGCCTGACCTGTCCAATCTGCGGCGGGGAGATCGTCTGCAATTCTTACGGGGATATGCCCGACTGCTGTCTTTGCTGCGGGCAGAAGCTCAAGTATCCGGAGGTATCCGTATGAGCGGCATCTATATTCCAAACGCTCAGATTCCGCAACTCGGCCACAGAATCTCGGTTTTGTCTGACGGTCATGCCTACTACGAGGACATGGCTAATCCATACGTGGATTTAGGATTGGTAACTCCCGTCCCCGACCACGGGCGGCTCGGAGACCTTGACGCACTGGAGGACAAGTGCGATGACCCCCATTGGTGCGTGTGGTTGTCTGACATCGAGGACGCGCCGACGGTCATCCCGGCAGATAAGATCGGAGGGCAGGACGAATGAACAAGGACGAAAAGTGGTACGTCACCACGACCAAAGACTATATCGCCGTGAAGCCCGATGGTCATGTCGTAATCTGCCGTCAGGACATGCATACGGGGAAATTTCGGGTCATGCCATTAATGGTTGATATGGACGGCTGGGTTCGCGTAGTCGAGAATACACAGATGGACGGGGGGCAGGACGAATGAGACTGACAAAACGCAATGCTGACGGGATAGCGTGTAGCGCGAAGCCGTTTGAGATTTCAACGTTTAATATGGTGGAAAAGCTCGCAGCCTATGAGGACGCAGAGGAACAGGGACGGTTGGTGATTCTGCCGTGCAAGGTTGGAGATACGGTTTATGTCCTGCGATGCGGCTTAGGCGCTAATTTCCTCTCTGTATATCCTTCCTCCGTAATAGGTTTCAAGATTGGCAGAATTGAAAACACTATCGAAGTTGACCCTTCATATCAAGGCTATAGTGAGTGTTACAGCGCGAAGGACTGGGGCGTCTATGTGTTCCCGACCCGTGAAGAAGCCGAAGCCGCGCTGAAGGGAGGGAAGGACGATGAATGATGACTATGTGAAAAGGTCAGATGTTCATAAGGCGTTTCAGCCGAAATATGCCCCGGCGATAAACCGCACATTTTCCGCCATGATTGATAGTGTTCCCGCCGCCGATGTGGTGGAGCGCAAGACCGGGGAGTGGATACCCCATAAAACCAAAACGGGGAAAAATTGGTGGGCTTGCTCTTTGTGCGGGTTTGTTAGTGAGCATAAGGCACATCACAACTTCTGCCCCAACTGCGGTGCAGATATGCGGGAGGTCTGACAATGCCTGACAACATCGACTTCAACGAACTCACTTCCTGCGCCGCACAGTTCGCCAAAGACCTGCGCGAATTTTACGCCGTAGATCGTCGGAGGAATCAGTTCACCCGCTCCCTGCTGAATGAATCCGCCGACATCATCGAGCGGCTTCTCAGGGCGCAGGAGGAAAGATTCCGAGTGCTGGACGCCACGAAGCTGCTGAAACGGCAGACCGTGCGGGACGTTGACGGAAATGCCCACCTGCGCACCAGCGACGAGGCGGGCTGGCTCGATCCTGTGACCCGGCTGGCGCTGCTGGAAGACATCGTGGAAGAAGCAAGGAGGTAAACAATGAGCATACTGATTAAGGAACTTCATCTTCCAACGGAACACCTCTACCCACTGCATTTGACAATCTATTCCGATGGCTCTGTCTTCTGCGGTCACGGGATAGGGAAGCGTAGCTATGAAGCCGTTGAAGTCCCCGTTCCTCACGGTAGGCTTGTCGATCTGGACAAGATAGAAAACGAAATAGCACAGCTTTCACCGGAAGACTATACGACTGGAGGAATAAGGCTAATTCTTGATTACGCTCCCACTATCATCCCGGCAGAGGAGGATTCACCATGACCCTTTACGAGAGGTTCAAAAACCAATCCCCGGAAGAACTGGCAAAGTATTTCAGCCAAAAGTTCATCTGCCCGGACAAGTTTGAGGAATATCGTCCCGACAGGTGTTCGGATTGCCGCCAGTGCTGGCTTGACTTTCTCAACACGGAGGTGTCCGATGCCGAAGAATAAACCGTCTCTTCGCCCCGGCCGCCAGTCGAAGAAGCGAGACCCGGAACAGCTTTACAACACCCTTTGCGGGATGTACCCGCAGTACATGGCAGCCGAATACTTCAAGAAGCTGATGGGCTACGCGCCCCCGCAGGAGTGGCGCAGACCCGAACCCACCCTGCATATCTTTTCGGAGGAGGAAAAACATGGAACGACTGACTGAATGGCGCGGGGAACACGCCGCCGTAGTCAACCACCACGCCAACTACATCGACCGCCTCGCCGCCTACGAGGACGCTGAAGAACAGGGCCTCCTGCTAAGACTTCCCTGCCCCATTGGTACCACCGTCTATATCATCACCGCCGTTGTTTCCCGTGGCTATCCGGACCCCGTGATTGAAAACGTGATACGGGAAGAAAAGTTCTCCTATGAACACATCGGCATATCCCCGCGCTATCTGTTTCTGTCTTACGAAGAAGCGGAGGCGGCCCTGAAAAAACGGAAGGATGAATAAGTATGCAAACCCTTGGCTTTGAACGCTTTGATAGAGAAGTGGCGGAGCGTTGTTCCGCCGTCTCCGGAGATCACGCTTTGGAAATTGAACGGCAGTTCCCCGGTACACTCTCCGCCGTCCGCCAGCTATGCGTTGAACTCTTCGATTGCCGCCGTGACCTCAAGGACTGCCGGAACGAACTGTGCCTAAAATGCGGAGACTACAAGTTTGCCCACAAGGGAGCCTGCGACGGCTGCAGATGGAAGGACGTGGGCGCATGACAAAATCCGTCCTGATCTCCATTCGCCCCCAGTGGATCGAGAAGATTGCGCGGGGAGAAAAAACCATCGAAGTCCGCAAGACCCGCCCGAAGCTGGCCCCGCCCTTCAAGTGCTACATCTACTGCACAAAGGCGCAGAACCCGGTGCTTGTTGCGCTGCAAAACCTGGAAGACAGCCCCGTAATAATGACCTGCGGGACCGGAACCAGGAGATACCCGGTGGAGGATGCGACGTGGGCCAGGCTGCTGAACGGAACGGTTTGCGGAGAGTTCACCTGCGACGCAATCCTCCCGTTCATCGTTTTCGATAACGGAAGCATCCAGAACTGGAACTTCTGGTCACTGAATGAATCATGCATGTCATACGAAGACATGGCCGGTTACATTGGTCGCGGAAAGCAGGGCTACGGCTGGCGTATCGCAGACCTCAAAATCTACGACGAGCCGAAGGAACTCAGCGACTTCAAGGCAAATGACGCCTGCCCTTATTTGTCAAGGTCCGGCTGTACTTATCCGTACCACTGTTTCCGCTCCGGTCAGACAAAGCGTTGTGGGAATTATCTCAACCGCCCGCCCCAAAGCTGGTGCTATGTGGAGGGGGATTGACCCATGCCGAAATCGAAAAAAGCCAAGCACGGCTCCGGCAAGCCTCACAAGCCGAAGTCCCTGACCTACGATCCGGTTTACACCGACGGCCTCACGGAAAACCTCCGCAACGCTCTGAAAGCGAAGCTGACCCTCAAGGAACTGGTAGACCTCGAACTCCAGCTCCGCAAGGCCGTGGAGATCACCGCCCGCCGCGCCACCTTCGACACCCACAAGACCACCTGGGCGGTCGTTCTTCGCGTCCTCCATGACCGTTTCGGCTTCGAGGCGGAGGACAAAAAACGCTTGTACGATGCCTCTATGGAATACCTGATGGATATCCGCGACAAGCGCATCACGCTTCAGGAAATGCTGGACACCCTCTACAATGAAGACGGCATAAATCTTTCATATGACGACGAGGAGGAATTGTAAATGCCCACCTTTACCGCAACTCAGACCCACGCCGGGCAGTACCGGCGCTACGGCGACACCTACAACGAATGGGTCGTGCTCACCGACGCAGGCGAAGCGGAGGCCGTGGAGTGGTGCCTTGCGCATCTCTGCGGCAAGAGCATCCCCAACGAACATGACTTCCGGAAGGGAACGGAACCCGGCGGCGACAAATGGGGGGACCCCGCCTATTATTTCGCCGGTTACTATTCCCTGCGCAAGATTCAAGGAGGCTACCATTTCACCCGCGTCCTCCCCTACTGCGACTGACCCCCAATTTTCGCGCAACAAAAAATCCGGCGGGTACTTCTCAATGCCCGCCGGATTTGCTATCATCATACCAAAACGAAAATCTCAAATTACATACAAGAAAGGATATATGAAATGAACAACGGCTGGATCAGCGTTATGGAATCGACAAAGCCCGAAAGCGGGGAGGAAGTCCTCGTCCTGTCCTACGCCGGGGATTTCCCCGCGCCGGAAGACCTCTTCGCCGACCCCCTGGACCGGGCCTACACTCTCTGCACCTACTTCTATCCCGGCGATCAGTCCGAGCAGGAAGCCCCTCCCCGCGTAGGAATGACCCTCGACGAGTGCCTTGTCCCCGTCAACTTCGATAGAGAGGGCTTCTATGTCTATGAGTCTGGCCCGAAGGGCATCCTGGAGTGGCGCTATCTCAATACCATCACGGAAGACCGTATGGGCATCGTCTGCTGGAAGCCCCTGGACTGGCCCACTCCCAACGCCTGACCCCCGTCCCCCGTCTTTGGCTCCCTCCGGGAGGGAGCTGTCGCCGGAGGCGACTGAGGGAGTCTGCGGGCAGCAAGGTTCCGTCCACCGCCACCCTCGGTACTTCCTCCATCGCCCCCAAACATTCCAACCTGTACTTGGAATAATCCCTGTCGAAAATGAAAAAACGAAAGGAGAATCACCAATGAAAAAGTTTGTTTCCGTCGCTCTCTGCGCTCTGTTGCTCGTCCTTTTGTCCTCTGCCTGCGGCGTGTCTTCCTCCGGAAGTAGCTATTCTTCCTACACCGCCGCCCCCAAATCCACTTCTTCCCCGTCAACGCCCCGCCCCACGGTGAAGCCCTCCCCCACGTCATCCGCCACCATGGGCGAGCAGAACGCGCTCAAAAGCGCGAAATCCTACCTAAAGGCGAACATTGGCTTCTCCCGTTCCGGACTCATAGACCAGCTTGAATATGAGGGATATACCAAATCCGAAGCGGAATACGCCGTCAAGAATTGCGGTGCCGACTGGAAAGAGCAGGCCGTCATATCTGCCGAGCGATATCTGGATCTGGATATGGGCTTCTCCCGCTCCGGCCTGATCGAGCAGTTGGAGTACGAGGGCTTCACCCACGAACAGGCCGTCTACGGTGTGGAGCAAAACGGCTATTGATTTTTTCAAACCGCCGGTTACAATCCGTCCTTTTGCGAGACGATAAAGACACCCCCGTTCCCAAACCGAAGCGGCAGCTTCGGTTTGGAGAGGACGTTTCGTCGGAATCTTTGAGCGGCGACCGGGGGGGAGCCGCGACACATTCCGCCGAATAAGGACGACGAAAGGAGAAACACAATGAACTACAACACCACGACCGCCGCCTACCTGAACTACTGTCGAGCCTCCGGCATGACCGCCGATTCCGTCTCCAACAACGAGCGCTCCCTCCGCTACTTCGCCGAGGCCGTGCAGCTTCCCGAAGAGATCACCGTGGCACAGATCGACGAGTATAAATCCCTGCTCCACCTGCGCGGTCTCAAGCAGTCCTCCGTCCGCGCCTACCTCCAGCCCCTGTCCCAGTTCTTCGCCTGGGCCACCGAGCGCAAATACTGTTCCGAGAATCCCTGCACCGCCTCCGCCGTGAAGACGAAGGTGCCGCCCCCCGCGCCCTACGCCCACCTCCTCACCCGCGAAGAGATGGCCGCGCTCCTCTCCCCCGTCTGCCCCAAGGGATGCACCAGGAAGCTCTTCAATCGCAACCACGCCATCGTCACCGTGCTTCTCACTTCCGGCCTCCGCAATTCCGAGCTCCGTGACCTCCGCGTCTCCGACCTGATCCCGGAGGAGAACCGCCTCATCGTCCGCTGCGGCAAGGGCGGCAAATCCCGCACCGCGCCCTATCCCCCCGCCGCGCAGGAAGCCGTCGCCGCCTGGATGCTCGACCCTCTGAGGCCGTCTGCGCTGCCCTCTGACGCATTTCTTTTCGGCAAGGGTACGGACGCCTCCTCTTGGGCGCAGTTTTCAAGGACCGAGCTGAGCACGATGGTGGAGCGCTTCACGAAGACGGTGCTGGGAAAGGACTCCGGAATCCGCACCCACGCCCTCCGCCACGCCAATGCAAGCTACCTCCTCGACGCCGGTCTGTGCATCGACGATATCAAGGACCTTCTTGGCCACGCGAGCCCCAGCGTTACCGTTCGCTATGCCGAGCGTCTGCGTCCCACCGTCCCCACCGACCACGCCGCCGACGCTTTCTCCCGCCTCTCCGCCGCCGTCTGAAAGGAGCGATACCATGATCTACCTCATAAAATCCGGCCACTATTCCGACACCGATATCCACGGTTACTTCACCAATGCAGAGGACGCCTACACCTACTGTGAACTGCACAATCAAAGGCTTCATAAGGACGCAGAAGACCGTCTTGGCTCTGAGAACGTGGACGAAGGCTTTTTCTTTCACCGTGAATACCGGGTAGAACCCGTCCGGGAAATCCGTGCCGAACTTCCTCCCCGTCCTGTGCAGTATTATTTCTTCCGCTATGAGTTCCGCAGGCAGCCGTCGGAAGGTGCCTACCGCTGGGTCATGGATCACCCGGAGAAGCCGTGGAACATACTCCCGAAAGATAAGGTTATGGGTGATCCACAGGAGGTGTGGGGCTGGAAGGTAAGGGGCTTTTCCGGTTTCCCGGAATCCTATTATTATGCGGTGGAAGTGATCCTGAAAAAGTGGGACACCGAGTTGGCCGAGAAGATCGCTCAGGACTATTTCTATCAGGTCATCGCCCAGCGCGACGGTCTCTCCGTCTGATCCCCCCGTCCCCCGTCCCGCCGCAGCGTCATTGCGAGGGCGAAGCCCGTGGCAATCCGTCTCTCCGCTCCCCCGTCCCTCGTCATTGCGAGGCCGAAGGCCGTGGCAATCCGTCTCTCCGCTCCCCCGTCCCTCGTCATTGCGAGGCCGAAGGCCGTGGCAATCCGTCTCTCCGCTCCCCCGTCCCTCGTCATTGCGAGGCCGAAGGCCGTGGCAATCCGTCTCTCCCGTCACTCTTGCGATCTTCCCCCGCTTCTGTTACAATACCACCGGCACTTGTGGTTAGTGGTGTTTCCACGGGTGTCTCCTTTCAAAAAGAGAGGGCCGGTGCGAACTCCCGTCCAAAAATCAAACCGAAGCAGCATCGCTTCGGTTTGAAAAGGACGTTTCGCCGGAATCCGCGGGTATTCGCGCTTGCGCGGATACCCGCCATTCAGGCGAATAAGGACGACGCCTTGGCCCTCTCTTTTTTTGTCTCTTATTACATAGCTCGCTATATTGCTTCGACGGCTTCACGAGAAATAGAATTCCTCCTTATACGTGGGATATATACACGTCCACCCCCGAATAGGCCCGATTGCCGCTGAGCGTTACGGTGAGAATCCCGGTAGACATGTCATATGCGGCGCTGGAAATATTTCGTGCGGTGTTGTTTGTCGTCACGCGGATGATGCGGTTTGGATTCGTTGGATTCATCAGCATGTAGTATTCATCGACCGTGGGGGTCGAGTTATAGTCGATGAAATACAACGGCCCGAACAGGCTGTAGGTCGTACCATTGTTAATAAAATCCTTGTTTAGCTGTACGGTGATCGTGTTTGTTGACTCTGCCCGATAGGCGTTATATCTGTACACCGTCCTGCTTTCTGCCGGAATCATGTCAGGCGTCGGCCTTTCTCCCGTTCCGCTTGCCATTTATTCATCCTCCACAGCATCAGAGGCCGCAGGGTGCTTATAGCATTGATGATAGATTGGGAATCCCTCTGCTGTCATGAGGATCGCCGCATGGCTCGGCAGCTCGCTCACCGCCGCAGCCGCAAGGACCTCGTGATATTTGCTCTCCCCCTTGAGACGCGCCTTGTCCGGGTCTTCGTCATAGGCGAAGTGGACGAGATGCCCGTATTCTCCGTTGGCGTATTGCTGGATCTCAATCACATAGTATTGTTTCATTTTATGCGCTCCTCCTGATAAGCAGGATATTGGCCGTGGTCGCCGCCGTCGCCGTCCCCGTGACGGTGAAGGTCCCCGTCGACGTGTCCCACGTATAGCCTGTTGTAATATAGCTTGGGTCCGCGAATTCGATGCGCACAAGCTCATAGGTCTGCCGGATTCTCTCGTCCGAAACGGTAAGGATGACCTGGTTCGTTCCTGCGGAAACCGGCACCGCGTCAAACTTCAGTGGATAGCCAAGGGGAGCGTACACCAGCGTTGCGGTCGTCGGTTCGCTAACAGCGTCGGACGCCCAGCAGGAAGAAGGGTCAAAGTAGGTGTTGTTGGGGTTTCTTGGGTCCGCCGCCAGAATCCGGAAATACAGGTTTCCCTGTGTGTTGCTGGCGTAAAGCGTGAAGGTTTTTGTCGTGTCGTCCGTCAGAAACCGGAATTCGGTCAGGGGAAAATCCGTCGCCAGCCAGTAAGCGGAGCCGCTGAAACTTCCGTTTGAAGCATGATTCAGGTAAAAGGTCAGTATCCCGTGGCGGTTCAGATAGCCGTTGTCAATGAGCATCGTCATGTTATAGGAACGGTTGATCTCCGCCGATGTCAGCTCAAAGACTTTATACCATCCTCCGGAGGTTTCAACGCTGTGATCGTACTGGAGCCTCTTCGCCGCAACTGCCGTGCCGCCGGAGGCCAGCGCCCCCACGTCCGCTGCCGTAAGCGTCACGTCCTGCGTCAGATCGTATCCGTTGATGGTGCGGGAAGTGGGAACGCGGGAAGTGTCCGACGGATGCACGTGGTCCGCTCTGGAGGCTTCGCTGGATGTTCCGGGGTCTGCATCCGCCGCGTTCATCACCGGGTCCTGGTCCGATAGGATATCCAGGTCGAATCCGTCGATGTCCGTTGCGCAGAGGATAAAGCTGTTGCTGGCGTCCCCAAGGGATACCACCAGCACCTGGTCCCCCGCCGCCGCCCAGGTCGCCAGCGCCGGTGGGCATTTCAGCGTCAGAGATTGGGCGTCGTAGGGGCGGATCACCGTCAGCGTCCCGTTCCCGTTGTTGGAAACCACCTTCGCCTTATATCCGTCCAGCGAATGCTTCAGCAGGTCGGAGATCACGCGCTGGCGCATATAGCGTTCCCAAAGCTGCTTGGCGAATTCCGCCATGCCCTCGTTGTCGCTTCTCCCGTTTCCCTGCGTCATCCGCTGTTCCCCCCTTTACAATTCGATGAGCCGAACGATCACGGCGGCCAGTTCTTCCCGCGTGACCGGCTGCGTGGGTCGGAAGGTCCCGTCGGGATATCCCTTCAGAATCCCGTGCTCCATGCACAGGCGGATATCTTTTTCGCTCCACCTTCCCTTGATATCGTCCACGGTCTCCGGCTCCTCCGGATTGTACTGCGGGCGGCAGACGCCGACGATCTGATTAAAGAATCTGCGCTTGAGTGCAACGCACCCGCCATTATCCTGGCTTCCTTCCAACCCCGGCGATGTGTTCCCCTCAATGGTATAGACGCTTATCAGCTTACCGTCCTCGCCCTTGTCATCCTCCACCACCAGCCCGCAATGCTCTGTGTCCTGCGTCCCGTGGAAATTGAGGATCACGATATCCCCGGCCTGCACCTGCTCCACCGGCACCGTAAGCCCCTGCTCCCGATACCACCGCAGCAGCGTTCCGCAGGAGGCCGTCTTGCCGCCCCCGAAAAAGGCCATGCGCTCCCCGGCCTCCCGGAACCAATACCACAGGGCCATGACGCACCAGGGCTGTCCGTTCATCCCATAGGCTTCGCCGTATTTCGTGCGGTTGCTGTTGGGGGGAGATTCCGTATATCCCAGGTCTCCCCTGGCAATCTCGATCACTTTGGATAGGCTCATGCGATCACATCCAATGCTCAGTCAAAGTGTGGGTAAACCCGTGGAACATGGTGTTGATGAAGGTCCTCGCTATCGGATTGCTCCATGTGCTGCTCTGGCTGTAATAGATGCAGGTCTGTCCTCCCTCAAAACACATGGAATAGTCCGCATATGCCGCCATATAGTTTCGCGCCGTCTCCAGATTTGTCCCGTCCCACGGATACACGGACTGCACGACTTGGCGGTCCAGATCGTTGGCGATGATCATTTCTGTCATCGCCCCGGCCTGCATCCACTTTCCCCAAATCAGGGCTTTGGCCGCAGCGCTCGCCGAATAGTTCAGGGAGAGGAACGCTCCGATGATATTAACGTCATCTCCGTTCGTCGCCTGATGGGAATCCACCGCAAAGGTGAAATTCCTTCCGTCTGCCGTCAGCGAGATCAGAGAATCCCGAATCCACTGCGCTTCTTGTGTCGCAAAGGTTCCGAAATCTCTGTTGATGTCGATACCGGCGAGATTGCGGCGGATGCCCTGATGCACGGATTCCGTGTTTGCGGCGATGGTATATTGGGAGATGGTGGAGGACGTGTAGCCGTTGCCGTTGTTCACCACGCCGTTTTTGTAGGCAGTGTTGCTGAATCCCCACGGGTTTACCAGAGGTACGAAATACCAGTCGAAAGCGTTGCGCATGTCCTGATATTCCGTTCTGGTGCAGAGGTTATAGATGAAGTCCCACAGGACATAGGGAGTCGTCCGTTCGTTCCCGTGGATTCCGCTGTCCATCCAGATCTTCGGTCGTTGGTACAGTTCGTTCGTCCCGTCCCACTGCACGATATTGTAGTTGGGATCAACATGGTTCATGTCGTGGCGGAGCGTATACTGATAGATCGGATAATTGTCGTCGTTGTTCTGTTTCCCCAGCAGCGTCCTCGTAAGGTATCCCGCATCCACGAGTTCGTCAAAAAGCAGGTGGAATTCCGTGGCGTTGATGGGGATTTCTGTCTCCAGCCGGATGGGCTCGTGCCAGATGTCTATGCTGTTGCTGAGCTTTTCGATCTCTTCTTTGACCGTGCCGCCGAAAAGATTCATGGAAACGGCCCCGGCGGCGGCGGCTTCTCCCGCTTCCGTGAGGAAATATTCCCCATCCACTTTTGTCCACAGCAATGCATTGTCTTCCGCCGCGAAACTGATGCGGATGAAACAGTCCTCCGGCACCGTATAAGGCGTCGTCCTCATGTCGATAAATTCAATGAGCTCGTAGTTGGAGTTGCTGTTATAGCTGGAGTAACGGGCTACGCAGAATTTGTATCCGGTGTTCGCTTCTATGGTAGAACCAGCCTTTACTGCAAATCCTCCGAGAGAGTTGTAGGTATAACGAAGACGGTCTCTTTTTTCGTTGGAATTGCCGGAAGCGTTGATTCCGCCGTATGCTACTTTGAAACCGGAATAATCAATAGAGTAGAGCGCCGCGTCGTTCAGTTCGTTTTTTGTGGCGTATTTTATCTCCAGCGCGTCGTCCAGCGCGTAGAGATTCAGTATGAAGTGTTCTGCAATGTCCGTCGTGGTTTGCGGCGTGTTCTCAAGGTCGGAGATGGAGAACCGGATATTGCAGTCGAAAGGAACAGTGAACATCCCGCTGATTGTTGCGCTTTTCCCGGCGATGAACACGGGCGTATCGTCCAGCGTATACAGGTTAACGGCAAACTTATATCCGTCATCCACATCTATTGTAGATCCGGCTCGCACCGACAGAAAACCGACATTGCGCACATAGCTCGGCATTAAGGCAGTCCCGGCAGTAGCTCCGCTGCTTATCACAATGCCGCCTAGCTCATAGGTGATATCCGTTATACGGGTAAAGAGCTTGGCGTTTGCGTTGCCGACACCGTTCACCGCAACATCAAACCGCCGCCCAGCTTCGGAGTACCCGGATATGGCGAAGTCCCCGTAGGTTTCCGTGTCCGCAATTGTTGTACAACGCACATAGACAGCATTTGTTGGTATATTAAGAAAAACCTCAACGTATCCTACGCTTTCGCCAGACCTTGCGGCTGTGCCAGTGATATATGTTTTGTCCTCGTCATAGAATGCAAGGCCGGACGCTGTTGGATTGCTGGTCGTAATCCGTTGTTTGTATTTAATGTGATCAAATGCGCTGATGTCAATATAATTTGTTGCGTTGGACGAACTTGCGGCTACAAGTTCCCCGTCTGAATAACGGACATAGTATCCCTCCGTCAGAGTAAACGGCAAGGAAACTAGTGATGTTGCCTCCCGTGCCAGTTGGGCTACACTAGCACGATCACTCTGCAAGGTATCCGCAAAATCAGCTATTGCATTATTAACTGTAGTGACTGCTCCGTTGGCAGTAGTCACCGCTCCCTCTGCCGCTGTCTGGGCATTTCCAGCAGAAGTAGCGGCGTTCTGAGCGGCTGTCTTTGCAAGAACCGCATCTGCCGCACTTGCCGCCGCATCTGCCGCCGCCGCTTGTGCATCAGAGGCAGAGTAGGATTTGATGGTACTGCCATAAACGGCATAAGCACCACTGCCGTCCGACATGGGGAACATATCACTATCGCTGATGGAGCCAGCAATAGTCAGGTCTTGGATAGGTACATAATCAGGCATTTTGGGCCTCCTTAGTCATGACTTCTTTAATCTTCGCTGCCGCTTGGCAGATTCCCCGAAGCTGAGTGATATTGCTCATAGCTACATCGTCACAGCCCTTGACATAGACGGACATAGCCGCCGCAATGATTTGGTCGCAGAGGGTTTCAATTTCAGCAGTCATCACAACCTCCTTATGTGGATGTTGGTAGTGTGCTTACGACCTCAGGCTTGTCCCCAGAGAACCACACAAGCACACCGTAGATATATCCAGTCGCGCCACTGATGGCAATGTAATCTGTATCTTGCGTACTTACGGAAACAGACATTCCGGATTGCGTAACGGCCTTAATAGTCGTAAGAGTGATGGCCCCCGTGGAACTGGTGCCCCTTACAAACATATAGTACCCATTTTTATTTGCCGTACTGCTCAACAGCCAGAACATACCTGTCCTTAATCTGTTGGGGTCTCGTGCTACTTTGATATATTTGTTGGTATTTGCGGAGATTTCAAACGCAGACGCTTTCCACGGCCCTGTAGTCGGTAGTGTCGGGATATCCCCCAGCGTGGCGATTTCGGCATCATTGCCAGTTTGTCCGCTTCCGTAGTAGTACGATTGCCCATAGAGATTAACTCTGTTTTGGACATCCGTCTGCGCGAAATCCCACTGTGCATTACCGCCGCCCGGAGATGAAAAGTTGGTGTAAAGGCCGTTCTGATAAATCTTCAGGAAATTGTATAACTGATCGCTCGACCATCCATAGAGGTTGAAGCCGTCTGGGACAGTTTCAGCGTCCATTTCTTCATCTTCCGCATCAAAGGGAAAAATGGCAAACTTGGATGATCTCACATGATATCCCGGGCCAATGATCACATCCCCCGCAAACTTGTATTTCCTCACAACAGGGTCAAAATACAAGGCCAGATTCCCGTCAGCGTCAAAAAACTTCTGCTCGTTGGAATTGAGAATCATCCGCGTAGTGGCAACCCCGTCCACGATATTGTCAACCTCGATGCCGTTTTCCCGTGTTACCCGGAATCCATAGTAGTTCTCACCCAAGGACACCTTGCGATTCACCGTGCGCTCCAGCTTCGTCTCAAATGGATATTCGTGATCGACCTCATCATCCCCCGTCGCGGACAGCGTCGGCGCATACAGCGCATCGAAGGTCTCCCGGATCTGCGACACAAAGAAGCTCACACCGTCGCAGATACAGATGTCTCCCAACTCCACCGCCGGGCTGACCAGCGCGCCGGCGGCAGCTGCTCCCTGGTAACAGTAACCGACGATTTTGGCAAGGATCGTGTCCGCCATTGCCTGCGTCGCCCAGGGGCAATCAGCCTCCAGAACCCGGCCCTCGTCGTCCCCGGCGACGACAGACTGCTCGACTTCCACCTGTACTCTTTCGGCACTGATGGCACCGTCAATTTCCGTTTCGTGGATCTCGTCCACATATGTCGCTTCGTGCGACCGCCAAAGCTTGACACCACTGAACGGCTGCAGCAATCCGAGATTCTGCAGGCTCTCCGCATTTCTGCGGATGTCCTGGCCGTTCGTTCCGACATAGTTGCTTCTGCTCTCTCCCCGTCCGTTCAGCACGAGGAAGTCGGAGCCGAATTTGATCGCCGCTGTACTGTCTTCTCCCAGCAGGTCCCTTTGATCCTCGTATTTGATCCCGGTACTCAGGACGATAAAGCTGTCTCCCAGCAGCAGCGCGTTGGCCGAATCCTTCCCAAGCAAGGACGTGATCCCTTCAAAGGAAATCAGATAAAGTTCGTTTGCCGGCGTGATCACCCAGTTTCCGCCGTTGGCCGCCGCGATCCAGCCCAACACCTCCCGCATCGTCCAATCCTGCTCCGGGATCGGCACCTCATATCCGGCAAGCGCCGTTCTGGCGTCCACCGTCACGCCGATCAGGTCCGCGATCTCGTCGACGACGTCTGCCTCATCCGCCGGCCATGTCGACAGCGTGGATTGCTCCAGATACGGCTGATCGGTTTTCAGCATCGGGTCAAAGGCATTGAGCGTCAGCTTTCCAAAGGGGTCCTTCGCACGCGTGTCGACAAAGAAGGTTCCCTTGTCGATCCATTCGCTCTGACGGGTCCCGTCGTTCAGGCGGACCTGGGCCTTGATCTGCGCCATGCGGGGGATGGCGCCCGGTTCCCGCAGCGTGAGGTGCAGCTCCTTCGCCATGCAGCGGCCGATCTCCGCCGCCTTTTCCATGGATGCGGCGGAGGCTTCCGCCGAAACGATCCGGTCCTGACCGTAGGATTCCCCCGCGACGATGCAGCGCCATTCCTTCGGCGCGCCTTCCGCCAGCATCGTCTTGAAAAGTGCGCTCGTGCTTTGCATCTATTTTTCCTCCAGCGTGAATGAGATCCCGGCGCAAAGGGTTTTCCCGCCTCTGGCCAGCTGCTGCCGCACCGCCGGCCCGGATCGATAAAACCATGCCGTTCGCGGCCCCGTCTCCGAATCCAGATAGCTCCAGGGCGCCAGCGTGCCTTTTCCGTCGAAAAGCGCCCGCAGATCTTCGTGAAACATATCGTGCAGCCTCACCGTAAGCTTCCGCTTACGGACGGATTGCTTCCACAAAGTTCCGTCCAGCGTGACGACGCTGCTTTCCGCCCGCTCGATCCAGTCCTGCTCCACCCCGTCCAGGGCTACAAAGGGGGAAAAGTCCGTGCTTCCCTGGCTCAGTGTCGCTTGTGCTGTCGGCATCGAAATCCCTCCTTATCCGTAAGCCCTGGCCGTGTTGGCCTGCGCCCTGGTGACGAGCCTGCCCACCAGCTGCCCGTCCATGTAAACGCCGCAGCCCTGCAGCGCGTCGGTGATCGCCCGGGCCAGGTCGGCGGCGGATCTGCCGCTTTCTCCGCCTGAGGCGCCCGTTCCGCCGAAGCGATAAGCCCCCGCTCCCCGGACGGCAGCGTTCAGCCGGTCCGGCAACCAGGTGTTTTCCAGCGCCCCGGAGAAATCCAGGCTCTTTTTCAGCTGATCCTCCACCAGATATTCGTTGTCCCGGATGCCCTTGGCAAAGAGCATCATCATATCCGGCGCGAAGGTGTGAAAGTTCGCCAGCGGTCCCTCCTTCGGCTCGGAAAAGCCGATGATATCCTTCACCGTCTGGGCCACGTTCCGTACGCTGGATTTCAGGTCCTCCCATTTCTGGGTGATGCCGCCGACGAAGTTTTCGATGAGGTCCTTGCCCCACTGCCCGGCGTTCTCGATATTTTGAAAGAATCCGTCCTTCACGTCCTCGATGAGCTTCTTCCCTGCCCCGATGAGCTCCAGCGCGCCGTCGGCCAGGCCCTGGACGATCGCCATGATGATCTCCGGGATCTTCAGCACCAGATCGGGGATCGCCTTGATCAGCCCTTCGGCCACAGCCAGGGTCAGCCGGACGCCCGTGTCGATGATCAATCCGATGTTCTGCACAAAGAAATTGACCACGTTTTCGATGATCTCCGGCAGCCGGTCGATCAGCTTCGGCAGGGAGTCGATGATCCCTTTTGCCAGCGCAACGATGATCGCCATCGCCGCATCGAGCAGATTCCCAAGTGTTTGGGGATCCGTCAGCGTGTCCACGATCTCCAGGACCACGTCCACAACGGTGGGGATCAGCGTCGGCAGGTTGTCCGCGATGCCCTGGGCGAGAGAGGTGAGCAGCGTCAGCCCCAGGGTCACGATCTCCGGCAGCATCTCCAGGATCTTCTCGATCAGCTGATTGACGATCTTCGGGCCTTCGTCCACCAGTACCTTGATGAGCGTCGGCAAAGCATCCACAAGGGCGGTGATCAGCGTCGTCGCGGCGTTCAGAATGGACGGCAGCACATTTTTCACCAGATCTGGCAGCTTCTCGGCGATCACCGGGGCGATCTGTTCCACGAAGGAGGCGATGCCGGCGAGCGCCTGCTCCGCCACGGGCAGGATGTTTCCGAAGGCCGTCTCCGCCGTGTCCACAACGTTCCCGATCAGTCCGCTCAGGTCCGCCGCCGGGTCGGCCATGCCCACCAGGAGATTCTGCCAGGCCGCCTTCATGGAGGAAACTGACCCACTGATGGTCTCGCTGGCCTCCTTGGCGGTGGTGCCGGTGATGCCGATGTTTTCCTGCACGATGTGGATGGCCTGGACGATGTCGGCGTAGGAATCGATGTCGTACTTGACGCCGGAAAGCGCCGTGGCATCCTTCAGCAGCCGGCTCATCTCTTCCTTCGTGCCGCCATACCCCAGGGCCAGGTTGTCCAGCATGGTGAAGTTGCCCTTGGCGAATCCCCGGTATGCGTTCTGCACGGATTCCATGCTGGTGCCCATCTTGTTCACGTTGTCCGACATGTCAACGATGGCCAGATCCATCAACCGGGCAGCTTCTGCGGTGTCCCCGCCCACGGAACTGATCATGCTCGCCCCGGACTGGATCGCCATCTCCATGTACTCGTTGGCGGATATTCCCGCCGTCTTGAAGGCGTTGGCCGCGTTGGTCATCATGGTGTCCTGCACGTCCAGCAGTTCGGTATACCCTTCCACCGCCTTCTCGATGCTGAGGCCCTGCTCCCGTGCGTATTCCTCGATGCCCTTCCCCGCCGTGCCGAACAGCGTTTCGATGCCGCCGGTGAGCTGCTCGTAATCCGCGTAGCCCTCCACGGCGTCCTTCGCCACCTTCACCACGGCGGCGCTCGCCGCGGCCAGGCCCGCTCCCGCCGCCACCAGCCCGGCCTTGGCCACGCTGCCGAAGGCGCTGCCGAATCTGCTGCCCGCGCTCTTGCCGGCGGAGTCAGCCTCGCCGTCCATGATCTTCGTCAGGTTCCCCTTGATGCCCTCCGCGCTGGGGATGATCTGCACATAAGCCTTCGCCAGTTCAGGCATCGTTTTCACCTCCCGTGATGGCGGCCCACGCCGCCAGAAAGTCCTCCCCGCTGTCGTACCCGCCGCCGTCCTCCGCCTCCGCGCCGGTCATGGCCGCCAGGAGGGAGGGCGGATGATTCTGCCCGCTCGCACCGTCCTCGGAGAACATCCATGCCAGGTGTCCCAGCCGGTCCGCGATCACCGCCAGGAGCAGCGTCTCCGGATCCGCGCAGGTTGTCCCGCTCAGCGCCCGCACGGTGCGGGAAGATGCCGGAAGCCCTTGCGCCAGCGTGGCCGCCGTGACGATCGGCAGGCCACGCCAGTCGAAAACGCCGTAGGTCTCCGCCATATCACAGGCGAGCTCGTCAGGGAGGGCGTTTGCGACGTGCGCAAGGGCTAAGATTTTTTTCCTTCTTTCAGCGCGGTGAAGATGTCCTCGATCTCCTCCGCGACCTTGTCCATGGGCGCCCGCCCGTGGATGGCCTTCAGGTGGTCGTACAGGGCCTTTTTCTGCTCCCCCAGCACGATCCGGCACACCGGGACGACGGCCTTGGCGTCCCCGGCGTCCCAGTCGCACAGGGCCTCAAAAAGCTCCATGTCGTTGGCGATGTCCTCGGCGACCTCGAACTCGAAGCCGCTGCGCGTTTTGCCCTTGATCATTGTCCGCCTCCTCAGGTCGTTGTCGCCGCCTTGATGTACTCGTAGTGCGTGTTGTCCGAGCTGTCGGGCAGGCAGGTGAGGGTCACGCCGTAGCCGATGGCGCTGTCGTCCTTATAGACCACGTCCGCCATGGCGGAGATCACCGCGCTGGGCGCCACGATCCGCTTGGCCACGTTGCCGTTCAGGACCATGTCGATGACCCAGACCGCCTCCTCCTGCAGGTCGGCGTTGACCTCCACGGTGATGCCCGTGGCCAGCGCGCCGCTGACGTTGCCGCTGCCGTGGACGGCGGCCAGCACGTCCGTGTTCAGCACCTCCAGCAGCGTGAAGGCCAGGGTGTCCGTCTTGTCGGTCTGCACAACCAGCACGGTGTCGCCGCCCCAGGCCTTGATGTTGCTGGTGCTGGCGTTGTTGGCGTTGGTCAGGCCGTCGCTGGAGATGTACCCCATCTCCTTGAAGGCGGCGCCCAGGGTGGCCACGGCGCTGGTGGGGGCCGCGGTCCCCTTCGGCGCCCGGTTGACGGCCCCGCCGATCTTGGGCTTCCCGGCGGAGACGTTGGATTTGTTGTTTCCCATAATCAGTTGTCCTCCTGATCGTAGTAGACGAGATCGAACACCGCCTGATAGCGGTATTTCTTCTTCGTCGTGTCCGTGAAATTGTAATCGCTGTTGAGCCTGCAGCTGGAGACCGTGCCCCCTTCGGCGATGCCGTCCATGAGTTTGATGATCGTCTGGTTCAGCTCCGCCGCGAGGTAAAGGGATGCGCCGTAGCTCTGGATCGCCACCGTGGCGTGCCGGAGATGGTTCTCCTCTCCCCCGCCGGTACGCTCTATGACGCAGAAGGGCGGCGTGCCGCCGCCCTCCGGGATCTCCATATAGGCTGTGACGCCGCCGCTTGTCAGATGGTCCAGGATGATTGTCTCGATCATGTCAGGCTCCTCAAAAGGGTGTTGTTGTCCAGGTTGTCCCGGATGGCTTTCTGGCTCTCCGCGAAGGCGGAGGCCACGGCCCGGCCGCCGGTGAGATATGTGTCGCTGGAATAGCCCGCGCCGCAGCGCCCGGCGATCTCCGCCGCCTTTTCTCCCAGAAGCTCCTGCATCTCGCCGGAGCGCAGCAGCTCCCGGATGCCGGGAGAATTGAGCTCGATCCTGACCTTACTCAATCCGGCAGCACCTCACCTTCATGTGCCAGGGTGTGGGCACCAGATGCTCCACACCGGTTATGGGGAAGCCGAAGGTCTCGCACTTCACCGTCCGTCCGTAGGCGTCGGTCCATTCCACCCGCTTGTCCGTCCAGTCGTGGGTGTCCCCCTTGGGGATCCCCAGCATGTAGTCGATCCGCTTGCCGTAGAGGTCGGTGCTGCTTGTGATGTCATCCGTGTCGGGCTGCCCCACCAGCACGTTGTCCACGGTCACCGCCGTCTCGGTATACACAGGCGCGCCGAAGGGGTCGGTGCTGTCCGCCGTCTTCGTGTAAAGCGTGACGGTGATCCCCCTCATGTCGGTGCCTCCGTCGGCTGCGGGGCCAGCTCCTGCACGGGGCTGTAGCTTCCGATGTTGTCCCCCACGCCCAGCAGCTTCTTTTCCAGCCGCCCGAGGTACATTTCCCCGGCGGCGCCGCCGCTGCCCATGGTCCAGCTCTGGGTATAGCCCAGCGCGGTCATGCTCCCCTGAGAAGCCCCCAGGGGTACGCCGGTGCTTTCCCCGTCCCCCAGGGCCCGGATCACCATCCGGCAGGAGACCTCTTTTTTCGCTTCGTCGGACGCGCCGGCGTTGTAAGCGTCAATGATGACCCCGGCCTGGCCGAGCAGGTTTCCGCAGACGGTCTGCTCGGCGGCGCTCATGGTCCGCAGCATATAGCCCTGGACGTCGCTCACGGTTGCATAGGCAGCCATTTTTGATCACTTCGCTTTCGTGGTTTTCTTTCTCTTCGCCGCAGCGCCCCCGTCCCGGCTTCCCCTGGGGGAAGCTGTCGCCATAGGCGACTGATGAGGGGCTCCCTCCGCCGCAGCTTCTCTCTTTGGCGAATAAGGACGAGGCGGTGCGGCGAGCTTGTGACCCGCCGCAAGGTATTCGTCCAGCCGGCTTTCATGCACCCACATCTCCCCGCCGGAATCGCCCCGGATCAGCTTGATCATCAGGCTTCCGGCGTGGCGCCGCTGAGCAGGTTGAAGCAGTAGGTGTCGGCGATGAAGCCCACCTCGATCTCGGCCCGCACGGCGAACATATTGCGCTCCCACAGATTGATGGTCTCGCTGCCGACGGTCAGGGTGGCCTGGTCGGAGATATCGATCTTCACGTCGCCGTCCACGATGCCGTATCTGGCCTGCGTCCAGTCGCCCGCGATGCCCACGATGGCGGGGCTGCCGGCGGAAGAAGCTGCCGCCGCGCTGCCGGCCTTGTAGACGCCGCGGCCGCGGGTGACCCTGGCCCCCAGGATGGGGCTCACGTTGCTCTCGCTCACGGCCCCGGTGAAGATGGGGCGGCCCGTGGTGTCCACCGAATCCAGGAGGATACCCTCCGCGGCGGGGGACAGGGCGAAGCCGTTGAGGGCGCCGTTGTGGCCCGCGATGTCGCTCCAAGCGGCCACAAGGCCCTTATAGGCGGTATGCCCGCCGGAAGGCAGGATGCTCTGCACGGTGCAGGAGCCCAGCACGTCGAAGCCGCTGCCGGGGGCGGAAGTGCCGATGATGGTCTTGTCGAATTTCAGGCCCAGCGTGCCGGGAATCCGCTGGACGATGGCGTCGTACAGCGCCCGGAGATCACGCCGGAACTGATTGGAGAAGGGCATGATGACCGCCAGGGTATAGCCCTTCATGTTCTTCGTGCCGACGCTGGGATTGCTGGCCGGCTTGACGTTGGTCTCGTCCACCCAGTTGGCCTCCGGGTCGCCGGTGATGGTTGGGATGGTCAGCCCTCGCCCGGGCAGCTCCTGCCGCTGGGCCAGTTTCATGATAGCGCTGCCCTCCTGGGTCTTCTGCAGGATCTCCTGCGCCACTTCGGTGGGCAGGGTGATAGCGGTGCGATTGGTAGAGATTCCGCTCATGGTGATTCCTCCTAAGTTTAGAGTTGTTTTTCCGCCCATTCCGCGAACTGATCGCGGGTCTTGAGCTGTGTCGAATGGTTCGCCTCCCCGCCGTCACGGACCGCGGGATAGTTGCCGCTGCCGCTTTTGGCGAAGGCGAGGATGGCGTCGGCCTGAGCATTGCAGGCTTCCTCCGTTTCCCCGGTAAGCAGGCTGGCGGGGATCTTCTTCTCTCCGGAGACCTTCTCCCGCATGACCCTCAGGGTCTCCGCCTGCTTCATGGCGGCCAGCTCGGTCTGCAGCGCCGTGATGGCCTCCGTGGCTTCCTTCAGCTTGTCCGGCTGCCCGCCGGCGCTTTCCTTGAGCTTCTTCAGCTCGCCCTGCGCCGTGGTCAGCTGGCCTTTGAGGGTGTCAAGCTCCCCCTTGGCGCTGTTGATGTCCGCGCCGTTCAGGTCCATGAGCTTGTCGATCTGCTCCTTGGTGGCCTGGGGGAAAAGTTCGGTGATCTGTTCGCGTTTCATGCTCAGTCCTTTCCCGGCTACGCTTTTCTACGAGGTCGCATCTCCTGCCGCTGCGCTTTTACGTCCGCCGACATGTTTATTTCAGGCCTTGCGGCGAGAAATCTAAGGGAATACCGTATAATTCTGGTGCACAGATTGCGCAGTCAGAATTTTCGTCAGATTGGCCTAAAACCGCAGGGAATACTTACTGTATTCCCGAGGATTTTTGGACGATATGACGGAACATTATGCAAGCAAGATGTGTGCCGTGAATTGTGCGGTATTGCCTTTAATAGGCATACTGTACCTTGCCCTTCACGGCCTCCTTCAGCTCCCGGACAAGGTCTTCGTCGTCCCAGAAGTGCGCCCTGGCGATATAGCCGCGCCACGGATGCAGGACGCTTCCGCCCACGATCCAGTCCACGTGTTCCACCAGGTTCGGCTTCAGGTTCAGGACGTTCTCCCGCCCGTGCCGGTCGATCAGGAAGGTGCGGAAGACGTCGTCATCCATCTTCCCGGACTGGATCCAGATGGAATACATCCCGCTGGTCTTTCCGGGGCCCTCCAGCCAGGCCGCGCACTCCCGGGCGTAGGCATCCGGGATCCGGACGCACTGGAAGCTGTGCCAGGCGTCCTCCACGTTGACGTGCCCGGTCTGCAGCGGGTCGTCGGTGAAGGCTTCGTTACAGAAGCCGTAGACAACGCCCTCGTCGTGCTGCCGGCAGCGCTCCACGAAATCCCGGCAGAGGAGGACGTCGTCCTGGATGTGCCAGGTCCCGTCCTCGCCGCTTTGCGCCGCGAAGGCCTCCATGCAGGCCCGGAGATTGCCCTTCCCTTCGGTGTCGTTCCAGACCTCGATCTTGTCGGCGCCCTGGCGCTCCAGCTCCGGCACGAGGAAGCCCTCCACATACCACATCCGCTTCGGGCAGGCATGGATCAGCACCTTCATTCTCTGTCTCCTTTGTGGTAATAGCGGTAATCGTGTCCCGGATCGCAGAGCACCGCGAAGCCCGGATAACGCTCCTCGAAGTTTTCCGGCGTCAGGTCGTCCTGGATGTGGACCTCGTAGGGATTGCCGTAGATCGCGCCCTGCTTGTACCGGAACGGCACCGCCACGATCATGTCCCGGCAGCGGGGTTTCGCGTATGCCAGCACGTCCTGCGCCTGCTCCACCGTCAGATGCTCGATGACGTCGCCGAAGATGATCAGGTCATAGTGTTCGTATGTGAAATCCCGGATATCCGCGTGAAACACCTGCCGATACCCGCTCAGCCGGCTCAGATTCGGCCCGAAGGCCTCCACCGCGTCCATGTTCCGGTATTCCGGCAGCAGCCGCCGCCAGTTCCCGTCGCAGGCGCCCACGTCCAGCACCGTCGCCCCGGTCGGGAAGCGCAGCCGCACCCAGTCGCACACCTCGTCTTTTCCGTAAGCGTATGAACTCATTCCGTATTGATCTCCTCCGCTGCGGAGCTGTTCAGCTCCTGCCGCTTCTCATAGGCGCTGCGCTTTTGGGCGTTGATCTCTTCCTTGTTTTCGGCGTAGAAATCCCGCCGCATGGCGTTGATTTTCTCTTTCGGCGTATTCCCTTCGGCGGATTCGTACATGCTCAGATAGCGTTTCGGGTCGTACCCCGCCACGCCGCCTTTCCCATCGAAGCGGATGGCGTATGTGCAGTCGCAATTGCTGTGAATGTGCTCCGCGTGGCCGCCCTTGATGGCCTTCTGGCTGGCCCGCTGCCACCCCCGGCTTGCCAGGGTGATGCAGAAGGCGCAGGTGTCGCCGGAGGGCACCCAGGCGAACTCCGCCCCGTCCCGGAGTGCATTCTGAAGGGTGGTGTCCGCCCCGGCCTGCTTTACCAGCCGTCCCACGGCGGAGCCCATCTCCTCCGGATTCCGGGAGGTCTTGGCCACGCCCTGCACCGTCTTCGCCACCTGGGAATAGCTGGCCGTCTCCGCCGGCACAGCCGGGTCGAACAGCTTCCCGCTCAGTTCTGCCACAGCGTCGTACATGGCGGCGGACAGGGCCGCAGCCCCTTCCCCGTATTTCGTTGCCAGGGCGTAGGCGTAATCGATCAGGGCGTTCATGTCGGCGAAGCCGTGTTCGCTGACGAAATCACGCATCTCTTCCGCCGCCTTTTCATTCAGCGCCGAAAGTCTCCGGATATAGGCGTCCCAGTCCTTTGCCGATATGGTCACGCTCACGCCTCAGCCTCCAGCTCCTCCAGCACGGCCAGGCCCCGCGCCCGCAGCTCCTGGGCCTTGATCCGGCGGATATCCGCCTGGTCGAAGCCGATCATCTCCAGGAAGGTGTCTGTCTGGGCGAAGGTGGGCCGGGAGGATGCGATCTTGATGGCGGCGTCCGCCGTCACGGCCACGCTGGGCATGGCAGGATTCTTGAAGTGGGCCACGATGTCCTTTTCCTGCTCCGTCAGTTCACCGGGCGTGACGTTTTTGGCGATGGCCAGGGCCATGATGGCGATGGTCCGCAGGCTGTTCCCGTTCCCGGTATTCAGCTGCTCCGCCATGCCCACCATCGTCCGATCCTGGGCGAGGATCGCGTCGGCGCCGGTGGGGTTCGCGTCGTTCACCACGCCGGTATCCGTCACGCTGAGGCCCGTGGCGGCGCTGAACTGCGTCGCCAGCACCCGCACCATCTCCACATGCGGGGAGATGTTTCCCTGGGTCAGCTGGCCGAAGCTGGGCTTTTCCCCCGTCTCCGGGTTCGTGGTGCTGGCAAGGATGCTCCCCACGTACTGCCGGAATTTCTGATTGATGAGCTTATCGTACTGTTCGTCCGTCACCCCCAGCAGATACTTCTGGGGGCTGGTGGCGAACTCCAGGCCGATGGTGGCGTTGGCGATGGTACGGACATATCCCTGGATCAGCCGCCGCACCGGCTCCTTGATCCGGCTCCGGCCGAAGGGCTTGTTGCTGGTGGCGTTCCAGATCAGGGGCTCCATCAGGGGGCGGCCCATCCGGTGTCCGAACTTCTCCGCCGTCCATTCGCTTCCGATGCGCCGCAGCACGATCACGGCGTCCTCCGTGTAGAAGTTCACCAGGCTGGGCGCCCGCTCGGGATTCATGGAATTCTTCGGTGCCGTGTCGATGATGGCAAAGCCGCAGTCGATCCTCCCCTTCTCCCCGTCCCAGGCGGCCGCTGCCGTCTGCGGGGAGTGGAAGCGGATCTTGCAGCCGATCTCCTTGTCGGCGCTGATGGTGGCGAAGGTGCAGCCGAATTTCAGTTCGTCCCGCGCCGCCGGCATGTAGGCGGCGATCAGGTCGTTTCCCTGGACGATCCGGTCCAGCTCCGCCACGGTCTCCCCCTGCACGCCTACAAAGCCGTCGAACATGCTCCGGGCCGCCAGCACGTCCACGCATTTGGCGCCCCAGCTGCAGCCGATCTCCAGGCCCTTCATCCCGTCCGGCAGGGCGATCCCGAGGTTGACCTCTCCCAGGCTGATCCTGCCCTCGTAATATCGGTCCTTCTCCTTGTTTTTGGAGACGTGGTCCCGGTAGATCTGCAGCAGCCTTTTCATCTGCTCCTGCTCCCGCTCCGTGAGTCCGGCGATTTTGGAAACGTCCATATCCAGAGGCATTGTCATTCTCTCCTATCCGATGCGCATTTGCTTTGCCGGGTCCCGCCTGCAGGTCTTCGCGCCCCACAGGGCCAGCGCCGCCGCCTCGATGGGGGCGCTGTTTTCGCCGCCGAAGCCCCATCCGCCGCTGATGGGCCGCCGGATGGCGCTGACTGCGCTCTCCCTTAGCTCCGGCTGACCTGTGAACCAGGTCACCGTCTGCTCCTGCAGGGCGTCCAGCAGCGTGCTGGCCGCCGCGCAGACCTCTTTCCCGTTTGGCCTTACCACGCTTCCCTTGACCTTCCAGACTGCCGTGAGCTTGTCCGTCAGCACGTCGGCGCCGTTGCGCCCGTCGATGACGACGCAGCTGGCGGAGCTGTACCGCTGGTTCAGCCAGTCGGCCAGCCAGCCGGTCCCCATCCCCGTGGGCTGCCGGGCAATGAGGGTGATCCGCGCTTTTCCCTCCGCCGGGATCACTGCGCCGCAGAGGCAGACTTCCGCGCCGTCCTGGGTGAACTTCACCCCGAAGGCCGTCTTGCCCTCCGGCTTCCCTTCCGCCGAGCTGCAGGCGTCCCAGGTTTCGGCGGGGATCGCCAGGTCCAGCTTGTGTTCCTCCCGCGGCGTCCACCAGCCCAGCCGCTCCCGGGCAAAGCCGTCCGCTGCCATGCTCTTCAGTTCCTCCGCCGTGAACTCCTCCGACAGATGCAGGCCCATGGAGGGGTTGGTCGCGGCCCACAGCGTCCGGTCCCCCAGGCGGATCTCCTCCAGCGTCTTGGCCGCCACGCTCCATTCGTGCCAGCAGTCATGAGGCGAGGGGTCTGTGAGGGCCGCCTCCCGCCGGCGGCGGAAAACGTCACCGGGGCACCCCGGATAAGGGGGCGTCCCGGTGTATATGATTTGTCTTGTGCCCGTGGCCGAGGCGCTCAGCGTCGGCAGGATGGCGTCGATCTGATCGTCCGTCAGCTCCTGGGCTTCATCGAAGACCACCAGGGAGATGCCGTCGAAGCCACGGGCCGCCTGGCGGGACCGTGCGGAGTATTCCACCGTGCCGCCGTTTGTGAGCTCGATGCACTCTTCTCCGTTGGTGAAGCGGATCTGCTTCACCAGCTCCATGATCTCCGGATGCCGCTTATCGGTGAAGAGGGCCACCAGCCGCCGGAAGGCCTTTTTCGAGGTCCGCACCTGATGGGCCGTGTGGAGGATCTTCTCTCCGGAGATCACCATCCCGAAGAACTCCCTGCCCTCCAGGATCACGTTCTTCCCGTTCTGTCGGGGCACGCTCAGCCCGGCGCTGGTCACGGTATACTTCCGTTCCAGGTCATAGCCGAGCCAGCAGTCCAGCACCAGCCTCTGCCAGGGATCCAGGGTCGCGCCGTAGGCGGCCATCAGGTCGGCGGCGTCCCCGCCGTCGGAGGCGATCCGCTGCGGCTCCACCCGAAGCCTTGGCTCCTGCGACCCGGTCATGCCTCCTTCTCCCGCTTGGCCTGGATGAGCTTCAGCACCGTCGGGCTTTCCTTCCGCTCCTCATTTTCCCGGCCCCCGGTTTTTCCCCGGAGCCGGTGCAGTCCCTTGGGCGTGAGGCCCAGGGCGTCCCGGTGGGCCAGGATGTCCCGCCGCATGGCCGTGATGGCGTCCAGCGTCTTGTTGCTGGTGGGCGAGCCGGTGGCTGTTTCGTCCGTGATCGGGCTCCCCGCCGCCTTCCACGCCTTGACCATCCTCTGCAGCTCCCGCTCCATCATGGCCAGCATGTTGATCTCCGGCTCGAAGGCTTCCCGATAAACGCCGAGGGCCTTCAGCTGCTCTCTGTATCGCTGCTCCCGCGTCAACCCGCTCACCTCCGTGCCTGATCCGCCGCCGGCCTGGGCCTCCGCACCCGTACCGCGTCCGTGCTTCGCGTCCGCACTTCGCGCGCGCGGCCCGCGCCCGTTCCTTTCATGCCGCCCCTCCCCTCCCCGAAAAATCTCCCGGGGGTATTTCGGCGCTGGGCCGCGGTTTGAGCGCCGGCGGGGGTGGCGGGGGTCCTCCCCCTGGGGTTCCGGCGCGGCCAAGGTGCTGGCAGCATCATGTATCTGTCACCAGATTCCATCCAACACAATCGCACGCTGCACGCGCCGCCCTGTACCGATCTTCGCGCCTTTTTCCTGATTGCAAATCCAATGCGCAGCCTGCAGATTCTCCCAATCTGCGGCCGCAGCCTCGGGGGAGGGGTATGCAAACTGCCGCCACTTCGACACGGGCCTTATCTCATCGATGACAAAGCTCAGCGGATGCCTGGCATCACTCGGCTCATCGTAGTGAATCGGCCCCAGCCTCCCGCCGCAGATCCCGCAGGGTGCCGCCATGGCCTTGAACCTGGCCCGGTGCTTTCTGCGGAGGGTCCCGTTCTTGTACCTCGGATTCGTCGCCACGCCTCCCCACCCCCTCCGGTCAATTTTCGACGCTACCAGAATACACCGAAAACCCGTGCCCAAAGTGTACCCTTTTTGCACCCCCGAAAATTTCACCGCCGCGCCCTGAGATACCCGGCGACGCACAGCAGGAAGTCCGCGTTCCACCGCTTGGCAGTCTCTTCGCTGACGCCGATCTCCACCCCCGCGCCGTAGACGGTATGCGTCCGCCGCCAGTACACCAGCTCCACCAGCCGCCGGCGCTTGGCCGCCGTGCGGAACAGCTCGGTCATGCGCAGGGCGTGCTCCACGGCGTCGTGGGCGGTCTGCTCCTCCGGCGGCAGCTGCCGGAGCGCCGCGTCCTCCACGGCCCGGCCAGCGCCACCGCCGCCCGGCATCCCGCTCAGCCTGGGCGTGACGCTCATGCGCTGGAGGTCCCGCAGCTCCTCGTGCAGCCTCGGGTATGCCTGGATGACCCGTCGGGCCGTCGCCTGCCAGGTCTTTCCTCTGCTCATGTCCTCACTCCCTTCCCCCGGCGTCCGCCGCCTTGTGTGTTCTTGTCCGCTGCCCCTCCGGGAGTATGTAGCGGATGTACTGCGGCCTCCCCGGCCTGTATTCGCTGCGCACCATCAGCAGCGCCCCCTTCGGCGGTCTCAGCTCCGCGTCGCTGACGGCGATCCGGTCCTTGGGCTGCGGGCGGGCCAGGTTGCGGCTGGAGGTGTATTTCTTCTTGTCCTTGATCCGCCGGACCTGCTTCAGCAGATATTCCGCGATCGGCG